>Ga0058704_10000474_pt1 | contig 20869 bp, 27 predicted proteins | sample AgamicMgSfe_FD_71363 | JGI IMG/M metagenome (GOLD analysis project Ga0058704, IMG submission 71363) | Agave microbial communities from Guanajuato, Mexico - Mg.Sf.e | ecosystem: Host-associated > Plants > Phyllosphere > Phylloplane/Leaf | place: Guanajuato, Mexico | collected 2012-05-30
TGATTTCCCATGTGCTTTGCCTCAACTACAATACGCTCGAATATGCCGCGATGTAAGAACCATCCAAAAACGCTCTTTTCTCAACCTCAACAAAGCCTCGATTGTCTTGGTGGAATGCAGCATGCGAGAGAACCAACGGGTATAACAGGATAAGGGGGTTGACACCACCAGTGCTTCCGAAAAGAAAGTTCTCCCGACGACGCAGTAAGGCTTGCATGGCGTTGGGATGTGGTTGCGCAACTCGTCGAACATTGATTCGTCATTCGTACACAGTTCTATCGTGATATCAGATTCGCTAGTAACGCTTCAGATCAGACAACGACCACACTCTCTTGCCATGCCCATGCACATCTCTTCCAGTCTACGTCCCAGCAAACCCACTCTCTCGTAAGATCCTGGCCGCGTCGGCAAGGTTGTAACCGATGAATACAGGACCAGTGAATACCATCTGCGCCGGTTGTCGCTTCTCTGTCGGCTTGCTGGGCAGGTCGGCCGGCTCTGGCTCAATATGTACCGCTCGGGCTTCCTTCGCTGGCCCAGGTTGTGGTGGGTCGGCTGCGGTAGGCTGCTGGGCGGGCTTGCTCTTGGCCTGCGTCTGATCGAAGCCGAAAGGACAGCGAGCAGCTTGCGAAGTTGTCTCCTTCGTCGAGTGCTGCTTGGGTTCTTGCTTCTGCTGTTCGTGCACGGGCGGTGGCGAAGAAGCCACTTGCGCCGGCTTGCTGCTCGTCTCGCTCCGAGCCTCTTCCAGATATCTCGCCGGAACCGAGATTCCCCAAGGTCTACTGGGTGACTCGCCGACACGGATGTCGCGCAAGTGGCGCTCAAAATGAGATTGGCGGTCTTCATGGCCAGCTTCCAGCGCAGTAGCATCGCCACCATTGTCAGCGGAGATGCTGCTCGCCCATTTACGCACCTTCTCCGTGCTTTTCGCGTCTTCAAGCGCATTTTCGACGTCCGCCGTAGCCTCCGCCGGCTCCTCAGGCAGCATGTCCTTGTGCCTCGCGCCGAGACCTTGTATCATGGAAACCAAGTTTCCGTACTTTGCATCCAGCTCCCGGATCTGGTCTTCGTTACTCTGATACCTTCGCACACACACTTCGTGAGAGCGAGGCAGCTCATGCTTGTGCTTCTCAAAGTACGTGGCTACCTCCTCGGGCGAGTGCTGGTCCAAGAATCGGATTGGGCAGACGCCTGCCTCTGTGCCATCCTGCTTTTCAGGCTCGTGCTGGGCGGCAACTCGCTCAGGAGCCGGTACGTCCTCGTCGTCATCTTGATGGTCAGACAGACCACATATCTCGGCTTTGATGGGATCCGCAAAGCTAGCTTTCCTGCCGCTCCCACGGCGTGCGAAGCTTTCCGTTCCGTTGACCCTGCTGACCGAACTGACTGGTGTGCTCGGGACGCCAGTGGCACTGTCCCTGCTGTTGTACCTGCTTAGCACACTCGCTGCGTGCGACGACAGCTTCTTTTTGGCCATGCTTGCAAATGGGCAGCCTAGCTTGCTCGGCTTGCCTTCGATCGTAAAGTCCTGCTCGAGCGGAGATTCATGAATAGAAGGCATCATCGAGCCTGCCGGTTCAATTTTGTCCGCTGATGGACCAGCCCAGATCTTTACGCCCTCGGCAGTACTCCCTACTGTCCAGTTTCTGTTTTGTAGTACTTGCAGCGCATTCACTGCCACCTTGACTTTCCATGCGGCATCAGGAGCTACGATGTCTGGCCTTTGATCCAAGATGTCGCGAAGGGCGGGCGTTCTCGCAGCGTCACGTTTCTGCGACTTCGGCGATGAAGCGAGGCTTAATGGAGGAGTGGTTGCTGCGCCGCGGCCACAGAGTTTCGCGAGCTCGTTATACTGCACATGTCATGTCAGCCGGCATCCAAACTAGGAAAGACGGTCCTGAAGGTAATCGGGAAGAGATCAAGTCAGAGTCAATTTGAAAGGTATCTGTCAAAGCCGCACGGCTACAGATCTAGAGCTAAATGTTGTCTCATCATCTAGGATATACCACCGGCAGCGTGCTTGGGAACATTGAAAGTAGAAGAGAACATGCCTTACCTGCTCTCTGGCCGTCGCAAGCTTCCTTTCCAGGCTCTGATGCTGCCCAAACAGCTTCTGATATTCATCCTGCAACGCTCCGAATCCGGTGGCCAGCTGCTGTACCAAGTTGTTCGTTTCTGTATGTTCCATCGTGATTCCTTCCCACGCCGTTGCTGCGCCTTTTGCGTCCATCCGAAGCAAGCGCTGCTGCTGCTTGCTTTACAGAAGAAACCGCATAGGGTAGCCGGTTGTCCGCGAGCTTTACGGGTAAGGTGGTGAATATCCTTCTCGAGTATGACAGCTGATCAGGGGACAAGGTCGACACCAGTAGTAAGATAAGAACGAGGGAGTGCCCGGACGCAGACGCTTTTGATGAAGGCCGCGACGCCAGCGGCCGGATTGCTTTTGCCCGAGTGTAGTCATATAGCTGCATCGGGATTAGTGCTCATACAATGCACGTGACTACAGTGGAACATCTCTTGTGTGTACCTACCTTTGTAGGTAGGCCTTGGGAGATAAGGTATTGAAAGTGAGGAGGTTGGAAATACGAAGTGTTCACGTTCTATATACTTGACATACCGCGTCAAGTACATGGCGGCCACCTGTCATGCTGAATGTCCATGCTTGCCCTAATGACTGCCCGAGTACTGCGTCGCGGAACATACATCTGTGTGTTCAAGGTTGTTACTACCCGGCGTGCATTTAGTCACTTACTGCCAGCATATGTCGACGATATGCATGCACTACAGAACTCGGTTTCCAGCTGACGGCACGGCGACGAGGATTTGGCCAACATCGAAACTCTGAAAAGGACCGAGGCGTGTTTCGTGACGGACGCCCTGGCACATCGCCCAGAATTGCCTCCAGCGGAGTAGTTGTGTTGATCGCGCTGTCCTACCGTCTCGTGCACCTCCTCCCTGGTCTACGATTCGACGCTGTCGTAGCATAAGATGAACCCCTTATAGTCGTGGTTTCATGGCAGGTACGTAGATAAGTGAGTGCAAAAAGCACCTGTGCATGATTTGTTGATGCTCATCCTCCTGGTGCTACTGTGCCTCCAGATTGGTCTTCGAACATGCGCGTACCAAGGAACATCGGCAGAGGTACCACAAGCCAAGCAATCACAGCTTGGAACACCAATGCTCTGGTCATCGAGCCTGCAGGCTCACCGTCCCAACCTTCACGCAAAGCTGTCATGATGAGGATGAAAACACCGCCGAGGAGCTGGCCGCCGGTCCAGCAGATGGTTGAACTAATCTCAGGACTGACGGGATGTGTGACGATGACCAGGTACTCCAGCGCACACGGTAGGAGTGAGAAGCTCGTTGCGCCAAGGATGGCGCAAACGATATAAGGTCCAGCCACGGATCCAGTCCGAGGCATGAAAACAAGTGCGAGGTAGCTGACCGCAATCAGTGGGACGAGGATCTTGATAACGAGAACGTAGTTCTTCGTGCGATCCACGAGTGGCGAAACAATGGCTGATGCGATAAGCCCCACGATAATCAGCAGTCCGCCTGCGATGCCCGCATCCGTTTCCGAGAAACCATAGGGTTCGAAGATCTGATTGAGGAGGGATGATGTGGCGTTGAAGAAGCCCACGTAGACGGAGAACGGGAGTAACAGTAGGTAGAAGCTGCCGTTCTTCAACAGAGCACCTATCGCAGGCCATAGATCCATTTTTCCAGAAATAGCGTCAGCAGAAGGCGGCGTAGGAGGTTGCTTCGGCACAAAAGGCGCCGGTAGCGCGACCACAACGGAGATGATGGTAGTGTACAATACCATGCTCGGTATCTGAGTGGCGCTCGTGGCCCAGAGTGGTCCGACCAATTGTCCCAAAGCGCCTCCCAATGGATTCGCCAGGGAGGCAACCGCTGTAGCAGCCACACGTCCCATGTCCGAGAACCACAGATTGCTGTATCTTGTCGGAGCAGCCAGAACGAAGGGCTGCGCAATGCCAATAAGGATTTGCCCAAACATGACGACGCCAAAATGGCCTCCTGTAGCCCGAGTACCGGCATATCTGACCAAGCTTCCAACGAGCAACAGTAAGCTCGCCACCAAGATTGACGTCTTCGGGCCGCCTTTATTCAAGGTCCATATGACAAGTGGAGACGCAGCGACGAAAGCGAACAGAAAGCCAGTACTCAACCAATTAATCGCACTCTCGCTGACGCCGAAGTACTCTGCAGACGTCGTCGATACCGCTGCGAAGGTGAGCCAGTCCCAGCTGACTACAAGATTAAGTAGAGAGAGTTGGGCAAGTCCCAGAAAGCGTCTCCGATACACATGTGAAGGCGGAGTCGCTGGATGATCAGTCGGTGACCCTCCAGTACCCATAGAATTCCGCGAAGGTCCATTCTCGTCCGTCGTAGCCTGGTACAGTATCTTGTTGTTGTTGCCGGCACCGGGCCAGGGGTCGTTGGAAGCTAGTCTTTCCATGTCGTCCTCGCCGTCGGCTAGCTTGAGGGCTGAATACTTGACGCGCATTCCAGCTTCGCATCGGACGGGCGATCACACATGTATACCTATTGTCGGCACTTTGAATCACGAGAACCTGCGGCGTGCCCTTCCCTTCTTTTGCCTCGAGTGGCGTCCTGCACAACTAGCAAGTGTAGACGTCTCTCAGCCCCGAGCCTGAGGCAGAAGTTGGAACGCCAAGCGGCGAAGTTCTGCCGGTGGCATAGCAAAGTCGCAAATTTCGTCTCTTCCACCTCCTCTCACTACCTTCACTACATGTATCCATCGAACTCGACATCACCAGTCTCCATGGTGCGCTACAATCACAAAGGACGGTCAGCAATGGCGGATATTCCGAATGCCCTACTCCGGTGACCACCGAGAAGGAGAATGGGTACGTACAAACCACTCTAGCATCTTTCCATTCCTTGATGAAATCGCACAACCGCAATCAAACTAGAGTCTTTGACCTCCTTCGAGGACTGAAACTGCAATTGCTACGTCAGTCTGATCGCGTATTCTTCCACGCTGCCGTTTCGCCATTCGACACCATCACCACCTGGTACTGACCGAGCTTAGCAGGCCAGTCCTGTCACTACATGCAGCCAACAGTCGGAACTCCAGACGCGTTGACTGGGACCGAGCCAGCGTCGCCGAATCACTCATGGTACGTGAACCTTCCTACTTTCTCGTAACGATGCAATGATGAACAATCTTTACTTTATACGCAAAATGGAATTACCGGCCGAGGCCTACCGGTCGATGGCGACAACAAACGGCTATTTCTGATTCTCCTCTTCTCCTTGACCATGTGAAACACCCTTCGCGTGCGATCTCGCTGACGTGTTTGAAGGGCATCTCCAACAAGCGACACTGGTATGGTAGCGGAACGCGTTGCATGCCGATATCGCCCGACACGTGCCCTTTCGGATTCTGAACAGACCGCGCCCTTCCGAGCATGCTCGTTTCTAGATGTGGTCTAAGTCAATCTTGGACACCATCCTTGGTATCTTCACCGAGAACGCACCAGGGTCGGCTGATACCCGTGACGGACAATGAAATGCTCCAGGTAGGCCTGCCCTTACCTTGCCACGGATTTTGCCTCTTCATATGATGAATTGGCACTGGGCTCCGAAAACATTACATGAGCCGATATGCCATCCTGTGACAGGCCTAGAAAACCTCGTCCACTGACTTTGATCCTTGCCCAGCCCCCGCCCTGGACCAACATCTCTCAACTAGTGGCTGATGGCAACCAGGACATAATCCGAAACATTCAGTGTGCGCACTGCTCGGACGTGAGCTCCTGTTGTGACTCCACCCATTTCACAACCGATTGCCTGCGCAATATACATTTACTACAGGTACGCCTCAAATTCTGTTCTCTAACCCTTCTTCCCGCCTCTTGACATGATGATTTCTGATGACGAGTCTCATTCGGTTTCGCCGATGCAGACAACCTTTTTTATTTTTACCATTCATGCCATAACTGATCTTTTCCTGCTGGCCTCACGCGTCTTTACCACTCGGCACTTGATACAACATCAACTAACACCAGTGAAGGACCGAATGGTACTACGAGCTTCTCCCGGGCTGTCTTGCACCGCCGAATATCAATGATACAGGTATGTTCTCATCCATCACTGTTTCCACTACTGTGATGATACAACACAAACGACAAGCATATGTCCAAGCTGCCTTGACCGGTCTGCAAAGACGATACTTACACCCACTGACCTTCGATGCTCGACCTTTTATCCACCTGCCGTCGCTCTGACGCCATTCACTGACGCTGACCAACATCAGGTACTCATCGTCCACGCCTTGTGACACATGCGCTCCCACATGTCCGTCTATCAGGCCGCCTGCGTCATGATGTGTTACCACGATGCTGGTGCTCTACTTCGTCGACATGACTGCTCAGCCGCACTGATGGCCTCTCACCGATGCTCTGGGACTTACGACGATAGTCTCGCGTTCACTGAGCGCCTACATCTCGAGCTCTTGATGATCGAGACTGTCTTCTGAGGTACGTCGAGTGTTTCCCGCAACCACCCCTTTCTGCCCACGCCCGCTCTGCATCTATTTGATGATATTTACAACTATCTCACGACGGTCGACATAGCGACAAGTTCGCATTGATGAGATGGCCTCTGACAAGGCCTTGTGTACTGATATCACTTCCTGCTTCCGCATCTCGCATAGTTCTCCCTATGAGTTTTCAATGGTGGCTAACCATGCTGCAGGCATCATCAAGCAGAACGTTGTGATCATGCTTGCTACTGCATTACAGCGGTGGCGGTGAGATCATTAGAGTGTCTCAGCTTCTAGCTACGGCTACCACTGGTACATGAGCCCTGGATCGCTATGGTGAGCGGCGTTGACGCGATCACAGTGCTGGGGCCAACTTCGCATTCGTCGCTCACATGCGTACCGGAACTACTTGATTGCCGAAAACTTGCTTGGAACAATAGCGGAGTGGTTGACCCAGTGCCCTAAAATAAATTCGCAAATCTCACCAACATGCCCGACAACCTTGGAAAGTTTGTGGCATTCGTATTACTCATTCACCACACCCCATTCGTCGCCTTTGCGCTCGCTCACGCCGTAACTTATGCCGTCAAACGAAAGCAGCACATGGGTAGCGCCAAGAACACCAACGCTGAATAAATCCCAAGTAGCCCTGACACTGCACCCCATGCCAGTCCATCCAATCCGGTCACAATCAATGAACACAACCTAACAGCGACATCCAGTAATCCGAAACCTCCTCGTCTCTCATCCCAAACATATCCCCAGAAACTCCTCCCTCCCAATGCCCCCCTCATTCCTCACGTCAAACTCGTCGATCATGGCCTGCAACTCCTCCTCCTGCAACCCTTCGCCCAACTCCCTCGCCACCCGGCGCAGGTCCTCCAGGCGGATGATGCCCTTACCGTCCGCGTCGAACAGGTCGAAGGCGCGCAGGATCTCGTCTTGCGGCTCGCGGGTGTGGATGCGCTGGGCGGCGACGTGCTGGAAGGCGGAGTGCGAGAGCAGGAGGCGGGAGGGGCCGGTGAAGGAAGGGCGGTCGCCGGGCCCGAGGTTGTTGGTGTTGTTCGGGGCGGGTGCTTTGCCGGAGGGGTTGAGGGAGGAGGCGGGCACGCCGTGGGTTTGCAGGATGGAGAGGATTTCGGATTTGGGGAGGTCGAAGCCGAGGGCTTTCAGCGCGACTTTGAGCTCGTGGTAGTCGACGTGGTTGTCTTTGTCGAGGTCGAACAGGGAGAACTAGGTATTGCAGTAGCGTCAGTGTACTATTCTCATACTTACTGGTGCTGAAGGGTGTCTGAATGGAACCTACAGCTTCATTCACCTCCTCCCTCTGCTCTTCGCTCAACGACTCCAGCACCCCTCGTTCCTCCGCCTCCCGTCTCTCGCGCTCCGCGCGTTCGTGCCGTTCGCGCTCGAGTCGCTGTGCTTCCCGCTGCTGTGCCGTTGTCGCGCCGGATGCGCCGGCGGTGCCGAAGCCGCTGGGGTTCTGCGGCGGCGCATTGAGCGGCGTCTGTCCGGCGTTGTACATCGTGTTGGGCTGGCCGAAGCTCGTCTGTCCTCCGCCCGTGCGCCCGAGACCGGACGTGTACGGCCGGGCTGGGAATGGGGCGTGCGATGAAGTCGCCATTGAGAGTGTCGTTCGGAGGCCTATGAAGGCTGGGAAGTGTGAGGGTATTGGAAAGGTCCGTCAAAGGAGGAAGCGAGACAGGAAGGGGCAGGGGAGACGAGGGGACGTTCACGACGTGGATGTGTTGTGGTGTGTATTGTTGCAATTATTCAGATTCGATGTTGGCGGGGCATGCGTCGCTGGAACGCGTCCGCTGTACCTTCCGCTTTCGGACAAGTTCGAGTCCCCAGTCTGGGCAGGCACTGTCACGTGGTCACAGACTCACAGTGACCATGTGATGATGAATCACGTTGACGACTTTGGACTCGGTGACTATGAGGCTGGAACAGTGTGAACGGGATAGTTGCCATAATCTTCACGTCTCGTCTGACGAGCGCATACAGCGGCAGGTCGGAATTTTGCGGAACCCGCTCTCCTCGAAAACGAATGGCGTTCCGGTTCATCACGAGCTCACGTCCCGGTTGGCAATCCACATTGGGTACTCCGGGTACGTGTGTTGTTCCAAGATGGTCACGTGGAGAGGTGGAACCGGCAAATTACGGACAAAGTGACCCCGCGTGGCCCCTCCAAAGCCAACCTCTCTCTCTCATCACCGCATGGACGGCAATGCCCAAATACATTGCCGCGGCATGGTTGGTATCGTTTGCGCGCGGTATACTAATAAACACCCATCCCCTCCAGCCAGGTAAGTGTGACAAACGTCCTGTTCTGGTCTACAACATCCCCCCGTCACAGCAGCTCCAAGCACCTAACGCCAGCATAATCTACTTTTACTCCACTTCTGTGTCATCACGAGCTCCATCAGACGCAAATTCCCTCTTCAAGGTTGACTCTTGGACGTGCTGTACTGCAGCCTCGGATAGTCGCCCTTACCACCGATTCTTACTTCTCGGAATCCAACGACGATGAATGGCAACGGAAGCGGCGAGGCCGGTCCAGCGGGTGCGGAGCAGATCAACACGGAGATTGTCACGCTCACGAGGTTCCTGAACGAAGAGCAGACGAAGCACAAGGAGGCCACGGGAGATTTCACGTACGTTGCGGGGACGGCGTTCCGCGATGACTGGTGGAAGCGGTGCTGACAATGGGCTTCTCGGCTCACAGATTACTCTGCCACGCCCTCCAATTCTCCTTCAAGTCGATCGCGTACTACATCCGACGAGCCTCCCTGATCAACCTCGGCGGGCTCGCTGGGTCATCCAACACGACAGGAGACGACCAGAAAAAGCTCGATGTCATCGGGAACGACCTCTTCATCGCGGCCATGCGGTCTTCCGGCCGCGTGCGCGTCCTAGTCTCCGAAGAGGAGGAGGATCCCATCTACTTCGACAACCCCCACGCCCGATACGCCGTCGCCTGCGACCCGATCGACGGCAGCAGCAACCTCGACGCCGGCGTCTCCGTCGGCACGATCTTCGCCATCTTCAAGCTGCCCGAGGGCGCCAAGGGCACGAAGGAAGACCTGCTGCACCCAGGCACCGACCTCGTCGCGGCGGGCTTCACCATGTACGGCGCGTCGGCGCAGCTGGTGATGACGATGAAGGACGGGCCGGTCAACGGGTTCACCATGGACAACGCCCTCGGCGAGTTCATCCTGACCCACCCGAACATGCAGATGCCGAAGAAGCGCGGCATCTACAGCTGCAACGAGGGCAACAGCAAGTACTGGGACGAGCCCGTGCTGGAGTGGTGCAACAGCCTGAAGCAGGCCGAGAAGCCCTACTCCGCGCGGTACATCGGGTCCATGGTCGCCGACGCCTACCGCACGCTGCTGTACGGCGGCATCTTCGCCTACCCGGCCGACAAGAAGAGCCCCAAGGGCAAGCTCCGGATCCTGTACGAGTGCGCGCCGATGGCCATGGTGTTCGAGAACGGTAGGCCGTGTTCTTCGTCATACGTTCATGAGTGGATGACTCGCTGACATTTCCACAGCCGGCGGCCAAGCGGTCAACAGCAAGATGCAGCGGATGATGGAGGTCGTGCCGGAACATATCCACGACCGCAGTGGGATTTTCATGGGCAGTTATGAAGAGGTTCAGAAGGTTATTGACATCCACAAGAAGCACGGCATTGCTGCGTGAAGCGAGTTCGACGGTCTGTAGTCTTGTACATACGTTTGATATCTAGCCTTCCAATGCGCAGCGTCAGCGTGCAACAAGTGTCTGTCATGTGAAATCGTTAGCTCGGCTCGAGACAATGGCAGCCCGATGGTTCGCAGCCTGCAGTGTTCGTTCGTCATTGTCACCTCGTCGCTTCAGAACACCTACTATGTAACTCGGCCTTTGGGCCCAGTCGTTGTAGCGATCACAAGGCACAACCCTGGACCGGCTCTGGTATCAACGAAACTAAACAACCAACGCCGCCCCACGTGTGATGGTTGCTCTTATGAAATGCTCGGACGATCGCTTTGTATACTCCTGTTGGAATAATGCCCGTATGGTGGTATATTTCTGTGTTGTATGATACAACAAGGGAACTGAAGTCACGGGGTCCCCAAAAGATGGAAAGCCTCGGTGCGCCACCCACCCACCACCCCAGCCGCTTTGCCTCAGCACGAGCACACCATTCGTGCTTACGATGACAAACAAGGCCGCAACAGAGCTGAGAGCATGTGAGGATGCCGGACAGACTTTGATTGACTGCTTGCGCCGCCTCGGGGATGTTTTGTCTCGCTACCCACGTCTCTGAGAGGCCGCTCAGTCGCATATTTAGCTGCGTGATGGCTTGTTGAGTCCCTACATCGGCGCACCATTCATCCAGGAACCGATTGACAGCATGGTTGATTTCGGTAGGGATGCCCATCAAGCGGGTGATGCGCGATGTCCACTAACATACACATCCAGGCTCTTTGGGCGACGCGGCCTTGAAGGCCTGGGTACAGTTCAACCCGTCCGTGCAATGGGCGAACAAATTCGTGGAGCCCATCCGAGGACTCCCGTTCGGAACGTACCTGCACGCGGCGCCGCCGAAGCGACAGCGTACGCTGACAGCACCGCTGGACCCGATCGAGGCTTCATTCTGGGACCGATTCCAGGTATTCTCGGCCGGTGAGGCGGAACAACGGACTCTCGACCAACGAGAGTCCCTGTTCATCTCCAAGCTCCCCATCGACGTCCGCATGATCGTGTACGACCTGGTGCTGGGCGGGATGGTGTTCCATCTCGATGCGCAGAACATGCACAGCCGCATCCTGCTCTACATCTGCCGACAGCCAGATGCGATCAACGACGCCAACCACCAGTGCCACGCCCTGTCTAGCCAACGACCGTCGTCAGCTCCCCGCCAAGAGCACCAGCAGGCGACGGGTCTACTGCCATTGCTGGTGACGTGTCGTCGTATCTACACCGAAGCGATCCACACCCTCTACAGCGCCAACACGTTCGAGTTCTCCCGCAACGCAGCAGCCATGCGCTTCCTCAAAGTCATGGTCCCGCCGCAACGCTTGCACAGCATCCGGCATTTCCGCTGGTACTTCCGGATTCCCCACCACCCATCCCTCAACTCCCGCTCCCGCCGCGACTGGAGCGATCTCTTCGAGTTCTTCACCAAGGAGATGACGGGTTTGCAGAGTCTGTACCTCGTCCTGCAGACCAATTATCCCATGCAAGCCCGCATCCGGGACACGGACGACGCCGAGGGGGCGGATTGGATGAAGCCCGTGCTCCTCATGGCCGTGGAGGCGAGCAGGACCCGCGGCTGCCGGGTCGAGCTCGTCACCGAGGGCGTCGTGCACGATCTGAATCAGATTTTCAAGGAGACGGCCCGCGGTCATACCCCTGCGCATGCGGATGAGATCTTGGAGCTCACCTGCGTTCACGTGCATCGGCGCGTGCGCCTGTCTCTGTCCGGTGAAGGCTGAGCGAGTATTGCATCCAAGCTATGCCTGTGCTCAGGCTTTGGCGATTCGGTCAAGCTACACATCTGCGGCGCTGGAGATGGAGGGGCGGTCGCAGGGCCATGACGACGAATAATGAGATGACAGTCTACTACCTTAATCGCCTACATCTCCGATCCAACATGCGCGCATCTCCTTGGACTGAAAAGTCCAGATCTCTCGGACTGGAGTCACGGGATGGCCAAGAGGGTGTCGACCATGAGTTGAAAAGTTCGACACATACTCGACCCGTCATGATTGCATACATGCGAGCTCGAACTACGTAGGACGTGACGACCACATGTCCTCACGATGAGCGCCATACTAGCCGCTCCTGGAACGAGTAACGAAGCGCGATTTTACATCTTCTGAGTCTGACCCATTCATCAATCATCACTTGGCTCGACTCGACAGATGGACTAGCCAAAAGCAGCGCATGAAAGACGAAGTTCGGGATCAGAGTGAAGTGAAGACATTTGATTAAAGGGGCTTAGCTTGGCTGGATTTCCGATTTCCGTCTTTAGGGATTTTTGACAATCGTGGGTGCGCGCAAACTCTAATGCTGCTTCCACGAGGACATTACGGTATTCTCACTTTCCATGGCACACTGAAGACCTCCCACACACGTCACGACGCGCTCAATGCGATGGAGAATGACGAGAGTCTTGCACTGGCCAGGCGTCGTGCCCTTCTCACGCGCGTAGTACCTTCTTGTGCTCCGGGGGTGGGACGTGGAGGACGAGGGGGAGAAGTTGGGGCAGGGAGGAAGATGGGATGGAACCCACGATGGATGTACCACGCGAATAAAGTCGCGCAGTCGCAATAGAGTTTTAGCAAGTACGCAGGTGTTGTATAAGTAAAGCTGTACATCCTCATATTCTCCTCTCCTTCCCACTCCAACACTCTCGTCACGCACCAGACGAAAGCACCATACACAAGCCGATCAGATTGAATCCATCAGACATCCACCAACATCCCCATCCGAAGACCAACATGTCTCAGCTCAACCGAGCTTCCGTCCTCTCGGACAACGTCCCGCTCCGCCAGCCTCCAGGCGAAAAGGACGTGGTCGTCGTCGAGGAGGTCGCCGAGCGCCGGACCCACGACGACCACGGCCGCAAGATCCTGACCGAGGAAGACGCCTACGAGCGCCTGGGCTTCCGCTTCTCCACCAGGAAGAAGTGGCTCATCCTGACCTGCATCTTCCTCGTCCAGATCAGCATGAACTTCAACGCCGCCATCTACGCCAGCGCCGTCCCGGGCATGACCGGACACTTCGCCATCGAGGGCAAGACGGCGCGCCTGGGCCAGATGGTCTTCCTCGTCGCCTACGCCTTCGGCTGCGAGCTCTGGGCGCCCTGGTCCGAGGAGCTCGGCCGGAAGTGGGTGCTGCAGGGCTCGCTGTTCCTCGTCAACCTGTGGCAGATCCCGTGCGCCCTCGCCCCGAACTTCTGGACCGTCTCTGGCTTCCGTCTCCTCGGTGGTCTGTCTTCCGCCGGTGGGTCCGTCACGCTCGGCATGGTGGCCGATATGTGGGAGCCGGCGTACCAGCAGTACGCCGTGGCGTACGTGGTGCTGTCGTCATGCGCCGGCTCGGTCGTCGCGCCCATTGCCGGCGGCTTCATCACCGAGTACCTCGACTGGCCGTGGGTGTTCTGGATCTCGCTCATCTTCGGCGCCGTCGTCCAGGCCATCCATCTCTTCGTCCCGGAGACGCGAGCCGACATCCTGCTGGACAAGGAGGCCAAGCGGCGCCGGGCCATCGGCGAGCACGTGTGCGGTCCGAACGAGGCGAAGGGCAACTTCTGGCAGCGCGTCAGCTTCCGCGAGTCCGTCTCGCTCATGTGGCGCCCGTACAAGTTCCTGCTGAAGGAGCCCATCGTCACGTGTCTGTCGCTGCTGTCCGGCTTCAGTGACGCGCTCATCTTCACCGGCCTGGACTCTTTCGGTCCCGTCTTGGACAAGTGGGACTTCAGCGTGGTACAGAAAGGACTGGCCTTCATCCCGTGAGTCTCATCCTACAATCTCGTCTGAGCCGTACCGAAGCTGATGATATCCCAGCCTCCTCGTCGGCTACTTCATCGCCTACGCCCTGTTCCTGCCGGTCTACCGTCGCGACCGCAGACAGATGAACGGCGACGCCGACGCCATCCGACCCGAGCAGCGGCTCCAACTGCTCCTGTGGCTCGCCCCTCTAGAATTCATCGGCCTGCTCGACTTCGGCTTCTGCTCGCTCGGCCCGCCCGTGCACTGGATCGCGCCCCTCTTCTTCACCTGCCTCATCGGCATCGCCAACTTCGCCATCTACATGGCCACGATCGACTACATGGTGGCCGCCTACGGGCCGTACGCGGCGTCCGCCACGGGCGGGAACGGCTTCTGTCGGGACCTGCTGGCGGGCATCGCGGCCGTGTACGCGACGCCGCTGTACGAGAACATCGTGCACGGCACCAACTGGCAGCTCGTCATCCCCACCGAGATCCTCGCCGGCATCTCCATCCCCATCATCCTGCCCATCTACGTCTTCTACGTCTGGGGCGAGTGGTTCCGGGCCCGGAGCCCGTACGCCCAGACGCTGTCCTCGAAGCGTGGCGAGCGGAAGGAGGCGAGGGCCGAAGCCATCTCGCGCGCCGCGTCGCCGGCGCAGTCGAGGGCGAACTCCATCTCGGCTGGTGCGCAGGCGAGAAGGGTGTCGGAGATGAGAGGGTTCGGCAGCGTGCCCGTCAGCCGTAGCAACTCCCTGCGCGGCGGCCACAAGAGGTCGGATCTGGAGGCCGTCGTCCCTGCGAGGAGTTTTTCGGTGTCGCATCGGTGATGCAGGAGGTTGCGTGCCGCGATGAGTGGTGCTCGGTCACATCCCATGAACTGGACCGCTTGTGTTGGCTTGACTGCAACGGCGTCCGGTCTCAACGCCCGTCTGACCATACTCAACGGCCGAGGCCGTGGCTGCCGTCCCTTCCATCCAGCAGCTGTCCGATCCTCGCTGCGACAAGATGCACTCACAATCTCCGTGAAGAGGAGCGCGGGTGATGCCTCTGCAGTGGTCCGCGGAGCTTGGCAAAGAGCGTATGTAGCGGGGGTGGCTAACGGTTGCACGTGCTTGAGGAGCGAAGGACTTGCCTGCTTGCTGGGTAAATGGGTGGACGGGTGTGTGTACAAAGAATAGATGCCCTCGCCGTCGCTACGACTACGCTCGTCGTCACCTGATTTCGTTAGCGGAATCGTAACGCGCCGTTTCTCTCGAGCACCACAGAATGGAAATCGATCAAACACGTCTCTTGGCGCCATGCGCTTTCTTGAAGTTCTCGCTCAATGACTGTACTCCGTGGCAATATGCTAGTCAGTTCATGAGAAAGTATCAGCTTCGCCATATTATACGTGAAAATCTATCTCAGAGAGCCCAGGAATACCACCCAGCTGGCCTACGAGCTCCCAATCGCTCACCCTGGCATGCGTGCCCAATGTCGAGTCAGCTCCTCATCAGCCTCTCAACTCAATGCAGCCCTCATCCCTTCCCTTTCCCATTCGACTCCAGATGCCGCACCAAATCCTCAATCGTGACGACCTTCAGCCCGTACCTCTTCGCGAAAGCGATGCAACCATCCCTCCTCATCATCCCAAACTCACCCGCCATCTCGGCCCGACCGTCCACCGGCTCACCATTCTCAACCAGCTCCGCAATCACACCCACCAACTCCTTCCCCGCCAACCGACAGAGATCAATCGCCGCCTCCGTATGCCCCGCTCTCGCCCGCACCCCGCCCTCGCGCGCCTGCAAAGGCACCACGTGTCCCGGCCGCCGGAACGTATCCCTCTGCACCGACGGCTCCGCCAGTTTCCGGCACGTCAGACTCCGGTCCTGCGCGCTGATGCCCGTCGTGACGCCCTCGGCCGCGTCGATGGTGATCGTGTACGCCGTCCGGTTCGGATCCGCGTTGTGGCCGACCATCTGCGGCAGCTCGAGCTTCGCGGCCAGCGGCGGGGTGATGGGCGCGCAGACGTAGCCGGACGAGTGGCGGATGAGGAAGGCGGCTTTCGCGGGCGTGAAGTCCGAGGCGGCGATGATGAGGTCGCCTTCGTTCTCGCGGTGCGGGGAGTCGAGGACGACGAGGAATTCGCCGTGCGCTGTGGGGGTTTGACGGTTAGGGATTGGCTGGCGTTGGAGGAAGTGGAGAGTCGCTTACCGAATGCCTCGACGGCGTCGGGTATGCTGTCGAAGCTCATCTCTCCGTTCGTGTCGGCCATGACGGTGTCCACATGCGAGGATGAGCCAGGCGAGCAGATGGTGTGGGCCTTCGGATCAGGGTTGTTGGAGGTGCGCTGGGCTTATGGTGGACAAGAGTTCAAGGCGGTTGCGAGAGCGTTCGAGCTGTACGGCCACCGTAAGTGAGGGAGGGAGGGCAGCAGAGGGGGACACAGTTGCGTTTAGGTGACATAGTCGCGTACATTGAGATGTGGTGGGGTTGAAGTTCTAGCATCACCTTTTTGGGTCGGCGAGAATTCGACTTTGTTGCCCGACGTTCCTCGGTGCCCGCCGGGCTCCGGCAACCCGAACATGCACGGAACGGGCATGTACTGTACTTCTACAAAGCGCTCTCTAACTCGTCACTCTCATCATGTCGATGTTGGTATGGTTCGTTTGCGACACAGTGTCAGCGGCCCGAGTGAGCCAGCGCATCCCACGGCACAGAGCCATGCTGGACAACCGATCCCGCTTTAAGTATCTGCCCCGAGTTTCTGCCCCAGTCGTTCACTCATAATCCAAACCACCGTACTGCGGAACGCACCAAATAAGACAAGGCGCTCTACGAATCGAACTCCAACAAGGCCAAGGACGTCCGTTGCGTGCACTTCACTCCGTCACTGGCCGCCAACACGACAACAATGGCTTTGTTATGTCGAACAAGTGGGACGACGCTGCACGTATCGATCTCAATCGAGGCTAGAGAAGAAGACCTTCTTTAAGGAGGAAGGGTGATGTCGGTTCCCTGATTGTACCCCGATCATCCTTCGTAATACAGCAGCCTTGCAGAGATGCTACTATGTAATAATGAAGGACGCCCGGACCCACGGGGCTTGTTTCACCTAGCAATTTGAAGTGCAACCTCCCTGTCGCCGCTAGAAACGCTTTGGAGAATGAACCGAAGCACTCTAAAAAAGCTCAGACGAGCCGATGCGCCCTACATGTAGCGAGATTGCGCTGACGACAAGTGCACGGAGTACTCGGGGCTGTGACCGCAGCCTCGCAACAGCCGCGCGAGATCTGATGGCTTTGCTTCGGGAGAAGAGCTCGAGCTTCAAGGTTCACGACTCACGAGATGGATCATAGGGCGTAGAGCCTGGCAGCCTGATCTCGGACCCGCAAGCGACACCTTGCAGAGTGACTGTGCAATGCCCTGGAGCAGCGACATCCAAGGCCCAAGGGGCTAAGAGTCCAAGACCTGCCCGACTCGCTCATTGATCCCATCGCTCCGTCGGCGCGTGTGCTTTGAAGCTTTTTGGTAGCGAAGGTCAACACTACGCTGCTGGACAAGCGTATCTCATACGGTTCGCTTGTCAGTCTATGACCGTAAGGCTAGTTTGACTTCGTCAATTCTGGAACATCTCTGGCAACGGCTGAATGCTTGTTGGGAAGACTCATCAGGTCGACGTCGAAGGAGCTCAGACCGCATGGGCCATGGCTCGTGAAGTGATGGCGCCCATGACCACGGGCCATGGCCCATGAGTGACCGCTCAGACCGCAACGTAGAACTCGTGCTGGAACTTCTCGAAGGTCGGGCTCAGACTTGCCGCTTGGGCACAGAAGGGGCTCATCACGGTGGGTCAGTCCCACCTCGTCGCTAACGACAGCCTCTGCAGCCACGGAGAGGGCCATGCAATCTCCTCTGTAGCTTACATAGCCCTTGCGGTTGTCATCACGAGACATCGTCATTCGGTCGAATTCAGCCAGAAGGGGACGTAGCAAAGAAGCAAGCACGGGCAATGGGAAGGGTGGATCGACAGTCGCAAGTCTCACAGAAGAGGAAGTTGTGGAAGAATCAGTTCCCGGGTTCAGTATATGTGGACCGTGTTCACTGCGTGAATCAGGTGGTTTCCTTGTTGGTCAAGACTCAGAAAGCGCGATAGACTGCACCGTCGCGACAGAGGAAGGGAGACCAGCGGCGAGATTGCCGTGCGGTGGAGCCAAACTGTCGTCTTGCGACCCAGGATCGTCAGTCTTGAAAACATGTGGTGCCGTCCCGAGCCCTGAACAAAGGCGATGTTGCCTGGACCACCATGTTGTCCGCCTTTGTGATGATTGAAGCGTGCAGTCCGAAATCGTGCGAGCTACGGACCGTACCCTATGCGCTCGCGGTTTCACGCACCGTCGGTCGCGGTGTGCAAGTGAGGGCACATCAGTAGGTCTAGGAAATTTTCCGGTGTAGCCTTTAGCTATATTAATTGTTAAACAAGAAGATAGGCCTATAATAACAGGTAGTAATATAAATAAATAAACTTAAAAATAGGTTGCCTAAAAAAAATATAAAAAATTACAAGAATCTTAAAAGAAAGTAATAAACAACAAATGTAGTCTAAGAAAACAATCTTTTCCCTCATAAAACGTATTTCGAATATGTTTATAGTTTCTTTACTAATTTTTGTGCTAATGATGTATCATGATCCAAAGAGAAACGCGAGTGCGGTGTAGAGGGTTGAGTTGCATTTGGCGAAGGATAAGGCCGAAAGTGTGTAGATGGAGATCCCGTGACCCACGAGTCACGAGCCACGAGTCCCCGTCTCCCGCTTCCTTCTTCCTTCTTCCATCCAACGTCGGCCGAAACCTTGATAGACATACATGAAACCTCCACCCACAGGCCACATCATCAGGAGGCTTCTGTCCTTTCCGCGCTGCCTGCGCAAGGGCAGTGCACTGCCGGCGGACCACTCTCTGTCCTTCTGTCTTGAAACAGACGATGCGCGTGGTGAATACCAAGTCACATGTATGGCATCAGCTCCGTCCCCGATCCGGTTCGTCGGACTTCCAAGGCTTCTAGCGGGCTTCTCTACGTACATACTTACCTACATGTAGGTAGGTAGGGTTGCATCGACAAGAAGGACCAAACATCGATGCAAACGCTGGGTGATTCACGCACAGACGGTTCATCCATCAAGCGGTGCGAACGGTTTGGCCGGTTTCGCAGCCGGAACTCCGTACATGTGTGTAACAAGAGCAACTTGCAAGGCCTTCGTCGTTTCTCTCGCTGCAATGACTGTGAGGTTAGGGGATGAGCCTTTTGACTCGCTCGCTCGCTCGTTGCGTGCGTCCTGTTAGCGCGGCTGCGGGGTAACGGGGCTGCCTGTGTCGTTGTTCCGTAGTACTCACGTCCCGCTGTGTGTATACTGTAGTAGTGCGGGTGGAGGCTTTTGTTGTGGTGGGCCGTGGCAGAAGCTGTGCCTTGACGATGTGATGAAGCTTGGAGCGTGCCGTGTGATGAGCAGGCACCAGAGGTTTCCACGTGTGTGGCTTTCCCCTCCGCATGGATCATGCCTACCGGTGGCGGAGGCTTGTGCGTGGTTGTAATCTCTTCGTGGCCCGGTTGACGTGTTGGTGGTGATGATGATGACGGGCTGTTCAGTGCTTGCGTGTATGTATATACTACAGGAGATCTCGTGCCAAAGTCCAGACCTCTGCTTTTGATAAGAGCACCGACAGACACTCTTGATGAAAAGCACGCTTCCGAGTCCACCATTGGGACAGGTCGAGACTTTTGCTTTCCACTGCGGATATACCTGAGATCGGACGGATTCGACGCCGTCTTGCACTGGGATTTGAGCAGAGCTGGACTCCCACCCTGAGCCTTTCTGTGTCACGTCTGCAACGAGACGACTCGACCACGAAGAGGATTCACGAGATTGAAAAAGAGATCTTCTTCACTAGCACCGCCATCGGAAGGATATCACGACACCAGCGAGAGCGGAATAGGCACCATACCCGCGAACACTAGTGCTCAGACGTCTGGCTATAAACAACAACGGATCACCATTCACCAACCCGTTCGGAACTTTTATTTAGACGGATATCGACCACCCGGCACTTACTCTCTGGTAGTATTGAAGCTTAAAGGCCACCGATCGCCGTACACAACTCGAGAAGCAGCGAGAGAGACTTCGGCTCGTCCGAATCTTGCTGGCCACAACTTCGCCAGAAACCCTGGAGATCATAACGGCTCTTCGGCTTTGGGACCGCGAGTGACGCACTCGACGATTATTCACCGTTCAGGGAGCCGACGGACGTGGAAGGCTGGTCGCTGACCGGGGACGGGATTGCGTGAATCACGCGAACGATCATTGGGTGTGTTCGTTCGGGAAAGGCGGTTCCGCGAGTGCGAACATCCTGCGCCTGGTTCCTGAACCGTGGGAAGGGCCGGGAAAGCCGTGATTGATGATATACGGCGGCCCGACGATCCATCATCTATCTCACGGTCACATCGGGTCGGAGAGTAGGTGAGCAGGAGCGTCGGGATTGAGGGGAGAGGTTTCAACAGTATCAGACAGACTGCTGCCGGTTGGAGTGAGGGGGGAAGTGAAGTAGGAAAGAGGAGAGAAAGAGAGGAGTGAGCGTGGTTGGGGGTTGGAATAATACTCATCGAGCAACAGGAGAGGCGAAAGGAGGCCCACGCTAGTCCGAAAGCGCGCTACTTCCGTTTCGGCCGGCTGCGCCCCGGGACATCCCGGCTGGATGGGGGCTTAAGCGCAATCTCTCGCACCTTTCCTTCTCTCACAGCAGCAGTCAGCACCTCTGGACGACTTTGCCCTTTAAACCACGCACGGTCCTGCTGCAGCGCGAAACGCAGCATCC
>Ga0058704_10000475_pt1 | contig 20833 bp, 25 predicted proteins | sample AgamicMgSfe_FD_71363 | JGI IMG/M metagenome (GOLD analysis project Ga0058704, IMG submission 71363) | Agave microbial communities from Guanajuato, Mexico - Mg.Sf.e | ecosystem: Host-associated > Plants > Phyllosphere > Phylloplane/Leaf | place: Guanajuato, Mexico | collected 2012-05-30
CCCCAGGATCGTTTGTTGCTCGAATACTGCCAAGGTATCATCAGTAGTCATCTGAAGATCTCGCGACATTTTCAATATGGTTCGATGAGCGTTGATCATTTCGATATCCATCGTCGTAGCGTATATGCACGCGTTTATTGTACGATCTCCTTCTTTGAACCGAAATGAGGCGTAGATTGGGGCGCTGATATCCTGCTCGTAAGTGTGAGAAGTCTTCGAAATGACTGAAGCGCGGTGGTACATATCAATGCCTCGAAACGACCACACCCCACCAATTTTCTCGACGGTGAACAAAGGCGTCGTCGTCTTGAGAAAAATATGAACCTCTTCGATGTTCTTAGCACCAATAAAAGCACCAACCGTAACAATTCACGACTTTTTCAAAATCATCGAATCATATAAGGTGAATGATGAGTGCAGTGCGTAAAATGACGGATCGCGTGATTCTGTCATTTATCGTTTGTTTCGGTTTGAATTTTTTTGATCGGATGAGATTGCCAAATAGTAAGAACATATGATCGTAATCATCCGAACTCGGGATCGTTCTTTACTTATGATCGAGAACCAAGATCTTTTCCTCATTGAAGAGCCTGATTACCTCTCAATAGAGCCTCCCAATCGTTCAGATTGGGAGAAATGGGTCCTACCCCCTCCTTTCGGCCATGAATGCGTTCTATGAGCTGATTGGTGCATAGTTTCCTTCAGTTTGAAATTCTTGAATGCGTTGAAGAATTGGAAGCTAAATGTAGGCGTGATAATTGTCATGAACATCAAACTACCACTCCATTTATCCACATAGTTCGGCATGACGCCGACGTCGCCTTGTTGTTCATGAACACAATGGTAGACACTTGCCATGATGATTTAAGGATGCGCGAAAAAGAAGAACGCGCAGTCTTCAATTTTCTTTTTTTTGAAGTAATAAATCTCAGTGCAACCAAATATAGAAAACTCAATACCGCTCAAGATCGTCATTACACGTCACACAAACCGACAACAACTCGACAAAAATAAAAGAGCAATCATGAGCTGCATCAAAGTCACTGATCCAAACACCAATTGGGACGAGATTAAAGTAGCTGCCCCTTATCTCGATAAAGATGGCAACACTACTTTCAAAATTATGTATGGTGCTGACAGCAACCCTTTGTATGTGGATTTGGGAGAGTACAATTCCCCATTCGGGGCATCTCAATATAAGCGAGCTGGTGAGCCGACAATGATGCTCAACGTGGGCAGCGAGGATCGTAGAGATGCAGAGATGAACGCCCAAGTCAATGGAATCAACGCTATGAAGAAAGTGATCATTGAAAAGATGGTTCAAACCGATGGGTACAAATTACGGGGTTTGCAAAGCTCTTCTTTGTACACAGCAGATGAATTGGCGAAACTTGTGGATGGACCCATCGTATCACGTGAGAAATTCGATGAGAAGTCAGGAAATCTCAAGAAATTTGAGCCCGAGATCAGGATCAAGTTTCGCACCCTTCGATCGCCAACTAACAAATTAGATCACATCGGTCTTGTTGAGCGCTACGACGAAAATGCCGAGGGTCCAAAAGGGCTACCGTTGATCATCAAAGTTACGAAAAATGAGAAAGGAAGAGAGATCAAAAAACGTGCTCCACCTGTCTTATCCGAGATTGAGAAATTAGTACCCAAACAATCTCGCGTTCGAGTCATTGCTCAACTATGCCATGTGTACTTTCAGAAGATGAAATCCGGCGAATCTGATCGCAAAGGCTCCATTCGAATCGATGCTATCTGTGTTGTTCATCTTGGAGATGCTGTTGTTGGTGTACCACAAGTACCCCCATCGCTCGATGAGTTCAACGATTTAACACTTGACGAAGACGACGAAGTGGAAACGACAAATGGTGCCAACGATGAGATCATCGAAGATGACGATGAGGATGAGGACGAAGAGGAAGAGGAAGATGCTGAGGGGGAAGACAGCGACGCGTCTGCTTACTCCAAAGCGCAAGCAGCGACAAAATCTAAAAAAAAATAAACAATCACTAAAAAGAACAATCACAAGCGACAACCAGCGATAATACTGGATGTCTTTTTTTTGCCTACACATTCGAACAAATTGGTTGTTGAGATTTAAGAACAATAGATTGACTCATTTGCTTGCTGTTTATTATCAAATATCGTCCTTTGTAAGGTAGGAGATGAATGCTCGATTTTTCAGAGATATTAACATTCTTTTTTGAAAGCGTTTGCATAAACCCACTTCCGTGATTCTTTCAGCAAGTCTTTCCATTGACGTTCCAACATCAAAAGGCGCTTCGGATCACGTGGACCTGTACTGCTCGTCGCATTATCGGTATGTACATCTTGCTGGATATCTAACGCTAATGGCAGTTTTCCACCCTCTCGAGATAAAATGGATGACATTTTGCAATTATTATAAAAAAAGGGTAGAGAGACTTCAAAGCCTCTCGAATAATAACTTTATTTATGGGTGAAAAGTGGTTACACAGCCAGTATTGTTCCCGCCTTTACCAAAGCCAGATACGTTTTCGAACCTATTTTAACTTTCCGACCTGTTAAAGGATTTTTAATCGTATCATCACTCACTATTGAGCTCGTGACATTACTAGCGCATGCGGTTTTGCCAATAGTGTGGGAAATACTGCGCTGTGAAGCCACTTTTGCTTGCGCCATTGCAGAATCAACTTCTTTCAACGCTCCTGTCCACTGATCGTGTTGGAGACGTTCCATCAATTTATTCCACTCTTCTGTATTTCCTTCATGAGGAAATAACGCTCCTGGGTATTCAACCTTTCCGTCAGCGTCAGTAATGTCACAGCGATGCATTTCGCAGGAAGTCGGACTTTCAAGCATCATATATATACACCGCCAACTTTCGTCATCATCATTTTCGGGCGTATCATCACATTCAGTGGGGGCAATGCGATAAATGAAATGTAAGTTATTATCAACAAAATTCACCATTGTCTTTGTAGCGTTGGTCCATACGGCAATGATGGTGACATCGCCCCAGAATAATGGGTTGTTACGAATCTCAGTGGCCCAAGCGGCACGAAATATCTTCGTACTAGCTTGTTTGGCATTCAAATCTTTCATCCAAGGTTCGGCTGCACGTGCCTGCTTATAAAGCTGATAGAAATCATCATAGTCAATATCCGCCGTTTCCACCAAAAAGGCAATCAGCTCACGTTGCTTCGAAAGTGCTGGCTTGGCTGCCAAAGCATCAGCCAATGAGGGACGTGGTATCAACGATTGAGGTGTAAGGTCATACAACGTGTTAAATAGAGTTTCAGGGGTATTGACATCTTCATCTACTTGCTTGATCAAATGGGTCATGTGAAAAGGCAAATATGAATAGCGAACAGCCATGTTGATTCCTTTTTCCCTCTACTAGCAAAATTTTTAAAAAAGAGAAAAATACGCTAACAGTGCGCTCACTGACGCAAGTGAGAGACAAAGCCGCAAGCCCAATCAACGAGCTGCTCAAAAAAATCCTTCGCACCAGAGATGCAGCGCCTGTACTTGGAAATGTTCATATCATTTCAAGTGCTTCACTTAGCATCGATCTTTACAATTAGCGTAAAGTGGAAACAGTTATCCGTGAATTTGAAGAAACATCAACTGCAGATGCCTTGAAAGAATAATTGTCAAGAAAAAAATAAACCGACGCGCCAGCATGTCGTTCACAAGCACCGTATCGGATGTTATTGCTCGTGTGGAGGAACATACAAAGCGTCAGAAGCAGTTAGACGAAAAGCTCCTGACAAAGTATCGAGCCAAAGTGAACAAGCATCTGCTACGCATGAAAACACCCAACATTAAGATATTTTTCCATCAAGGAAATGTGGAGCTATTACACTTCCTTGCGGAAGAATTGGAAGATGCAGGGTTCAGAGCCCGAGCGCATGCTTTCAATACCTTCGGCGCTCATTTGTATATTGATTTGCCATAAAGTTGATTGTAAAGATGAGGAAGAGAAAGATGGATGTCCGAACAAAATCTTTTCTGTTTCAATTAGCCTTGGTACAGACTTTATCACCTGATGTGAGAGCTTCGTTCTGGTCATTAGATAAAAAAGATCGTCGGGAGCGACATGCTCGTTTTGATCGTGGGGTATTAATCAGGGATCATGATGCCCCGCTGATGTCCTTCTCTCTTTTCATCGATTACACGACGGAATCCATCATTGTTACGTTCCCAGGTACACAAACAAGAGGACAGGTAGATGTCTATTCTACATTACGCAAAGCCGTAATGCCTTGGACTGAAAGCATGCCTGCACACAAGGGATTTTTGACATTATATTTGACTATACGTGACGCTCTCAAAAACGAACTGTCTGTCGTTTGTAATGAGCACAGCGGCTACGGTCTCATTTTCAATGGTTGGTCTCTCGGTGGTACAATGTGTCGTTTCGCTGCATGGGACTTTCTCACTAGTCCTGATCTGTATCAATCTTTCTTCCTCTCTTTATGGTCCAGTAGACGACGAGACGTATTTGATCGTATAGTGGTGACCAGCTGGGGCGCCCCGAAATGCTTTACCCATTTGAGCGCGCTTGCTTATAGCAAACATTTCGCTCTACATCTGGAAGATTTTCGATATGAGGTAGAGGGTGATCCAGTGACTCGTTTGCCTCCACAATGGTTCGACTTTTATCATGTCGGTACACGCATCATCGTGCCCAATTGGATGATTGATGAAGCAGGTAGTTGGTTCGAGAAGTTCCAAGCTCGTCATTTCGGTTATGCCCAAAATACATTTTTCATGTTTCAACACCTTGTGTAACCCCTGTTTTTAAAATAGAAGCTTTCTTGTATCACCAAAGGGTCACACAACAAGTTCTTTTAACGCGCCGTAACACAAGCAGAAAATTCGGCAAATTTTGTTTTTTCAATTTTTTTTTTCTCTTTTTTTCTCTCAACTGATATTTCGATAAATATGCCACCAAAAAAAGCAGGAGGTGGTACAAACAAACGGGCCGTATCTAAAGGCGCCAAAATGGGTAACGCGAGTTCACGTGCAAAAACAAATGATAAATTCGTTGATGCTCGAGAGATGAAAACAGATGACCCCCCTCCTGCTCACAGCAATAATCGTAAAACGATTATAAATCTTCAAGAACCGCGTGTGATCAAGAAATCCGCTCCGGTTGACCCACCGAGACCGGAGTCACCATCTCCATCCATTACAAAACGAGCTGCGACGTGGCGGCCAGTAGTGATACCTCCACCACCCGTCGCCGTTCCAGTGGTCCCCGCCGATACTGTAGCGGTGGAGGAACCGGAACGAGCCGTCAGTCCTACCTTTACTGTACCCAATCAATCATTGTCACCTGCCCGTCCTTTATCAGAACAACGACCATTGTCGCCTGCCCGTCCTTTACCCTTACCATTAGAGCAACAACCGCAACAGTACATCAATGAGTACGGTGAGACCTTGTCTTTTACGGGTAATGAAGATGAGTTGACCAATCACACATTTAATCTACCACAAGAAGTGCCACCACTATCAAATTATGAGAGTGTCTTTTCAGAAAATGAAAACATGACCCGTTCGCATTACGCCTACGCCTATCACTCTCACGAACAATTATTTTACCTTAATCAACGCGTGGCCCGAGTCAATGAATTAAAGCCTCATGTGGATAACATTTGCAAAGAAACACCTCGAACGCTATCGATCGATAGCGAAGAACTTGCTTGTGTGGCAGAGTATATCTGGCTCAAACCAGAAGCGCCCATTGTCTTATACTTTAATGTGAATTCGGATCTCAAGCCTATTAGTGAGCGATTTGATTTGATGAGAGTGATCAGAGAAAACGAAAGATATGAGGTTGCGGAGGCAGAGAAGGTAGGTAAGCCTCTAGTCATCAATATTGTGGTGCAACTTCTAGCATGCTCAGAGCTGACTTTAACAGAGGATAAGACACATCTTCAATTGAAACAGATTTTACAATGTTGTTCTGATGTTCAAGGACGAGAAGAATTGTGGCAAATCTTTCCGTTTAAAAATTACATCAACAATTCTCCTGACAATTGGGCCGACATCATCAAATCTCCATCACCACCAATTTGGATGCTGCCATCTTCACCACCCAATTCAAAAGAGAAAACAGCAGTGGCAAAAGCACCGTCAGCACCTTTGTACTATCGAACTCCCGATGAAACCACATTCCCACAATATGAGGGCAATGAAATGCCATACATTTTGCAAATGAATGATAAATTACCAACCTTTTCCATGCACACCAATTGCACTTATGGCGACGTCCTACGTGGTTTACAGCATGTTGGCGGTATCGGCATGTTGCCAGACACCATCATCCCCTTCACGTGGGACGACGATTCGGCCACATTAGATCAGTTGTATCATGAGCGGAAATTGTGGGAAGAGAAGAAAATTGAAAATGAGGAAGACACAAAGCGCGCGAACATTTGGTTACGTACTATCTCCTTCTACACTCAAATTCTTCTTCGTCAAGATGGCATCACGATGATGGAAATTATTCATATGCATCTCAAATATACTATGTTTACATAAAAGACTTAAAGAAATTCTATTGATCACATCATGTCTTCAAATTCAACCACTCCCCAAACGTCGGATTCTACAACACCATCGTCGGGTACTACTTCAGGTGGGACGACGTCAGGAACGACAACGGGATCGAACACCAACTCTGGGACTACAACAGGCTCGAACACAGGCACATCAGGATCGACAACGGGTTCTGATACCACCTCTGGTACTACTTCAGGTGGGACAACGTCAGGAACGACAACGGGATCGAACACCACCTCTGGTACTACTTCAGGTGGGACGACAACAGGCTCGAACACCACCTCTGGTACTACTTCAGGTGGGACGACAACAGGCTCGAACACCACCTCTGGTACTACAACAGGCAACACGGGCACTACTTCAGGCACGTCAGATCCGAGCACTGGTACTAGCGTAGATGATACTGAAGATGACGAGTCTGACGTACGGACACACAGACATCATTGTGATCATCCATTCTGGAGACCATATGTAGATACCATGTGCAATGAAGACTGGTGGTTATGGGTTTGCTGTGTCATCATTATGATATCCATCGTCGCCTTCTTCATCTATCTTGTAAAAGGCCTCAGTGAACGCTCTAAGATGAGAAGTAGTAAATTTGCAGGATCACCAGGATTTGGTCCGGCGCTATCCAATTCTCCACCAGTCTTTTATACTTCGTAATGGGGGTCGCGCAAGAGTGCGCAAAAAAAAAGCTTAGCAGCTCCACTATCCCTCGAATTTTTTCTCTTTTCGAATTTTTTTGGTTAGGGAGCAGAAGAGGAACAAAAAGGATTTGAGAAGATTCATCAGTCACAATGCTCTCAACCGAAAGTCTCATCTTGAACCCGTCCGAACCAACTGGTCATTTACCATTGGACGAAGAAGCAAGTGCTCATATTCTGGAGGATATTGCAGAGCGTGAAGCGAGGCAAAAGAAACGAGAAGTGTACCTCAAACGAGAATTGCGCAAACTTGGGGCTCGATATCGAGACGATAGTCGCTTGTGTCAACAATTTGTGGGCGGAAACGGGCTCCCTGTCGATGAAATCGCTATCAAGCTCAAGGAGATGGACTATTTTGTCAAGCAGACGAATTATTGCCGTATTATGGGCCAGTTGTACACTGCCCATCGTAACAGTTGCAAAGATACCGATTTTATCTCCGCGAAGGACTATTTATCCCCCATTGCCAAATTACATGTTCTGAATCATGTTCATGAAGATGACCCGTTCCCCAGATGTACCGATGATGTTTGCATTGTATCACGAAAGGGGTATGGCTTTGCAAAAACTAGACATATCCAAAATGGCAACTTCACCACACCTTATGCATCGGTCGCATTTCCCGTTGAAGATCCGAAAAAAGGTAACGAATAAGTAAACATCCCCCACCTCTTACTGCAAAGAGCATATTGGCGCCTCCCTGAAGAAGCTTCTGAGGTGCCATTTTTTTATCGTATGCAAGATAAGAAAACGTCATGTCCGCCACAACAATTGGATCACTCCTCACACCTGCGTCTGGATTACCTACGACGGGGCTACTCAAGCCCTCACTTGCAAATGTATATGCGGACTTATCAGCGTCAGCAGCTGTGAACTACAATCCACCGAATGCACTCAAAATTATCCCAGTGAGCAGCAATAATAGCGTCTATCGTGTAGACTCAACAGGAAATATTTTCTTCCCAAGTAAAGGTATATACAAAGTCACGGCATTCATTTATTCAAATGTTACGAGTACTACTGGTGTCGTCTATATTCGGTGCTTTAATACCACTGTTGCTCGATGCTACGGACAAACATGTCTGAACACTGGAAATGTATCCAACTTGACTGCTAGTTTCAGTTTTGAGGTGAACGTAACAGACCCAACCGTCGGCATTTATTTCGATCTGGTTTCAAATTCAGCAACATTATCCAACGTGATATTCTATTCCGGTTCCATCACTCAGATGTACAGCCAATAACTATCCATCTTCTGTTTCCTCTTGTTTTTTTCGCATGTACTATTTCATGATTTCAAAGATCTACCATAAGATGACAAAAAGGCCCACGATGGAAGGTCTCAGTGCAGAGCAGGCGCATGCAGCTCATCACATCATGAAACGTAAAAATACTTTCATAGGAGGTAAAGCCGGCGGCGGTAAAAGCTTCCTCATTTCGCACATAGAACAAGAAGCACGTCAAAAGGGTATAGAATACCAAATCTGTGCGCCAACAGGCATTGCAGCTTTGAATATAAATGGAAGCACATTGCACTCCTTCTTCAAACTGTCACCTTACGCCATTGAGCTTTCTGATTATATTCAATCGAGACGATCAAAGAGTCCACTGACTACATTATCAATGTTAATCATCGATGAAATATCCATGGTATCGGCGACATTACTCGATCTTCTGGATGGTATCTGTCGTTATGAGCGACGCAAACCATCACTACCATTTGGTGGCTTACAAGTAGTTCTAGTCGGTGATTTTGCTCAGCTTGGGCCAGTTGCCAAGAGTAGTGCCTCACCTTTGTATGCCTTTGAGTCGGGTGTTTGGAAGCATTTGGAATTGTCAGGAATGGTTTCTATTCAGCTCACTACTTCGCAGCGTCATCCTGATCCAGCGTTTGCCACCTTCATGACCAACTTGCGTGTGGGTGCTATTGGGACAAAAGAAATTGATATGCTAAAGGAGCTCTCCAAGCCGTTGAACGAAAGAGAAAAAGAGTGCTATGTGACCGATAAAGCTGTCGTTTTGGAGGCACTAAATGCAGCCAAAGATGCCTTGAATGCTAAGAAACATGCAAAGAACCCGAATCCCGAAATCACCTTTACGGCGTCGTACACCGGAGAACCGAAGCGAATGAAAGCTTGTCTTGCACCGGATACATTATCACTGAAAATCGGCAGCCCAGTCCTTCACTTGGCCAATAACCCACTAATTGGTTTACTCAATGGCTCCAGCGGAGAAGTTACCGGCTTCATGCAAGAAGATGGTGAGACTCGTCCGATTGTCAAGTTTTACACTCCGGAATCAGAATCGTTCGCCACACATATCATTTCTCGCTGGACGTGGAAATTGGAAGAAAGAGATGCCTACAGTAAGAATATGAAAGTTGTAGCATCGAAGACTCAGTACCCTCTTGTTCTGGCGTATTCCATATCTTGTCATAAGGCACAATCGAGCACTCTCGACCCAGTTACAGTGAACTTAGCAGACATTTTTGCCAAGTCACAAGCCTATGTCGCATTATCTCGCGCAAGAACCAAAGCAGGCCTACGTGTTCTCGGATTGAAATCGTTTGACAGTAAATACCTGAAAGATCTCTTTACACCAGACCAAAGAGTTCTAGATTTCTATTCATCTTAATCTTGATTATAAAACCCTTTTTTTGGTGAGCGAAGACACTGGAAGAATAAAAAAATGAATCAACATCAACGAGAGTATAGGCTATATATAGAGTCAATGCTTGATTATATACAAAAGTATCCACATCGTGCTCCTCTTTTTGAACACGAGACATGGGTGCGACGGATGATAATGGAACGTATGCTGATCATTCCATCAAAAAATATTCAGCATCACGCCGTGTTTCATGATAGCAGATCTAATAATGTACGTCAGTGTCACTTTTTGTCCGCAATTAGAGCGATACTGCTGTGGGATGTTTACCATTGTTCATATTGTTTAATACATACCAGCGAGAGGTGAGATTTTTATTGTCCGTATTTTACTGAGACCGGCCCACGTTCTCACGAGTGCCATGAGATCTTGCGTTGTCAAGTTGGAAAGAATTTGTAACAATACTTCCATCGGTAAGCATTGTGGCATCACCATTTTGATCCCATTCAAGCTCGCAACGAATCGGATTAACTTTTTGTTGCAAGGCCGCACAAATCGCCATAGATTAATTCTGAGCTTCCGCCACAGCATTCTGGCTCTCAAATTGACTTTTCTTGGTATTTGTTTCGCGACATCATGCATGAGCAACGGACCCACCTTGTAAACTTGCAGCATGTTGATTCACTCTTCCCTTTTCCCTTTGAACTTGGTCAAAATTTCAATTTTTTTATTTTTACGCGCTCAATTTACGCAGTTATAAGCTGCCTGCAACATTTCAAGATCGTGTTGAGTAGCCTGTGCCGGCTGACAATTTTCAGTATCAAACACGGTAAATTTATTATCATACATACTCACAGTGACATAACTGTCTTGCCAATTGGCGGTATCACAAATGTACTTCATATGAGCATGTCTAAAAAGCACTGTTGTCTGATCACCAAATTGATTCGTAGTGTAAATAGTGAGCATATCATCCCGAGAGGTAAGAGCTGTCACCGTCTGTGATGCCAATCTATGAATTGAAATACTCGGACCCCGCCATGATGCAAGGCTCACAGCGATACCAGTCCCAAGTTCGAGGGTAAGGAAACCGTTCGCCGGTGAAGGTAAGATGAAGGGGTTGGCAACCACAACAGAAAGAAATGCCAAGAATAAAAGAAGTCTCATTTCTATTCTCCAAATCCAAAATGAGTAAAGTACAATGGGTTTTAATACAACAGTATGGGGTCCAAGCTACTGGAAGTATCTATTTATTGAGGCTCTTAATTACTCAGCATTTCCTCATCCAAACAAAAAAGAAATTTATCTGGATCGTTTCTTGAAGGTGGGCGATACCCTTCCATGTCAATATTGTCGAGATTATTATGGTTTCATACTGACACAGCTACCATTAGACCAATTCTTAGCCGATGAAAGACTCGAACATCCAGTGATGGTGTGGTTATACTTGGTGAAGGATATGGTCAACAAAAAACTAATACGTCAAGAGAATGAATGCTTCGTCGCACAATGTAAGATCGTCGATGCTGATCCTAGCCTTTCAACATATGCGAAAGCTCGACGTAAAACAGCTCTTCGCAAAAAAATCTTTTACACGACGCCGTCACCACCTTATGAACAAGTGCTAGCCTATTACGAGCAATTCCGTAGTGGTTGCTCCTCTGATGCCAATGTGGCGTTACAAAGTTGCCGCCACATCCCTTAATTAAATAGATTTGCGATAAGGTACTTTTTTGGCCTCTCTCTCCATTCTTTCCTCCCATTCGAGTGCGTAGTCATACATTTGTTGTATGTGTTTCTGTAAACGTTCTAACTGACGTCGTTCATCACCATGACCGACAAATGCATCATCGGGAAAATCCTCACACAAATCACCGATGATGTGCTCCCCAGCGTGTATCCAACAATAGAGTCCACATCCCAACTTACAGCTTGCTAGCAGCCGGCATCTCAAACCGCTCTTTCGTATATGGTTACACTGTGAACAGGTCATTTTTTATTCTTCCAATGAAAAGGAATAAAGCATGGAGAACAACGACGAAGAACAGCGCCGCCGTCGAAGGCGGCAAATTCAACCCGTCAGACCAGACACACCATTCGACTTCAATGAGATGATGGCGCAGCTTGCTCTTGTTGAGCGTGCGGCTAGAGCACAAGAGAGACGAATGCTAACAATGGCGGCTGAAACTGCCGAACGAAGAGAAGAGCTCATTTATATGTCACAAATGATACCTGCTATGATACGAACGTTGGATCGAATGAGAACAAGTCACGATTTAGATCTTGTAGAACAAGCAATATCTTTTCAAACGGTAATTGATGATTTGGGTGAGAAGCTATCACTAATGGGAACACAGACTAACTTTACGATGAGATCTGCTCACGACTTAGCTGTTGCTTTCGATAGAGCAACGTTTGAATATGAGTTATTGAATGGTCAACTTCGGGCTGCTGCAGCAGATACTAATCTGTTTGATTATCGTCAACGCCAAGAACGTGAAGAAGAGGAGGAGAGAACAGCAGATACTAATGGCTTCACCACACCAGCTCCTGCAGATGATGAAGCAACTAATCGGCCGGCGATAGCCACTGATGGACCAGGGGGTGCTATACGAGAACGTGTTATTTCAGATGAATCACGTGTTCTCATTGATCAATGGCTGAACGGCAGGAGTCAACAGAATGTGATACTACGCCCACATCTTGACACCTTGAATCGAGCTGAATTGCTTGCTATCGCATCACATTATGAAATTGTACTGCGCACAGCTCAGTTGAGATCCGGTGATGGTGCTTTGCGTACCGCTATCTCTCAACGATTACTGGCGTTGCGACGGACAAGACGTGCGGGTCGATAAATGCTTTGATTGGACATGATGAACCACCAAGTTCATGCTGAAAAATAAACCCGATTCCAGTGGCATCAACTGAATGCTCCACAAAATGACCAAATAACACCATCACGTATTGAATGCATCGATTAAGCTCAGTAAGTGATGCGAGTAGTGTCTGTTTTTTTGCACTCATCTCCTGCATTCGTTTGATGGAGTTGGTGCGGTCGCCGCAAGCCTTGAATTCTAGAAGTAAAAGATCACCTTTCGCGTTGCAGATGACCATATCAGGTTTCAGTCGAATGCCTACTAACTTGGTCGTGAACCCCTGGGTCGTAAGAGCAGAAGTGGTCATCGACACCAATTTCACAAAGTGAGCTTGTAGCAGCATATCCTCGACAAATGCCTTTTGATACGCCTCATGTCTGGTTCGTAGTGATGCAGCCGACTGGACGTTTTGCATCTGACGAGATAAACTGTAAATTGCCATGTTTCGTTCCGTAGCAGTAGGGTGAGTTGACGTGATCAGCCAGGGAAATAGCTTGTCATCGAGTAATTCCGAAACAGCAGGTAGCTGCTCACAAGCGGCAAACGTGCGCAGACGATCCTTACTGATGACAGGTGAAGTCATGAATCGAAGAAGATCGTAATCGCTATTTTCGAGAGTGACCGTCAAATCGAGCAAATCGTCGGTTTTTATCATCAATGTTCTGATCTTCGCTTCCAAATTTACATCATCACATCTAGCACGTTTAGCCTCTTTTATCCACCATTCGTTGTATTTCACTGCTGATTGTTTGTATCGTAGCTTTGTCTTAGCGCCGATGTCAAGCTGTGATAAATCGGCACATAGATCGTCCATCGATCCAATTCTCCAAACGATTTATTACAATTCTTGGAAAAATTTACATAATATAAGACTTGCATATTGACGCGCCTAAGGATCGAATTTCTTTATATTTGATAGGAGAAAAAAAAGATGGTGTCCGAGTCACAAGTTCTCAAACTGCATCAATGGACGTTTGCCAGTATCATGGTGTCATTGACTATATGGCCGTATCTTCGACACCTGTATTGGCTCGCTAGTCTATTCATATTATTATGGAATTCGTTCCTTATTTATGAATACCAAGCAATCATCACCTATGTACATTCAAATGCGCCTGCAAGAGATCAACCCTGCTGAAATGAAGCATACAGAGAGGACAGACAATTTGTCGAGGTGGATTCATTACTACTTCAGGCGCACTTCGAATGGGTCGCTGAATGCCCGATGGTGACGAGGGAACTCTTCTCTGCACAATTTGTGGGGGTGATTGTTGATAAGCCGGAGAGTACATGGGGACAGAGGGTGATAACATCCCCCCTTGTCCTTGAATCATCACACCAGAGGCGGAAGCAGATGTCACATGCTTTGCAAGAAACGGGCGTGTGTTTGCATCTCGTGCCATAGTGCTGTGAGTATAAGGTGAGCGTGGCGCCGAGGGGCTTTGAGGTCCTTGTTGCTGCTGTAAAGGCCGACCCGAATCCGATGGGAAGTATGACCCACTGTTCTCTCCCGGCCGATCGTCAGATCGCGGCGACAATAGGTGTGCCGTTGGTCGGCTACTACCAAAAGAAGGGGGTGCTGTCATTGCACCTTCTTCAAGACGAGGATGTGAGCTTCTCGTGTTTTTTTTGTTTTGAGTGGGTGACGCTGCGATTGATGTGATAAGACAGAATAGAAAGAAAATGTGGAGATAAATAGTCATCGTTGTTGTTATTCTTGCGCACGATCCGCAAAGTAAATTAAAAATGGTTATAATGGAGAAAAGAAAACATGGATTGTATGAAAGCCGTTGAACTGGGTGAACTTCTATGTATCATCGAAAATTGTATACTAACGCGTCGAAGTCATCACATAAACTACCTTTATATTCATATGATGGGCAAGATAAGATTGGACGAATTGCCGGATCTGTCTTCCAATGACGCTATGATGCTGCGTTATTTAACCAGGGATCCTAATAAGGTTACAGCTGTCGATGAGACATGTCGCGAGGCATTACGGACCAATAGATATCCATCTTTGTCGGCAGAACATTTGAAATCTATCGAACAGCACATCATCGACTTGAAGGGGATGAGTTATCCATCCAATTATCCAATCGAAAACAAGCTGAAGCGCGCGCGGGAAGCTGGTTACTTGTGAAGTAGGTCAATACGTTTTTTTTTTGGTCCGTTTAAAAATGTGGCGCTTTGGTAGTAGTAAATACAAACCTCAATATGATGGAGGTCGAGACGAAGTCAGACTCAAAAATGGAGCAGATGAATGATGAGATGGACTACCTGACTCAGACCATTGGTCAACTTCAACTCATCGAAATACCTAAACTCGATCTGGAACAACCCTTAATAACCGACTTCAATGAAATGGAGATTGCTGAGATCTTATGGCGATACAGCAGCGCAGCACATAGTTGTGATCAGAGAATCGATTACGATCGAGGTACTCCTTATGCAGCCCCGCGAGTTGTGGCATCGGAGGTGGAAATTAATCTGATCTTAAGTGCGCTTCGCGGCGGGCAGCATCACTTTTATAATTTGATGGAGTTATTTGAAGTCTTCGTCGCCTATTTTAATCATATCTGCTACAATACTGATTTTGAGCAGGTGCCTTCCATTCTCAAAGAAATCATTGCTGTACTGGCTGAGATTATTGATGATAAGGATTCGCTGCTCGAATTCCAGCGTATCATCCGCAGCGAGCCAGCCCAGTTTCGGGAACTGTTGGCATGTCACAAGTCTCTCAAGCTAGAGATAGAGCTCGATCTGCAAATGCTCTTGTTTTTGTCCAGAATCATTTATTGCGCAGATGACATTGCCTCAGCCATTGCGCACGATCATGCTGGTATTGTGGATAGATCTTTAGAGCTAGTAATGCAGATGGATGCCCGCACTCTGGAAAATTGCTCTTCACGAGTCACACAAATATTTACCAACGCTGTCAAATTCTATGCTGCATTCTTCATTACAGTTCAAAAAGATGCATCCTTGCAGTTGATGTTGTCTCCTGTATGCAAACTGTTGCTCTTTGTCTTGCAATATCCAAAATTACTTCGCCAACCATCCTGCGTCGTTGTTGTGTATACTCTGCTTTCTATGTACTTGGACCTGACAATTCGATACAATAGCCTCGATGAAATCATTGCAAACATCATTTTAGCTCTGCTTGTTCGTAATCTAAGTGACATCGATCACGCAGATTACATCACGTCTTATATGGTGATCCGCTCCATCATTCGTATCGAGGAAGCTATGTTCTGGGAAAAGAGCAATCAAATGCATACATTGTATGTATCCTTCACAATTCGCGCTTACAAATCCCTCATGTGCCAAGATCGTCATTTGTTTACAGAAGGTGGTAAGCTATATAACTCCGATACTGGGCACGCCTTTCGTAAAATACAAGCTCTTTTGGACGATCATTCATATTGACATTTATGAGAAAGAAGTCCCTTACATTTTTTTTTTATTGATAAACTATCTTCTAATTGCTTTTGACCAGATGATATGTTGCTGCACCTACACGTAAAAAGACATTACTCATATCGTTGCTAATGGTAAACAATTGCTTCACAAGGGGTCGTATTTCCACTTTCAATACAAATCTTCGAAATGTCATGGGCCCTCGTAGCACAGGAATCCAAGTATGATGAGAGTGGAAGTGGGCCCGTGGTCTGATCTGGGACAATAAAACATTCACCATCATTCCGACTTCATCGCGTTGCTTGTCAGATAGAACATACCCGGACACCACTTGTTCATCGGACACACCAAACAGCATCGATGCTGTATTAGACTCATTCTCCGTGTGAAGCAACATCAAAGGAGCATTCAAAAACCCCAACATTGTTTTTTGTAGATATGTGCGAATACATTTTCGTAAACCCAGATTTCCATCATTTTCTGTATTTTTGTATTCCGTACGTACCGACTCTTCTTGATTCAATTTTTGACCATATTGGAAGGAGGTTTCTTCCGATGATGCTAGATAAATGTCACGATACTCAGGTTTCATATCAACTAACAGGGTCAATGCTTGTCCAACAAGCAATTGCTGTGTCCATTTGTAGTTGATAGTCATGTGTTTTTGCTGCCGTGGAATCACATTATTCATCTCTTGATCGGTTACCCACAGGTTGAGGATGTTGTTATCCAGTCGAAACACGGTATGCCAGCCGTTTTTCTGACACATTGTGGAAAGGATGCTATTAGGGTGAGGTTTGGTAATGTCACTCTGAATGGGTGTAGGTTTGGTCAAATCATAGTGTAATGCCTTCATACGGACGCCTACGTCATTGGTCATACCAGTCAGAAATTTCAAAAACGTAGTAGCTTTGGCAATCTTTTTCGAGCGATGCCATTCGGATGACCAAGAATATAAGGTACATTCGGATAAAGATGACTTCGAATCCGTAATACACCTCACGTCGCGAATGGCTTGCGGATAGTATTCGTTAATGTACATAATCACGTTTGCAGCCTCCATATCACTCAAGTCTGGCGAGACAGCATCCTGTGATTTGGATGCACCTTGACCAGCAAAGACGCTGGCAAAAAAATAAGATGTAACAATCAGCAAATATAAGACTTGCATGGTTCCTAATAAAAAGTATTTTCTTTTCTTTTCGAATGAAAAAAGGAAAAAAAAAAATACCTGTTCTTTCCCTCTTTTATATTTTCGTAAAGGTCCTACACCAAAAATTCAACCCTTGTGTAACATACTCTGTAGAGGGTGACACAAAATCAAGATTACACGGAGGATGTAAATGTGCCACCTGATTGCATAGGAAGCCAAGCTTTCACTCGATCATCATACAACATCATGATAGAAATACCTGTTGTGGGTAAAACGATTTGTTGATCGGATATAAGATTGGCAAAGAATTGCTCCGTCGCTGTTTGGTATTGAGGAAAGCAAAAACTGCCACTCACAATCAATCGAGGAAAATGATCCTCTGGTGGAGGGGACGATAAAGTCGGTAACCACTGTATAATTTTTATCTGACCGTCTTGTGTCCCATTTGCTAGCGTTACAGTACAATCTGAGGCATTATCACAATAAATTTTGTTTATTGGTATAGAAGATGACAATGTGGCGCCATTGCCCAAGCTCGAGGCCTGTAACCGCTCCGCGTCCACGACGAGAGAACCCGTGATTTTACTGGAGCCAGTAAAAGTAATATCACTGGAGTCTAAGGTGACTGGGAAGCTTGTTAGTTTTATATTGTTAGTCATCACTGACATGACAGAGTTCCCATATCCTAGTAATGTCATATAGACGTCCTGTACCGTTCTTGAGCCCACCATGAGTGACGAGAATGAGCCAAATGTACTTTCCAAACCCGTAAGGGCGGAGAATGAACCACCGGTGATCTGCACATTACGGAAGGTTTTAGCAGCACCACTTTGTAGGTACGAGATAATTGTTGCATAGAGCGCTCTAGACTGTGCTGCAAGCGAGCTCGCAAGCTCATTATTATATAAACTACGGGATGACATATATATGTTCTTTACTATTCATCTTTTCGCAGCTCTGAAATCGAATCGACATTATTTCTGTAGTTGTTGTGAGCATTATAACATGCTGGTACATGAACTTTTCAGCCCAGAAACGTGAGATAAATTTGTGAGGTGGTAGCATCGGCTACATATAAAGAAATAGCACTATTTGCAACAACGGTGACTGCTGATCCTTTCGTAAATAGATGATCTGTTGTTCCTGTTTGACAATACGAAGAATCATTCCCATAACCAGTTGCTTTTTGTTGTAGGTTGCACACGACTGTCCCATTCACATTCAATGAGTAGTTAGTTGAAGCATTCGTAGTCTGAACAAGCGAAAGACCGACACGGTATACACCTGTAACAGGGATTGTGAAAACTCCAGTACTAACATTATATATACCTGTCCGATCATAAATCACGACTGGCAATTTTATAACACCACCACCAGGCACAGAGAGAGTTGTATTTGAAGTGGAACCACTGACTTTGCATGCTGGCGAAGCTGGCAAAGCTGTCGGCCCTATAATATTTGCGATCGTTTGCGTAGACATGAAGTTGGCATATATATTTATAATTCTTACATAAGCGACTCAATTGTCGTCTTTTTTTGTGATTTTTAACGTAGAGCGTTTGAGGTATCTCTTGCCATAAAGCACTGAACGCTTTTCGATACTTTCGTCAGATGTATCAACACCTAAAGTCATCGCTCGCCCGAAATGCTTAGTCATATCGGATTGCCTCGTGGCTCGTTGCTCAAAAATGGCTTCCATATTATGGAATAAATCATCGATCGTTTTTGCTACGCCCGCGTCAATGATTTGTAGGTTACGGATCAAAGGAGAATACATGTGACGGAGGTAATATCCGACGTGTGGGCGGTACGGCCAGTTGGATGCCATGACGTGATCAAGTGCCTCGCCGCACATAGCATCGGTAATAATGGTTGCGGAAGTGTCACGTGGAGGGAAAACATAGACCATTTTGAAACGTTGGCCTAATCTTAACGGCTCATCGTGTCGAGCGATGATGCGAGCGGCAAGTTGGCCCACAGCAGTAACAGCATTGGTCTTGCCCGTGTATTGAGCGCCAATGGCAAGCTCAGGCCAGCCAACATCTCCCTTGTAAAGGCGCCAAAGAAAATCTCGAATGACTGTCACTATGTCCAGATGCATTTTGGCCCGGTCTTCATTATTCAATACCGCGCCAAACGCACCCCCAATATTATGAATGGGGATCATACTTGGTGGCGGCTTGGCGTTTGGATGAAGATCTAAGCCAACAAGATACGCCCACCCCAAATTTTTGAGGAATTGACAGTAACTTCGTTTTTTTTTAAAATTACCTTTCGCGGTGACCTCGACTGCCGTGCAAGGGTCTTTTACGAATTGGACCGCGTCACTATTCTTCCGAGCACCTAGTAGTGTTGGCATGGAAGTTTTTTCGTATTCAAATCGCATACAACCACCGGGGCGGTTGAAGACCTGCGCAGTACACTCATCCGCACACCGCATGGCTAGTGCAATTGCCTCTTCAAGCCCGATGTCATCAAAGCCAACGAAACAACTGTCGGTGTTGCTGACATGCATACGGCCCGGTCCGACACCAAACGTCCCGCTCATGGTAGATAGATCATAAACATATGTTTTTGGTTCAGGTCTCACAAGTGCTTCATTCGTTTGCACACGATAACTATGTGTGGGTTTTACTGGAAACACTAGCATGACGTTTTCAGCTGACGTAGACGCTTTGAGATTCCAATCAATATGTAAATTGTCGAGCAGATGGACAAGCACTGAAATATGCCATTTTGACATCGTAGCACGGCAAGGATGCCCCAGATCACCGAATTGAAAACCGTTTTTGCTCCGTTTCAACTGATAAGTGCAGAAGCCACGGACAAAAGCCATTTTGGTGCTTGCCCATGCGTTGAGAATATCACAGCTGTGTACCGTGTTAAGAAATAGTTTGTTTGTAACATGAATGGTACGGAGGTTCGGTGTGGTGGTTTTGCCAAAAACATATTGTTTGCAGAAGTTTATCAACCCTTCTAGCGGATTCTCCTCAATACTATCCCATCCATCAGGACCGAGGTAGTCCATGAGTAACTCGTCTTCCAGACCACCCAGAAGAAACATGTTTTCACCCATCTCACGTGAGGCGAGAGCAGCGGCATGTCCGGCAAAAAAATACCCTTGGAACCAAGCCTGTTCATCAGGCATAATGTTTGTAGTGCCGGATTTTGGTAACGCGCTATGCAGTAAGACGGTGCCGGGTTCAGCATCGATTGGTTTGATCTTCTTGCCGTTGGCTAACAAAAGCGAATGATCTTCGGTGACATCAACAACGCCACGGTCGGTAGCGACTCGATACAATGGCTTCTTCACCCGATGACGGATTACTGTATGTATCCTGATCCAACCGTTGGGGCTCCAAACGTGGTAGGGCGTGAAAGCATACTCTTTGCCATCTCTCCGTGGACGCCATTCAGAGGCAGCCATTCGCTCAATGGTCAAATATTTCATTTGTTCCGTCTTCACGTCATAACAGAGAATTGGTGTATCGCCCGTAACAGAATCA
>Ga0058704_10000476_pt1 | contig 20820 bp, 22 predicted proteins | sample AgamicMgSfe_FD_71363 | JGI IMG/M metagenome (GOLD analysis project Ga0058704, IMG submission 71363) | Agave microbial communities from Guanajuato, Mexico - Mg.Sf.e | ecosystem: Host-associated > Plants > Phyllosphere > Phylloplane/Leaf | place: Guanajuato, Mexico | collected 2012-05-30
CTCACCATCAGCAGCAAAAGCATGATTAGCGTTAGCAGCGACCATAATCCGATTCTCCCCCGTCCCCTCCTCAACAACAATATTCGCCACCCCAGTCCTCAACCCTTGCCGTCTCCTCACCCTCGCCGCATCCACCCCCTCCGCCTCCAGCGCCCGCACATACTCATCGCCGAAATTGTCATCGCCAACGTTACCCACCATGCGCACGCCGACGTGTCGTCGATCGGCGAGGCGCGCGCACGCTACGGCTTGGTTCGCGCCTTTGCCCCCGAACCCCGTCGTGAAGGAGTGCGCGGTGAGCGTCTCGCCGGCGGCGGGGATGCGAGGGGTGATGGTGATGAAGTCCATGTTGAGGGAGCCGATGACGGCGATGGTTGGTTTGGGGGGGTTTGACATGATGGGTTTAGTGGGTTTGTTCGGTTTGATGGGGAGGGAAGGGGAGGATGAGGTTTTGGGTGATGGATTGGATTGAAATTCTGGCAGGTGGTTAAAGTCTGCCGTTCAAGAAGTGGGTTACTGTGTGTCTGATGCGTGGAGGCGGCAAGATGTTTTTGGGAGGAGATTCGGTCACTCGCATGTCAACAACGAAATCATCGCCACTTCCAAAGACACATATTCCGCTCTTCTGAACAGCTAACGTATACATATTTCACGTAGGGTCGACCTCTCTCTTCTGTACGGCTCGACAATACGGGTCCGTATAGGTCGTTCTCCTATCCTGAAAATGAGACACATGCGAGAGAAGAGCTTGAGTTAAAGAAGGCTACACCCATCGTCCTAAAAGTACAAACAAACCCCTATCCTACATCTCCACCAAAGCTCCTGATGCCTAGCCTCTCCGTGGGCCCACCTGCTCCTCATCAACCCTCATCGTGCTCAGTCTCTTCGTGTGCTAAATCAACTCCTCGCGAATCCTCCTCTTGCTCCACCTCTCCCCTCTCACTATCATGTCATACAGCCCCTTGGAGCTCGTACTGCCCTGCTGAGAAGAATGGCTCCCGGAGCCGTGATCGGATGGCGGCGCGTGCTTTCCGTCCAGCGACATCCCTTCAACGTCGGCCGAGATCCTCGACCAACCTCTGTCTGACTTTCCACGATCAGATTTAGAAGCTCCACTTCCACCTCTCGAAGGCTGGTACTTCGCAATGATCTCTCGCAGGTTGCGCTCGTAGGCTCTTCCCGCGTCCGCTGCCTCGGCGACAAGAGCGCGGTAGTCGGAGAGGGGTCCGTCAAGCGGCGGCTGTGACCGATGGCTTGCTGAAGCGGAAACGTGGCGGCTGGAGCGGTGGGAAGTCGAACGCTTGCTGGCTGAGTCGCTCGCGGCAGTGGCTTTGTGATAGTTGGTGGTGCTTGCGGCGGCACTCGTAGGTATTTGGTTGACGCTGCTGGATGGGATACTGTCGATCTCGACCAGTTCCTCTTGGATTGCCTTCCACTCGGCGTAAGTCATCTCCTTCCCTGATTTAGACACATCGTCTGGAATGCTGATTCTTGACTGAGGTGGCGAATTGCGTCGGCTGGGCTCTATGCTCAAGGGGTGAGGTGAGATCCAGCCCTTGCCGGCATAGATGGTAGCTAGGCGATCACCCTTGTCTTTGGTGGATGGTGGCTTCGACGTCGCACCTGCTCGTTCGCTCGACTTCTGGCTGGGTGACGAGCTCCAGAATTGGTGCTCGAGAGTGGCAGACCTGTCGCGTGTGATGCCGCCTGCGCTCTCAGCCTTGCTGTTGCTTTTGCTGTCCTCCATGGTGGCACGGGTCTTGTGCTTTGACTCCTTGTTAGACTGCGGCCGCATGCCCGACATCATGATTTCAGCCGCCCGCTGAGCTGCTTCAGTTCGGCGCGAGTCCTTGTAATCTTCGGATGAGGATGTCGGTGCTGCCACTGACGGCTGCCTGGATGATTGGGGCAGGCGAGGTATCTCCATGAACGCCTCCTGACCGTCCTTCCCAAGAATGCGTACGAGCCTGGGTTCCTGTGACGTGTGTCAATTCAAATGTTTTGTGATAGATACAGGTTACTCACATTCATAGTGCTCGATGACGGGGTTTTGACACCTCCTAGGGAAGACTCCGGCGATGGAATCTTTGCTTTCTTCGGCTGCTTTTTGGCGCTCTTCTTCTGGCCCACTACGCGTTGCACATCACGGGTTCCGGATCTGCCTATGTGGTCATAGTCCTTGACCTTGCGCATGTCATTCAGGCGGGGGACGTAAAACGCCTTGGGCTGTTTCGTGGAGTCGCTGTGCTTGGAAGACTGCTTCTGTTCGATGTCAGTGACGTCCGCTCGGAGTTCCTCCACCTCCGCCTCGACGGCTCGCTTCTGCTCAGCAGCAGCTCTCGTCAGTCTCCGGAGTGTGGGCCCGTTGAGCGCGTCCGCTTGGCCAGCCTTCTCCGTGGTGGTGCGGTCAGGTCCGAGCTGCCATACGGTCGGGCAGCGGTCGTCGATGGCGGAGCCAGGTGAGGAGCTGACGCTCCAGTGTCCTTCACGAGGTCCGTTGTACCAGCCGAGGTCATCCTGCTGGTCCTCTGTCTCTGGTGCACGCCCGAAGTGGGCCGTTTCGGCGGAGTCGTCGATCGCTGAGTGGACCATTCTGTGCGTATGAAAAGGGTATGAGAAGGTATGGAGGAGAATGGAAGAGTTGAGGTGCAAGGTGCGCAGGATTGGAAAGGGAGAAAGCCCGGTTGAGCTTCGGCCGTTGCTGTGAAGTGAGGTTGATGTGTAACCTTGAAGCTCACCTTGAATACAGCACGTGCGAGCTCCAAAGCAGGCTGCTCGCAATCAGGGGTTGGACGTCACTGGCGTGCGAGAATATGAGCAACCTGTCCGTAATAGAAACCCAACATATTAGATATCCATGAGCAGAGAGAATCCAGCTGAACATTAAGGAGGACGAAGGACAAACTCGGGTTACCGCTTTTCCAGAGAGATATGGGATCTCATGTCACCGCCGCGCCCTCATTCAAATCGTAACAATCATAATCTCGCCTTTTCCATCTGCTTCTCCCGCTCCCATTGCCTCTTGATCCACCAACTGCGCACGTACGACCACGTACCGCTCACCGCCGCGAGTGGAGGGCAGAGCAAAAGCAACCAAGCCCACCACTGCGGACTGCCCTTCTTGACGACCATCATGACCCTATCGATCTCCTTCTTCAAATCTTCTTTCTCCCCGTCATTCCACACCACCACGCCTGCCCTATCGCCCCTCCTTGAACACCTCTTCGCCTTGTCCCGCACATCCCACTGCGCAGCAACTCTGTTCTTGGCATCCTCTTCAGTGAGATGCTCGTCTCGGGCCCGTAACCGCTTCATTTGAATCTTCGGGTCATTGACCGCAACGACCATGATCGTGCCACACAATGGCTCCCAACCGCTCTCAAATAGTAGCGGGACATCCAGTACCACCGCCCAGCAGCCTCTCAAATACGCGAACAGCATCTGCTTGTACATCTCCTTGCGCACCGCCGGATGCACGATCTTGTTTAGAGCCTGCCGGTCGCTGTCTTTGCCTTCGCCGAAGACCCGTCTGCCCAATGCTGGGCGGTTGAGCGGTCTGCCTTTGGCATTGTGGCCGCGCTCGCCGCCATTCTCTGGCGTGGACGGGAGTAGAAGATCTGGCGTTGACGGGCCGAAGTGCGAGAGGATTTGATAGTAGCCTGCGGTGCCTGGTTCGACTACTTGGCGCGCAATCTTATCAGCGTCGACGATGGGGAGATTGTAGGGTGGTGAGGAGAGAATCTGGGAAACTGTGGATTTGCCCGTCGCTATGCTGCCGGTAAGGCCGAGGAGCAACATCGCGACAGCCTTCGCGGAGCCCTAGGACGTCTCACTGTATGGCTGCGTGGATGTGAGTAAGGTCAAGCGCAAGCGAACTTGAAGCTGTCGTAGCTTATTCCTCGGGGAACCTCGGCATACGGGTTGAGAAAGCTTCCTAAACGGGATCTCCACGTGACATTGCTTTCTGCAGTAATGCGCGACGTGCAGACAATAGCCTGATCAATATCGATATCACGTGCCATCGGACTCTCGAAATAGAAATTCCCTGCATTCGCTCACTGCTACTGCACTTCGCCTCACGCGGACACCTCGTACTTGTTTCACACGGGTTTGCCGGGTCATGCTTAGCACCGCATGGCTATGAACATTCCGGCATTCGTGAGAGCGCAAGTTGACTTCCGAGCCAATCGTGGAATTACGTCGTTCTCGCGATGCAACCTTCGCTGAGACGAGCGCGAAAAAAACGCACTGCCACTCCAGTCAGACAAGCCGTCCAAGCTTTGTCCGCGCGTGACGACAGAGACAGCAATAGTGCCAGGTCGTGCGCTTGCTACACCGCACAGCAAACGTATAGAGTAGTCCGGACCAGAGGTTCGTATATAAACATCGCTTGTGTCCCGACACCCACTCACCAGCAGGCACATCACCACATCATCCCAAGACCAGACCATATCGATCCCTCTTATCAACGACACAGCACAACCTCAAACCCCGAATCCACTCCAATAGCTCGCCACAAGCCACACAACATGTTCGCCCACATCGCCATCGCCGCCATGCTCGCAGCCTTGAGCGCCGCAGCTCCAGCAGCCGCCCCTAAACGCGCAAGCACTCCTCACTACGACGTCACTCTCCAAGTACGCCTCGATGCACCCGTCAACGGTGGTCCAGCCGTGTACGAGTCGAAGCCCGTCGCCATCAACCTGCTCACATCGTTCGGGAACGGCACCTCGGCCTCGCAAATCAGAATCACCAATGCTACCAATGTTAACATCGACCGCGTCGAATGCCGGGCCTTCAAGGACGCGGCTGGGGTCGTGCCTGGCAGTGCCGCGTTCACGAAGGCCGACTTTGCTTTTCTCTCCACCAACGTCGTCTCGATCGAGTCGGTGCTCTGCTATGTGACGGAAGGCTCGTAGGAGTCTAGCAGTTCACTTCATTTCCCGATCACTCCTGCGCGGCGGCGGCGGAAGATGCAGAAAGGAAAAGGGGAATGCTGTTTGAGTGCATCGCATAGGCGGGCTGTTTGGTTTTGGGGCGCATCTGCGACCGATCATGATGGAAAACGACATTGGATGCTATAATGTATAATAACGTTATCACTAAAGACAACCATAACAAACCTGATCGACCTCCTGCAGATTATCGTCTTGCACAGAAAGCTATGCAAGTCCGTCGGCCGTGGGCTCAGTACTTCAAGCTTCGATCTTAGGCATGGGAGCAATCACGCTGAATATCTTGACTAGAAAACGTCCTCGTTCAGGTTCGGGCTCCCGAATTCGATGTCAGAGGGTCAGGTGAAAGTACGGTGTCAACTATTATTACCAGTGGTTGCATGTGCGTTTCGACAGTCCAGACCGTCCCGAGGTTGGGTGGTCGGAAGATTACATAAGCTGACTCGACGCGTGGTGTTCAGCCTGGCGCGTTCGCGTAGATATCGCGTTTCGCAAACCGTTTCCTTCTTTCACTCACAACACCGGGCGCTCATGCTACGGCAGCAGCATGTGCTGGTAGCAAGTGCTTTGCTTCCTGGCTGATTGATGCCTGGCATGGCTTCGACTGCGGCGACCGCCGTGAATTTGCTGGTCGAACCGTCACACTACGTTCAGCAACAACATCATCATCACTACAACGATCCATCAATATGCCTGTAGCATTTTCAGACATCACTACCTTACTCACACGTTGCGAGGACATCGAAACCCATGATCCGCCGTTTCTGCCGAAGGACAAGGTCGCGCGTCTCCAGGAAACCATTGAAAGCTGGTTCAGGTCGCATCGACGACGTATCAATGAACTCGATGTCGAGGGCGCCACCTCATTACTATCATCCTTGCTCCCGGAGAGGAGGACCGACAGAGTCTACGGCATTCAGGCTCTGAGTCTCTGCCGAATTCTTGGGCGAGGACTCAGTCTCAGCGCCGCGCGGTTAAAGGACCTCCACGCCTACAAAGACGCTGGCCGGGGAGATCTGGCGCAATGCTTTGAACGCGTCTTGAATGCAGGAGGGCCACCTGCAATGCCAGCCGTATCGTTACAGGAAGTCGATGAGATGCTGCGGCTGATCGCTGGCCAGTGTCGGTTTTCTGACCCTCAATGCAAGCTTCCTCCTGGCTCTTCAGAGATGAGGGACAATGCCATCTCCAATATCTTCAAACGTGTTAGCCCACAGGAGGGTAAATGGCTCGTGCGGCTGGTGTTGAAAGATTTCTTGCCGGTCCAGGTCAACGAGATGGTGGTACTCAAGTCCTTCCATTTCCTTCTTCCAGACCTGTTACGCTTTCAGAACAAGTTCGAGGCTGCCGTATGCCTGCTCAAGACCGAACTCCGTGAGTATCATGAGAAGCCAGACCCGAGGTCAGAGCGTCTGCTACGCCAAGGAGCAGCCGCCTTGTTGTGTCCAGCAGTTGGTATCAAAATCGGACGGCCTGACTTCCACAAGGCACGTAGCATTGATCATTGCATGAAGATGCTTGGCGGGAAGGCGTGGGTGCTGGAGCGAAAGTACGATGGAGAGTATTGCGAAGTACACGTCGACCTGCGCAAATCATCACAGCCCTCCGAATGTATCCAGATCTTCTCGAAGAGTGGCAAGGATTCCACCGCGGACCGGCAAGGGATCCTTCAGACATTGGTGAACTGCCTGAAACTCGGGCGTCCGGACTGCAAGATCCGAAGACAAGCGATCATCATCGGCGAACTCGTGGTATACACGGACGACGAGCAGTGCATCGCTCCGTTCCACAAGATCCGGCGCCATGTGACTCGATCAGGGGTGATTCTGGGTGCAGATGAGGATTCTTTGCCAGCTGCCCACGAGCACCTCGCCATTGTCTTCTTCGACCTTCTGCTCCTGGACGATGAAATCGTGATGAGAAAGCCGGTTGAGGAACGTCGCGTGTGGCTCCGCGAGGTCTACCGCAAGATCCCCGGTCGAGCAATCGGCGCTGAATGGAAGATCGTCGACTTTTCTAGTACGCCGTGCGCGAAGAAACGGCTCGTAGACCAGTTTGCGGCATCCATCGCTCGCCGCTGCGAAGGCCTGGTGCTAAAGCCTTGTAAGCTGCCGTACTTTCCGCTCGGTCGTCAGCACAACGACGGTGTTCAGGGCTACATCAAACTCAAAAAGGACTACATTTACGATATGGGTGACGAGGCCGACTTCGCGGTCATCGGCGCCAGCTACAACGCGCAGCAGGCAGCAAAATCTGGTATGAGAAACATCAGATGGACAAACTTCCATCTCGGGTGCATCATCAACGCAAGTGATGTACAACGGTTCGATGCCAGACCAGTATTCAAAGTTGTGGGCACCATCCAGCAAGAAGCATGCATTTCAAAACCAATCCTGTCGGATATTAACAAGCTCGGCGCTCTCATGGCGCAGACGTATGAGGCTACAAAAGGTCCACCGCGATTCGACCTTGATAGAAAAGAGAATGTCAAGATGGACGTGACATTCGACGATCCTTTCGTGTTCGAAGTGCTCGGCTCTGGGTTCGAGAAGCCTTCCAACTGCGACTTCTACATGCTCCGCCACGCGAGGGTGAAAAAGCTGCATCGCGATCGCACTTGGAAGGACTGCGTGTCTTTTCAGCAGCTGCAGGAGCAGGCATCGGCTGCTAGAGCAGCTCCAGCGGACAGTGAGTCTCAAGAGACGCGGCGCTGGCTGGCAAAGCTTGGGAAGGGCCACAAGCGGAAAATTGAGCGCGAGCGCACGCCCGTGTCCAGGTCAACAAGGACTTCGTTGATGGTGTGCAGGGGTATGCATGCCTCGACCGAAACGTCGGAAGTAATGAGCAGTGCCATCTCGCCTTGTCTGCAGAGAGTCGCGAGGCTTTCTATGCTCAATGGGTCCACCCTGGTCAACGTGACTTCTCCCAGTCGCAAGCGTGAGCATAGAGTCGAGGATACCAAAGAGCCACCTGCGAAGAAATTGCGGACCTTTCGAGATAACGAGAACCCCGCATCATTGGAACACGTCCCAGTAACTAGTAGATTCACAACGACGCAGCCTCTGCAGGAGATCACCAACCAAGCCGCTCAACCGTCAGTCCTCGAAAGTCGCCACTCCCGAAGCAAGGGAGCCTTTCCTTCATCATCAGCCACGGCAATAAGCCGCCGACCACAGCCGTCGCGGCCACGGACATCGGCCCCGAAACACTACCCGGTTCCGACTCCTTCACCCAGATCGACCGACTGCGCTCACTCCCGCTGTCTCTTCGCCAACACCGTCCTCCTCCTCACCCCTTGCATATCCCGCACACCCTACATCACAGAGGATCTACTCGGCCCCCACGAAGCGCTCGTCGTAACCGACCTCCAGCACTGGGACCGCGCTAGCTTCACCCACCCGCCCCTGACCTCCACCGTCCCCGAAAGCCAATCCCACCTAGGCCGGCGCAAGATCGTGCTCGTCGAGACGAGGCGTCCGCACGCTGTTCACAACATCGTCCGGCGTATCGCCGAGCTCGGTGGTGGGAGGCTGCGGGAGCGGGTGGAGGTGTACGATTGGAGGGTGTTGGAGGAGTGTGCGGTGCATGATTGCGGTGCGGAGGCGCTGAAGCGATGGTTTCTTGGGGCGACGCTGTTTGACGAGGCGCAGGAGAGGTGTTTGTTTGTGTCTACGAGGACCCCGTTGGAGGGTTGGTAGCTTCCATTTGGTTCTGTTCTTGTTTTGTGAGTCTGCGTAGCCCGTTCTACCAGCTAGTCACCATCAATCTGCAATGGCACCATTGGATCCGTTGCCTTCTTCAAGCGCACGCCTTTTCCATTGGACCACAACCTCTCTCGTCCCCAATACGATTATCCGTACCGAGCTTTTACCCGCCGTAAGTAAGACCTTGCTGTTGCCCGTGATCGCAACGCTGCCTCGGCCCACAGCACCCTCTTAAGAACCTCACCACGTCCAACGCCACGCTAGTTGCAAATAACACACGCACATGTACCTCTCACCCACGTCCTTCCCATTGAGTAAAGCAGTCAACTCTCTCCCGCTTACCCTGACCGCCATCCGATCGGATTCGGGATCGATCTACCACCACTACCCTCCGCCTCGTCGGCCGCCGGCCGTTTAAGCTGACTCGCGTTCAGCCGCTCCGCCTGCCGGAACATGGCCATCGTGTGCTCCCAGACCTTGGCTCCCATGCCCAATTCTCGATACTTCCGGAGTAGCCGCTCATCACCCGTGGACTTGCCGTCCCAGTCCAACAGATACGCGCCACTGCCGACCTCGCCGTTGCTGCCCCGGGTCATTTCCAAGCCGTCCGGAATTGGGAGGCCCACGCCGCCGTTGCCGCCGCCGTTGCCGTTGGCGGCCGGGTAGCAGCGCGACGTCATCTGGAAGAAGTGACGCTCGCCGGACTCCTGGACGTTGAGGATCCAAGGGGTCATAACGGCGTAGAGGACCTTGACGGCAAGGCGCACGGGACCCGTGAGTGCGTTCGCAATGCCCGTCTTCACCGTTCCCGGGTAGGAGTGGCTGAAGGCGGTGCCCGGGTAACGGCGCGCGAGCTCCTCCACCATGAAGTCGGTCATGACGGCGCAGTGGGCGAGGCAGGCGTGCAGGGTGAAGTTGCGCCTGAGCTCGAGGTCGTCGAGCCGGACCTCGCCTTCGGAGCCGGCGGCCAGCACGGTCATGACGCGCGAGAGCTCTTGCCGCTGCGAGGCGGCCGTCAGCAGCGGCATGAGGTTCAGCGTCCAGCGGATGCGCGAGTAGTAGTTGACGCACATTTTGCGGTCCAGGCCTTCGTTCGTCTCGTTGCGGCCCTGTAACGTCATGTAGCCCGCGGTGAGGATGAGGAAGTTGATCTTGGACAATTGTCCCATGAGCGCTCGGCATGTCTCATCCACGTTGCGAAGCCAGGAGATGTCTCGTTGCACGAAGATCGCCTCGCCACCGGGGTTAATCTTATGCAACTCGTCGACGATCCTATTGCCCCTCTCCGCACTCCTGCGGTGATCTCGGTCAGCGCATTTTCTCCGAGTCAGACTAGGAACCGTAGGTAAACCCACCGGCCAACGATGTACGCCTTAGGCTTTGTCGTCCTCCGAAAGAACTCCTTCGCCGTACACTCCCCGATCCCCCCAGTACCACCAACGAAAACAGCGACCAGCCCGCTGAGTTCCTTCCCTCGCGCATTCGACTTGCGCACGGTGTCGATGGAGACCATCTCGATATTCTCCCCGTAGATGAGGGCGGCCGCGTTTTTTAACGCCAGTTTCGGAGATGTTTCTGCCGGTTTCCCGGCTTTGTCTGGGGAGGGGGAGGGGGAAGAACGAGTTGCCCGAGGCCCCCAGTCGAAGCAGCGAGCTGCAGGTGATGGCTGTATTGCTCACCGTAAAAGATTTAACCACTTGCTGGGGGCCTTGAGCTGTGAATGCTGGTATGTCCGCCCTCGATGCGAAAGACGGTAGAATCGCGCTCGACGCTTTCTGGACGTTTCCACCGGGGGTATCGGCGCTTCCGCCGCTCCGGCAGAGTATCACGCGTCGTACATGGGCAACACGACGGCGGGAGGGCGGACGGGGTGGCCGGATTATTTCAAACGTTTCGTGATCGGATGGTAGTGAAGTTGAGGAAGAAGGGAGGAGTGAAGTGTGCTCAGCCTATCACGTGGATGATTATGGGAATCGGAGTACAGAGACTGGATGCGAGTTTCGCTTGTTTCCGTGTTGCTGTACGTAATGTACGTATATAAGGTACTTGGATCTATGCATCGCCCAATCAAGTGTAATCTCTTCAGCACATACCTGTACTATGTACCTACCAGCTTCTAATAACACTGAATCTGGATATATCTTGAAATCATCATTATTACGAGATATCCGGCTCTAGCTCCTCACCTAGTTACATATGTGCAATGTGCATGTACCCCTTGTTCAATACACTACTACCTGCCACCACCCGGTATGATCTCGGCTCCAATTGCCACTCTATCGCTCTCTCGCAGCTCACTTCCACTGCACTGCAGTACCCTCCATGTCTCCGACGTAATTGACCAGGCGAGGCTGTTCCGCCTGCTCTCGTGCCATATCTCAACCCCTTAAAGCAAGTCGACCACCTCCTTCGCAGCCTTCCACATCATCTTCATCAACACCTTCAGAATGAGCTTGTCCGCCAGCTTGACCGCCCGTTTCACAATCCACTTGCTCGCCTGACCACATGGCTTCCACAGAGCCCGCGACAGATCTCCCGAGTCGTCCTTGTCGTGGTGCCCTGAGAGGGCGCCCACGGGGTCTAGCCACGCCACTCGGCCGTGAGACCTTTGTGGTCTCTGCATGGACCTCAGTTGTCTCTGCATTGAACCGCGCAATGATGTTAACGTACCTCCCCGTGGTGGCTCACGCAGTATCAATGGGGGGTGGGAGCTTTCCTTACCTGAACAGCGCACAGCTCGGCTTGCAGCCCGTCGATGCTGCGTTGCTGCCGCCGTAGCAACTCCTCCATGCCTTGGTAGTCCGGCCTGTGGTCCTCCAACCGGCCGACGTGCTCGCGAAGCACAGGGTGCAGCCATGCCATCGTCTCGGCGCCGTCATCGACACCGCCAGCCGCACACTTCACCGCCGCCGCCGACGACGCACTCAACGGATGCTTACCTGCAGGTTCTTGCGCCTCCAGGAACATCTCCAGCCGGCTCCGCAGCTCTCGTACCTCCGCCGTCAGCCCGAGTACCTGCGCCTGGAGCTCATCTCCAGTCGAACGCAGGCGGGGGTTGTCCTCGACGCCGGAGTCGTCCCCAATTTGAGGCTGCGGTGACAATGGCCGGGGGGAAGATACGGTGGCGTGGGAGGTGTCTTGGTTTGGCGGTGCGGCCATCGTCTTCGAATGGGCTTTTTGCTTGCTTGTTCTTGTGCGTGTAAGTATCCCAGCCGCGTGAGGTTCGCGAAGTGCGTTCACGTATGCTGCTGCGCAAGGAAGCGCGAAAGTGCAGTTGAGATTGGAAAGGAGACAGGATATACTCACGATGGTAGATGGGTGTTGTTCAACAGTGGTTCTCGACACCGTGATTCTGACGCGTGGAATGGTATGATGCGAAGGACGATTGAATGTAGTGAGGGAATGGATATTTGGAACACAACCTCACTTCATGGAAAGTTCACAAGTCATCCGCGCACTGCGTCAGTCGACACCATCGAGCGCTTTGAATACCGCCAACGCCACGCTCGTGATGCCATGCCATGCCATACTGACCGCACCAAGCCATACTTCGCTTTACAAACAAATCACGCGAAAGAGCTCCCACTCGCCCGTGGCGAAGCCCTCGGACTCCCTCTCCCCTTTTCATACAACCACTTACTATTCAGGGCCACGCTCGCTTTGCCGCTCTTCGTCGGCGTGCCGATACTCCCTGCCGACTCGAACTCGCTCAAACTCAACGGCGAGCTCCGACCAGTCGAATTGTAACTCAACCTCCTCCGCTCTCCGCCACTGTTTATAATCTGCGACTCCCTCCCGCCGACGGTAGCGAACATCGACGGCGAGCCCGACGCTGAACCTCTCCCACTAAGCGGCGACCCGGATGTCAGTGGTGCCGCTGCTGCGCGTAGACTACTGGCTGAGGAGGACGACCCGGTGGGCGTCGCGGAGCGCGAGTAGCGAGGCGGAGTGACATATTGCTGTTGCTCCTGTGGTGTGGCGGGGCGCGACATGGGTGGGAGGCCTAGGAGTTGGCGCTGCGCCGGGGTGAGGGGGATGTCTTCGCAGGCATCGGTGGGTCGGAAAAGCGGATGCAGGGCGAGCAGGAGGTTGAGGGTTAAGAAGCCGCGAATCAAGTAGAGGGTGTAGGTTGAGTAGGTCGAGTACGAGGAGGAGGAGGAGAGGAGCCAGCTACGTAGGAGGAGACTGGCGTTAATCGTAATGTTAGCCTCGCCATGCGGAGTGGGCTGAGAGCGAGGAAGAGAGGGCAGCACATACAATGTTGACAGAAGGTATGGCACGGCGAAGCTGGTAGCCATGAGGGCAACGTTCAGGAGAGCCACACGGACGTTGTCCGAGTCGAAGGCATTGGCGTTCTGTCGGCGAATAATCTCGTCCATCCGTGGGTGCTCCCACTTTCCTGGTGTTCCCACATACGTCCTGTCGGCTTCGGGTTGTTGTCGGGCTGGTGTCGCTGGACTGGAGCTTCTTTGCGTGAGGCTGAATTTGGGAAGGAGTGACGAAGCAAAAGCTATCGGTGAAGACTTGGCTGCTTCACTGACGGTGCGCGACGGTTCGCGGACAAGAGAGGATGTGGCCTTGGTAACTGAGCGGGCGGTGTTGGTCAGAGAATTGGCTGGAGGCGCGCGGACGAGGGATGTTGTCGACATGCTTGCGCTCCCGATGTCGCGTGATGATTGCCGAATACTGTACTGTTGCTGTGTATGTGTTAGTGGTTAGTTTGGGATCCTCCGAGGTTGGTTCGGTCAGCGCATCTCTCGTCTGATGTGTGTGTGTCGACAAAAGGACGCCGTTGCCATGGCCCATGTGTAGTCGAGGGTTGTCCCCAAACATACACGAGTCAAGCGATGCGTGGCTCCCTGCAATTATCGACTCATGGCAGCGAATTTGATTGATGTTTGTTAATTACTAATCAATTAAGCCATCAATTCAGCCCTACCATCTCACATCAGGGACAATTGACAATCGTCGCCGGCTCAAGATTACAGGACATGCACATTGAATGTGTGAAAGCTCATGTGTGCGAAGATGATGCTCTCAAGTGCTTGATCTGAGTACACACACACATATACCACTTCGTCGCTCACACCACTAGCAACATGGCCAATGTAGCCAACTTCCTCCAGCGATCGGACCAGGCTCTCGCGGACCTGTTCTCCCAATGGGGCCTCATCACCTCCCTCCTCGCTCTACTGGTCCTCATCCTCGCCTCATATCCCTTACTCTACCCGGACGAGCCCGACACTCACCCTTTGCTCCTCGCCCGACAAGCCCAGCCAGCCCCGATTCGCAAGAAGAACGAGAGTGCCGCCTACCGATCACCTGAGGTCGTCTACGGCAACCCTTTGCGATCTGGGCTGAATGTCAAGAGTGCTGGAGCTCCGAGATGGGCGAATGGGAAGGACGGTGACCTGAGGGACGTTTGGCGGGAAGTGCAAAAAGGTGGCAAGGTGGGCGAAGATGGGAAAGAGGTGCCGAAGGGTGCCATTATGACCATCCATGGGAAAGAGGATGTGGTGGAACACGATATTGAGGGATGGAGTAAGGAGATCAATGTCATAGGCAAGCACTTGAAGGATGCGGGTGTGAAGAAGGTGGCGATCTACCTGCCCAATGGCGTAGAGTATCTGTCGACCATATTTGGTATGGCTGCTTTCATCGGGTTTGACAACGGATATCCTGTGCTGACAGATAACCTAGCGTGCGCCTTCTACGGGCTAACACCCATACTCCTCCCCTACAACCAACCGCACCCTAATGTCTACAAGCTTGTCAACGACACAGCCGCTGACGCACTTATCTGCGCGGCTGGTAACCTGCCCTTGGACCACCTCGCGGAGCAATGCCAGCAGCTACGCTGTCTTACCTGGGTCGTGGAGAAGACTAGTCGACACATGGACTGGAGTGGTATTCCAGAGTCCGCCAGCGGCCGTCTGACTGTCAGCGTATGGCATGATGTTGTCGACGAAGCCAAGGATACCGCGAGCGCAGACCTGCCCAGCAACGAGCAAGGCGAAAAGCCCGGGGATCTAATCGCCGTTTGGCAACCGACCACAGCCCAAGACGCGCAAGCCGACATCGTCACCTTCACTCAAGGCAACCTCGTCGCTGCCATATCTGCCCTCATCAGCGCTCTCCCTCTCCGCCAGCGCTTCACACCTGCCGACCTCGTTCTTCCTGCGGACACCTTCACGCACACTTACATCCTCTGCCAAACACTTGCTGCCTTCTTCACCCACGCTTCCCTCGCCATCAACTCCGTCGCTAGTCCAGGCATCGACCTCGCGCTGGCCTCTCGCTCCGTCAGCCCAACCGTCATCCTCGCCTCTGCCGAAACCATGGCTGCCCTCCACGCCAAGGAAACCGCAGGCATCTCCACCAACCTCCAAAAACTCGGCCAGTACAACCAATCGCAAGCCTTGACCGCCGGCCGCATGCCCACCGACAACCTCCTCTTTCGCATGCTCGCGCCATCTTCCTCCGCAGCCGGGAACGAGCCCGGCAAGCTCCGTCTCATCCTCACCTCCGAACGTCTCGGTGCCGGCAGTCCCGCCATATCTAGCACGATGCTATTTGATCTGCGCATCTTCACCCGCGCACGGATCTGCTATGCCCTAACCGCCGCGCGGGTAGCGGGCGCCGTCGCGCAGACGAACGTGTTTGATTACCGGAGAGACGACGGCAGTGGGCACGCGCACTTTGGCATGCCGCTGAGTTGTGTCGAGGTCAAGCTGAAGAACAGGGACGAGAAGAAGGTGAGCGGGAATTGCCCGGAAGGTGAGATTGTGGTTATGGGCCCGGCGGTGAGTGGCAGTGCGCGAGAAGTGGATTTGGGGGTTCAGGCGAGATTTAGAGAGGATGGCGTGTTGGAGCTTGTTTGAGCGTAACAGTGGCGATAAGGTATATGCCGTGCTCGTAGCTTCACATCATAGCACGAAGCTTGAGACGAGATCCACGATGTATAGAGACTCGATGGAAATTACAACCATCGTACCCTGATCTCTCGCATTTACTATGTCTTCGTAATATCGTAAAACATACGTACCGTCTTTCCAGACACGGCCTCCAAGATGGTCCTGACCAAAAACTGCCCGCCCATACACCTACTTCACCGTAATGTCGGCGACTTCCCCATACCCATTGTAACAGACACCCCGCAAGTTCCACTGCGAATGTCTGGGTTGTGTATTCCCCGCCGCGTCCGTAGCACGACTGTGTATGCTCCTTGCAGCAGTGCCGCTATCCGGCACCTTCAGTTTCGCCCGCCAGAGTTTCCAAGACCATTTACTATCGTCTTCGAAATGGAGCAGTTCCGCTCTCGTCCATCCCTCAGCTCCACCGTCTCCATCATCAGACAAGCGAACCTCGACCTCGACGATTGGCCCGCCTTCTCCACTCGGCAACGCATAGCCCTCGATCATAATCACCCCGTCGGAATTGCGGGATACAGTACTCCCTTCCCGAGGAACCGCAATCGCCGAATTGACCGGCATCTCCTGCACAGGCTCCACCTCCCCCCAGAACCTCTCCGCCGACTCGCTGTCCACAGCCTCCGGCGGTAAGACCTTGTAGTCGCGCTGCATGTAATGGTTCTGGCTCTCGTGGTCCTGCACCGTGATACAATCGAGCCATTTCACGGCCCTGGCGCCGGCGATTCCCGGGGTCATGAGCCGAACGGGTGAGCCGTGGGCGAGGGGTAGTGGAGCGTCGTTCATGGTCAATGCAAGAATGACGTCTGCGTCGGGACGTAAGGCTCGGGACAAGGGGATGCTGGAGCCGTACCAGTCCGATTCCTGGCAGGGTTGGGTGTTGCAGGCGAAGGCGACGTGCATACTTTCGGTTCGTGCTTGGGTGTCAGAGTGGGAGGTTGAGGTTGGCAGGGAGATGCCAGCGCGGTGAAGGATGTCTGAGAGTCGGGGCCCGCTCCATTTACAGTTCATGACGGCGCCGTCGCGCCAGTCGATGCCTTGCACTTCTTGCAGTTGTGTGCGCATGGTATGTCGGCGGTTGCCGGCGCATTGTAGAGCGCAGGTGACGGTGTGCTGCGGAAAGTCGTTTGCCAGGTCCGAGATGGAAAGCGAGAGGGGTTGGTTTACGGCGCCGGCAACGAGTACGCGGTGCGTGCTGGAATCCAGGGACGGGAAGGCACCATGGTTCCTATCGTAGCCCTCTGACTTGGTGATGAAAGACTTGATGAGGTGATCTAGCGAGGGTTCACGATTGATCGGCTCTTCGGGAAGCTCGGGCATCTTGAGGACGCCGTTTACTTCGCTCGTATGTTTCCTTATCTGATGAGGCTTCGGCTTCCGCGACTCCTCAGACCCCAAGGTCAAACACACGGGATGGGAATTTGGCACTACGCGCACCGACAACTTGTAGTCTTGCCACGCGTTATTTACAGGTTGTGCTGAGTGTTGCTGAGATACTGTATGGTGAAGCTAATCTGCACCTCAGCCGCTGACCCACTATGTCTTCGGTGGTGAATAGGCTGGCTCCTCAATACCTTCGTACGATCTTCGCTAGGAGTGTTCAATGTTGGCGAAGACTTGTAGTCATGGAAAGCTCTTGGCACTACACCGCATTCGGTTAATGCGTTATTAGCGTCCTCAAAAGGGCAATCCTTACACGGTAGTACACACTCATGCTCACCCTTCGACCACCAGTAAGAAGACGCATCTGAAGACGGTTGTTGAAACAGTCGACATCTAGGGGAGTAGTTTGTAGTCTGACAGTAGGCTACATACAATATGTACATGTTTACAAACATTATTGTGCCTGCTAGACTAGCTCTTGGTAGGTATACCTCCGCCTACCGCTTCGGATTAGAGGGATAAGCAGCATCGTGTTCGCGTATCCTAGGGCGGTGCTCTAGGACGACACGCCTCATAGCATCAAAGAGGCAGAGTGTCTTGAGCGAGACGCCTTGGAGATTCCGTTCCCTTGCAAGGCTGAGGAGGTCGTAGCTATCTTAACATGAAGTTTAGGGAAGGTAAGTCAGACAAGTACCTCCTGACTCCAGCCGGGAGCACGATGACAGTTGACTTTGGTACTAATATCACCAGGAATGTGGTTGGTCGCGGATTGCAAGAGAGTCGGGTATGCCCTCGAGATCTATTCGATCAAGCACGCGGAAGATGGCAAGAGAGTCGGGTATGCCGCATGGGCAAGCGACAAGTCTGTCAAACTCAGGGTTGTGTAGCTCTTCGGTGCTTAGTGAAGTGATATGTATGCCTGGTCTGTCAAGATTAGCTGTTGTGGGACAGGAAGTCAGGTACATGTACTACAGTCGTGAAAGGCTTCTGTGGGAAGTTTTCTGGTGGCGTTGGGGTGTGGCTTGGGTGGCGGTGACGTTCGGCCTCGGAATTTCCTCAAATTTCGAAACCTCATGCGCGCAAAGTATTTCCTTATAAACATCGTCTTTTGCGCCATTGCACCACCACCACTCATCTTTGACCACGGCAAAGTGAGACCAACAGCATTCTTGCCTACCCGGACGACTCTACAGAGCGTGTTGACGTTGAGGAGCCTCCGTACTGCCTTGCCGAATCAGGCCGTAATGCTTGATCGCCATTCACAAACTGGCGAAAACGGCGACAACTAGGTAGTCACTAACATATCGCTTACTCCGAGGTGTGCTTCCTCCTAGGAAGCTTATCTCGCGTTCGCCACTACGGAGTCACACTTTCGCGGTCTATGAGTCCAGACGACCTCCTTCGATTCTTTTCCAAGCCCAAGAAGTGAGTGCCCATCTCAGTCACTTGCCTATGTCCACCCCTAGCATTCACTGACACTCTCCCAAGGCCGAGGTAACACGGAACATAATCGATCGTCTCCCACCGAAACCGCACGTAGACCGAGTGTCCTCCTTATCAGCCCGATACTTGCGTCCAAGTATCGGAAGGAATCAACAGCAGGCCCGAACAACCGGCAACATTCCTCGTCGAAAGAGCTCTTTTATCCCCCTCTCCGCGAGACCTCCATAACGTCCGCTAAGGCCGTCGTTCATTCAAGCATTGTTGCTGGCGTAAGCCAGCCTCCTGAAAAGCAAAGAAGAAGTGAGCCTACTCTTCTCAAGCGGATCTGACAATCCCTTTGAGTGGTAGCTGGTGCATCACTAGGGTATCAAGAGCCAGTCTCGCACCATACGGACCACCGCTTGACGGGTATACTACTTAAACCACCCCCGGAAAAGAGGGAAAGCGATTGCGCTTGTCAGAGATGAGCGACACCGCGATCCCGCCGCATTACACAAACTCGCCATCTTCAGTCAATGGCACACCGCACTTAACCATCAATCGGGACATCACCGCTCTCGACCTCGATTCGAGCAACCAGTTCGAAGGGCCAGAGAAGCTACTCGAAGTATGGTTCAGTGCAAGCGAGGCGACGCTTCCAGCGTCTGCTTCTCCCCTCGGACTGAAGGCTGTACCCCAAGATTCTTGGAAGGAGATGCTTGATCTCGTCAACTGCAAGGTGCTGTCCGTGGTGGAGTCTCGCAACGTCGACGCCTATCTGCTGTCCGAATCGAGCATGTTCGTCTTTCCGCACAAGCTCGTGTTGAAGACTTGCGGTACGACGACTCTGCTCTGCGGCTTGCCTCGTATGCTTGAGATTGCGGCATTGGAAGCTGGTTACCCTCATGCCAAGGCAAATCCACTCGCAGGAACTCCGGCCGCCGCTACGCCGCACCGTGTTTTCTATAGCCGCAAGAACTACCTTTACCCGGACCAGCAGCGCGGGCCGCACCGTAGCTGGCGTGATGAGGTCCGGTACTTAGACAAGACGTTCGTAGGCGGCAGCGCATACATGATTGGAAAGATGAATGGCGAGCACTGGTACTTGTACATTACCGAACCGGGTACGCAGCTCACGCCGCCGTCTACTCCGGAAGAGGACCGCATCGCTACCGAGACCCAGCTTTTACAATTACCCCCGAAGAAGGCTTCTGACAATGCACTTGCTGAGGACGGCGATGAGACGTTGGAAATCCTAATGACAGACCTGGAAGAGAAGAACGCTCGCCAGTTCTACCTGGAGAATGCGAGCTCAATTGCACAGGACAATGCCAGGCGTGCGCACATGGCTCGCAAGGATGCCATTGAACATCTCGGCGTTATACAAGAATGCAACCACTCCAACCCCAGCATCTCCGGAAACACGCTGGTCAACGGGCAAGTCAACGACGACGAATCGCGCTCCGACGTCTTCGCGCAGACTCCCGCCGAGCGCTCCGGCTACAACTCCGACGATGAAGAGAACCTGACGTTCTCCCAAGAACTCAGCACCGAAGGCCACACGCTCGGCTCCGTCGTCACCGACACCAGCGGCCTCGCGGACCTCTACCCAGCCTCCAAATACCCGGACGCGCGCATCGACTCCTACCTCTTCACGCCCTGCGGCTACTCGGCCAACGGCGTCGTGCCCGTGCCCGGCAACGCCGACTCGACGCACTACTGGACCGTGCACGTCACGCCCGAGCCTCAGTGCTCCTACGCCAGCTTCGAGACCAACGTGCCCACGCGCGCCGACGGCCGGGATACCGTCAAGATGGTGCAGCAGGTCGTCGGGATCTTCAAGCCGGGCCGGTTCAGCGTCACGCTTTTCGAGGCCAAGAGCAGCGAGGACAAGTTTCCCGCCAAGAAGGATACCCGGATCGATCGCATCGAGGGGTACCGGAGGGTGGACCGGATCGTGCACGACCTGGAGGGGTACGAGCTGGTGTTTAGGTACTTTGAGGCCAATCACTGGAAGGGTGGCGAGCCGAGGCTGGGGGAGACGTGCATGTGAGGGTGGCGCGTTTGGTCGAGAAATTTCCACGACGGGTGCTGGTGGTATTTTCCTTAAGACCTATTGCATTGACGTCCTGTACGGCCTGTTGATTTTTCCTTTATAGTGGGAGCGACATTGCACGGGCATGAACGGTTCCTAGCCTTTTGAAAGAGCATGTTAACGGAAAGTCACACGTCCCTCGATGGAGAGCGACCAACAGTCGTCTCTACATGCGCATTAATTATTAGGATCTAGTAGAAAAGTACACATACACTCCCATGATCATACCATACAACAGAGATCTCATTCACCGAGTCCCCTCCACCGCCTCCCGACACGCCTCCACCGCCCGCCGCGCCTCCCGCCATCCCCGCTCATCCTCAACCCTGACC
>Ga0058704_10000477_pt1 | contig 20765 bp, 17 predicted proteins | sample AgamicMgSfe_FD_71363 | JGI IMG/M metagenome (GOLD analysis project Ga0058704, IMG submission 71363) | Agave microbial communities from Guanajuato, Mexico - Mg.Sf.e | ecosystem: Host-associated > Plants > Phyllosphere > Phylloplane/Leaf | place: Guanajuato, Mexico | collected 2012-05-30
GCACCACTACGCCAGCACCTCCTCCTTCTCCTCCATCTCCTCGACCCCGACGTCGGCCCGCTCGCGCTCCCCCTCCATCTCCTCCCTCGACACGATCGAAGACGCGCCGGACCTGGAAAGCGAAGCCATCGAGGCCGAACGCCTCGAGCGGCTGAAGCTGGCGGCAGAACGGCAGGAGCGCATCGAGCGCGGGGAGGAGGTCGAGGACGTGGACGTGGGCGGCGCGCGGCGCCGGAGCTCGCTCGATGTGCCGGCGTCGCGCGGGGGGTTCGCGCGCCCCGGGAGTCGGGAGCGGAAGCGCTGGAGCATTTGTGGGGGGGAGAGGAGGGCGGATCTGGATTTGGAGACGATCTGGGAGGATTGAGGAGTTTTATCCTCTCGGATTTCGAGGGATGAGGGTTTTGCTCATGCTTGGGTAGAGACGAAGAGTGCAGCATGCGAGACGTCCGGCATGTTTCCTCTTGTCACCTAGAAACAAACCGTCTCGAGGCCGACGAGCGTTCTAGGATCGAGATCTGCTCTGGATTGGATGGAGCGGAAAAAGGAGGAATATGTGCCCCTATGTCGATCAATGATACCCATGAAAAGTTACCTTGCGTGCAACGAGCGCTCGTCACCGATATTTACTCTGTGCCGTCTTCTTGGCTCTTAATGAAAAGAGAGGAAAGGATGACTTTGCTTTGGTTTTGGTCTAGGGAGCCAGAATTGAAAGCCCCAGTACTTTTTTCTCCAAGGTACGTTTGGAACGCTCGTTTCCTTCCCAAAAGGTTCGTGTTGTGGACTACCTAGGTACATGTACCTAGTACGTGTATGCAATTATGTATTATGCAATGACGCGATACCTTCAGGGTCTTCGGCCCGGCCGGGGGTGAAGGCCGGGAATAAGAATGGAGGTAAGACGAGAGAGCGACCTCGTTCCGCTCCCACCAAGACCTCCACGCCCTGAGCGAGCATGAAGCACAAGTAAGGTAGGTAAGGTGATTAATGGCTTCTTATTCTTTTCATCATGACAGGGTAAATATCCATGTCCGTTTTCTCTCAGCGTCGTCCGATGGTTAATTTGTCTTTCTTTGTCACTTTCTCATCTACTTCACTACAGTCACCGTCCAGCTAAGGGATAGACATTGGGGAGTACGACAACATGGTGCAAACCAATGGCGTCCACGGCGACCAGACCAACGGCCAGCAACCGCAAAAGGACATCCCCGTCACCAAACTCCTCGCCTCCTTCACAGCCACCACCACCACCCGCGCCCTCGCCCCGGCCCTGCGGGAAAAAGTCAAAGAAGTCCTCATCGACTACATCGGCTGCGTCGTCGGCGCCCTCCAGCACGCCGACTCCACCGAACCCATCTACACCGCCGTCACCGCCCTCCAAGGCGGGCCCATCTCATCACCCAAAGCCTGCACGGTCCTGGGCAAAGGCGCCCCGCATTTCCTACCCCAGTACGCCGGCCTGTTGAACGCCGCCCTCGGCCACTCGCTCGACTTCGACGACACCTACGCCGAAGGAACGCTGCACGCGGGCGTCACGGCCATCTCAGCCGCGCTCACGCAAGCGGAGATCCTCGGGAGTGACAGCAGCAGCGAGGACTTCATGCTCGCCATCGCGGTCGGCTACGAAGTCACGTGCCGGATCGGCCGGGAGCTGGGCTTCGACGCGTACAGCCGCGGCTTCCACAACACCTCGACGGCGGGGATTTTCGGGTCCGTGGCGGCCATCGCCGTGCTGAAGAAATTGGCCCCGGAGACGGTGGAGATGGCGTTCGGGCTCGCGGGGTCGAAGGCCGCCGGGTCGATGCAGTATCTCGATAACGGGAGCTGGAATAAACGGCTGCACCCGGGGTTCGCGGTGCACGATGCTTTTGTCTGTGTGGCGTTGGCGGAGGCGGGGGTGGTGGGCGCCACGAGGATTTTGGAGGGGAAGTCCGGGTTTTTGAAGGCTTATACGCCGAGGGAGGAGGTCGATCTCGCGAGGTTGGTGGGGGGGTTGGGGGAGGAGTGGTGTTGGCTGCGGAGCAGTCTGAAACCTTACGCCGCGTGTCGCATGACGCATGGGTTTATCGAGCTTTGCGGGACGCTGCGAGCCTCTCGCGTAGAAGGTGCGGATACGGGCAGACTTGCTCCTTCGGACGTGAAGGCCATCACGTTGACCATGAGTCCCTCCAATTTCATCCTCGTCGGCGACCCAACGCCTAACAAACGCCACCCGACCAACACCATCGACGCGCAATTCAGCGCTTACTTCCAAGTCGGGCACGCGTTGATCCACGGCGCGAAAACAGGGGACATGGCACCTTACAGCCGCTTGACCGATTTAGACATCTCCAATCTATCCGACAAAATCGCCGTCGAGACGGATGACCGTATGACGGGGTTCAGCGCGCGGACGAAGGTGGAATGGGCGGATGGCGAGGTGGAGGCAGTGCAGCAGCAGTTCCCGTTGGGAGAGGTGGAACATCCGTTCACGAGGGAGAAGGTGGATGAGAAGTTTTTGGTGCTGGCGGGGCCGGTGTATGGGGTGGAGAGGGCGGGGAGGGTGATTGGGATGGTGGATGCGATTGAGCGGTATGGGGTGAGGGATTTGTTGGGAGTGTTGCGATGAGTATTGTGAGTAATTTTGAGGGGCCGGGGGGCCGGGGGGCAGGGTGGTTCACTGCTATTTGCTGGATCATGTAGTCCAGCTCCGCTAGGACCGTGCTGATATCTATCGTGCCAGCTCGTCGTCTCCTCAAAACACACAATGAAGCTGATCTGTCTTTTGCAGCATAGAACAACGCTCTGTGCTTTCACAGCAACCCCACCATTCGTTCTAACACCCTTGAAGGATCTTCGAGCGTGAGTCGTAAAAAACGAAGGGTTTCCCCGTGCTATGCCGTGCACTCAATCTTCATCCCAACACCTTACTGCCCTCCGCTTTGGGCTCCCATGCAGAGCTTCAGGGGCTTGGAATCGCGTGGTGATCGGCTCGATGGTAGAACCAGTCATACGATGTACCCGCCGTCAAACACGAGTTTCTTTCGAGTATTGCGTGATCATCGGAAGTGACCTGCAAGCGCGGTCAACATTCCTGTGAACGCGGATCCGATGGCCGTTTCTCTGGTCCAAATCCTGAGTCAAGCAGAGCTGTCTGAGCTGCTCACAAGACAGCGTTGACAAGGCTGGCCGGAACCTCCCGAGTGGTGATACTGTCCATGCCGTTCGCATAGGCTGAAAGCCAACGTCGTGCATCACCCAATCATACTCTTCTTCCTCCCCCTCATCCTCACATCCTCCAAACGCCTCAGCACGATCTTCCCCCCTTTCCCCATCCTCTCCCCATAAGCCTGCAACACCTCATCGAACAATCCTTCCTCCTTCGGATGCGTGCTCCCGAATGCCCGCTCCAGCACATAAAGATCCACAGCCCGATCCTCCTCCGAAACCGACTGTGTCGCCAACCCGAAATCAATCAAGATGACCTCACCTTCCATCGCGCCAGCCTCACAGTCCTTCGAGGCAGAAGGAGAAGAAGGCCTTAGCATCATATTACTCGTCGTCAAATCCCCGTGCACGATGCCGGCCATATGTAGCTTCCCCACCACCTCCCCGATCCGTCGCAGCAGCGCTTTCAACCCCTCCTCATCCTGCCCCATACCCCGGTCGTAAATCGCCTGCTTGACAGTCTTGCCCTCAACCCATTCCGTCACTAACCACCCCGCCTCCCAATCCAATCCAAGTACCGCCGGCACGAATCTCACCCCGCCCCCGCCGCCACCGTTCTCCTTCGCCTCCTCCGCACCTCCCTTCTTACTCTTCACTTTCAGCTTCCGCTGAACGTGCACCGGCAGCCCACCGCCGCTCCCGCTCAGTTTCACTAACACTCTCGCCTCGGCGAGAATCCGCGACCTCGTCAACCGCTTGTCCAGCGTCGGATGCCGCCACTTCTTCTCCGGTCGGACTTTGAGCGCGGCAGGTTGGTGCTGCGCGGAGGGGCAGGTGGTTTTGTAGAGAAGGGACTCTGCTCCCTGCGCGATGAGTTCGAACGGTTCGTCCGAGGTGTTGAAGGGTGGTGGGAGGCGGCTGCGAGAGCTGTCTGGTTCTGACATTATGTGACGGAATACGGTGTTGCTTTCCGGGGCGTTTTGGCTGCGTGAAATCTAAACAAAACCGAGAACGATCGCGTGACGTGCTCTCGCCCAAACATACTAAGTAGCACACAGAACTGACGTTCACTTTAATGATTCCTTATCGTTATCGGCACGTGGCCGAGACATGATAATTCTCCCCGCAGTGAACGACCCTCTGGACCAACAAATGAGCCTCGGCATCTGGAGCTGGGGATATCACGCAGACGGAACCCGAGAGACCGTTGATGAAAGTATCCGCCGTACGATATACCCACTGTATCACTCCAGTACTTGCGCAGAACGTTCCAAGTTCCATTGTCTCCCACAGCTTCACGAGTCCTAAACACACAATGGCCCACGCCTCCGCCACCGCCAACCTAACCGTCCCCTCCCTCTTCAACTTCTCTTCCCATGTCGTACTAGTGACGGGCGGGGCATCCGGTCTGGGAGAGATGGCCGCCCAGGCCTTTGTGCAGAACGGAGCGAAAGTCATCATCGCCAGCCGCAAGCAGAGTGAGCTCGAGAAGACGGCGAAGCGATTGAACGGCCTGGGTCCCGGGAAGTGTGAGTACGTGGTGGCGGATCTGTCGAACAAGGCCGGCTGCGAGGATCTGGGGAGGAAGGTGAGGGAGAAGACGGATCGGTTGACTGTGTTGATGAATAATTCGGGGGCGTCGTGGTATGCTTTAGTCTCCTTCCACCCAAGCTACCTTGCTGTATACTAACAATTGTATTTGCGCGCGAATAGGGGCGCACCATATCACGACTTTCCCGAAAACGGTTGGGACAAGGTCTATTCGCTAAATGTGAAGGCTATGTTCTACACCACTGCCATCCTCCACGACCTCCTCACCAAAGACGCCACGGCAGACCATCCCTCGCGCGTCATCAACATCGCATCCATGGCCGGGATTCAAACGACGGACGTCACCACGGGTTCGGAAGGCGGCCTCTCCGCGCCCGGGACCGGCACGTTCAGCTACGGCCCGAGCAAAGCGGCGTGCATCCACCTGTCCAAGATGCAGGCGAGCAAGCTCATGCCGGACCACGTCACGGTGAACTGCGTGTGCCCTGGTGTTTTCCCATCCAGAATGACGGCTTACGGGATGCAGGAGGCGATGGAAACGCTGGTTTCGGGTCAGCCGTCGGGTCGCGTGGGGAAGCCAAAGGATCTGGCGGGTTTGGTGCTTTTTATCGCGAGTAGGGGTGCGGCGCACATGACGGGCAATGTGTTCGAGATCGATGGTGGGAGCACGCAGAGTGGATTCCGGTCGTCGAAGAAGAACGAGGCGAAGTTGTAGCTGAGCGTGTCCATGTGCTGGCAATGGTGTTCGTCTTCTGGTGGATTGGTTCGATCCGTGCATCTTACCGACCGTGGTCGTCTTTAGGGCTGTCGCGTCCCACGTGCGGGCGATGTTCAGACGTTGAAGAGACCCACCAACCGTAGATCGTGGCGTTTGTAGGTTTAAAGCCCCCAGGACTGCTACTCCAGCGGCAAATGGCTGATAGCCAATGTCGTGAATGTCCATCTCCATAGAAGAGGTCAAGCAGTCGATAGCGTTGCAACAAATTCGCCTGAAGAATGCCGTCTGCCTTGGGCATGCGAAGGCGAGTGACTAGCTGGCAAGTAGCGTCCAGACGACACACTGCGAGTAAGCCAGATAATCGAAACGAGGCGTCGGGGGTGGTGCTGGTCGTGACACTTGAAAGCATACAGAAAGATCGTATTTCCCATGGCCATTCCGTCGCTTTGCTATCAGGTCTCGAACTCTTTGACCCAGTGCGCACTCACAGCCTTGCCCTCGGCAAAACTGTCCCTCAACGTCCTCATCACGATCGCCGCGTGTGTATGTCGCACTTTCTGGATGTGCACGGGATACTTCGTGAAAGCGATGTACTTGTCCAAGTTGTCGATCATCTCGAATTGACCCTCCGTCAACGCCAACGTCGGCCAGGGCGTTTGGTTCTTTTTCTGCTCAATCTTCGCTAGCTCGAGTGTACTGGAGGCAGGTGATACGCTCCCAGTGGCCGGCTCGGGCGGAGGCGTCGGAAGGTACTCCTTGTTGCTGTGCGACGCCAATCGTTCGAGGGCGGCGTCCTGGAGCGCTTGCGTTTCCTCGAAGAGTGGCATGCGGTAGCGTTTCAGGTCGATAAGTTTGCCTGCTTCGTGCAGCTTGACACGACGCGCGGACTGGTAGGTTTGATACCCGGCGTTGATGAGGAAGACTGGAACGGCTAGGGGCAAGACGGAGAAAAGAACGGCGTAGAACGGCAGACTCGCTCGTGTGCGCTCGGAGATGACGTATCGCTCCTGCCAACTCAATGCCTTTTCGGACTTCTTGCTCCTCGGAGACACCGGGTCTGACGGGTCAAGGACAACATCCTGGTCTTGACCGGGTAGGAAGTGCACATCCACCGCGTCGACGTCGACAAATGGATCCGTGCGCGAGACTGCGCTAGTGTAGAAGGGCACAGATTTGTCGTTGAGGGTGTTCGCGTAGATGCTCTTGCGCTTGAACATACTCAGTCCTTTGACGAAAATGCTACTTGGGTCGGCGAGGATGGAGAGCAGAGGTCGGCCAGTGTCGCGAAACTTGTCGACCAGGAACATCTGCTGTCCGCTTGTGCTGAGGGTGCGGGAGCCAAGGAAGTTCCAGGTCTCGGAGCGGTAGCCTCTTTTTGGTGCTCGGACTCCCAGATGTGGTGTCGCGAAGGTGGTGAAATTGGTGGGCTGGATACGGTCGAAGACACCGTTTTTATATAGTAGGCCAACAACGTAACGTGCAACAAGACCACCCAGACTGTATCCGGCGATGCTGATTTTCTTGACCATACTGCCGGCCTCCTCCAGCTCCTTCAGCTTGTCCTCAATCTCGTACGTAATGCGCTCAGCGCCCACTTCGATGCCATCGTAGGTGAAGTTGTCCTTGTTGCTTTTCGGGACCAGAATGTACAGTCCTTCGTCTCCACGCCGCTCGTGAAGGGTATCACGCAGGTGCTGTAGATGTACCGGGTTACCCCACAGCCCGTGCATTAAGACAACCAGATGTTCCGCCTTCGAGGCATCCTGGGAGATGGTGGTGGCCATGTGTAAGGGCAGTGACGGCGAGCGCGCCGGGCGATACGGGATATGGTCGAGTGCGCCGGTACTGTTGGACGATGGAGTGAAGACGTCTTATAGCGAAAGTGAGGAGGTGAAGAGGAGGAGGGGCGCAGGAATATATCTGTCTTGCCTCTGGACTTGTATCCGATCAAGGGGATCTTCTATGAATGCATCGTCAAACGCGCATGTGCCGCGATGGGGAGGACAAGACGTTGGGTCATGACGTTGGTGAGAGGCTCAGGCGATCGTTCAAGGAACGCGCATCTTTCTTCTCTCCGTCTCCGTCCCCGTCGGCTTGCGGGAACAAGATGGCCCCGACCTGAACTGACATGTACATGTGTACTTGTCACATGACACATGAAGGTTCAGTTCACAAACGACATTCCTGACCTTCCTTTTTGAGGAGCACAATGCAAACGAAGTGAATTGCCAGTGGCAACTCGGTGGATACCGCTTCACCTCACGGTTAATAAATACTGGCATCCGTGCTGCGCTCCGTATGCCCAATCTTTTAGGTAAGCATAGTAGCCCTTCCTTCTTCGATCAGCAATGCGAGTATGCAAGACATTCCCTCACCACGCGAGACGCAAGAGTCGCCGACAGCATCAGACCCTCGTTGGCGTAAGATTGATGAGAAGAAACAGGCCGTATTGTTCACGTGTACGGGTTGTTCTGGGACGCCACCGACAAACTAGGTTACGACGGGCTTGGACTGTGAACCGCCACTGCTGACTGCAACCGGGCTCACTACTGACTGTAACAACAACAATCACATACACCCAAAGCACGTGTAAATGTCTGACCCACGAGGATGGTCTTCTCAACAACGACCCTCTTCAAGGGCATTCAATGTCCTGAAGGCGAACGCTGCGGTCTGACCAGCTGCATCTTCGCACACCATCTGCGACCTCAAGACGTGAGGGTTTCAGCAACTCAATCGGCAAATATAGTCCAATCCAACAATGTATCAAACCCGAGTCACGACGGTCAACCTGCGAGCAAGCGTCGAAGGGTCACCTCGGATCAAGAATGTGAAGACAGGACATCAGGCAGAGCTGAATCCGTTCACAAACTTCGCAAACCCACAAAGGAAAGCTCGCCAAATACCGTTGCTACCCTATCGCAGAGCGAGAAGTCTCGGACAGCAAAGTCATCTCTGCCAAGCCTACTGAGATCTGTTTCACCGCCGCTGAAAACAAACGCACCAGCAGCAAACATCAAAGACCGTAACAATCCAACGACTGAATCTTCAAAACTTCCCACTACGTCAAAGGCACAAGCGACTTTGAATCCACGATTGATACCCAACGACCCTGCCGGCCATGCCAAGCGCTCTTTGATCCTGAGGCATTTACACGCCGAAATGGTGAGGCTGAACCAGGCCGTCTCTGACAGAACCGATGTGAAGTTCAAGGAAGGCGTCATATTACAGGGAACGGAAGTGATCCAGTTGACTCTTGACGAAGAGGAGAAAGTAGCGCGTGAACAGGGCTCGGTCTACGGCAACGTCATCAAGAACCGAATCGCTGCCTACAAGAAGATGAAGCTCGACGATTGGATCACACATCTGAAAACTACTCCGCTATATGTCAACAAGTACTCCGTGGTCAAGCCTGTGGTACGCGGATCAGATCCACCAAAGCCAATTGGCACCGGCCTCTCCTGTCCCGAAGAAGTCGCCATCTTGTCGCACCTCGTCATCTCCGATCAGAAGTCCTTGGCCAAATTCGGCTACGTCCCGATACCACCCACAGGAAGTCAAGCGGAAGAGGCTGCCGCCGCGGTCACGGCGAGTGCCAATTACGAGCTTTGTGACCGCTGCACCGCGCGCTTCCAGGCCTTTCCCAACCGCGACGATGCAGGTCTTCTGACTACGAACGGGCCATGCAGATATCACCCCAATCGGAAAGTCCACCCGCAGCGGACCAAAGCAGATACCGGGCCAAGGGAGCCTTACTACCCGTGCTGCAATGAGAATGTAGGCTCGAGGGGGTGCACCATGAGCGAACACCATGTCTTCAAGGCCTCTTCACCCGCGAGGTTGGCGGCTGTGCTGCCGTTCATCACAACCCCGGAGAACGAGAGCCCATCAAGCAAGGAAATCAACGCCGTGAGTTTCGACTGCGAAATGGGCTACACGACGCTCGGTCTGGAGCTCATACGTCTTACGGCTGTCTCGTGGCCTGAAGGCGAGGAGCTGGTCGACGTACTCGTCCGACCACTAGGTATTGTGCTCGACCTCAACTCTAGGTTCTCTGGAGTCTGGCCGGAGCACTTCGCCAATGCTATACCTTATTCTTCGATTCATACTACAACATCACAACCGCCCACAGCCGTCGATGGCAGCGCAGATACTACCGCACCACCTTTACCGGTGGTAAGCTCACCGCAAGAAGCCCGCAACGCTCTCTGCGCCTTTCTCACGCCCACCACACCGCTCATCGGTCACGCGATCGAGAATGATCTGAACGTGGTCCGCCTGTGCCACCCCACCATCATCGACACGGTGGTCCTCTTCCCGCACCCACGGGGCCTCCCATGGCGTCACGGGCTGCGCGCCCTGTCGTCGAAGCATCTGCACCGCAGTATCCAGACCGGCGGCGAGCGTGGCCATGACAGTGCGGAGGACGCGCGGGCTACGGGTGATTTGGTCCGGGTCAAGGTCGGCGAGAAGTGGAAGGTGTTGCGGGCTACGGGGTGGAGGTTTGTGGATGGACGGTTGACTTCGCCGGCGACGCTTAAGGCGGGGGAGGTAGAGGCCAAGTAGGGAATGAGGTTGGTGGGGAGGACTGGCGGAGAAGATGTGTTGAGCGTATAAGGGCTCGGAGTGGACTCTGGTGGTTGGAGGCCGCGCAATTCAGTTACGGCCTGACAAGGCAGGCTGGACGACGCTCACAATGAGATATGGAGTGTCTGAGGAACCCATGTGGGATAGCCATCGAAGGGTGAGACACATAAGCCAATGAACCTGTGCTTGAAAGCTGCTTGTCATTCGGGATGCTTTGAGACCCGTTTCAGACGTGAGAGCCTGCGCTCGCATGTGCGTGATCAGACTTCAATTTTGCATAACACAACATATGTAGGTACGTCCTCTGTAGAATAGCCCACGGTCATATGTGCCAACGACTTGAGTGTCGCTACGAAGGAACACGGCGCCATTGACATTTAACCCGTCCTGGAGTTCAAGCCGTTGATCGTCCTGAGTGGCGATACCCATGAGCTGCCGATGATATTCTCGACAGACCCATGGCGAAGACGGTCAGATTAGGCGCTGGTGAAGACTTTTCGGCTGGTCGCGACGCTGAAAGCGCCAATCGCAACCTGTAGCCTGCGTGCAGCTAGATTGCCTCGGGTGTATCCAGCACTAGGGCAAGCAGTACAGCATTTGGCCGACAATGCATGATTCCGATGAGAGCACTGGCCCCATTATTGGTAATCAAAGTGCCGGCGCTGACACCGATCGCAGTAGCAGTGCCGCAGACGTTTCGGCTCAGCGCGAGTCCCTCGATTCTGCTTGGGCCTAGGCGTAGCGATCCAGAGTAGAGACTAGCCATGCGGACATCCTAGTCCGTCAAGCAGGCTCCAGAGTATACCTCCTTCCATTTCCCATTAGGCCGTGTTCGCACCGCCGCTGGTGAGCCTCGCTTCAGGCATCAAAGGCAACCGTTGCCGGTGAGCCCGGTACAGATGAAGATGCTGAGTATGCTCTGGATGAGGCGCTGAGACCATATGGCCGTCTTTAAGCGGAGCGCTACCACAGGCCCCTCGAAGCAGCTTGAGGCTATGTGTGGCGAGAATTTGGTAGATGAACGCATAGAAGGCTAGAGGCAGGTCTCATCTGGCGATGTTCGTGACACCAGATGCGGAGTAGATGTCAAGCTGTCTGCTGCCTTTGCGCAATAAGAACTCGATCGTGTTGAAATCCTTCTTGTCCATGTTGGTATTCTTCTCGAACTCTTTTCGAGCGAAGGCTTCGAAGTTGTCTCGTGTGTCTGCGGGCTTCTTCCGGGCAGCGCGCAAGCAGTTGCGGTAGAGACTGAGGACGTCTCTTTGCAATCCGGACAGACGTGGCATTCCTGAAGGTTGTGGTCGTACGGCGTGAGGATTCCAGAGTACCTGTCATATACACAGTGTTGAAGCGATGTTCGCCGATGACGGGTAATAAGATGCTGCGGGACTTCCCGTGCTTACATAACCACCACGCGTGTGAACGTGAAAGCTGCGAACGCGACAAGCTACAATGTTTGTGAAACTGCTGTTGTCGGTCTGATGCGATACTCTGGAGCCACAACATCATTTCGGGCGCCGAGAAGCAACGAAGATGCGTGCTGTTGGTAAGGGAACTGGGTGAACGAAGAATGGGATAGGCCAAAACCAGGACAAAAGGCGCAACCATGCCGCCAATAGCAGAAGCGAACTATTTCCCTCCTCTCGACCGATGCCTCGCTGGCCATGATCGTCTCATATCCTGGAAGACAGCATACCGAGCTCTTTCCGACTCCTCGACCGCGCAGGAAAAGACTGTACTCAGGGAGTTTCTGACCAGCAATGAAGCCGTGGCTATCCTGAGCAATCCACTCGCACCATGGGGATCGCCGTACCAAGCGTCGAGGAGCGCATTCGATACTAAGACGGCGCCGATTCACGTTTCGCATTCATCGAACGGTGACTACAACCTGCAGGAAATTAAGAGTGATGCGCTGTGGTTATCGGATGAGTTCAAGATTGAAGAGCTGGTTGCGCTGAGGGCGGCGATCGTGGAGTCGCAGCAGAGACCAGCAGAGGATCTTTTGATGTCCGCAGCTGCCTCGGAGGAAGCTGTGGCGAAGACGACGGAGTCCCAAGGCTCATTGCTGGCCAGCACAAAGGGCTTCTCTGCCTCGGCCAATGGAGCTGTACAGCCCTTGATCAATGTCCGGGACGAAGAGCGGAGACGGCATGGTCTGCTACGAATTTATCATGAAGAGCGAAATAGCCTTCTCAAGATGAGTGCAGACCTTGCGAGCCGACATGCGATGAACGTAGCAGCTGGAACACGTCCGTCTCGCAACTGGATTGATGAGCTTGCCAATACAATCCACGATCAACAGTATTTGCGGGTTACAAACCAAGGAGACACGTCGAAATCCGATGCCTGTGAAAGGTTGTGTCAAGAAAGTATCACTTGGATTGGGAGAACGCTGGCCAAGCTCGACAAGTTCGGGGACGGGCCGGATGCTACGAAGGCAGATTCCTTCGAGGGGCGCATCCTGAAATCAACCACTCTCATCAACATCACGGCGGCTCTCCGTCTTGTTCTTTGCAACGTCCAGGGCATGCAAACTATCCTTGGCAAGGAGACTGTCTTAGCTTGGTTCAGACTCATGGGCGGAAGGGATGAACAAGACCGCAAGCATAGGGGTGGCAGGCGCTTCCTGCAAGATCTTCAAGGCACGATCGGCATGTCAATACCCTTTCCGCTGCAGTCTTTAGTGTCCGCTGTGTCTCTTATGATGCTCCAACTGCCTAAAGTGGCAGACCTCATGCGTGGTATGGGCGCCGACATGGCGAAGCAGGGTGGTGTTCGTTATCCGACGCTGATCTCTGGAGCTTACGTGCAGGACAACGATTGCATCAAGGAGCTTAACGTCATATTTTACCACGCTTCTCAGCGTCAATGCCTGGCTGCTGGCCCAGCGATATTCGCGTGGAGCAAGATCACGATGGACATTCGCGAACTGGCCAATTTTGAAATGCAGATCCGGGAGCTACAGGCGTTGGACGAGGGTTCGAATGATAACGACAATCGGCGGCGGTCCTCACTGCGCGCCAGCTCAGGAACGCGGGAATCCAAAATGGAGAAGCAGTACGATGCTTTGCAGTCCTTTGAGCTCGACGAAGATCGTCATGACCCACCTGTCTTCTTCGCTCGTGCAGCGCTCGATGCTCTGAGTGTGTACAGCGTCATACCCGAGCTCAGCACCACTCTCATATCAGCTTACGGAACCACCTCAGGCACGACGTTCCTAGTCAATGACACGCTATTGACGCTTCTGCGAGACACTAGCGACATCGTTGGCTACGGCGCAGAGATCATCGAGGCTTTACTAATAATCTTGACTGCTGACGCGACATCCGGAAAAGGAACGCCACAATCACATTTGGCTACACAAATTTACGATAGCGAGATCTTCCAAGCCTCTATCCTCAACCAAGCTATCATACGCTATCCATATGAAATGTCACCATTGCTTCGTCTGTGCACCGCTTTGGCGACCGTGTCAAGCAAGAACACGACCGGGGTGTCCGCTATAGCGGAGACTTTGGAGGCTGCTTTCCGGTCATTCACGGTTATGGTCCTACCTGGCTTCAGGTCGTATGCGCTGGAGAACGAAGACGAAAACTCAAACGCGATATTGCTGACAGAGGATCTGCCCATATTTGTGTCAAAGCGAGGGTTCTTGCGTGGAGGCAACCGTATGTCCGGACCTCAGTCTGCTACCCGCCGGATCGCAAACGGCGAGCACCAGGACTCCAATAGCGTCATGCTCATTTGCGCGGGCACTCGAGGGGTCGTAATGAAGGAAGACCGGCCCATGATCATCAAATTCATTCATGCACATTCAGCGCTGGAGTACCTCGGTTTGCTGCTGTCTACACTATTGCCCGGCAGCGATTTTCTGCCTGCGCCGCCGCTCGCCGAACTGGATCGCTATGGCGCGGTTGACATACTGAAGCTGATCAATGCCTTGCTCTCGGCTGCCCTCAGTCAAGGTGAGGGCTTGGACGAAGCTCGCCACCTCTTGATGCGTGCCGCCAATGCGTTAGGCGAAGAGCAGGACATCATTACTGTCGTTGCTGATATCCTCGAGATGGAGCTCTTGGCCAACATGGACCAGGCTGCACAAGACGGCTCGCTTCAACTCCTCGTCGCGTGCGTAGAGTTTCTCGCTCTGCTCACACAGGTAGGAGCTGAACGGGTATGGTCGATTTTGGCACGCAGCAGTCTGCTCGGTATCAACGGCGGCCCCAGCGCCCTTGCCGCCGTGGTCGGAGGAAGTGAGGTACAAACGGGTGACTTCCAGGTGTTGACCAGCTGCTGCTGCTCGCTCTACACTGCGCTTTTGAACGATGCAGTCACTGGACTTGTCAAGCGCAAACCGAAAGCTCCAGGGCTTAAGGGCAACACCAGCAGGTTCGAGGCACCACAAGTGCATCAGGACTCGACCTCTGAACGGATCATGAGCTCAGTCCTGACGGCGTTTCAGCGTGTGGTGCTGGACGTTTTTCAGAATCTAGGCAACTGGCGCTTTACGAATGCAATCGATAAGAAAAAGATCGCCGCCGCCATAACTTCCGGATTCGGGAATCTATTACGAGCTACCTATGGATTAGACTCTCAGCTTCAGGGCACACGGGCAGCTGATGTGAACGATCCGCGCTACGAGAGGAATGGCAGCTTGACAGCCGTCCTGATGCCCGCGGTCGACATGACTTTGCAAGCATTTGCGCCGACGAGCGAGACTAGCCTCCTGCTACCGACTGTCGCCAGTCTACTGTACGAGGGCCTTGCCGTGACCGACGACGTACCTCAAACACAGCGTATCAGCACCTTGAAACAGACGCTGCTGCTATTCGAGTTCACTACGCGCCTCTTGCAGACCCTGCGAAGTCTAGATACTCGGCGAGCCGAAACCCTATCTACTGCGCTGTTGAAAAACATGCCCGTCTTTGCTATGCTTCTAGGTACGGAAGACGCATACACAGAGCCTTTGTCGTCGCTCTTGAGTGAAGTGGTGCAAAGTATGGCCTCGCAAGATCAGGACCCTCCCGCTCTGCTGGCTGGCCTGAACACCCAGGCAGCCAAGTCCTTCCTCACTGTCGTCTCTCAACTCGATAGGCCCCTCTGCGACGTTGAAGTAGAGTGCAAGATTTGGGGGTTCCTTGCAGCAGTTCTTCAAGGAAGACAACAATGGTTTGCGATGTATCTGCTTACTGGTACGCTTCCCAAGACTCGGCTCAAGGAAACCACTGCCAGCCGCAAGAGTACGTCTTTGCTTACGTACGCTCTGGACGAGTTGTCGAACCTCGCAACCATGAATCCTGAGCGCGCGAAGGCTATGTTACGGTTTGTAGCTGTGGCACAGAGTGTGTGGGTGTGGGCGACGAATGAAGTGCGTCTACACGCGAACTTCATCACGAATTCTCTGACCTGGCTTGATGGCCTGCAGAGTCCGCCATCTCGAAGCGCAGATACGACTCAGGCTTTGCTGAGCGCTAATGAACACCGCATGGCTGCGTACCTCTGCGATATTTTAGCGGTCAACGTGACTGCGAGTCTAGAGGTTAACGACAAGGCGTTGTTGAAGACAATTGTTCCGAGACTTACCTTCTTGAAAGAGCATGCAGTGATCGTGAACACCTACAACAGATCACTGCACAGAAATCTAGCCGACAATCTGGCGAGGAAATTCCCAGGGTGCGAGCTTGCAGCCTTCAAACGGAGCACTGCAAATCCGGCACCGTACGGCAGGGAGTATGTCTACGACTTAAAGATTGCGGACTCAACCATGCGTCATGAGCCGGCTTGGGAAGGTTCCGTGGAGCGCAACGGGCAAGGATACTCAGCAGAGGTTGCTCGCGCTAATATCAACCTGAGTCTGGTCGATGCGCAAGTGAACCTCCTAAGATCGTGGAAGACTCTTGCAACCACACTTTCCCAGTGCGTCAACCAAGATACAGCCCTGCAGCCAGTGCTTGCCACAACCGTCGAGCGCTGTTTGCGGGCTAGCAACGAAGCTCGCACCGACGAGCCCGGCACTGCGGAGGTTTTGCAAGTCCGAGCTGAATTAGCCTTCGTGCTCCTGTCAAAGCTGGTCGAGGCCAAAGTCCAAGATGAGAGTATGAGGGATCTACTTCCAGTCACTTGGGACTTGGTCAGATCCTCACCTGTCAACTATGATGTAGCCACAGCGCCGGAAGATCTTGCGTATTACAGAACGCTGCTACAGGTCTTGTACCTGGCTATTCAACCGCATACTTACATGGACCTGCCACCTGCGCGACAGGTGAATGGGACGCGGCCTAACGATCCGTCGACCGAGCACCGTAGGCTTCCGCCTGCCACTGCTGCTTCCCTGGTAGAGATCGTGAGCAAGACCATCGCGCCCGCTTTCCGTGCACTTTGCAGCAACCTGCATTCTGACCTACGCCTGGCGTTACCTGCGGATTTTGCGCTCGTCACCGCTTTACTCCAGGCAGTGCTTGCTGTGAAAGGAATCGATATCGCGAATGCGCCTATGGCAGACGCGGTGGCGAATGCGAACCTTGTCCGCGGTACGCTCAGCCTGTATTCATGGGCCGACCAACTCGCAGAGGTCATGGACCAAGATCCCATCTACGGTGAAATCGCCGTTACTTTCCTTTTGGGGTTGTCACGGATACCGCAAGTGGCGGAGCACATGGCCGTGAGCGGCTTGTTGGTGCAGCTCTCCAGCGCTAATCTATCGAACTACTTTCGCAAGCCAGGCGGCAAAGGACCTTTCGATGAGCCCCGACGCATGTTCACCATTTGGACCGAAGGGTTCCTATCACTTTGCTTGAATTTGCTCGGTACCGTCGGGCCTGCGTTGGCGGCCGAGGTGGCAACCTTCCTCAACTCTTTTCCCGAGCAACTTGCGCGTGCCGAGGATGCGTTCAAGACTGAAATGGCAAGCCACCGCCGTAAGCCACACAGAGGCGATATTACGCTCAGCCTCTTGACGGAAGCGCACAGTCTCATCATGATCGGTCTGATCCTCCAGTCGGACATGGCGAAAGGTGCAGCGCAGGGCATCAATGCAGCAGACATTCCGCCACTCGCCTACGATCTTGCGAACGCGAAGGCGGAAATCGAAAAGTTGCCGAGAACGAAATCGAGTCTGGCTGATAAGATCGTGGCGTGTAATGAGCGAGAGGCGGATTTGGCGGCCCGGCCGGCGACGGCAGCATATGATAACAGATTGACGGAGCTGGTCATGCGGGAGGTCGACGGGTGTCTGAAATGTTTCGATCAGTAACGTGCGGACTAGGCGGTGTGGGACGGATCGGTGAAAGTATTTCCTTGATGATTGCCAAGGTCGGTAGCGAGGCGCTCGTGAGGTCTATTGGCCTGGGCAATATACCTTACATGTACCCATGTTGGAAGTCGGAGCAGAGAGAGACATGGGTTCTGTGTCAATAGTCTGTCTAATTGAATGCACGAGGCGAAGACGATTAACTCATAGAATCACGAAGGTCTCCATTCAGCGAAGCCTGAAGCGTCGCTGCTCGTCGGCATGTCTGCTTTTGTCTCTTGTAGCGGGTAGGATAGGGTAGGAGACTTGCAAAATGAATTCTACACCTCTATTCTCGACACTTGTCCACGAGTTCCGCAATGTACAATCAGCTTCGGGACTGGGGTTTGACACCTCAATGCTCTCGTTTCCACACAAGTTCTCTGCTCAGTAAATGCCACACGTCTATTCTTCGGCGAACTCCGCAATACCTTGCTTGGAATTTAGGTATTCGTTCCTGAGATTGCTCCGTCAGTAGGCGATCGCATAACACCATGTCCATCCGTCTCCCTCCATCTTGCAGGACCAACACTCGGGACTTTGCTGAATATTCCAGCGTAGCCCTGACCTGTCTATCGCGCACTCACCTTTCAGTGGCCCATTGCATGAGCTCGTACCCAACCAACATCGGAACACCCCAGTAGAGAATCTGGTTGCGGGAGCGGCGGAAGGTGTTGAAGATGGCGGCTTGGCGCCAGCCGGCGAGAGCGTTGAGTCGGTTGGCCGAGATGCCGTAGTGCACGATGCCTTTTTGCGGCATGGATCCTGAGCAGAAAGATATCGCGTTAGTACTGCCAGTTTCGTGCGCGAGAGATGGTACGGTGCCACGCGTGAGTATATCGGGTTCGAGGTCGTGGTCGCGCGCTGTTCGACCGCTGTATCCCGATGGGAGGTCGGAGGGAATTACCTAGGTCACCCCATGGTCCAAGGTATCTATTGCGCACACGTGGGTTAGCATTGCTCTCGTGCTGTTACGACCTGGTCCAGTCGCACGATCCTCCTCGAGCATCTTGCCGCCGCATTAGGAAGCACTCACTGTCCAGGCTTCTTTGGGCCAGCACCGGCCCGGAGGATCTGTGATGGTCTCATCGCGTACGCTAGGTGTGGTGGTGAATCCGAAGTGATCGTTGAAACAAAGCCGATGGTCGTCGATGAGGCTAAGGTGTCAAGCAGGAATGTTGCTGGCGGAGGGTGAAGTGTAACTATAGGTAGCGTTGCGGCGAGTCGGAGGTCATCAGCCTTGGCGCGCTCAAGCTGTAGCAGCTTCGGGCACTTCATCATCGAAGCAGCGACGCATCACTCAACCCACTCGTGAACGAAGCAACCTACATCTACTTCCGCCCGCGAAGATCAACTCGCCATGGCCGCCAACGCGCTGAATCGGATCTACACTTGGGCCGTCCCCGCCGCTGTTGTCTTCTCCCTCGCCTCCGCCTCCATCTACGACGTCAAGGGTGGCACTCGCGCGGTGATCTTCGACCGCCTACGAGGTGTCTCCGACCAAGTGGTCAACGAGGGCACGCACTTCTTGGTACCATGGCTGCAGCGGGCGGTCATGTACGATGTCAGGACGAAGCCAAGGAACATCTCCACCACCACGGGCAGCAAGGACTTGCAGATGGTCAGCTTGACGTTAAGAGTGCTACATCGACCCGAGGTTGGGCAACTGCCCAAGATCTACCAGGTGTGTAGTCGCCATGTCACGCGTTACATAAGAATTTGATATTGATATGGGGCAGAACCTCGGTCAAGACTACGATGAGCGCGTGCTCCCATCCATCGGCAACGAAGTCCTGAAGTCCATCGTCGCACAATTTGACGCCGCCGAGCTCATTACTCAGCGCGAGGCAGTCTCGAACCGCATTCGATCCGATTTACTCAAGCGCGCGGCCGAATTCAACATCGCACTAGAGGATGTATCCATCACGCACATGACCTTCGGTCGGGAGTTCACCAAGGCCGTGGAGGAGAAGCAGATTGCGCAGCAGGAGGCCGAAAGAGCGCGGTTCATCGTCGAGAAGGCGGAGCAGGAGAGGCAGGCCAACGTCATTCGGGCGGAGGGTGAGAGTGAGGCTGCCGAAGTGATTTCGAAGGCGGTGGCGAAGAGCGGCGACGGTTTGATCCAGATCAGACGGATTGAGACGCAGAAGGATGTCGCGCAGATGTTGGCGAATAACCCGAACGTCACCTACCTACCCGGTGGTGGCAATGGAGACGGTGGAAATGGCGGGAAGGGCAGCTTCTTACTTGGGTTGAGGTCATGATCTCGCTTTTATCGTGGAATGACTGTCGTGTATTATCGTTACACTCCTGGCGCCAAGGGCATCAAGAGCATTGCATTGAATTGCGTTCGGCCTGTATGAATGAATATACTCTTCTCATTGCCTCTTGAGGCTTCGGACTACCGTCTGTTGATGGAACCACTATTCCTTCTCATACATGTAGCCCGCTTGCAATATGACGGCGAACAGACGGTAGATTGACGGAAATGGGATCGTTCACAACCCCCATAAATACATTTTCCCATGCTCACATCACGTGACCGAAAAGATGTCGGCAGCGCGCGGCATTCACCGGCTCCCGGCAATCAGGATATTCGGAATAGTTGCCAGGAACTGCTTGTTCGGATGGTGTGTTCATGAAGAGTTTCTCCGAATGAAGGCAGGAAGCGAGGGCCTGCTCGCTTGTACACCTCAGTCATTGTCGGCCACGGCATACTGGACTCGTCCTGCGCTGTCTGCGTACTCCATTGCCCGTCTCGAGGGTGAGGTCAAGGCCGAGGATCATGTGACGGCATCACGTTAATGAACCGGCCCTTGGTATGAACCGCGCATGTTGACGTCCACGTCTACTTTACCCCATTGAACGTGGATAGTCCATAAAAGGCGGAGACGCAGGATTTGGGAGAATTGGGCTTCTGCTCCAGCGTGGTTCATCAGCTTCGATGCACCTATTCTCCCGCTCCATCTCCTTTGCAGGACTGTATATCAAGGTGCATCAAAGACGGCACATAAAGATTGGGCAGGGAGCAAGCATCTGCTGCGGAGGTGTCGCACATAGAGTACGAACCTCCTCCGATGTTTGAGGGACGGACCCTTCGAGGAGAATTCACTTGATCTGCTAAGATCATCAGATGGGGAGGGTGAATCAAGGAAGCCGGCGGGCCGGGTTACAGTGGATTGAGGGATCCGTCGGGCTCGAGGGCATCTGCCCATTGCTCTGCGTGCATCGATGTCAACGCACGGTAACGCGCGCCAGACACTATGGACTGTTCGTACGGTATCTCCGCGGGAATCGAAGTGAAGATCAACCGCCATACCATGAAGCTCGAAATTTGGAAGCGTTCGGGTCGAAGTCTCTGACAGTCCACGGATTGTTCAATGTTGCCAGGTCTCGCGCTCTGCGGCTGATCTGGTCAAGCACCTGCACAGTACGTGGCTACAATGCAGAGACGCAGACGGGACGTTGGGCGGGGGAGAA
>Ga0058704_10000478_pt1 | contig 20740 bp, 10 predicted proteins | sample AgamicMgSfe_FD_71363 | JGI IMG/M metagenome (GOLD analysis project Ga0058704, IMG submission 71363) | Agave microbial communities from Guanajuato, Mexico - Mg.Sf.e | ecosystem: Host-associated > Plants > Phyllosphere > Phylloplane/Leaf | place: Guanajuato, Mexico | collected 2012-05-30
GGGTTAAAGAGGTGGAGGTGGAGGGAAAGTCCGAATTCTCGGAGCCAGAAGCGGGAGGTTTTGTTTGGCCCGGTCCGGAGGGGAGTTTTAGCGTGGGCCGTTAGTGAGATGGTCCGACCATCGACAGATCCCTCTACCGATCATCAGTGATCCAATGCGAACGATATATCAAACCACCGGAGTTCTCTCCAGATGCATGCGACTCATTCAGGCATCATAAGGGTATTCCTGCATATACCCAACCCCCACCTTGCAGCTTTGTTTTCCAACCTACATCCACCCCCCAAGGTCCGACGAGCTTCGAAGTGCACGTTTTGGTGCATCGTCGCCATCGTGACCATCTTCCGCGTTGTCGCCCTCCGCTGTCTCACGTGACATCGCCTCGTCGCATTCATTCCCGTGACACTTTGATCGTGGAATCGCAAATCGTGAACCGCCGCGGAAACGTTGGATGAGTCAGCACCATTTACCCCACATCGCCGATCGACCCGCTCGATCGAAGCAAGCGGTGGGGATCCCGTGACCTGCATATCCAAAAGGGAAATGCTCGGCGTTACCTCCGACGTGTGCACACAATCGCCAGAGCTCGGACCGGTCCAGACTCGCGGCTTGTCAGTAACGATTGTGATCATGTCCCGTTCTTCCCGAATGCGCCGTCCAACGTCCTCTGACCCCGCTCCCTCCTCTTGCTCGTCGGGGTCAAGGGACTCGTTTGCGACGCCTTTCTCTTCGCGCTGCTCTTCGGCGTTGCAGCCTCCGCGTCTTCCGCCCGCATCAACCCACCCGGACCTCCCATCGCGCCCGCGGTAGGACCCTCGGCATCGTCGGGGAAGAACTGCTTCCAGCTCCCGTCCAGCACGCGCGCATCGTCGCCGTACAACCCGACCTCGTACGCGTTCTTCATGCCCTTGAGACAGATGTCCCGCTGTTGGTTGAAGTCGAACATCGGCTTCGGGTAGACGCTGAGCCCACCGCTTTCGATCTCCGTCCCATCCCCTCGGATCAACACGCCGGCTTGCTTCTGGTCTGGCAGTGGCGCTTTGTGCGGTTCGTAGATGTATTTCTTGTTCATATTCCTCAGCTCGGGCACAAACTTCCGCACGTAATCGCCGTTGGCGTCCCATCTGCGCACTCGTAAGTTAATCTAATCAGCAGGATACCGTTGTGTACTCACTTCTTCGGAAACGCGATCGGGGAATAACACCGATAGAACTGGCTGAAGAAGGCGGTGCAAGACAACCATTGCCAATTGCCGATGTTGCACGCCGCTTCGTGGTCGACGAGCAGTTCTTCAAACACCTCCGCCCCACGCTCCCAGCTGATGTAACATCCACCCCGGGTCAGGAAGCAGGCGACCGCATGCCGCGCGAGGTGGTGAATCCATCCTTCCTGCTTGAGCTGGCGCATGATGGCGTCGATCCACGGAAATCCAGTCCGACCCTCCCTCCAGCGCTGGAACTCCTTCTCCTTTACCTCGTCATCGACCTCGTACTCTCCCGTCACCAGTCCATTGCTCACGTCGACCTTACTCTGTAAATGCCACGGCACGAACCGGCAGTGACTGTTCTTGTACGTCTGCCCAAAGCTATACCCCAACGCGGCTTGAGCGGCGAAGTACATGTCTCGGAACAACAGCTGTCCCGTGAGACTGGTGGGTGGCTCCGAGACGGGTCGCTTGGCCTTCTTGCGCCTTTCCACCACGTCGAGAGCCTGGTAGTAGAACCAGCGGCAGCTCAACGCACCGAAATGCAGGTACGGCGATGTCAGACACGTCGACTGCGGCTCGAAAGCGGCGGGGGACGTCTTGGGTTTCTCGAATGTGCCGGTGTACTCTTCGTCCGACAAGATCTTGCCAAGCTTCCCCAGCACGACCGTCTCGCCGCCGCGGATTGATGTCGTCGCGGCAGGAAACCCGAGCTCTTCTAGCGTTGGGGGAGCATAGTCATGGTGAGGTCCGGCAATGCCTGAAGTGTACGATCCTTCATCCGTCGTGCGATACTTTTCGTTGTAATCAGGCTTGGTGTTTGGCTGCGTCTGTTCAATCTCGTCGATGGCCATATCACCAGGATCGGGTAGATGTTTGGGTGCCTCGATCGGACGCGGGATATCCCCCACCCTGGCACCGGCAGACTGCAACTGATGCAGACTCATCGTCGGCTTCCCGCCGTTCGCCTTGACCACCTCATCACTGTCCCACAATGTCCGGCCGGGTCTGGTAATCACCTGCACCCCGGCCTCACGTGCGATCTCGGCGATCCGTCCATCCCTCTCCTTTCCGTACGCGTCTGTATCCTTCTCGAACACCAAATGCGTGATCTCCCATCGCGCGAACAGCTTCGGGAGCAACGTCACGGCGGGTTCGCGCAGGACGAATAATCTGCTCTTGGGGTTGAGCGTCGTGATCGATTTCGATACATCGTTAATGCAGTCGAGGAGGAACTGCCACCGATTGACGCCGACGCGAGCTTGGTAGACGTAATGACTGTCCCAGCACCAGATCGGGTACAGGACTTCGGGCTTGAGTTGGATGGCGGCGGCGAGCGCGGGAGAGTCGTGGAGGCGGAGGTCGGTGCGGAACCAGTAGATGACACGGGGGGTGGGCATATTATCATGAAGAAGGAGGATGAAAAGCAGACACGCGAGCAATTGGGTGGACCTTGGACACATGCAGGTGCTCGTTCCGTCCCTGCGTCGCTCATCAACAATCCGCCACGGATCTTGAAATGCTGGGGAAGATCTCTGGGCAACGTCTGTGCGGGTGGCGCCGTTGATGAAGTATCGCGACTCTTCATCATACGGAAGTCATATCACTCGCTGTATACCTACCTAGGTAAGATGGACGATGCTGCGGTCGTTGAGGACGGGACGGGCTGGAAGCGTGATGCGAATCCCGCGGTCAATCGAATCACATCCACACCGAGAGCGTTCCGGCCGACTGTTGGTGTGCTTTCCCATCCCTTGCATACGAGCAGGATACGCCTGCAGTGCATCCCGCTCCCTCGGTAGAAGAGATCCGGCGGGGGAGAGTCGACATGTATGGATGGCATTCGAGCATTCGTAGAGGCTGGAAGCCAGCATGGCGATACTCTCGGAATCACATGCAAATCCAGTCCACGTGATGTCGTGTCGCGACGTGAGGAAGCAAACGGTTCATGTGAATGTCGTGTAACCTGGCACGTGCCTGCCTCGTCACTTTCTCGTACTCTCCCATCAACATCACCGAACATCTTCAACATTTGCCACCTTCATCTCACCGACGACTACCAAAGCAATGCCGGTGCCAACATCACGCATCGAGCGCTTCATCAGCCTCATCGGCGGCGAAGAGAACCTTCCGCCGAAACTCCCTGCGTCGACAACATCACCAGATCTCACCACCAACAAACCCAGCAGCTTGCCAACCGATGAGCATGTCACCGCACAAGAACATACGCCAGCTGAGGTGGTCAGTCCACCGCATGTGAAAGTCGAGAAGGAAGTCGCGTCAACACCTCCAGCTCACTCTCACATCATTCATGAACCACCCGCAAACGACGACGACGTCGACCTGTCCTGGGATCCTCGATTGGGCGAGTCAGCTCCATACGGCGTTGACTTCACTCCTTTCGGCGCCGTCACCAAATACTGCTACAAGTTCGTCCGAAGGGAATTGCAGCAGCCTCTCGCGACGGCCTTCTTCGACGCCGGCAAGATTTTCGCACGTGATTGGGATCTGTGTGTCAGCATTCATTGGCGGATGAACGACACGCGACTGACATCTTCAGATATTTCATATGGTCAAGTCATTCCCACACCGCGAAGCCCGTAATCTTCATCCCAGAGCATCAACTGCAGGCCCTACTGGATGAGATCAACCAAGCCTTTCCCAAGGCCAACCTCGCAATCACCGACGACCTCCGTGAAGAGGGACTCGTCATCAACTTCGACGACGTGCCAAGTGAGCTTCGTCCTCGTTGGTTAGGTCACTCCACGTCTCGCGCACAGCACAATTTTTGGACGGAGAACCTTCCACTGCTAGACCCTATCCCTGAAAACATGGACCAAGATCGTAGCCTTGAAGCCTTCAAAGCGAAGATGGAGCTGGCCGTCGACATTGCGAAGAACAACAAAAACGCCAAGAAGAAACAGAACCAAGCGCAAGCGGTTGTGAGAAGGCAGGAGATGACAAGACAGGTGCTCCGTGCCCAACGTTACCTCGGACTCCTGCCGAAGAAGGAAGACGATCTCATCCCAGGTCTTGCTAACGTCGCCGTCACCGCCATCGATCCTGCTCATCCTACCCCGTATCCACAGGATATGGGTGCCATCTTCATCGCCATCGACGTCGAAGCGTACGAACGACCGCCCAAACCCATTACAGAAGTCGGTGTCGCCACCCTCGATACCCGCGATTTACGAGGTGAAGCTCCAGGCGCAGTAGGCCAAAACTGGCAGCAACATATCCGTGCTCGTCACTTCCGCATCCTCGAGTACAAACACCTCATTAACCAAGAATTCGTCCACGGCTGCCCCGAAGCATTCGAGTTCGGCGACAGCGAGTTCGTCCCCAAAGACACCATCGCCTCCGTCCTAGCCAGCTGCTTCCACCCACCTTTTTCCTCCAAAACCCAACCCTCCGCAAACGACGAAGAGGACAAACGCAACATCATCCTCCTCGGCCACGACATCAACCAAGACATCGCCTACCTCCACCAACTCGGCTTCAGCGTCCTCAACCGCAGCAACCTCCTCGAAACCATGGACACCACCGCCATGTTCCGCTCACACACCCGGGATCCCAACGCGCGCAGCTTGGGGAGTCTGCTGTGCCACTTCGACCTCACGGCCTGGAATTTGCACAACGCGGGCAACGACGCCGTCTACACTCTCTGGGCCATGCTGGCCATTTGCGTCAAAGACGCCGGCGAGCGCGGGGACGAAAGTGTGAAGGAACGACACGAAGACAGTCTGGCGAAGCGGATGCAAGCGGCTGTTGAGCAGGCGAAAGAGACGGCGAGAGATGGTGCGGAAGGGTGGGTCTCGCTGGGGAGTGAAGATGGGGGTGTGGCGGTTCCGCAGTCACCGGGTGATGTCGGAGGGTCGTCGAGGGAGAAGGGGAGGAAGCCTGCGTACGGGCCTTCGAAACCTCTTCCTGAGGGGTTCACTGGCTTCTACACGCCGGGCGGAGTGCCTCTGGATGTGTAAGCGGCCCTCCGGCTTCCCTCTCCCAACATGTATGATTATCCTGCGAAGGCGAAGCGCCTCAGGCATCGAAAAGCGTCTAATAGCATCCGAGCAATCAAGCTCGGCCGTATGTACAACAATACCCCATTACCAGCCCAATCTGAGCTCCCCTCAAATTTCAAACCCCTTCCACCCCTCCACCAACCCATCATTTCCCTTCGTCACCACCGACCATGCCGGCTCAAACCTCACAATCTCATCATACGCCGGGATCGTCCCGGGCCGATTCGCGTCATTCCACGTACACATCACCTTCCCCGTCTGGCCCTTCACCTGATGATCCGGCCAAGCAACCGTGACGGTGAAACGTTTATCCCACGTCCGGCTGAACAGCCGAACCTGTCGCGATCCGTCCTCGCCCACGACGGGGAAACGTGCGTCCGTGGCGGCGTCGGCGATTCGGACGTCGGAGACGGGGTGGTTGAACAGGAGACGGCACTGCTTGGTGTTTTGGCCGCGGAAGGTGAAGGTGGCGGAGGAGTTGGAGGCGGTGATGTTGTAGTCGAGCCAGTTCTGGTACGGATTCGCACCATCCGAGGCGTTACGTCCTTTCGCCGCCGAGTATTGCTTCGGCACGACGTTCGGCGCGAGACCGTGCCACGAACAGCTCTGCAGACCATCTTTGATCGGCCAGCCGGAGAGGTGGGCGCCGCACTGAAGCGCCTGGCCGGCGGCGCTCGGGAGCTCGGCGATGATCTCCTGCAGGTAGCCGTCCAGACCCGTGAGGGTGACGTTGTTGGTCCCCGCGTCGAGGTCGATGGATTGGACGAAGAAGTGCTTCATCTGGGCTTCGCGGGAGAAAGGGAAGGCGAGGAGGTTGTAGATCAGGCAGCCGACGAAGACCAAGAAGAGCAGAGTCGGGATCGGGTAGGTGAAGCGATGGAGGAAGGGGGTGAGGGGCAGTAATAGCAGGACGGTGAACGCCGCGATGGAGAGGTATATGAGTAAGACGGAGTTCCCGTCGGCTGGGGTCTGATGAAGTGCCGAGGTGAGGAGTAATGCGATTTGGCCGATGATGATGATGTTGATTGGAGCCAGGATGATGAACTGCAGGATCCAAGTCCATTGAGGTAGCGAGCTTGACCAGGCTTGCTCATCACCGTAGGCCTTTGCGAGGAAAGGATCATCGCTCTCGTCGGCGATTTCCTGGTCTTGTCGACGCTTTCCAAACCCCGTGAACGTATTCTGATTTCGCCTATCCTCGCCCCGCAGCAGGGACGTGTTCTCCGTCGCACGATCGTCATCCTCCGCCGCCGCGGTACTCGCTCCGGCGCGCTCGCGACTTCGGCTGAGCAATGATCGCGACGACGGGCGGCCGTGGCGGGTGGACGTTCCTTCGTGCTCTGTTACGGCGCCGGCAATATGTTCTACATACTTTTGCTTGGTCGGCAGAGCCAGGAGCTCAAAGTACGAGATCAGCAGAGCGACGAAAGCAGCTGCGTTGTAGATAACAACAAAATATCCAGAAGCCAGGCGGAAGTTGTTCTCCCCAACCGTAGCCGCAACGAGACCCACCCAGCTGATCACGTAAATCCAGATCAGACAATACATTCTCTGAAGAGCGCTGGGCCGGACGCGATCGGCACCCGCGAGGAAGAACCAGGCCACGGCGAAAAAGGCCGTGAGCATCATCGCCCAAACGGCGTATTGACTGCTGTACGCGATCTCCGGGTTGATCTTCGTGACCAAGTAGGCGAGCGCCAGTACAGCCGCAGTCGCCACGACGAACGCGACCGGGAAGCGGAAAAAGCCGCGAAAGCCATCGAGGTGGACGGGGTCGTCGTCGTCGGACGAGTGAAGGTACCTCTTGCGCGCGAAGGGGTACCATTTGTCGCTTTTGGCGAGGATGATCTCGAGAAGGAGGAGGATGACCGGCGGGGCCACGAGCAGGACCACGGATAGTGCGAACAGGGTGTTGAGCCTGCAGACCGCGAAAGCTTGGCCGAACACGTCGAACCACACCCCGGTCGATCCTTTCGCGAGCTTGAGCCGGCCGTCTCTACCCTCCGAGCCTTCGAACTCGTCGCCACTATACGAAGTCAGACCTTTCACCGTCTCCAGAGATGCGGAGAGCATGTGCCATAGGGAATTCGGGCTGGTGTTCTTGACGTCGTCTTGCGAAGTATGGTATTTGGCTCGGGGTTCGTAGAAAGCGACATCGAGGCCTCGCATGCCCAGGCCATCGACGAAAACGCTGTAGTCCGTGTTACTCCGGATCAGTCGTTGCTTGAAGCCTGTCATGAATCACACTCCGTCAGCCCTTTGCCAAGAAACATTCAGATCTGACACTGCTTACCGTCTCCGGATATCGCAGTCCCAAACGGACTCGGGCTCTTCGAATAAAACGCCGTGACCTCCGCGTCGGTACTCCTGAACAGCGCCGCTCGTCCACCCGCGCCGGCTCCTTCAAGATTGAGAAAAGTGTGAGTGAACCGCGCCAACGGATGTTGCGTGAAATACTGCGCGCCGAACAGACCCGCCTCTTCCCCGTTGTTCAGTAACACCACGATGCCACGTTCCGGCTGCTGGTCGCGGGACGTAAAATAAGAGATCAGCTGCAGCACCGTGGCGACACCGACGCCGTCGTCCGTCGCACCGTACCCGCTGGCCACGCTGTCGTAGTGCGCATTCACCAGCACACCAGACGGGCCCTCATACTCCCCGCCATCCTCCCACCACTCCCCCGCGACGTCTCGCTTGCCGCGAATATACACCATCACATTCTCCGACTCCCCATAGCACGTCCACGGCTGCCCTCGCCAGGCATCGGCAAACGTCGAGTTCGACGAATCCCGCGCAAACACCGTCACAGCCTTCTCCTCCCCACCAACTCCCACGGACCCATTTCCCTCCCCAACAACCTTATACCCAACCCCATTCCCCTCGAGTACCTGCTCAATCCTATGCAGCAGGTACTCCCTCACCACCGCATTCCGCCTCGAATCCATGGGATGGTACCCATCCGTGATGAAATCCAGGTCCAGCCACGCCTGCGACAGGTTCAAGCCTTTGATCGGGGTGGGATCGCTGGGGGCGGCGGGCACGCTCGAGTGCACCCAGATTAAAACGGCGAAGAGGGCGATGTAGACGGCGGAGCTGATGATGGTGACTTGGGCCGGCACGAAGGCGATGGGGTTCCAGGAACTCTTCTTCGCCATGGTTTTCCAAGTCTGGTATCGACGGTGGGTTAGCTACGAGCCCTGTCCACGATAGAGGAAGGTTGTTTCTGGCATGCTGTTTGGCTATGTACTCACCTGGACCAGAAACGAGTGTCGACTGGGCGGCGTGAAACTCGACACTACTGAAGCTCGGACGGAGCTTCGTGCAGTGGGGCGGATATCACGTGACGTGCCCATCAATAGATTCTCCTGTCTACAGCAACGTACGTGAACGAAGTACATCATCTAGATGAAAACACAATATCGTTCTCCCCGTCGCAGACAACCTCCTATTGGAAGATAGACAACGAAGCACGTAAAGGACAGATGCAGAACATCAAACATCACCACAGCCCATTACGAAAACCCTCATGCTATGATCAAACCTCCTACTATCCTCTTCCCAAAATTTACATATCTCACCACTAAACGCACTGGGTATCTCATTGCTCGAAACTCTATGTACAGGTAAGAAGATAATAACGTCGGTCTGCCCGGCCTTTGAATGAACCTCTCCGCCCACAACAAGATCCGCTTGTGATTAGCTATTGCCCCTGACGGAAATCGGGGTTCATCATCATGGGGTTCCACTCGGTGCCGCCGAAGATGTCTTGGATGTTGATGTTCGACAGGTCCTGGCCCATCTGCGGCTGGTTGTACCAATCGTGGGCCATACCGTTCGACTGCATTTGCATCGGGGGGGAAGTGTCGACTGTGTTGCTGTTGTAGGCGTTGTTGCCTGGAAAGGTAATGGCCCTGCCTGGTTGTTGTTGTTGTTGCTGTCGCTGCTGCTGCTTCTGTTCAATATAAGGAGGCAAAGCGAAGAACTGCGCTTCGATGTTGTCCTCACGTCCCCGTGACGGCGGAGGCAACATCGGGCTTGACGTCTCGAATCCACCGAAGCGCTGTGAATTGACATAGGCGTTATGCTTGTCGAGCTGTTGATTATTCTCAAACGTCGTGAGCGGTTGGTTGGGGTATCCGAAAGGCTCGTCGGCGGTGGGGAACATCATGGCGGATAGATCGGGCAGTGCAGGGTTGGTGAAGGTCGGCGGGAACGACGAGTATTGCTGCAGGCCGTTGGTGAGGGCGCTTGGCGCGCTCAATTGGGCAAAGGCGTTCGCGTCCAAACCGTTGGTCGTCGGGGGTTGCTGCCCAAGTGAAGATGCTCCCGATTGCGGCCATGGAAGATCGAGTTGCGAATCGTTCATGCCCAGCTGAGGACCAGGTCGTGGTAACGTGCTTGCACGCTGCGTGGCTTGCCTTGGAGGCGGGCTACGGTTTACAGCGGATACTTCTGGGTGACTTCTAGATGTTGATGGATTTTGCTGGGGCGGTGCTTGTCGTTGAGGGCTGTGCTCAAACTGGCGCTTGCGAGGCATGGTCGGGTTTGATTCGCCCTCTCGCATCCAAACGGGTAGTCTCGCAAAGACCGTGTTCAGCGTCGCCGTGGTGCGGTCAGCGGCCAGGCTGCGCTGTGCCAGCGACGCCAGGATCTGTTTCCCCTCGAGAGCGTCTTTCATGACCGCCTGCGTGGTGGCATTGTCCGGGTTCTCCGCGGCGAAATACACGAGCGACATGATGGCGAAAAAGGTGGTGTACATGATGAACCAGAACGAGCCGTTCAACAACCCTTTCTGCTGCATCTGGGCCGTAATGTGGATGATGTTTCGAGAGACATTGACGTACGAGGCGGCACAGGCGTACGCCCGTTGGTCGACCGGCTTCGAGCGTTTCTCCATTGCCGTGAAATGCAGAAACGGCCGGTAGAGCATGACTTGTGCGTGGGCGTACGCGAGACGGAGCAGGTGCTGTACTCTGGTGTAGCGTGGTGGTGCAAGACCAGGACTTAGTACTGCCGGGAGGCTGTTCTTCCAATGCTCCAAGTCGCTCTCGATCTCCCTAATGACCGAGAACGGGACCGAGTAAGACTTGTCCGGACAGCCTTGCGTCGTCTGGACTTTGATGGGATAAACCTGGCGGACAATCTTCGATAGCAACTGCACGAGTCGGGTATGCGCGTTGAATGCCGCCATCAGCGAGACGACACCCTCGGGCATAGGGAGGATGCCTTCCTTTGTGATGTATTCGTCGTCGACCTCGGTAGGAAAATCCTGGTCGATGTCGTCGTCACTCAACGTTTGGGGCAAGCCGAGCATTGCGCCCACGTAGATATCCATCTTGCGCACAATCCAGAACACTCGCTTCCTGGTCTCGGCCTCTACAGGATCGAAATTGCCCGAGTATGCACGATGCAAGCCCATCCGCAGAGAAGCGCGGAGTGCAACACCCACGTAGGCATAGCACTGCGACAATCTCGCAGATGATTGCAGGAACAAGATCATGAAGACCACGGCCTGGATGGACGTCAGAGCTCTGCAATCTGCAATGTCCATGAGCTGCCTGGCGGTCCGGAAATGGGCAAAGCCTTGCTGAGTTGCACTCTCGTACCCCTGACGGTACAGGCTGCTCTGTTCGTCTTTGCCGAACAAATGACCCAGCGCCATTGCACTGTGGAACAGGGGGAGGAATTGGGCATCCTCGTTCGTGTATTGTTCTGGTGGAGTGCTGTACAGGTGATCAAACGACTGCCAAAAGGTGGGCTGATGGACGACTCGCAAGAGGGCGGCGGCGTCGTTGATCGCATGGCTCAGTACCTGCCGCGCAATATCAATGGGTGGCAGATCACTGTAGCCCGGCGACGATTCGGCAGTGGGCGAGGCTGTGGTAGACCTGGGCGAGTCCAAGACCTGCGACATTGGCCGAGTCTTGACAAACGGCGTCGCGTTGGTGTCCGGCCCCATCAGCTCGCCCAATTGCTCCCGCATCCTCCGCACGAAGCTGAGGCCGGACGAATGCCCATGGTAATCCCAATTGCCTTGCTCGTCCATGTCCATCTGCGCTACCGCTCGCACCATGGATTCCAGGTTCGTGTCAGGCTTGTTCTGTCCATCCTGTGTGAGACCTCCTGCGTTTGGCGGACGTGGGGGAGGCTGCTGGACGGCCGCCGGGTCGCCTTTGCCAGGGGCGCCAGGTATCCAGCCCTGGGCCACCGCCGCATCGATGCCAGGGTCGTTGAGGTCGAGGTTCGGGATGAGGATGTGTAGGAGCGTCTCGGCACGGTGGACTCGATGTTCCAGGCTCTCGACATATTGAGGCGCGGGGTTGCGTCGTCGATTGGACGGCTGATCAAAGGTACAGTCTACGCCCAACACTCAGCTCATCACCGTCGCGCACACGTGGGACTCATCAGACATACCGTAGCTGTACACGGTGCAATGGGTGCACGGCTGCTTGCCATCGCACTTGATCTTTTTCCGTCGGCATTCGTCGCACGCCCGAGTCACCCTTCGCCGCTTCTGGAGATGCGCCGGGTGCTTCACGGCCGGCGCATCCTTGTCTGTGCTGTTGAGGTGCGCCGATGGCGAGGTTTGCGACAGCTCCTGTTTGAAGTCGTCCTGCTCGTTGTCGACCGACTCGCCGCCGTCGGAGTACTGCTCGGGAGAGGCTTGATCCATCATCGCAGGAGCGCTCGGACCGCTGGTTGATGGAACAGCGGGAGCAGCAGCAGTAGATAACTGGATCCCGGTGAGCTTCGCGAGGTCATCTAATCTGAACGACAGGTTCGGGTGAAGCTGGGACATGAACAAGGGCGGATGGACAAGGGAGAAAGGAAGAGAGGATGGTGGTTGGTGTATGTGTAAGTATATTGTTGCATGTAGTAGTTGTGATAGCGTCGATTACGGGTGACTGTCGCCGGGATGGATGTTTGGGCTTGGCGGTGATCGGGGATAGTCCAAAGTCCGGGCCCAGATGTTGGAAGAAAGTCGTCGCCTGAGAATGGACGACGACGAGTGGAGGGAAAATCGAATGTCACAAAAGCCGAAAGGTGGATGTTGACGCAAGGTCGGCGCGACTGGCAACTTACGAAAGAGGTGAGGAAATCGACTAGCCAAATCCTCCCCACATCACACACATGATGCATCCCAATGCGCCTCGTTCGTACACGACGCTGTGAGAGAAGATCCAGTCGCACGTCGAGATCTGGACGTTTCGGGATACCGCTTGAGGGAGCCGACGAGGAGCTCAAGACTACCTTACCGTAGCATCACCTGCAACCCTGCATGTGGTGCTGCTTCGCGCGCAACTCCGGCCTACATACATGTAGGTGCTCAACCGTAGCACGCAACATGCAAAACAATATGGCGCCACTTTACATCAAGCGGCCAAGCCTCAAGCCCGCCCGTCGGATGCGCCACGAGGCCCACGACGGGGAGAAGACAGCGAGTAGGAGGAGGGAGAGCGTACGGAAACTCCGCGGAACTTTCCCTCATCAATCCTCCGGAGGGGGAACAAGCCTTCCGAAACCCAACGCCACCGGGAGCTGCTGCGCCTGTCGATCTCCGAGTAACTCCCAGCGGCCCAAGCCACGTCGACAACGTGCTGGGCATGCGAGCCCACAATGCTAGCGTCAAGGAAGATCGCCATTCATGTGCGGTAGACTTTTTCGTAGGGCGATGCTTCCTTGGCCGCGACCGCTGCGAACGGAGGCCCTGACTCGTCCGTCGGACTCGGTCCTGTGATGATAAGATACATGTACCCTAGAGATTCGGCTTTAGCAACGGCAATGACATTCCAAGCCGCCTGGCGAATCTGGTCGACGGTGAAGTTGATTTGTCATTGGCTTTTGATCCTTGTCCGGAGTTCGCTCCTGGTCCTTGCCTCTGCATCAGTAAGAGTGTGGTCTTCTACCCACAGGGGCTACTCGACTGTACCTTTCCATGAGTTGCAAACACTCCTCACAATCTATTCTTCCGATGTCGCTGCATCTGCGCATGTCGCGTAGTGTCGACACATCACTCATCGGCCGCATGTCGTTGAGGATGAGAGGTAGAGGTCCTCTCCCATGCGCGTGCGTGCAGTGTAAATGTCCATGGTGGCCTCAGGCCACCATGGACATTGGCGTGTTGAGCCACCACCATCAGCCACAGATCACGAGTTTGGATGAATTGACCTCACATGGTGTAGATAATGGTCGTCCTGTTGCTGTCTGATACCAACATCTCACCAAGCGCGGATACATCCTGTCGTCTTTCCGTCGTCTGCTTTCGTCAGTCTCTGCATACTCCAACCCGGGCCACAGGGAATTTCCAGCGCACCGAACTATATCAATCAGCAACCTGAACCGTTGCATATCACGACTTGCTCCTCCAAGTAGTATCAATACCCTAGCAAAAACAAATAGGGCGCGTGTTCCCGTGCTTTCAAGAGATAGCCTCGAACGACCATCGCGAAGACTGCCACCCTGCGATCCCTCCTCACCACCTCCGCAAGAATCACCACGCTCAGGACATCCCCCACCCACTCCCCAACAATGCCAGGCCGCGGAGGTCGTGGCGGCAGCAACAACAGAGACCCCCTCCCCCGCTCCGTCCAAGTCTCCAAAAAACTCTCCCGCCTGCTCCGCCACGCGGCCGAAGAGGAAGGCATCCACCTGGACGCAGCCGGCTACGCCAACGTCCACGAAGTCCTCACCAACCGCCTCCTCCGCAGCTTCAAGGTCACTTTCCCCGAACTCCGCGACTTGGTGCTCAACAACGACAAGCAACGTTTCGCCCTGAAACCCGCCTTCTCTTCCTCCCCCGCCGAGAATGAAGACGACAAGTTATCAGACGACCCTAAGGACTGGCTCATCCGCGCCAACCAAGGCCACAGCCTGAAGATCGAATCCGAAGGTCTGCTCACACCCGTGTCCGTCGACGACCGTCCGGAAACGGCGGTGCACGGCACGACGCACGCCGCTTGGCCGATGATTGTCGCCTCGGGGGGCTTGAAACCCATGGCGCGGAACCACGTGCACTTTGCGTCTGGTCTGCCGGCGGGGTTTACGTCGATTGGGGATGGCGATGGTGGCGATCCCGCCGCCGCGCCGCCGGTCATTTCCGGCATGAGGAAGTCGTCCACGGTGTTGATGTTCCTGGACGTGGGCATGGCGATCTCCAGCGGACTGAAGTTATGGCGGAGTGCGAATGGGGTGATTCTGACGGAAGGGGATGCGGAGGGAGTCGTGCCGCTGGAGATGTTCAAGCGGGTGGAGGACAGGACGGGTCAGGGGGTTTTGCTGGAGGACGGTAAGATCGTCAAGGAGGCACCGGCGAGTTGGGCTACGAAGGGGAAGGGCAAAGGGTGAGGAAGAGGGAGCATGGGCGTGAACTCTTAGCGCGAAGGTGGGTCGGTACGGTGTTTTTTCTAACGAATCCAGGGAGGCCGAAGCCTGGAATACGCTAACTTGGCCTACATCCTTCATGGTGATCCTGCATCCGTACCACTCAGTGATGCGCCATCACGCACGACCGAAACGAACCACAGGCCACCAAGTGATTACGCAGTCCTCAAACCGGCTCCGACCAATCGACCTGTTCCGTCGCCGGCGCTCCGCCGCCCTTGGCATAACTCACCTTCAATCGCAGCCTCAGCTTAGGAGGAGGAGGCTAGAGTAGTCACACATATCAGCATAGGTCATGACCACGCGCAGTCGGACTTGACGTTGAACGTACCCCTTGCACACTAGTGACCCGCATCGTCTGCGTCGCCTCCTGCCCGCCCTCCAACTCCCCATTACTGATCGCCTGTAAATGCAGCTTCTGCGTCTTGGGCACGGCCGCCTGTAGATTCACGCCGGACAACGGGTCGAAATTCGACGTGTTGCGGAAACGCGCCGTGACTTGGACGGCTTGCGGGTTGCGTTGGACGGCGAAGGTGATGGAAAGGTCGTTTTTGTTGTATGCGGTGTGCAGGACCTGCTGCTGTTGCTGCTGCGGCTGTGGCGGAGAGGAGCCGAAGTCGCCGAGGATGTCGTTGGAGGCTGTCGAAGGTGGTGCTTGCGCGGGCGCCGGGGTAGAAGCGGGTTGGGAGTCGAAGAGGTCCATGATACTGGTCATGTTACTTTGCGGTGCTCTTGGCTGGCCGTTTGCGACGGGACCAGGGGCCTGATACACCGACGGGGAAATACTGCTGCCGCCGCCGAGGATGTCGGCCAGAAGATCGGCGTTATGTTGTGTGCCATTCAACGTGGCGCTGGTGTCGGTCGTCGGCAGGGTGGAATCACCACCCATGAGGTCGAGCAGCGCGTCTTCCTCGGTGATCTGACTCGGCTTCTTTTTGGCTGGAGCTTTGCTCGCCCGCTTCTTCGTCGTGGCTTGGCCCAAGACTCGTTGCTCTTCCCGAATCTCCGGAGCGGGCATGCGTTCGAGAACTCCGCGCCGCACTTGGTCGTAGCCGAAGAGATTGCCGTACTCGACCGACCTTTGTTGGACCTCGACGTCGAGATCGGCCTGGTAACTGAGCAGCAGCCTTCGCAGCCGATCGACCTGTGCCGCGTCTTGAAGTCGGGTGGTCAGCTTCATGGCGGATGTGATGATGTACTCCGTCACGATCTGGCCGGCGTAGCTGGAATACAAAATCGCCGTAAAGAGATCGACCACTTCGCTCTCTTTGACCTCTTTCACCAGCTCTTCCTCCTCGTAAGATCCGCCACGCATAAGAGCATCGCCGTACTCTCCTATGACCCAAGCACCAGCGAGATTCAGACCTTCCTGACTGATATCCTCCTTCAGTGCTGCATACAGCTTCTGCGCGCAGTACGTTTGGAGTTCCGGGGTCGTTGCGATCAGGCGGACGAAAGACGACAGGATCTGTTCCTTGACGTAGTTACCAGCCAACTTGAGGACGCGAAGCATGGTGTCGACATGCCATCGCTTATTTGGGGCGAATCGGTCCGCGGCGATGCCGATCTGCGAGGTCATGATGGGCTTGAACTCATTGTCCGCCACCTCGAGGAATGCAAGCAACTCTCTGACGAGCACACGCACGTTGGACTCGTTGACGAGGGTAAAACTTAAATCCAGCGCTCGTCGGCGGATACTGATATCCGGATCTCGCAAGCAGTCCAAAATAGTATTCCGATGTCGTTGTACAGCGTTCGGCTCGATCGCAACGACCTTGATGAGCGTGTTGAGCGCCACGTAGCGGATATTGTTGTCCTTGTTGCTCAGAAACTTGCCCAGAATGTTCACGCCCAGCACCCGTAGTCCCGAGTCGGCCTCGATATCCAGGATCGTGAGCACGGCTTCGTACAGGATCGAGTTGCCGACGTTCTTGGAAGCCTCGGTGTTGGTCGCCACCTGCGCCAGGATATCGTTGATCTGCTCGCTCGTGTGCGCGTCGCCTCGGCCGAGCACGCGCAGCAGCCGCAGGACCTTGACCTGCAGGAAAGGATCTGTGATACCCGTGACATCGTGCTCCGGCGCGTACCCCGATTGCGATAGACCCTTCAACACCTTGACCAGACTCCCGACCAGCGGCCGAAACGTCTCCACCACGCCCTGCTCGCCGCCCTCTTCCTCATCCGCCTCGCACATGCTGATAACCAACGTCAGGCCGCTCAAAAGCACGCCATGGTTCCGGTCGTTGAGCAGCAACTTCGACTTGTCCAGGAAGTGCTCCTGGAGGTCCGGCACTTTGCGGCATATCCTCATCGCACACAACGCCGCTTTCCGCCGGATGTAGGGATTCGTACTGCTCAGGATCGTCTCGACCTCCGGGAACAAGTCCCGGCTCATCTCGACACTCGCGATATTGCCCAACGTACACAACGCCAAGCCGACGATGTACTGATTACTGTGATTCAAGTCGTTCTTGAGCGAGTTGGTCACCAGCGTCAACACCTCCTGGTTCTCATCCAGCAACAGCATCGTCCCCAGATATCCCAACCTTTTGTCCGCGAACCGCGGACTCGCCAGTAACTTCAGGCATTCGATCTGCCCGAAGTGCGTCCGCTCGCCGAGCGTGAAGAGGTAGAGCAGTTTGGCGACGTTGTTGCGGCGCACGTCCGAGTTGTGGCTCTCCTCGCGAAAGCTGGCGCGGATGGCGGCCGATTCCTTGTGGACGACGGCGCGCTCGTCGGCGATGGTCTTGCTCGCACGGACGTTGCGGATGAATTGCTTGAGCGACGACATGCTGTTGTTGTTGTTGTTGCGGTCCGAGAAGGGGGGGGGTTAGGCTGTCCGCCTTGCGGACCCCAGCGACACGTCAATGGAGGTTCGTGCTGGTCACGGCAACTTACCAGCCATTCTCCGTATGCGAGAAGATGTTGCGATCCAGCATAGGCTTGCGAGTTGTTACGGTTTGATCAAGTCCTGGCTTATGGCAGTATAGGTGTAGTCACACGTTCATGAAACGACGTGACTGTCCCTCACGAAACCCTCGTCGGCCTCAATCGCGCTTAGATCCGCTGCGCTACGATAAGCCTTATGTACCAAGCTGTTTCACGTGATCACCTTCTTATCAACCCTCGATCCTTTTCTCTACACCTCCAATTGCCCCTTCACCCTGTACTCTATTCGACAGCATCACCAGCGTATTCCCATCCTGCGATGTTTGCAACAGACCGGAAAGCAGAGTACAACTTCACCATTCACCCATCCAAAGTGTTACGGCGAATGAGACGAGGACACGCTTCATCAAGAACGAGAGATAGTTAGATGATGGATGTAGAGAGAGAGACAAAGACTGTGTATGTAATCAACAAACGCAAACGCCACAGCACGCACGCTTTCAAGAATGTGTTGCAAACCCCCCTTTCCTTCGAATCACCCCGAATGACAGCATTACGAGAAAATAAGAGAGGAATCCAAAAATTCGGTAAAGAAGACCGCCTCCTTTGCCCCCCAAAATGAATAACAGCTTCCGAAGCTTTGCTGTGTGACTAAGGACGGTCGAGTGAATGAACCGCTCGGCGACGAGAAACCGTCAGCTCAGCTGGTCCACGGGTTCCGCCACTGGATGGCATTCGTGTGCTCGATGCCCCTCAACAAATCGACATTCTCAATTGGCTGCCCGTCCTCCGGGCCCCGACTCTTGTTCAACCCGAAATCCACCACCAAGATCCGGCCGTCCTGGCTCGTGGCGACGATGCGGCGGTAATCCGACTTGGCCGCCAACATCCAGCTCGTCGTCCACTCCTCGGCGCGCCAGATCTCCTGGCCCGTGACGAAGTCGTAGACGCGTAAGTCCAGGTCGTAGGAGCCCGAGACGACGCGGTCGTTGGCGCTGTCGAGCCAGAGGGAGCGCACGAGCTGCGTGTGGCCCGTGAACTGCAGCACCTCTTTCCCCGTCTCGACGTCGAATTTGTAGGTGATGTGGTCGTTGCCGCCGGCGAGCACGTACTTCATGTCCTCGGAGAACTCGACGGCCGCGAGCCCGCGCTCCTTGGCTTCGAACTGCTTGACCAGCTTCATCTCCTGCAAGTCCCAGAGCCGCGCGATCCCGTCCCCGCTGGCGCTGACGAGGTACTTGCCGCGCAGCTGCACGGCGTTGACGGGCCCACGGTGGCCGGCGAGCTCGCCGATGGGTTTGAAGGTCTTGCGGTCCCAGACGATAATGCGGGAGTCTTTGGAGCAGGAGACGATGTGCTTGGCGTCGAGGGCGACGTCGAGCACGCCGCCGGTGTGCTTGGACAGGCGCGTGATGGGCTCGTAGGTCTTGATGTCCCAGACGATGAGGTCGGAGTCGGAGGAGCCGGTGACAAGGATCTCGTCGTCGTATTGGAGGCACAGGATGCTGGCGTTGTGCCACTGGGACGGAGTGTGGTAGATGTTGTCGCCGTACGCCGTCCCGTTCACGCTCGCCGTCGCCAGGTGGAAGGCCGGGTAGTCGACGGTGCGCAGCACCTTCGGGCCAAGCACCGGTCGGACGGACGGGCCACCGATCACGCGTAGACATTGGAAGGTGTTGATGTCCCACACGCGGATCGTTCGGTCGCGCGAGCCCGTGATGATCTTCTCCTCGTCGAACTGCACGCAATAGACGCTGTCGGTGTGTCCGGAGAGGTAGATGGCCTTGCCGGCGCGCTGCGCTCCCATGCGCCAGTTTTGGTCGAGCTCGAGACGTGCTTTGTAGATCTTCTTCCACTCTTGATCCCGCTTGCCGGTCCTACCGACACCCGCACCGCCGACCTGGACCGGGGCCGGGTCGGTGTAGACTCGGCGACCATACTTCCGCATGTACGCCTCGCGCCAGACCGAGGCTTCACTGGCGAGCGTCCGCCACGCTTGGCTGACCTGGGTCGCCTGCAACAGGTCCTGGGCCTCGAGATAGTGAAAGATCTGAAGGCACAGCTCGGACGGAAGCGCAGCGGCGGGATCTGCCCGTGGCGGCTCTTGCTCGAGCTCGTCCAGCCTCTGATCCAGCTCCATGTCGTCGACGTCTGCGACGGAATCCTCCTTGGACGGGGAGACCTGGCCGGTGGAGAGGTCTGCGCCACTGTCCGCGGCGTCCCCGTTCGAGCAGAAGGTCGCGCGCCGAGCCCGTTGTTCCCGCTGCTGTTGCACCTCGTCGTATTCGCTCTGTAGATGCCAAGTTGCATCGTTGAACGGCGGAGGTTGATTGTATGCTGCCGCCGCGGCTCTCGCGCTGCCGCCGCCGTGTGGTTGCCAGCCGGCGTTGACGCAATCGGCCAGGATCTGCGATTGTGGTGGCAGGCGAGGCCCGTTGAACCCCGGCGGGGCGGGTGTGTCTTTCCGGTTCTCCTGGCCGCTCGAGGTGCCCGTCAGGCCGCCGGACAGCGCGAACAGGCGCGACTTCTTCGCTCGGAAGTCGGCCGGCTTGGTCGCGGTGCGTTTTGTCGAGGGTGAGGAGGGGTGGAGGACGGCGGGGTCGAGGTAATGTTCCGACCCTTGTGAGTCGGCTTCGAAAGGCGTGCTCGACCTTCGCATGCGTCCGGGAAGGGTGGCGTGCTTGGAAACGCTCTCGCGCAACTCGTGGATGGTCTGTTTGTAGTTGCGGGAGAAGCGGCGACCCAACGACTGGGTGGAGTGTTTGGCTTGGCCAAGTGGGATTTCCGGGTAGTCGCCAGCGGCGTGATTCGAACTTCCGGTGAAGCGGAAGCCGCGCCTGCTCGAGCGCCGCTGGTTGCCAAAGTGTGGGACGCGATCTTCCGGCAGCGACGTACGCGGCTGCTGTTCCTGTCTCAGGGAGAGGTCGGTCGGGTTTACATGTTGTACCTCGCTACTCGCGTCACCCGCGCGTGCCAGCGTCGAGAAGGCGGTGTCATCACGAGGCACTTGACCGTACGCCTGCGCTGCCGACACCAGGCTTGCCAACGACGCTCGCGGGGTAGTCTGGTCTTCGGAGTAGACGTCCATCTGCTCCTCCAGCCGGAAGGTAGCCGGCGTCGAGGCGTGCGCGGTGTGAGGACGAGGGTCGGACAGCCTTGGTCTGGTGGAAGTCGAGGGGTGGGGCAGCGTCGGCTGCATCTTCGTCCGGCCCGTAGGAAAGGGTCAATGGACAGGGTGGAGAGG
>Ga0058704_10000480_pt1 | contig 20676 bp, 15 predicted proteins | sample AgamicMgSfe_FD_71363 | JGI IMG/M metagenome (GOLD analysis project Ga0058704, IMG submission 71363) | Agave microbial communities from Guanajuato, Mexico - Mg.Sf.e | ecosystem: Host-associated > Plants > Phyllosphere > Phylloplane/Leaf | place: Guanajuato, Mexico | collected 2012-05-30
ATGCTATAGGGACTGTAGGCTTAGCTAAAAGCTATCTTGCTAAAGAAGGCAAAGGGCTGTTGTATTAGTAACATAGAGGCTATGAAACATAAAGGCAACGCGCGCTTTAAGGAGCTCGTCTTATTAGAGGGAAGGCTAGGTCTAAAGGCCCTATTACGCAACTTGTCGCTCGAGTATGTGGCGAGCGATTACAGCTTGCGCTAGCGCCTATAGTCGCTCTAGTATAGCCTGTTTAGTTACGCCTTTATAAACCTACTATGTAATTGACTCCCTAAAGGGCTCAAGGTTGATAGTATATATAGGCATTGCGAGCTAATCTAGCGTTAATTTAGCGTCAAACAGCATATAAACTAGTGTGTGTGTGCGATCAGGTGTTACAAAAAGACAAGACAAAAGCCGAAGAACCAAAATCCATCGAAGTGGCGGAGTGGCACAAACTGAGCTCCGTCCACGAGCCCGGCCCCTTCAGCAGGCGCAAACCCTAGTGGCAAACAGCCGTCGTCGAAGCATCTGCGCAATGGGATTACACTACTCTGCTTCTACTACCAACATGAAGGAAGATTTGCGCAGTCGTTAGTGCTACACAGTCGCTTCACGCAATGTGCAAGCGATTGACGCACCAGATGTACTCCGACACGTGACTAGGCGATCCCACTCCAACCGGTAACGTCGGCACCATAAAGACGGGAAGATCGTAGAACATTCGCTTTTCAGAATGCACTGCATTGTAGTGATCTAAGGACGAAGCAAACCTTACCATCCTGCAACCAACCGTGTTCTCTTCCATCACCTCCGCGCCCAGACGGATTCTCTGAAGCATCGGATTCTCTGAAGCATGGTTTGCGTTGATGGAACTCACAATACTCATCTCCACTGCAGTGAGATCACCCCAGCACCGGATGTGTTGACCACGCAGGCCGGGCTACCGACATTGGGGTCCGACATCGACTTCACATCCACGGTACGATTTCGCAAGAGGCCAAGACGATCGAGTAAAGACGATTTCAATGTCGCTGTGCGGGTAACTCACCCTAGCACGTTCTTGCTGGTACGGTGACTTCAACCTCGTTCTCACTAGGACCAGTCACGAGAAACAGTCTCATCGGCCAGCGATCGTTCTGCAATCGGATCGCACCATACGAAGAGAGGCGGCAGAGAATACGGAATTTGAGTGCAACGCTTTCCGCTGTAGTCTCATCCCTCCCGACTGTCGAGAATGCAGCGCCTTGCGAGGAGACAGGTCAAGGTATGTTGACGTGTCCGAGCTTCCTACTCATCTACCCTTGGCTCGAGCGTTCTGCATTACATCTCTTCGTTGATTGACCCAGACCTCCATCAACAGGTCGAAGAGCAAACCAACCCTGACTCTTCAACGATGGTACACTCCAATCCGTTCTCAAGAAGACATATCGGGTCCAGATGCTGTTGTATACTACTGATACGATCTCGTCGCTCTTTTCTCTCCCATGCACACTGTTCTTCCACCTGTGGTCCTCACTCAGGCTGCTCAGTCCTTCTACAGGATTTCACGTTACTTCCACGGACTCTAAAGCAGGATGGACTACCTGCTCGCATGGATCCGAGCTCTCTGACATTGCCCGGATGCTGTTTCTCGATTCTGCGCTTCTGTAGCCGAGCGCAACGGACCACGTACCTTACGCTCGACGATCTCGCACGGCTCTCGGAATGGTTAGCAGTGTCGCTTTCGCGAACGACTTCCCTTGATCCCGTGAGTGTAGTACGGCTGCCTAGGAAGCCAACCAAAACAAGAGACGGAAGCGGAGGTTTGATTGTTGCTTGGGTTGGCTGATTTTCCGATTGATCAAGGAGTCGATCGATGAGTACTTCGCTTGAGCAATGCTACCTACTGTGACTGGATGGCGTCTCGATTGATCAATGTTCTGGCCGACGAATGGCCGATTTGGTCGCAATGACTTGACGAGTGAACAAGTCGCGCGTACTGTGGACGAATGGCAATATCTCACATCGTACTCTTTAGATATCAAGGACGCTTCTGTATAAAAGCGTTTGAGGAGGAACTTGGTCTACCGTATCGCATCACGACTGAGTGTCCGGATATTGAGTCGAGTGCAGTTTCTGTGAAGGCGATAGCCGCGATATCAATTGGGAGGAGAAGACAAGGTGATCACTACCTTGGTATCTTATCTTTAAACTCGTAGCGGGCTTCATGGAAGGTCCTTATATGCTGTTGGAACCATGGTGATTTCCAGGGGTGCAAGACCATGATCGCGATTTGAGTGTCCTTACGGCATCCTTTGTTACAACGGGCAACCGCAAGGTGCTTCTGCTGTGCTCTTCATGCCTACATAGGTTTATGAAGCTACCATCGCCTTGCTACCTATGTATTGACAAGAAAACATTCTTGCCCATATTCTGCGCCCCTCTAGAGAATGTGTGAGGCGGACAATCCCCCACATCACCTGCATGCCCAAATCTCCACCTCGCTCAGCCAATTCTTTTGATCAGGCATGGTGCGGGCCAGTTCGACATCATCGTCAAAGCGCCCGAATGTGATATATCACATTTCCCGCTAAACCTCCGCAGGGGACTGTACCATTCCCAGCGCGGCTTGCCGCAGGATTCCGATGCTGTCGTGCTGGGCTTGCGTTCAGGAACTCTATGTCGGTTAAGGTCACAGACTCACAGTGCACTTATTGTTGGACGTCCCAACGCCGCCGACGTGGAGTTTGTGATGAGGTGCGAGGTGAGATGGAGGCCCCGTGCCATCGAGTCCTGCCACCCTGTCGGGATCCCGATCGGAGGGTTGATCGGGCTGACACGGTTTCGTTCGTTCGGTCCCGCGAACCAAGATCAGGTTGCCGGGTCCTTCTCCTAGGTACATTCTACTAGTAATGAATACACCAGGGGAATGGAGGCATCCGCCGCGCCGGTCAACAAACACGTTCTCTGCTACATGCAGGTGAGAAGCGACGCCGACAGCGCCCTCAACGTCATCGGTGGGAATTCCCACATCCATCTCGAGGGCGACTTGGCCTAGATCCGTTACTGTAGATGCAGTCCGGACGCTGCCACCACGCCGCCTCGCTGCCACACAGGCGCTACTGCTGCTGTTCTTATTATTACTCTTCACGCCAGACACCGACAGGATGGCACAGCGTGACACCGCCGACTGCGTCGCCGTCGTACCCGCTTCGCTTCCTCATGCGCGTTTGTCAGATGCGGCAACAATCGACCGAGCTCGCAGCTCCGCCCACGGCATCGTTCGCGCTCCCACCCCCATTGCGCCATCAGCACCACTCACACGGGCTATCTTGCATACATCGGCATCTCAGCTTGAATGGTCGTTCCATCCGGTCGGGAGTGGACTACTGCTGGGACGACATGCAGACCTTTCTCCTACCATGAGGCTTGAGTCTCGCCGTCATCTTTCCCCCTGCTCGCTCATCAACACAAGTGCAGCTGATGGTGGCACCCCACAGATGAACAAAGAAGAGGAGAGGAGAAGCATGCCATGGCCCACATGCTCGTTCGTGGGGCTTTCGGCATGATTTGGAATCCATTGCCAGGTACCGCAACGTGCAGAAGCCCACCGACTTGGATATGAACGTACCGTGACACCCATGTCTGTCAGTACGACAACACGTTCCTCGCTGCCAACAGCGGAGAGGTCTACTGCAGGAAGACGATGAGAAAGACCGTCTTCTCCACGCCTTTATTGGCCACACGGGCTGCATTCATCACTACTGCGAACAGAGATGGCTCCTCGAGAAGCAGCGTGGGGGTGCAATGATCGCATTGGGCCTCAATCATACATACATACCCATCGCCCGCCGAAGGTTCGGGATATTACGCTATCAAAGGCCGACCATGCAAGTCCCCTTTTCATTCCACCCTGCATGAAGGTGGCATCATGTCAAAACGCCGTCACCTGACCTATCGGGATTCCTGTTCCCAGTAAGAGGTAGGTCAACCTACCGAGTCCCGGCAGCTTCGCAGGCATATACCCACCCTGGGCCACCTACAGCGTTAATGTTGGCATCAATTGGCCATGAATGTATAATGCTAAGAGCCGTGCATGCTTGATTCGCCGGTCTAGAACATTGCACGATGCTCTTTTGGAGAGGAACATCACAAATCTCTCGCAATGCTTGATGGCATAGTGCCTTTTCTGGCCGTTGCGGCCTTTGCAAGGCTTGAAACGACGACAACGACAGTCTCCAAGCCCAGTGTAACTGCTGGGGGCGCACCCGGTCGCTCGTCTCGTCGCTCCACATTGGATGGGCGGTCCACGTTCCCCGAGAAGCTATCAGCTTTGCATGGGACGTATGCAGAGCATCTGATTGGGTTTTTGACCTGGCTTGTACAGACGACGAAGCAATACCTGTCAAGCACTACATGCAGTCGAGCTGTGCGCCGTCACTCGGTATACGCAACACAAAGATCCGTCGCCGCAGCCCTTGGTCCCATCCGGCTAACGATCTGATGCCGACACCCCGTGCAGGCGCCGAATATGCGCATCTCCCTTCCAGCCGGTAGATCTTGCTCGCCTCGATTCGTCCATTTGCCGTGTATGCAACCTTCCGCTTCCGGTCGTCGCATTGGGCCACATGTCTTGGGTCTCGTTACCAGGGCTATATCGATTTTGGGGATTTCCGGCATCTTGGTTCGGTCGGTATGTCGTGGTTCGGTCGCTTATCTAGATCGCTTGCTGCATCCAAGTCGTCGGATGGGAATGCTTCCCACTTCACCGGGTCGTCGTCGTCGATCGCAGGAGAATGGCTTCTTCGTCTTGGACAGGTTATGGCCCAGCAGCTCCTCCTCCGTCTTCTCTTCCTGTTGCTGCTGCTGCCGCCGCCGCACCTCGAGGGTCTGCGGACTTGATGCAGAGAAGTGGCTCGGGAGAGAGACCGAAGAAACCACAGTCGCGGCAGCTCTTGTCATGTACTAAGTGCAGGGAGCGCAAGGTCAAGGTGAGTCCTATGCGTGCTCCATGTTTCATCGAGTGCTGAGCCAACGTTCCTCACAGTGCGATCGCACCAAACCGTGTTCCGCATGCTGTGCCCGCGGGCATCCCAGAGAATGCGAGTTCGTCGTCGGTGAGGGAAACGACTACAGTCCGATCCAACAATCCTACGAGATCCGGAAACTACGGGCGGAAAACCAACGTCTCAAAGAACGATTGCAAGCCGCGAGACTCTCGCACTCTGGGGAAGATGATGACGATGGCGATTCCGGAGAGCAGAAGAGCTCGCGGATGGTGTCGCGGACGGCGGCCGCGCGCCAGCGCCGATTCAGGACCGGCGAACGGATTGACAACCTGTACTTCGGCACGCCCGGTCTTGCGAACATTGTCTCTGATGCAAGAACTACCTTCCTATTCGAGGGCGTTGCAATAGCTTGCTGACGACTCCTCAGTTCGCAAATCTCCATGTGGGCAGTCAGTCCCTCACCCACATCATGCCGAGCCTTGCGCAAGACATGTACACATCGAGCGACTCCATGTACCCCTTTCCCAATCTCTGGCCCGGCAGCAGCGCATCGTCGTCCCTCATCACCGTCCTCCCGCCTCGTGAAGAGCTGCTCAGCATCCTCGATTCGTTCCAGAAGCGAGCTCAAGCCAGCTCGTTCCCCCATACGCCAGATGACGTGACCAAGAAGGAGATCGAACGTTTCCTCGCCGACACGGAGGGTAACGCGGCGAAGTTCCCTGACATGTTAGCACTCATCTTCATCACCCTCGCGACGGGACTGCAGATGGGTCAATATGACCGCAGTGGTGGCCGATGGATCGCCGGAGCAGTCGAAGCGACCAGGAAGCAAAGCGATGTTTACCGTAAGCCTATCCGAAATCACCATGCTACGGGCTGCGCTGACGGGTCGCAGTCGCCGCAAGTATGCAGGCGTTGCGTCTGGCCTCGTTCATGAATCAGCCAACCCTGCTCGGTATCCAAACGCTTGTCATGATGGGGCCGTACCTGACCAACAGCGGCCGGTTCCTGGATGCCTGGACGCTCTTCGGGACCACCATTCGCATGGCCCACTCCATTGGTCTCCACCGCAACCCCAAGTTTCTCGAGCCCGCACCGCCTCTGCGAGAGTGCATGATCCGGCAGACGCTCTGGTGGTGGATGCTTCATATGGACCAGCAGTACTCGGTCACGTTGGGTCGGCCACTCGGCATCTCCGGGCTCGGTGACTGTCCCCCGCCCGAGCCTTTGACGACCAATCCGACAATCCTGAGACTAGGCGAGTTCGTCGATCATTTCACCATCGTAGCTCGGCAGGTTCTGGGCAGTGACGGGCTGATGAACGTTCCGAGGATCGACGAGTTCACGGACAAGTTGCTCGGTCTATGGGACACGATGCCGGAAGCACTGCAGTTCAACGAAAGTTGGTTGCGGCAGGATATTCCACTACCTGAGTGGCCGCTGGAAGTCATGTCTGCGAGTAAGTCCGCAGGCACAAGCCCGTCCGCCCGTGAAACCTTCTAACGCGGATTAGTTCTCTTCGCAAAGGTGCAATCCTTCCTCATCCTGCTGAACCGTCAACGAGTCGAGCGCACGCAAAGCGCAGCACCCGACAGTTCACCCCCGGCATCCATGCCGCCTCCCCCACGCCCTCAATCGGCGTACTCTTCGTCCAGCTCAATGCCTCACGGTACGACCGAGCACTTCCTACATCCCGCGCCAGTGCGGGGCCGAGAGCTGGTCATCAACTCTTCCATTCATTTGTTGCACGCATTCATGTTCTTCTACTATCGTAACCCTGCCGTCCTCATTTGCTGGACCATGGGTCAGCAGGCGTTCAACGCCTCTATGATCCTAATCCTCGATGCGTGGGAGACTGATAATGACCGGAATGAGTGGCTCATCAACGAAGCCTACGCCGTCTTCGTGCAGCTGGAAGACAAGGGCGTGCACAAACTCGCGCAGCTCGCCGTGCAGCGGATCTCGGACGGATTGCTTCAGCTGGAGGGTCGTCGCATGGAACAGCAGCAGGCACTCGCCATGTCGTCTCGGCGGATGACCGCGCAGGAACCTTCACCGAGCTTGACGCTCGACACGGCCTCCATGACCGACTGGTCGGCGGACACGGTGATGGGGAACACGGGCATGTTCCTTCTCGAGGATCCGGGCTTGCAGGCGTATCACCAACCCTCCTTTCACCCCCTCGGCTGGAACATGGCCGGCAGCGCACACCCTTCTCACCTATCCAACCCATCATCGCCCCGGATCCCGACGATCCCCGTGAGTCAGGTCGCTGTCGCACCCTTCCCGGTCATGTCTCCACCCTTTGTCGGGAGCGCCATAACCGGCATCAGCTCGCCGTATGCCGTGGGTCTTCAACCCCGTCTGCAATCCCTCCATCCACGCCGCACGACCGCGTCCCGTCAAACGCCTCAGCAACCCTTATACCAACCAGCCGAACCGCGCAGCAACTTCACCCCCATCAACCCCGCCGGCACCCTACCTCTCGGCCAGCAACATCAGCTCTCTCCCGACTTGCAATCCCACGCGCTCCACCCCCAACCGCAGTCTTTTTCTCAGCTTCGCGGTCCCCGTCACACCAGCCACAGCCACCGACACCATCGTGGCGCCCTGCACACCAGCTCCGGCGGCAGCGGCAGCAGCAGCAGCAGCAGCAAGCACAGCGCAGGCGGGGGGCCGCGAGGAGTCAACGTCACCGGCGGGGGAGTCCACAAGCCGGACCGGCCGGTGGGGAGCGCGCGATCGCAGCCGAGGGCGCGGAAGTGATGAGAGTGAGGTCCAGCGAGCAGGACGACTGGGTGGGTAATGCTGGGAGGCAATGGGTGTTTCTTTGGCTTTGGTAAGAGTAGGGAGGGAGTGGAAAGGGAATATTAGGATATTTCATTTTGTGGGGGGTCGATTCTTCGTGGGTTATGTGTACGAGTGAGCGTGGAGTTCTGTGGTTGCGAAGAAGGCGTACGCAGCAATGCGGCTCTTAATGGTGCCGTGGTGTTTCCATAGGCGGTGTCCATCTGGCGCAGTGGTTGCTTTTACTGGCTGTATTACTGATACCTTGTATGAATAAGGAAATAGACTTATCCCTCAATTGATGCCTCAACAGTCCAACTCACGTTAGCTCGTGTTCCTTTCTGCAGTCTCGCTTCGGGCGTTCTTGCTCGTCTGTTCAATTCGAACGGTATAGCCTTGTGTTCATTACACGTGATGGAATGATGAAGATGTACCTATGTAAGCGGTGCTGGCCGAATATACTGAAGAGAAGATACATCACGTGATATATCGATGGCCGCGTTGGGACTTCCGGTTCGGGAAGATCGAGGCGCTCCCCGTCCCGTCCCCCGCCTCCCGGTGGAGCCTTTCGACCCTGACACGTGAGGGGCTTGGCTGGGGATCTTTTGGGAAGGCATCCATCAAGGAGGTACCTTAGTCTTACCTCCTACACTTTTACACTCTTCCTCCTCATCTTCCTCCCCATGTCCCGCGATAACTGAATCGCTTGAGGGAACCTCGATAATTTCTGGCATCCGACTCACAGACTCTGTGAGCCCGAGTCGACCACGGCCCGGGTGAGCACGTGAGCAGTATTCCAGCCATGAGCCGTCCTCGCCATCATCCCACCTCGAGCTCCACTCGATCAACATCGCCTTCGCAACGCCCAACCGAAACCTCTGATCTTTCATGGCTCGACTTCCTGCGCAGCGCGGGCGGCACTGCACCCTCCGATCGGTCCGTCTCCGCCGACCGCAAGCGCCGTCGGGCTGGCACGTCGCCGGAGCGAAGGAGTTATAACTATCAGGTGGTCCATAACGGAGCTTCACGCAACATCACCGAAAGAAGGTCGTCTGGTATGATGGACACACAGGGTCCGGCGGGCAGTACTTTGCAGACTGCTATAGATTTGACTACGCCCCCCAGACCAACACCAATATTGGCCGCTCTAGGCGACAGCAGGAGAAGCAGCACCAGCAGGAGGAGAGAAAGCGACATAGTACTTCCGAAGTGGCAGCCAGATTCGGAAGTCAGCCAGTGTCCGGTGTGCAGGACCGAATTCAGCTTCTGGCACCGCAAGCATCATTGCAGAAAGTGCGGGAGAGTGGTCTGCTCCGCCTGCTCGCCCCATCGGATTACCATTCCGCGGCAATACATCGTGCAGCCCCCCAGCCCGTTCGACTCGGATAATGCGCTGGGCGAGCCCAATAGTCCACGCTCGTCGAACCCGGCGCTGGGCGGCGGCGAGGTTGTGAGGGTTTGTAACCCATGTGTGCCCGATCCCTGGACGCCGGACTCTGCCCCTGTTAGGCCTGGTGAGCCTACGGATATTCCGCCTCGGCCATTGATCGAAAGTGCGCGTAACGCTCGGAGTCACGACATTCGCGCGCTAGCTGAGCGATCAGAACGGTATCGAGTCCACCCTCCGCCTCTGCCTCCGCCGCCGGCGGGCCCGCACGGTGGAAGGAACCGTTCTCAGTCTCACCAGCCCACCCCAAGTCACAGCCAACTTTTGACTGCACATCATCCGGGTACCAGCGTCGCCTTCCGTAACGAGGCCTACACCCGTGCACCACCACTACCAACTTTGTCCTCCCGATCTATCGGTCACCGCTATTCGCACAGCAGCGCCGCCCCGCTTCCTCCCGTCCCAGCCTTTCGAGACCGACCGGCAGTGCACAGCGTTCCGTCTGCCCCACCCCAGCCACGACCCCGGCGAGAAGTGCGAGAAGAAGACGAGTGTCCCGTCTGCGGGATGGAGCTTGCCCCTGGCGAGCAGCTACGCGAAGCGCACGTACAAGAATGCATCACCGCTCGCTTCTCATCCAGCACACCTTCCAATTCGATCCCACTCCCGCCTCGACCAGCACTTCCTCCTCCCCATCCGTCCGCTACTGCTACCGGTGAAAGTGAATCGGCTGGAGCATCCGCCTCGACACCCACCACCACCACCCGCGCACGCGCTACGAGCTACCGGCCACGCGGGATGGCACTGTACCGCGCGACGGAGAAGGACTGCGCGACCGAGGACGGCCAGCCGCAGGAATGCGTCATCTGTTTCGAGGAGTTCCAGCCCAGCGACGAGATGGGCCGGATGGAGTGTCTGTGCAAGTTCCACCGGACGTGCATTCGCCAGTGGTGGGATACGAAGGGGGTTGGGAGCTGTCCGACGCATCAGTTGCACGATTGAATTTATGGAAGTGAAGACTTTCTTTGCATGACGTTGGCATTACGGGATGGAGTTTACGGCTTTTGTGTCGACTTGATGGATTATCGCGATGGTTGGTTCCGGCGCATGCGTGCTTTGTATATACCCTCTATGGACGATGAATGATTGTGTACTATTTACCCTCTACAGAAGATGTCGTCTGGAGTGTTTCTGCTTTCCCCATCTCACCGAGCAAGCCTCGAGTGTTGCCCGAGTTCAATTTCTACGATATGTGTCGGACAATGTCGGGGTGTCTCATCTGCTCACAGATCCTCCAAGGCACTCTGCTCGACGTCGCACAATACCGGGTGGCCGGCGTGTGCGGGTACACCGTCGATGATGGGTCCCCCTTCGGATCGATGCTGTGAAGCTTTCATAATCAGTCGATCACATCCCCTTCGTTTCTGCCGTAGATGTCTGTGTAATGATGATTCTTGACTTCAGCATCGATAAACCTTCAGAGATATATCCACATGATTATGGGATCCCCATAAGGTATGTTGTCAGTTGCTCCTAGTTACGAGCTCTACCCCTGCCCGTATAGCAGCGCTCAATAACCACTCGACAGAAATAGTGAAGGAGGTGGATTTGCGTTTGATAGTGTCACCAAATATTCACCAACTCGTATGACTTGTGGCCAGCTTAGCCTAGGAGTCTGACCGGACACCCAATCGAGGCGGTGTGTGTTCCTACCTTGGAATGAGCTGCTTTACTCACGAGAGTTGAAAAGTGTTCGTGAGAAAGAGAAACAAGTCTTGCAACAGAATGTACTTTGTGTGTCCAATGTATTAACATATCCTCCCAAACCGTTTCCAAAAGTGCGTCCGTTCGTCCGTCGCCTATGTTACCGCATTCCTCCCTGTGGATAGATCCATTCGCCTTGGTAGCCTACGCTACCAATCCACCTCCCCCCTGTAGATAAGATCCCAACTTCCCGTCATCATAACATTGATTTACACGTATGCACAACCATGCGCGATCATATTCACTTTAGCTCGGACTCCCGGATGGGATACCCGTCTGGTTGAGCGCGAGGAGCGCGAACCAACCTCCGACGACCGGTCGGGCGATCTGTGCGTACGTCGTCAGTCAGCGGATTTTCCTCGAGTCGTCGGTTGTCACGGATTGCGAATAAACTTACGAATACAACGTTAGGGGCGTATTCGGCGTTCCGCACATCGTACAGGTCCGACACTGGCCCACTGGTCGGGGTTTGGTTGATGAATTTGGCGACGTCGCGGATGAACATGGACGTCGTGTTGGTGTCGGCGATGGCGGCGCAGAACATCTGTGTTTTTACTCTTTCGTCAGTCGCGTGATAACGTGGGTGTCACTCTCCTTGTCACAGCAAAACGTACCTCCCAGTCGTTCTTCGTGTTGTTGTGACGGGTGTCGAGCGGAACGCCGTAGGTGCTCTCGACCGTGGGGTAGAAGTCGGATTGCATCTGGTAGACGCTCCGGGGCACGAGGTCGGTTTGGAGGAGCGCGTCGGCCCAGAGGTTGTAGAGCAAGCCGTGCGTGTCGTTCTGGCCGTACGCGAGGGTCGTGTGCGGCGGGTTGGCGTCCCGGGCGATGCCAAAGCCCTGCCACTGCGAGATGTAGCTCTGGGCGAGGGCGGTGTAGTTGGCGCCGTCGGCGGCGTGGCCGGTCATGTTGGCGATGACGGCCATGGCGTTGATGCCGATGATGCCCTTCAGCGCGAGGTTGGTCTGGTTGGCGAGCGAGCCGGCGAAGTCGTCGGTGCTGATTTGGTTTTCGGGAATCAGGGAGTCGTTGATGAGGTACTGCGTCCACTGGTTCAGGATCGCGTAGTGATCGTTGAGGTAGCCGGTGTCGCCGGTGCGTTGGGCGTAGGCCAGAGTCATGATCAGCATGTTGCCGCATTCTTCCACCGGCTGCGCCTCGTCGCCGGGCTTTGTCGCATTGGGGTATTTGCCAAGGTCGTGCTCGGAGAAGGTGCCTTGCGTGAATTGTCCAGCCTCTTGGTTGATAAAGAGAGGGGAGAGCAGCCGCCTCATCCAGCTTGGGTTCATGTACATCATGATGGGGAAGAATGGGAAGATCACGTCCACGGTCTCAATGTCACCATCGGAGCTGATCTCCTTGAGGAAGATGTACGAAGTGGTACTGTTGCCGACAAGGGAAAGAGCGCCCCACGCTTGTCGGACGGCCAAAGCGGTCAGGGTCAGGTAGTCCGAACCACCCTTGGAGGTAGAGTCAGAGGCCACTTGGTTGTCCAACTCGGTCGCCAAATCAGCCACGTGGTCGTAATCGTTGTAGTAGAACGACACCGCCGACACGTCGTCGTTGTGATAATCCGTCCACAAGCTCGGGAGCTGCTCGACGGCACCATAGCCTTGGAACTGAATAGCAAGGTCCTGAGCGAGGTTGATCGAGAAGACAGAGCGCACAGACTCGGAGCCAACAGAGCCGAGGTCGACGGCGAACCCGTAGACAGGGTAGTCGTCGTTGATGGCCCGGTAGTTGGTGTCTTCGCCATTGGTCAAGACTCCGTTACTCGTGAACTGACGGCGCACGTCCACATCGGCACCTGACTGATGGGTGAGACCGGCGACGTTCTCCGTCGCGTAGAACCAGTAGCCCCAAGACGCTTGCTGGTTCTCTTCGCTGAACTCTTGCTGAAGCTGTCGCCAAATTCTATGGTATGCTACCCCATTGGCGGAAGCAGTACCTGTGGCGGAGGTTGCACTACCAGTACCGGTGACCGTGACGGAAGTAGAGGTAGCGTTTGCAGACACAATAGGTCCAGATGAGACCGCGCCTGCTGCAGTGCCAGAGCTTGTCGCAGCAGAAGCCGTGGTGCCGGCTGCAGTACTGTTCGAGGCAGCGGCAGCCGATGAGGAGCCAGCAGACGGAGATTGCGCCGAAGCAGGCGCAGCAGCCGATGAGGATGAAGCCGACTCGCTCGTTAAGATTGGTGCCGCAGATGATCCAGAGGCGCTGTTCTCACTTGCACTCGTAGCGCTTGACTGACCATAAGTCGCAAGCACAGCCGATTCCGAAGCAGCGCTAGCTGCAACGGTTACGTACTCGATGACACAGGCGCTGGTCGAGCTTGACGTGTCATAGCCTGCAGGAGAATGCGGTCGCTTGAACTGCCACGGCCGATGCGCCTCGGGCGCCGCACTACGCTTCCTGGAGCTGGTGCTCGAGCTGTTAGCCACGCCGTAGCTCCATTGCGCCACCTGGCTGCGGTCACCGGATACCCATTCTAGTGGCTTGTTGTCAGTTTGTGCTTCCAGCTGATAAACGGAGGTGGCAGTACTAACCCGCAGAGATGTCGGTGTAGATGGCGACGTTGTGTTCGTTGCCGTCGGCGGACTGGACTTCCACAGACATGTACGACACCGGGAAGCTTTGGCGCATCTCGTCGTCCGGGGTCACGGGCGACAGGAACGTGACGTTCATGGTGACCAGGCCGGCCACGTCCATGGTGAAGATGCTGCGGGTAGATGTGTAGGAGAACGAGGTTTGGTTGACGACGGTCGGCAAAGGGTTCGGGTCGCCTAGCCAGGTGTATGTGGTGTTGTCGACCCGAATGAGGCCGGTCCAGCCGGTGACGATCCGTCCATTCTGGCTTTCCCAGAACGTCGGCCATTGCCCTGCGGTCGGATGAGCTTGACAAGACCCCAACGGGTTGGTGACGGGATTGCCTTACCTGCGAGATAGCCTCCATTACCACCATCGCTGCCGGCTGCTTGCCAGGTGCTCAGGTAAGGGGACCTGACTGCCAGCGGAATCGCAGGCGGCCGGGCGGGTGAGAAGCTGGACTGGGCAGCGGCGGCCGCGACCAAAAGAGAAAGGGAGGCGAAGAGACGCGCCATCGAAAGAGAGAGATGAAGAGAAGCGCGATGGGGACGGACACGCGTAGACCAACGACGAAACGAAGATGGTTGCGCGAAGAGGGCAGTCTCACCTACTTATTTCCGAAACGCTCGCCATCCACCATCACGGAGGCGCATTGCGTTCACGCACCGCCGGCTCCATGAAGGACCGTAACAAGTTCGAGGAGATGGGAATCCGACCGCCAAGGCTTGCTGAGGCGTGTTGATCGCGGTCAATAACCGGGCTGGCAAGGCCGAGACGAAGGGGCATCTGACACAGGGCAGAGCGCGGGTGGAGGTGAACGCATAGCTGACCGCGGTATAGTATTATTGGCCGCAAAAGTAAAACGGGCAGCGCTAGGCTTGGCCAGTATGAACTCAATGATGAAGCACAGTCTCGTGGGAGGTGTGTGGAGCGCCACGGAGACATTTGGGGCTGCGTTTCTTCCCGCCGGCGCGCTGCACTGCGTGACCACCTACGTTTCGACGATCAGCCTGCTCATCATCGTGAGCTCTGCGTCGAAGATGGGATCGACACGCAGCCTCTGCTGCTGTTGACTCTGCCGTCGTTGGCAACAACAGTGTCGAAGGGGTAAAGGCGGTCCACAGGATGGAGCAGACCGTCGCAAGAGTCAGGATTCAGGACTTGCGTCTCATCTCATCAGAACAGGATGGGCGGCTGCATAGCGAACCGATGTGCAGCGCCCTCGGTTCGGTGGATGTGGTGAAGATGACGGGATGGGAAGGTTGGCTACTGCAGGAACCGTCTTAGACTCGACGCTTCGCCGTGGCTGTCGAGGTAGTAAAGGTCAGCAGGCTTATTATTACTTTTTCACTTACCTATGTAGTATGTACCTTATATGTCTTGGATGGAGGAGTGGCTCTGATGATCCAACGAACGAGAGGAGATGGGTAACAAGTGTACCTCTTATACAGTAGGTGCGCGTGCCCTTCCATCTCTCCCTGTACTGTATGTACCCGTACGAGATTCGCGAGCCGGACTGACCGCGAACCGTACATAGTAGCCGACACTGTAGGAGGTACTGTAATGTAGTCACTAGTGGAGAGGACAGATGTTGCTTCTTCTCGGCATCTCCACTGCTCTCATCAACCCCCATGCGACTTCGGACTTTCCTTTGCGGTTTGTAGGCATCGGACTAACAATAACAACGTGGCGCTCTATCGTCAAAAGCATGCCAAAAGCAATCAACACAAACACTCCTCCATCCAGAAATCCAACAATACTGTATCCCGTCAAGACAGTCAATGGTCGGAAAACCCGGCCGATGGAGAGTGCACGCCCCCTAAACTCCACCCCGGACATATTCTCCGCACATCAATAACAAAGCTGTTTCACTACGACACATGTCGCACGGTCACCCTTCATAGCGCAGCATCGCAATAACCTTCCAGGCTTTGTGGATTAGTAGCACTCCGGCTGAACGCCCATCCGAGCCGGGAGAGGGGTGTAAGGAAGCCCGAGGAAACGAATGATGTCGACAGTAACGGCCCTGTCCGACGCCGAAAAGCACTTCCTCCACCCCTTCCTCCCTCCATCCCCGTCACCCAACAATGAAGCATCTCCCGCCGTGGGCGCAGACCGCCCGCCTGCGAAGTCAGCCGGAGACAGCGGCGCCCAGCGGCCTTTCGTGACGTTGACCTACGCCTCTTCCCTCGACGGCATGATTTCCCTCGCGCCCGGCACGAGGACGACCTTGTCCGGCCCGGAGACGAAGAGTATGACCCATTACCTGCGATCGCACCACGACGCCATCCTCGTGGGCGTCGGCACCGCCGTCGCGGACGACCCGAGCCTGAATTGTCGGTATCCGGGCGCCGGGTTCGAGGACCAACCGAGGCCAGTCATCATCGATCCGATACGGCGTTGGGACATCGAGCGTGCGAAGGTGTACTCTCTGGCGTCGGAGGCTCAGGGGAAGACGCCCGTCGTCCTTCACACGCAAGCTGATACAGGTGGCAAAGTGCTCGACTTCTGCGAGCACATCTCCATTCAGCCCGACCCCGAACGTTCGGACAACCGTATACCGTGGGCGACGATTTTGAGACATCTAAAGGCCCACGGCATCAAGAGCATCATGATCGAAGGCGGCGCGACCGTCATATCTAGTCTGATGAGCACGCCCGACCTCGTCGATTCCGTCATCGTCACCATCGCGCCTACCTGGCTCGGAGAGGGCGGCGTCGCGGTCACTCCGAGCCCGGTGACCGTGCAACGAACGCGGGTGAACGCTGCTTGGCTACGCGACGCGGCGTGGCGGCAGTTTGGGCACGATGCTGTGCTGTGCGGGTATCTGCAGGCCGTCGATCATGACGGGAGTTGATGGGCCGTAAAGCAGCGAAGCTCGGGTAGTAGACCGCCTACATCAGTTTCCTGTACTGCTGTCTATGAGGTAGGGTAGGTCTGGCCGTACATTCTACGAGCCCTCGAAACCAGAGGCAAGCAGCTTGCGAGCCCGGCACGCTCGAAGCACCGTCTCAGCGCTGTGTCCGGGTACTCTTTTCACTCTGTTCAACCGAAGCGACACAGCAAATGAATCGCCCAGCCGGATTTCCGACGACGCTGCAAGCACGAGGACATCAACGAGACTTTGAGATCATACCGCAACCGATTGCGTACATCCAGGCAATCAAACTGCGACTTTGGAACGCGTGCTATAGAATCGGTAAACTTGCCGGATAATCGTCTCATAACGCCGCAAAAGGTCTTGCTGAGGAGCAAACCGCACACGAGGTCAAACGAAATTGCAGGTACTGTAATCTTCTCGCCGGCAGTCTCCACGCTTCAAGAAAGGTTTCAGGAGGGAGCCTTTGAGCGCGACGAGGGTCTATTGTTCAACTGGAAATCTAGCAATCTTTTGCAGAGAGCCGAGTGCTCTTCACACGCGCCTGAACAGGGCCCCATGCCGCCGAACCTGATCCCAATGTGCGGCGGAGAATCGAACGCTAGTAGCAGAGGTCGTGTTTCTTCCGTCGTTGGTGATCTTCATCTTAGCTAGCTCTGTGATATGTTGCAGTCTGTGCTCGACACCAGAATCGTTCTTTGTTGCGATCCTTCTAATACCAGTTTCCCTTCGCCCCGCCCTCAAGGACATGGATGCCACGGGGTAACTTAGCTAGTTACCATGGTTTCAGCTACAATGGAGGCACATGACCAGACGGACTGCTTTTCTGCGCCTTCATGTATACAGTACTGCCAGAGCCTTGCTGGACGACCGGGTAAACAATGATGAGCGTCCGAACTGGGAACTGATACAACTTTGTTGATGCCGAGGTCTGACATCACTCTTTACCCCTCCGTTTGTTGGTCACTTCTTTTATTACTATAAGGTATGTACCTAGGTAGGTATGGATGCCGGTCCAGAGTCCAGACTCCTGAGGGTATTTGGAATCGTTGGAGAGGTCGCAACCCTTTGACACATCTGTGAAGACGAGGACGAGTGTTGCTGTACACGGCTGCGTTGGGCAATCGTCGTACTTCATCGCACTGGAATCGATGTGTGTAGACACGTTCAACATGGAGACCCAGTTGTGAAGACGAAATGCCAGTCCATCATTCGACTGGATGATAAAGACACAAAACTCGTACATGTACTTTGAATATCTGATGTATTGGGAATCGCCATGGTCTGACATAATCCTCCCCAATTCCAGACCCTTTGCTGTGATGGTGGGGGAAGGTGGTGGTGATAGCTACAAGTACTCACTGCTTCCCGGTTTGGAATCGATTCACTTGTTTCTCACTCGACACTCTCCCAACCATCATACAACACCCCATACCTCTCTCAAGCTAAACCCCAATCCCTACTCAACCAAGATGACTACATACCAAGGAAACTGCCATTGCGGCCACCACAAGTGGGAGGTCACCCTGAACGAGGACCAGAGCAAGCACATCCTCTGGTGCGTCCCTCCATACTCAACCCACTACCCTCCGTCAGAGCAGCGGAAAGCGTGGAGACGACCACTATGCTGACCGCCCCTCGCATTGTCACAGCCACTGCGACACCTGCAAGGTCCTGAGCGGCGCCCCCTACACCATGAACCAGATCATCCCCAAGTCCGCGCTCAAGATCACCGCCGGTGGCGAGCCCGGCAACTACAAGTACACCGGTGACAGTGGTACGTATAGATCTACCCATCCACATGATACCCATACCAGCCTCGATCCAGGCAGGCTGACGTGTTTCGACCCAGGCAAGAGCGTCAACTGCTACTACTGCCCCAAGTGCACCTCGCACATCTACCACCACCAGGTTCGTCTTCGTCCGCGATGATCCAGCAGGAGAACAAAGCAGAACCTACATAAAAAGAATTACCTTTACCTCTTCCACAAACTAACGACTGCGTTTCGGAAACGTCTAGGAGGTCATGGGCCCAGACACCATCGTCCTCCGCACCGCCCTCCTGCCCGAAGGCCGCAAGAACTTCGACGTCGGCGCCGAGATCTACGGCAAGGACAAGCTGAAGTGGGAGAAGGAGGTGGCGCAGACGTTCGACACGTTGCCGCCGTCGTGAAGTGGTCGTCGAGGGCCACGCAAAGGAAAGGAAGGGAGAGGGCGGAGACACTGTAGCTTGACGTTTACTGGGTGGAGGCTCTTAGATGTCTTTCGCTTGCTCATCTGTAGACAAAACGAAACGAACGCGAGGAGGAAACACAGCTGGTCCAAGTCGTGTTCCAGCGGATTCTGCTTGCCGTCGTTGATATGTTGGTAGAGTATTGTACATCTCTCTAACCGAGATTCTCGCTGCCGAGCCGTAACTTGTCGCCTTTACCTTTCTCCAGCCGCAACCGCAGGTGCAACGATGTTGGATATGCGAAGCTTGCAAGCAGACGACGGGCATGAACTTTGAGACTTGAGACAGCGGTAGGGATGTATGTTTGCGTATATGTTAGACCGTCCATGGAAGACCGGTCTCAACAATCCGGCACGGCTGGATGACGGTCGGGAGTGTTGGGTGATAAGAACGTGACGACTGTCCACGCACGAGCTACAATCATATCTATATAGCATCTTATCTATCTTCCAAATCCAGGAGCGGTTGCGTAGTTCACTCTTCGGCGAACGTGACAGTCTTCAGTTTCAAGAACTCCTCAATCCCCCATTGAGCGTTGAAGCGACCCCAGCCGGACTTCTTCACGCCGCCGTGCGGGAGGGTTGATTCGTCACTATTCCCCGAACCGTCAGTACAAGGACAGACTGCGATTGCTTAGGAGGGAAAAGGGAAAGGGGCACTCACTGTACACTCATACTGTTGATGTGGATGGCCCCACTGTCGATCTCCCTCGCGATCTTCAATCCCCTCGCCAAACTCTCGGTGAAGACGGCGCCGGAGAGGCCATACTCGGTATCGTTGGCGACCTCGATCGCCTCCTCGTCGCTATCGACGGCGATCAAACTGACCGTCGGCCCGAACGACTCGGTGTAGAAAATGTCCATCTCCTTCTTCACGTCGGAGATGATGACGGGCCGGATGCGGTACGCGCTCGGCTCGCGCGTGTCCACGTCGCCGTGCACCACCTTGGCGCCCTTGGCCACCGCGTCCGCGATCAGCCGGTGGTTCTTCTCCACGCCCGCCTTGCCCACCAGGACCGGGGCGTCGGCGTCCCGGGCGTAGACCTTCTCCGCCGCGGTTTTGAGCGCGGCCGCGAAGGCCATGGACACGTTGCGGTGCACGAGGATGCGCTCCGTCGCCATGCAGATCTGGCCCGCGTGCAGGAAGGAGCCGAGCGCGCACTGGTACGCGGCCTTTTCGATGTCGGCGTCCTCGCACACGATAGCGCTCGCTTTGCCGCCGAGCTCCATGAGCACGGGTTTCAGCTCCTTGCCGGCTTTGGCCGCGATGATGGAGCCCACGGTCGTGCTGCCGGTGAAGTTGACCTTGCGCACCCGGTCGTCCTCGATGATCGTGTTCGTCACGGCCGGCGCGTCCTCCGGTCGGTGGTAGATGATGTTCAGCACGCCGTCGGGCAGCCCGGCCGCCTTCATCACCGACCCGATCGCCCAGAACGTGCGGGGCGAGAGCTCCGAGCCCTTCAGCACGACCGTGTTCCCCGCCGCGATCGCGTACAGGAACGCCCGGGTGCCGAGGATGAACGGCGCGTTCCACGGCGCGATGCCGAAGTTCACCCCGAACGGCTCCTTGTACACGAGCGCGCTCGTCCCCGGCGTGGCCGTCGGCGGGATCGCGCCCACGATCGCCCCCGCCCGACCCGCCACGTCGCGGAAGTTCTCGATGGTGGTGAAGGTGTTGAAGTTGGCGAAGGCCTCGATCGCCCCCGTCTCCGTCTTCATGTACCCGGCCAACTCTTCCTTCCGGGACTCGAAGACGTCCGCGGCTTTGAGCAGGATGGTGCGGATCTGCGCCGGCTTCGCGCGCCGCCATGTCTTCAACGCTCGTTCCGCCGCTTCCACCGCTTGCGTGGCTTGCTCGGGCGAGGCGGACGAGGCGGTCCAAAGTTTCTCGCCGCTGCTCGGGCTGATCACGTCGAAGGTCGTGGTCGTCGTGACTTCTTGCCCGTCGATCCATAGGGGCACCGGTTTCGAGGTGTTTGTCGTGCCGTTCGGCGCGCCGTCCGCGTAGCTACCCATCTCGTTTGGGTGTGGCGAGATGCTGGGTCCGCGCCTCCGTGGGTAGGGGGGTATAT
>Ga0058704_10000481_pt1 | contig 20658 bp, 19 predicted proteins | sample AgamicMgSfe_FD_71363 | JGI IMG/M metagenome (GOLD analysis project Ga0058704, IMG submission 71363) | Agave microbial communities from Guanajuato, Mexico - Mg.Sf.e | ecosystem: Host-associated > Plants > Phyllosphere > Phylloplane/Leaf | place: Guanajuato, Mexico | collected 2012-05-30
TCTCGGTACAACATGGGCAGGCCGGAATGATGTCGTCGCAGTCGATGGCGAGTTCGGTGGTCATGGCTCTTGTCAGTAAAGTATGGGTTGCGGAGGAGGCAGGTTGGTGCGTGTGTAGTGGAATCAGAGTATAAAACCAAAGATGAGTATGTTTCACAAAGAAAGTGAAGGTTTGTTGTCACAACAAGCTCAGCCGACGCACTTGCCTAAAACAGTCAGTCACGTGCCATTGAAAGGCTCACATTGGAGAGTCATTCACGATTCATCAGAAAAGGTCTAGATCTCTATCGCGCACGTCTCATGTCATGAGCACTATCCTCTCATGCCACCCAAAACAAAGGAGTAGTATGCATACCCGCTATGCCTCTTTCACATACCACCATATACGACGAAACGTGCCGACACCGAGGCTGCGACACTCTCAAGCCTCCTCAACATCAGCGGGCTTCTGGCCTTCGGCATCAGCCGGTGCGTCCTTCATCTCCTCGTCCGGCTTCTGCGCCGGCTCAGCAGCCTTCTTTGCTGCCTCCTCGGCCTTCTTGCGCTCCTCTTCAGCCTTCTTTGCTGCCTCCTCGGCTGCGCGCTTCGCCGCGGCGGCTTCCTCAGCCGCCTTTCTCCGCGCGTCGTCCTCCTCTTGTCTCTTGTCATTGAAACGCTGAATGATCGGGCCAGCAGCAGCGCGTAGCTCGTCCATTTTGGCAATGTACTGCGCTTTGCTGGCGTCCTCACCCTCATCGTACAGCCAGTCCTATGTTTCTGTTAGCGACGTACATCTAATGAAGATGACATCCATGCTCACCTCGAGTGTCTCGCACTTGTCCTTGACCTTCTGCTTCTCATCTTCGTTGGCGAAGTCGGAGTAGCCATTGCTTGAGTATGGCTCGTCGATCTTGTTCCGCATAGCATAGATCTCGGACTCAAGCTCGTTCTTCTTGTCCTCAGTATCGGCGACAAGCTTGTCTTCGCTAATCATCTGGCCCTCCTTCTCCGTAAAGGAATCCTTGACCTCTTGGGTGAGAGACGCTGTGCCTGCAGAGATCGGAAGGTCACCCTTGCGAACTTGCTTTTTGACCTTTCGGGTCTTCGCTGCAGGCTGCTTGGCATCGCCGTTAGGCTTGTCATCAGTGTCCATTGCCTATTGTAGTCGTGTCAGTAAAGATTCAGTCATGGGGCGCTTTCATGCGCGCTCGACTCACATCGCCATCCTTCTTCTCGCCGTCCTTGGCGTCCGGCACAGGCTCTTCGATTTCCTGGTCCTCCACGTAGTATCCCTGTTCGACATTCAAAATACCGTGCAAATTCAACCGCGCCTTCAATTTGCAGATCATGAAATCGTCCTTGCTGTCCGCCTTGACACCCTTCACGCTGAAGCGACCAATCCATGGGTTGACCTTGCCTGGTAGCGTTTCCGGCTTGGCGTATTTGGCTTCGAGGTCGAACGGCTGTTTCCGGTAGAAGGTCAAAATCTTTGTCGACGGCATCGCGTTACCTTTGTTGAAGACGGTCAAGTTGGTGTCCTCGTCGGGGATGTCTGGCGATTTCTCCCATGCGAATTCGATTGGGTAGTTGACGATGTCCTGCACGCTAAAGTCTCGCACACGGAAGACGGGCGACAGAATGGCACAACTGAATGCGCAGCCTCGCGCGATGGCCTCGTCGGCATTGAGGGTGAAGTTAAGGTTCTTCCCGCCAAAGAAGCTTTGGATGGCATTCTTGAGCGCCGGTACACGTGTGCAGCCACCCACGAGCTCGACAAAGTCAATGTCCTCTGGCTTGAGCTTGGCGTCCGCGAGCGCTTGTTCTAGAGGCCCGGTGGCACGCTCAAGCAAAGGCCGCAAGAGCTCCTCCATCTCCTCTCTTTTGAGGAGGCCACGGACATCGACATCGTTCATCAACGACTCGATGTTGATCGGTGCGCTGGCGTTGGCTGACAGAACCTTCTTGAGCTTCTCCACGGCAGCCGCGACCCGCACACGAGCCTTCGGGTTCTCAAAGATATCAATCTTGTTTTTCTCTTTCCATTCGTTCCTGAAATGTTCGATGATTGCTTTATCAAAGTTGCGCCCACCGAAATGTCTATCGCTGGCAGTCGAAATGACCTTCAGCTCACCTTTGCGGTATTCACAGATGGAGCAAGTGTAGTTGCTGTGGCCAATGTCGATAAATGCCGTCCTCCTTGGCTTTTCGTCTGGACCGGGAAGGTCGGGCTTGGTGATGCCATAGCCGAGAGCGGTCGCGGTTGTCTCGTTGATCAGGCGCAGGACCTTGACGCCCGCGATGTCGGCCGCGTCCAGGATGGTCCTTCTCTGCGCATCGGTGTACCAAGCAGGCACGCTGACGACCATGTCGTTCACCGGCAGCCGCAGCTCAGCAGAGGCCGTCTGCTTGGCCTTGGTGAGGAACATCGCACACATTTGCACGGCAGTGAATCGCTCCGTCTTGCCCAGGAACTTCACTTCGGCGCCCACCTGCCCGTTGATGTCGACCAGCGTCGCCGACACAAACTCTTGCTCGATCTGAACATCAGGGTCGTGTATTGAGCGACCGGCCAGTCGCGTCAAGGAGCCCACGGTGTTCTTCATGTTCGACACTTCCTGCGTCTTGGCCGACTCGCCGAGATATCTGCATTTGGGTCCGAAGCCGACAAGGGCGGGTGTCGCGCGGTTGGAGACTTCATTGGTGATAACGTCGACACCCTTGTTGCGGGCGACAGCCTGTGCAATAGTCAGGGTCAAAACGTTCACGCTACATGGGGGATTGCTCGACGTACAATCACCGCATTCTGGGTACCGAAGTCCAGGCCCACGACAGACATCTTCTGCGCGTCGAACTCGGAGCAAACAGTTGGGGGTTGGATGTATGGGCTGAGCGCTTGAGGTTGGTTTTCACCGTCGACGGAATGATTGGGAAAGAAGAAGTCGTTCGGGGGGCGGTGGGGCGACAGTACTGGTGAAGGTGTGTATGATGGGTAGTGAGGGTGGTGAGTAGTGGGTGACTGCAGGGCCTTTAGCGGGCAATCTGGCGAACTGTTTGTTGCTCGTGGCTTGGCGCTTCAGAAAAAAGCGACGCTACTCGAATCTTCGGGCAGTGACGAACGATCGCGACACCGCCTCAGGTACCACAGATCACGTGATCCGCATACCACATCCTCACTTTGCGGCTTCACGACTCACAAGGCACGCGTCAGCCAGTCCCGGCATTTGACGAGTAAGACGTTGAATCGAACCGTCCCTAGCGATGACTGCTTCTCGTCCATAGTCTGAACAGACACAAGGCATTGGCTTGCTTGATATATCTACCCATAGGCGCCGACAGTCGAACTTTGGTCTGCCTTCTTACACCATATCGATGACATGCGATGCGTGTTGACTCACTAGCCACGGCTGAGATCCACTGGCACCAACAACGGCCTCCTTGCTCTCACCCCTGGCCTTCTCCTCCTCGACTTCCTCTTCTTCGTTCGGGCCAGGTACGATCCGTTGTCCAAGCAAAGTCGAATGTGGGATCTCCGTAGACCTAGAGTGTCGAAGAGCTGGACAGATGTCAATGGTGGAATGCGCCTGCTCATGCTCTCAAAGTGCCATGACACCGAGGGTCCCGTCCCGATGATGCTATGCCTTCAGCAACCAGACTGCCTTGTCCGCGTTCCTACAGCTGCCATCATACTCCAGGAACCACATGTCATCCAAGCAATGCAGAGTCATCATCGTGTAGTAAGACCGTACACCCTCATATGGAGGTCTGGGTTATGGTCGCAACGTATACGGTAATATCAATCGGTGAAGATGAGAACATTGGTGGGCTTCGAAGGTTGGTCGCAGCGATGCGGAGAGGTTCGGGAGAGCGCACAGACCACGCCACCGAGCCTCTTCCTTTCTATGATCACATCACACGAGCAAGAAACGTGAAGTCTAATAAGTCGACATCGATAACCTCTGCCCGCTTCCTACTCTCCCTGTCCCTCCCACACGCTCACTATTCACGTTTGTACCATCGATACTCCAGCGGCTGTGTCACGCTACCACTCAACATCCACTGTACAACATTCTCCATCATCGGCGATTCTGCTTTGCCCGCCTGCCGAACGATTCAGCAGGGGATGAGCTTCTCTCTTGCAAACCCCTCGGTGTGCGTACAGCGGCGGTAGATACATACCTCTCGCCACCAATCGTGGCATGCTAGAGCGAGCCAAGGCATGTCTCAGATCCGGAGTACGAGAGCCTCTGCGATGTGCGAACGGGATATCCCCCCGGACCGCGCGATTGCTTCACTCGACGTTCTGGAGCCATGGCGCTGGCGACCTCGACTTGTCACCCTGGGCCGTGCCCATGTCTGCCGTCCCTCACGATCTGTTGCTCAGGCACGATCGCCCGACACCATCTTCGAAAGTGTTTGAGACGTCGACCGTAGACAGCGCGCCGGAAAAGGGAGTCTTCTTAGAGTTTTTGTATCCTTCACAGGCTTTGAGTGCGTCCAGTCGGATGAGTGGGCAGTATTGGGAAAAATGCGAGCGACGCAATACACGGCGGCCGCCGGGGGCCTTTATGCATGGTCTAAGAGGCAATGCGCTCAGGAACTATGCACACAATGCATCGACAGGGCCGGATGAGTCACCCGGAAATGCAGAGGAATCCAGGGCAGAAAGCCACGCGATCGATTCGGTAGAAGAGAGAGGAAAAGAAGAGATGGACGAGGAAGAAGGAGTGTGGTCACAGCTTGACGCTGAGAGTGGAACACTTGTTGACTCTCATTATGAGTCTAATACCTTTCTGACAGACTCGGGTCCTCGACAGGGATCCGGAGAGGATGATTTGTCCTTTCCCGGGTTTGCTGACTTTCCAGCTGGACTTTCGCAGGCTGGCGACAGCGATCATGCACTGCACAAACTCCGGGTCACTATTCACAAGACACTGGCAAATCCGGCGCAGAACTCGCCGGACTCGAATGAGATACTCTTCGGCGACGTCTGGAAGCAATATGAGTCTCTTGACGAGCAAAGTAAGAATGACCCGACGCTCAGGATACAGCTGCTCATTTGGCTCTCTTATTTCGATATGGAGCAGGCACTGTCCCGGTGTGCGGAGCTCTACCACTCGCTACCTGTCCAGGAACGAAGTGAGAAGGTGTACCTGGCGGCCCTCTCCGTTTTCCTAGCCCGCAATGAGGATGTCGAAGCGTTCAAGTTACACGAAGAAGCCCTTGAGCAGGTCTCCAAGCCCGAACGAATCACTCAGCCATTCTTCGCCTTTGCAGTGCGACGTAGGAAATGGCAGCTCGCAGTGCAAATCGAAGCCCAGTACCGCATGCTCGCTTCGAAGAAGCATGGCTCTGAAAGAGCGAGAAACCTGTGGTCAACGGTCCCGCAACTCCCACGATCGGCCCCGAGATCGAGGGCACTCGAGCTTGCGAAATGGGTGCGAGCTGCAGGATGGGCACGAAGCAACAGAGAGCAGGTCCAAAGGTTTTGCGTGGATTTCCTCAAGGAGGCTCTGATACAGGAAATGCAGATAAGATCCCCTGTCCTCAGCGAACGCACCTACAGGGCTGGTCGTATTCCCCCAGCCTCCCTGCGCACGTTCCATCATTTCATTCGCATATGTGGAGAGTGGGATCCAAGGTTCTTCGAGGACATCATCTTAACAATGGTCCGGCCCAATGCCCTTTACCATTATGCCGATGTGCATGTCCTCGTAACTTATGCATACCAGGAGTTACGGAAAACAGGGCGCATAATCTCGGAGCACATCCTCGGAGCTTTTCTGGACCGCCTGACAAGACACTCTGAGAAGTTACATGTCCATAAGCGCATGACTTCGGTCATCATTCGCAACGTTGCGTCTGATTGGAAACGCATGCATACCACTATGTCCGCTGTGGGCCTAGAAAAGCTTTTGGCACATCACGCGCGTGAGGGCCATGTTCTGCGCTTCTCGTACTGGATGAACTACCTGAAATCCGCATACCCGACGTTTGCTCAGCAGAACGATTTTCTATGGACGACAATCTACCTACATGCACGCCGGGCAGATCTTCCTGAAGCTACCAAAGCATTCGAGGCGATCATGCACTTCGCCCAAGAGAACGGCCAAGTGCCTTCTCTGAGGTGCTGGAACGTGTTGCTCCATGCGCAATATCGTGCTGATGACCTCGAGGACGCGCTGTCGACTCTACAACGACTCATTCAGACAGGCCTGACACCAACTGCGCACTCCTTTCATCCAGTTGTCGGAATGCTGGCTAAGCGTGGCGAGGTCGGAGGAGTCAGAGATGTTCTTGCGCAGTATGACCGTCTCACCGAGCAAAAGCGAGAAACCGCTTTCGTCAGCAGTCTTCTACTTGCCCATGTCAATAGTGACGAGATGGAGGAGGCAGAACGTATTCTGCACACAGCAATCGGCCAGGCCAAGGAAGGAAAGCTCAATGGCTCGATGACCGGACCTTTCAACATTGTGTTGACTGCACATGCCTTGCGCAAAAACATCGACGACACGATGCGAGTCTACCATCAGATGGAAGACGAGGGTGTTCCCGCGGATGAAGGTACATACGGTGCACTAATGGCCGTCTTGACGCTGTATCGACGAACGGCCCTAGCATATGATATATTGACAAAGACGATGCGGGACGCCAACGTGGACCCGACGGCCCATCATTACGCGCTGGTGATCAACGGCTTCACCCGTCAGAGGGAATTTGACAAGGCGCTCGAGGTCTATGAGCGTATGAAAAGTCGGCGTGTCAGGCAGACTGCGAGCTCATCGGCGGCGTATCTGAAAGCCAAGGGCTTGCAAGTCGATCGCCAATTTCCGCAATCTCTGTCTCGCGGGATGGAACCGGAATCACCATCTTCAGGGATCGAGCCGCAAAGCCTTGACGACGTCATCAAAGACATGCGCAACTTCCTACACGCAGCGAGAGGGACCGATGTCGTGCCCAAGCAGCCGCAGATTGCGTTGGAGAACCCAATCGTGGCACAAGACAGGTACTTCGACTTTCTGATCCACCTTCATGGTAGGCGCAGAAGCTTCGAAGCTGCTCGTGAGCTGTTTCGGCAGTCACGAGTAGCAGCAGGCGGATCCAAAGACAAGACCACCCAACCGTCATTGGGCTTGTTGGCCAGTTTCATGTCTGCTTTGGTACGCGCGGGCGATTACAAGGAGGTTGAACAGTGTTGGTCGCTCGCAAAGGAGCTAGCGGACAAAGCAGCATTGCCCGTGCCGGTGCCGCAATTTCAGCCATTTACGCCTGGCTCCGTGGCTCACAAGGACGGATTGAGAGAGCCACAGTCGCCTCCGTCCGACATCGCCGAGGGAGTCGCCTCTCGAGACCAGAGCCAAACGGATGGAGAGAGTGTTGGTGAAGCCCTACCGCCAAAACAGCGGCAGACTCTGCTCACGGAAGGAACGTCAGTGTCAACCGTTCCAAAGCCGGTCCCTGGGCGTAATCATCTTCTCACGCGACCGCTGCGTATCTACATGATTGCGCTTGCCAATCAATCTCGCGTTCCCGACATGCTCCGCATTGTTTCCCAGCTCCACAGCCAGGGTTACATCATGAACAACCAGACCTGGAACTCGTTCATTCGATTACTCTGCAATGCGCAACCGCCCCTGGTGCTCCTGGCCTACACCCTCACCGAGCGCTTTCTCATCCCACACTTTCCCGGTTGGGCCAACCCGAACAATTCCCCGACCGTGGCCGCGCGAGCTGAAGGCCTCCAGTACATCCGTGCGCGTTACCTGCGACCTGGCCAGTTGATGCCGCAGTACGAGACCTGCGTCAGGCTCGGCGCTGCTTTGTTGCAGCTCAGGCAAGTCGAGTACAGCGGGAGGAGAGGAGCCGTTGACAAGGGCTCGATGAACCCGGCCCTAGGCAAGTATGTCGGCACTCCCAGCCAGGTGCGCAAGCACGCTCCGAGGACGCTGTTTGCTGTGCAAAGCATGCCTGTGGTCGAGGACTACTTGCAGCGAACACTATTGAGGAGAGAATGGCCAACTTGAGTGGAGGAATGTACTATACCTGTATCTACTGTTACATAGACACGCGAGCCGGATATTCCGCTCGATTAGATCTCTATCATGATCGGTCGTCCATAACTCCGGTCATCCATCTCTCATATCGTCTCCGCTCACGTGTTTCGTAGGTGCTCAAGTGGGTGTCATATCAGAACACGCAAGGCGTATCCACAGACGGGCGTCATCGGTCAATAACACATTACTTTTGCGGTGACGATACAGATCCTCAACTAGTAGTATGTGAAGAAGCGTGCACCCGACCGCGATGATACGCGCGTCGATTTCATGCAAAACAACCCATCCCCATGCGGACCGTTTCAATCTTCATATGTCACTGCCAGGAACGACGGCAGAGCTTCCCCACCTCTTTGGAGGCTTGCGGGTAAAAACAGCCGGAGTTTACGTTCGTGTCAACGGTCCAGATCTTGAGTACGATTTAGCATAAATCCGCTTTCTCTTCTTGCAGAGATATTCCGCCCAGTCAGGACCGTTCCCATTGCAATGGAGAGAAACAGCAAAGCACGGCGTGACACCGCCGCAGGCTGGGCCATGTGCCTTCGTCAAGAAGAGAGGGGGGACCGCGAGTGGTGCTGTGGCGGCGGTAGGGTGCGTCGCGAGCCTTCGCCGGCTCACGAATGCGCGTACAACGTCGGACGGATGAAATCAGGCGTCTGTCCGTGTAGGAGGGTGACAAGCCTTTCATATACTTGCTTCCAAGCTTCGTTGATTCCGCCGGAAGCGAGGTGTTATAAAGGAGTCCATTCCCTTCCCCGACTACTCTGGTCTCAATTAAACCTTCTCCTCCCCATTGTCAGCACCGGAGAATCCCTTCTGCTTCCAACACGATGCATCTCAGCACGAGCTTCTCCCTCTTCGCGGCAGCCATCTCATCTGTCGTCGCGGCCCCGGCAGCCGTGAGTGAACCAGGTCTTGCCCCCTATCCTGATCATCACGACCATCCAGACAACAAATATGTTGGCTACCTGATCTCGACCGAAAGCGATGCCGTCCCGAAAGTCCAGTTTCACCTCTCCAACGGCAACAACGCAAGCAGCTTCTCGTTCTTGAACCACGGACAACCGGTCTTGAACTCGACAGTCGGGACGAGGGGCATCAGAGATGTGTTTTTGGCTCACGATGATGCTCGTACCCATTTCTACTTGTTGGCAACAGGTCAGGCGTGCAATTGAATCATCCTAAAACGTGCGCCTCTGACATTTCACAGATCAAGACATCAACGCCCCCAACTTCACCTGGTACTGGGAGGTGACGGAAGGTAGTCGAAGCATGGTTGTCTGGGAATCGAACAACTTGGTCGACTGGTCTCCTTCAAGACTTGCTCTGTAAGCTACCGAGTCTTCCCGTCCATGCGGTTCTCACCACTGACCCCACTGCTAGGCTCGAAGGCGACACGGCAGGCATGATCTGGGCTCCTTCGGCCGTCTGGGACGCCAGGCAAAAGCACTTTGATGTCTTCTGGTCCTCTCGCTTCTACGCCGCGAACGACACCAACCACACCGGCCCGGCCACCAACGACCACATCCGTCACTCTGTCACGAAAGACTTCAAGACCTTCAGCCCGCCGCAGGACTACGTCGCCCTCGCCGATGGGGGCATTATCGACCAGGAATTCCTCTACCTCGGCCAACCGGGCCACTACGCTCGCTTCCTCAAGAACGAAACCGTCAATAAAGTCTTCCAGGAAACCACCACGGGCGGCCTGTTCGGCGAGTGGAAGAGGATCCCCGGCTACGTCAGCGACCAGAACCCGCTCGAGGGACCGGCGTCGTTCAAGGACAACCTCGTCCCGGACTTGTACCACTTGCTGCTCGACGATTACACCGAGTACGAGCCGTTTCAGTCGACTGACATCAATGATGGGGTTTGGACGAAGTCGAACTACACCGACTTCCCCAAGGGTCTGAAGCATGGAAGTGTCACGCCGTTGTTGCAGCATGAGTACGACGCTCTCGCCAGAAAGTGGCCGGCTTGAAAGGGTGGCTGGATGCTGTAGTCTAGTCTACCTCTACTGAAATGAAAGGATTCTTCTGAGGATATTTTTGCAGATAACATTATCAGCGTATCCAGTGCTCGCTCCTTTTTCCTTCCTCCCGGGACCCCGTGTTGGGGATTGCATTGGTCGATATCTAGGCCATGATCTTTGCGTGAACACTACCTCCGTAGTGCATGTGTTTGACGTGTATTCTTTCGGCAGTCCTTTGCTCATTGGCATGGTTTGAATCCAGCTGGACTCAACAGAGTTCTCCGGAAGTCTCATTCGAATTCACGTCGTATCACATTCGGTGGTGACATACTCGTCAGAGATTTGATCGACTACCTATACGCTCGAGATCTGGTTCAGGTCGAAGGCGTCAAAGCTTCAACATGTAAGTTGCACGTGACTGTAGAGTCTTCGTACGCGGACCTCATGAGACTTGAGTGGCGCCAACCCACCCGAAGAGGGCTAGTATTCTACGCGAGAATGCCGCGCTGTCATCAGACTTCACCTTTACTTCTCGCACGCGCTCTCCCTCCCTCTGTCTCTCCCTCCCTCTGTCTCTCCCTCTCTCTCTCCCTCTCTCTCACCTTCCCTCGCCTACATCTCCCTCTCGCTTCAAGCGTGATATGTTTTCTTCTATTCACGTCGTTCGGGTCGCCTGTCGTCGGACGTGAATACTTCTGCGCCGACACTCAGTCCCAAAGAAGAATCCGAGGCTGATCTAGCCACTCGAGATCCCCCTGCTCCTTGGTTCAGCCGCGACCTCCAGCTTCCGTCTACAGTACGCCTTCGGTCGCTACCTACCTCACCAGTGTGGTCTTCCAGCGATTGTGTACTGGTACAGGTAAGGCTGTCTGGGTACAGGTGGTCGGAACCGTCAAGACCCGGCCCAGCTTCGTGCCGGTTGAGACACTTCGCGCCGATCTAGAAAGGCGCGTTCAGCCTTGAGCATGGTACATGTGCGAAGTCTGGTGGATGCTCCCCACACTCTCGACTACATATATGGGAGCATGCTGTACGTTCGGCTGATCGCGACGTTTGGGGATAGTCAATCGTGTCGGAAAAGGCTATGAGTGGACAGGTCCAAGCACACTGCGTCCACTGGCTGCATAGTAAAGTACGCATTGGGACTGCTTTCAGCTGAATGTCTGCAGCCACACTGTCCGAAGGTAGGTTATCATCCCGAGGCCCAGACGCAACGATTGCGGGCGACCGGTGCAGTACCCTCAGCCTGATGACCAGTGGTTCGCTCAACTGGATCACGCTCCCAATTATTTCAAGATGAGCGCAAGTAAGCTCTGAGCTTTTGCTGAACTACAGCATTCCGTATCTCAATCGCTGGATCCATTCTTGGGTGACCGACGGCAGGCCGCATGAGTTGCACGGCCTTGTGCGCCCAATTCATCTTAACCACATCCTCGTCCGGCGCAAATAATGTCTACTACTGATGAACAGGAACAGCATCACCTGCTTGACAGGAAACCCCCGAAGTCGCCAAAATCTCTGCTGTCGTCAGGTTCCGCCAACCTCACGGATCCGACACAGCCGTCGTCCGCTCGCCATCGGCCGGGCTACGCCAGGGTCCCGTCCGTGTTTGTTATCGACGAGGGTACAATCAACCATAGTATGGACACGACGGACGGAGATGACATAACACAAGCTCCCGAGAGATCGGCAAGTGGTCAAGGGTTGGGCATCTTTTTGGGTGCAGGATCGAAATCACCAGTCAATCAAGCTCGGCTGGTCAGCATACCAGCAAGTCATAAATCGCCTCTCAGCCCCAACGAGACCACAAATCCGCAATTTACTCCTGAGCCGTCTACACCATATGTTTCCCTTCCGTCCAGTGGCGGCTTGTCAGGCAGCACGCTTTACAATGGGGAAGTCGATACTTCCTATCGTGCAGCTAAGCACTTGGCGAAGCAATCAGTATCCTCGCTTCATTCGACGATACAGCCTTCAGTCTACGCTAAGTCTGATGCGGGGCTGTTGTCCATGCGCTCCAGGTACGACGACTTCGAACCTCAAGCCCACTGCCAGAGTCAGAAGCGGATCAAGCACAAGCTGGGCTCTTGGGTTTCCGCAACCGCGGTAGGCCTAGCGCTCTTCTTGACAATCTCCTCTGCTCTGTTTCTCATCATTGCCATGCGCAGCCCACGTTACGGTCGCTACATCCACACGAAAGGTACTTTGACGGCATCAGTCGTGGCCTTCCTGACATCGTTCTTGGCCAAGCTAATCGAAATATCCTTCGTAACTGCTTTCATCGCGTTTTTGGGTCAAGTACTGGCGCGTCGAGCTTATCACGAGCAAGCTACGAAAGGTGTCACTCTTGCAGAACTGAGCATGCGTACCTGGATCATGCAGCCCGGTACCATGGTGACACAATGGGAAAGTGTTCGCTACGCAGGAGTCACAGTACTTGGCGGCATCTCACTGCTGGCGGCGCTCGGTGCGCTGCTGTACGGGACTGCCGCTACTGCTTTAGTGCAGCCCCAATTGAAGTTTCCGCCATGGTCTGGTCGCATTATGTAGGTTGCAGACACTCCTCCCCAGACGCCAGATTATGGCGCGCCTGAGTTGGCAACGTTGGGGAACGAAAAGCAGCGACACTCATTGGCTGACTCAATGATTGTACGAGCACACTTACTGCAGGTGACCATAAGTACAGGTTTGGTCTTGTCAAAACCCAAGCCTTCAATTCTCAGTACATCGAACAGTCATGCCAGACGCCTACCACCACCATGAATGACCCGAAAGACGCTGCCCTTACTTGCATTCAGCTTGAGCACGCAGCCGCGGCCTACCATAACTATTTCGGCTATATCAACACTTGGACTGGTCTTGCGGACAACGGTACAGGGCAAGTCCTCATTGTAATCTCGAACGATACCTTCTCAGCACTAACACGACGAGCAGTGAGTTGTCCGACGGTCGAACGCAGGCTGTCACACTACGTGGATTGGTGCTGATGGGTCGCCAGGCGGCTCGGACTTGAGTCAGAGGCCGAAGGGTCATGCTCTTCTCAACGATAACACCACGGTGATCGCTCCTTGGATCGAGATAACAGAACAGACGAACATGACCTGGCTTTACGCAGAGCACGGTGTCGTGATAAACAATGTCAGCATGGCCATGCCTCACTCTGGGGTTCTACAAGCAGCTGTCGATTCGGTCAACAACATCATGCAACCCGACGATCTGGATGGACTGGGCGTATATAGCATCAGGGCCTCCGTACCTAGCCCAGCGGCGCATGTTCTCTGCGCAACATTAAACTCAACGCAGCTGACCCCGTTTGTGTACCAGCTTTGGAACAACGGCAGCAGCGATACCGTTATCAACACCACAATCTGGCCGAGTCAATTAGGCTACTCAGATCCATATCTCGGCGGAACTCCACTCGATGATGTTTTTGGGTGGGGAGAAGCGTACGGATCGGGCAACTGGCCGCCCGTGTTCGCAAAGTTACCCAAGAACTACAATACAATACTTAACGACACTTCGGCTACTTGGGGCCGTGACTCTGTCTATCTGCTTGGGAAAGGTGGCGACATAGATGGCTACAACAATCCGACTGACGGCCAGAAGTACGCACTGTGCCAACTCAAAGCCAGCCAAACTCCGAGTTGCTCGACACAATACAATGCCAGCTCCCACGGTGGCACGCTTGAAGCGATTTGCGAAGATGACCACGATCTACTGATGTATCACAGAAGCTTTCCCACAGCCTCGGGAGGCAATTCCTCCGTCAGCAAAGACTGGCCGAACATCGCGTCTGAATGGGGCCGAAGTGAGTCGAATAAAGGACGCGAAGCAAACTCTCCCACTGACCCAGATTGCAGGCGTCTCGCTCAACGATGGGTTACTTGATGGTAACAGCTCTAATGCTTGACCCAACTCATCGTCACACTGAATTCGGCTGGTATACCGGCGCTCAACCCAGAGCTGCCATCATTAGCCGAGACATTGGCAGTACTGTCTGGCTGCACTCTTCTGCAATCGATGCAAGACGCCCCTTTTGTCGACTTCTGGAACTACACTCGACCTGTCATATCGCCGGGCCAGCACCAGTGGTTCAACGCCGCCACGCGCGCCCAGCAGTACGCTAGTGGAGGTACTGATCCTCACCAGAAAGGCTTCTACCTGGTCCTCGGCATGGTCTTCACCATGAACGTCGTCGTCCTGGTATACTTCCTCATCCACCCGGATTGGTATGCCGATTTCAGCGAGCCGACGCACCTCTTCACGCTTGCGGTGAACTCGCCCCCGAGCAAGGAGCTGGCCGGCAGCTGCGGCGGCGGACCGCAGGGCGATCAGTTCCGCGTCGGTTGGAAGCTGAACCGCGATGGGGAGCACGTGTACATGGAGAGTCGAGAGCACGGCGGTTTGGACGGCAGTCCCGGAATGCGCAGAAGACGTTTCAGCGAAGGTTTGGAGCTGTTGATGGCTCCTGTGAGAAGGACCCATCGACGGAGCCGAGTCACGACGTAGTCGGTTCAAAGCTTGTATGGGTTGCGGATTTTTGTCAATTTCGGTCGATGAATGCCTTTCAGCCAGGTAACATTCCCTGCTTCTCGAACATTTGTGCACCAAGAGAGATGTGTCAGGAGGTGCACGGACTCAGTGTCATTGCTTCTGCTCGTGACATGTTTCTCGCTACATAGCTGTGTGTCAGAAGGACCAACCCTCCTAGTACAGAGGTCATCGGATTACAAGCTCGCCCCTGTCCTCCATCTTCGCCCTCCTACGCGCCTCTTTCCGCGCTCGCCTGGCCTCTTTCTCGCTCAGCCATCCGTCAGGCCGTTCACCATTCTGCCAACCATAAGCGATTCGCCTTTTCCGTCTTCGTTGATCGCTGTCGTGGCGCCCAGTGGGTACATCGCTAGGCAACCAGCGCGCCCCCTCGGGTTTGGAGGGCGGTTGCTGCTGTACCAGGCCTGCCTCGACCAGGAAGCGCTCGAACTGAGGGCCAAGGGGATACCAGGAAATGCGGGAGGTGTGGTCGCAGCAGGGAGAGTGGCCGATTGGCAAGAGCCAGTTGTGGAGTTTGGGACCCATCACGGCGGTGAAGTTGCGCCAGGGCGTGCCGAGGTCCCATGGGTTCATCCCTGGGGGTGTTTCGAGGATGGCAAATGTACGCGGCGATGGCGCGGGTAGTGGTGGCCTGTCGGTCGGCAGGTTTAGCGGGTAGGTGACAGTACCCCTCCAGTTTTCTGAGCGGCACGGACGTCTCAAGGGCCGATTCACGTGCACGTTCGAGAAATAGTTTACGTGAGATGGGTCGTCGATTTCGGACGTTAGCGGCTCGTCGTCTTTATGTGACCGACTAGGTGTGAGCGCGGCAGCCGTTGGTGCCTGCACCAGATCCGACTCGCCTCGGAGATGAGGTTGTAACTCCGGAGGTAGCAGCACCGCCAGTAGCATGGTTCGAGAAGCGGCGTTAATGTTCTCAATCGTGGTGACGTTGCGGAACAGGAGGTTGAGGGTGTTGATCACCATACCGCCGGTGAAAAGGGTGAAGAAAGCGGAGATGCCCAACGCAACCATCCACTGTACGTCGGACCGCGTCTCGCGCACGAAGTATGCGAAGCAGATCATTGCATAGGTCGAAAGGATCGACGAGTAAAACAAAAATTGTAGGAAGAACTTATGCGCTCGCTCGCCGACCACGCCTCCTACCCATGGGCAGAAGTGGTCCATCTTTAAGCAACCTGAGGAACGAATTGTTAGTAATCTTTGAGCAGGCCAAGTGATTGTAGCAATGAACAATACGCACATCGGCCCACATCCTGGTTGTGATGCGCCCGATCCGCCTTCCAACTGTGGCAATGGTGGCAGTATATCGGTCGACCCTTCTGATCGCAGACGAAGACATCGCGCATCCAAAAGTCCGGTGGTACATCGGCATCATCGCCCTTGGTATAGCCTTGCGGTATGTAGCCAGGATTGCCGAAGACGACGGTCAGTAGACGCAGCCAGGTGGCGGTCACTGGGACCAATAGCGCGAACCACACGATGGGTATCGCGATACCGGCGGCGACGCGTCGTTGTCTGGTGGTGTCGTTATTGTTGATGAGATAGTTGATACAAAGTGGTCCGACGAGCACATAAGTGCAGTATGCCACAATTAGAGCTAAGAAGAATGGGATTGCCTTGGCTGTGCCGAGAGAGACCTTGTTTCGTGGTGCATGCGGGGACTCTTTGGCCATTTAGGCCGCGAGCCTTTGTCGATGCGATGATGAGGGACTAATACTTGCAGTGTATGGAAGGAGGAGCTGCTGTATGAAGTTGGAGTTGTTGTTGATCAAGAAGCTCTTGGAGGAGTCTCCCCAGCCACGCGATCGTGACGTGAAGTTCGTGAACCCTGTCCCGGAGATCGTCTTCGGCTCGGACCGCTGCACGCGAAAGCTGGGGTGGTGTCAATCCATTGCCGCGGTTAGCATGACCTTACGTACCGAGTGCACGACAACACATCATGTCGGCATCCGCGGCGAAGAAGAAGTTGGTCGTCTGTGGCGGCAATGGCTTCTTGGGCAGCAGGATCTGTAAAGCGGCCGTAGCTCGAGACTGGGAGGTGACATCCATAAGGTAGGTCTTGCAGACTGCTACGCATCCGTTACCCTCAGCTGACGAAGTCAAGTCGATCCGGCGAACCGAACTGGCCTTCTGTGTCTGCCCACCAGACTGCGCCAGCCTGGTCAACCTCGGTCAAATGGCGAGCGGCCAACATCCTCCACCCCGAGATTTACAAGGAGGAGCTGCAGGGTGCCAGTGCCGTGGTGCACAGCATGGGGATCCTGCTCGAAGCAGACTACAAGGGAGTCCTGACCGGTAAAGAGTCTCCCGTCTCAGGCCTCCGGCGGGCGTTCTCGCCGACAAAACAAGGCAGCAACGTCAATCCCTTGGAGAGACAGCCGGGGCAGAAGATCGAGTCGGCGGAGAGGAACGGTGAGCTCACCTACGAGCTCATGAACCGCGACTCGGCCATCGTGCTCGCGAAAGAGGCGGCCGGGGCGCAGGTGGCCTCCTTCGCATACATCTCCGCCGCCGCAGGGGCCCCCATCCTCCCGGGCCGATACATCACGACGAAACGCGAGGCCGAGTCGACCATCTCCACCACCTTCCCGACGATGCGAAGCATCTTCCTCCGGCCGGGCTTCCTCTACGACAGCAGTCGCACCTTCACCGTGCCCATGGCGGCCGTGACGTACGGTAACTTTCTGGCGAATAGCCTGACTGGTGGGAATCTGACCTGGCTCATGGGCGCCGGGGGCGCAAAGCCCTTGAAGGCCGACCTTGTTGCCGAAGCGGTGGTGGAAGGCTTGGCGGATGACGCGGTCAAGGGACCGGTGGAGGTCGGCGAGATTGAACAGCTCGCCAATCGAGCCTGGAGACGAGCCATGCTATGAATGTACGTGCGTCTGCTTTTACAGCTACGCTTACTTGTATGATTACTGTATTTGTCAGATACCTGCTTATAGTCTCTGAATGAGAAGCTCTCTGCGTAGTGAGACTCTCCTGTATACGAAGCTCAGAAGCTGCCGCATTGTTTGCTACTTCGGGTTTGAGGATGAACCCCCCGGGCTCGGCCACACCGTCGATCGACAGCCTTGACTCGCACACGGGTGTCGCCAAACAACTCAGAAAACCACGACACCGACACCACCAATGGAAACCGCATAATAAACACCAACGGCGGCCGCAGCGAAACCGAAAACCAAAACCACCACCCAACCTCTGCTCTCACAGACTCTAACCCCGAACTCTGATCCGCACTACCTTTTTCAATCAATGCCCAAATCACACAGACACAAGACGCGAAACCTGAACCCCGACGACGGGCAGAACTGTCTCAGACTGCCTTGACGGGGATACTTCAAGTCAAAAGACGCCAGGCTTGGTCGCGATGGGCTGAAGAGTAGCACAAAAGACCTACCTTTCGAAATGATATACAAGAGTTTGACTATCAGTTGGTCTGACGATGATCAACGAATAGCTCTTGACGATCTAGGGTCTATCGTGTCCTGCCTACTTACCGGTATGTAGTAGTGCTGAATACCATTCATATGTGACCGAGAGAGATAGAGGGAAGGTCCTTCAGCCCACGATATAGCAGAGATCATCTCTGACAACTCTTTTCTCTCAACACTACAGGAAACAGTAGTGGAATTTTCCTTTTCCGTTTGGACAGATCAATCCTGTATATAGTATTGTTTCCCATCAGCAACAGCCAACCGAATAAGACGACTACATACACCGAGACAGTTCCAAAATGCTCCCAGGCGGGCAAAATTCCAAACCATCTTGATATTCCATTCCATCACATCGTTATCGAGGGCTATAGTATATACGGCAACTTGTAATCAAACAGATCTCCTCCCGTTCCGGATTTTGTTCCTGTTCCCTCTTCTTCCCTATGTTCATACGCATCCCAACCATCCATCCATCCATCCAGGCATAATTATACAACGCGCGCCTTATCATCTTATTCCCGTCCCCATACCGGAATTCCGTGTATTATGTATTGACCGTGTATCCCACTTCCCTCAGACAGAAAATCCCAGAAACAAACAAAGCACTTTTTTTCCCTTTCAATTCACCTCCCCCCCTCCCCGACCTTTCTCCCGCTTGTCGCGCAACTCGGGACATCGACGGCGGTGGTTGATGAACCAGTTGCTGACCTGGGTCATGCTGATGCCGGTGGCCTGTGTAATCGGACGAACAACAAACGTCAGTGATCGATCCAGATAGATTTTCCCTCGGTTTTGGATTGGGAGAAGAGAGAGAGAAGGGAGAAGCTTACGTTGGAGAAGATGGCTTTTTGTTCTTCGCTGGGGTATGGATTCGTGATGTTCTATCAAAGAGTGAGTTGGTCTGAACACGTTCAATCGGATTCGAGTTGGGATGGGATAACTCACCTGATCGAACCATGTCTTCATGATCTCCGTCGACTGCTTGGGCAGGTTACTGCGTTTCCGGGCTTTCCCGTTCTGGTAGTCGTAATGGTTGGGAAAGAAGAACGGAGGTGGGACGTCGTCGTAGGGAAGAGGGTGCGACGGCGGCGGGCCCAGCGCTGTTCCGGGTGGAGGACCAACGACCTGGCGTCCTCCAGAAGTCACAGTCACAGCAGTGACAGTGGTACCGCGTGGTGTGTGGACGACACCGTCTCTCATCGGAGGCGGCGGGGCGTGATGTTCGTATTGGGGACGCGGCAGGTCACGGGCGTGAATGGGGTCGTACGGTCGGGCGTCGCGGCTCGCGCTGCCGTATACGTCTGTTGACGCTCGTCGCTCGAGCCCGGGGTCGCAGGGCGGGGCGAAGGCGCCGGTGGGCTCGGACACGCTGCTGTGACGGGGTGGGCGGGACAATAGACGGGACGACGGGCGTCGTCGGTGATAGAAGCCCGTCGTCGGCGGCGTCGGCTCGGGCGCGTGGTAATGGTGCGGCGTGTTGGCGCTTGCCATGTGCTGAGCGGTGGGACGATTGGGGAGGATTCCGTCGGACTGTGGGATGGTTGACGTTGGTTGGACGGACATGCGACGAGCGGGGTGGTTGTTGGCGTAAGACGGGTATGTAGAATATGGCGGCTGCGCCTGCGAGGAGGCTGCAGTAGGCCTGAAGTCATAAGTGGTGCTTCGAGGTCCCGGAGAACCGAGGGTGCTGATGGGTAGGATCGAGGGCGCCGGCTCTGGCACCAAATCGATCCTCGGTTTCTTGTTTGGATACAGAGACGGCGGTTTGTAGGTGGCGGCCGTGAAGGCTGGCTCTCGCGGAGACAGTTGGTTGGAGATGCTGTACGAGGTCGGCGTCTGAGGTGGACTGGACAAGTCGTTGCCAAGCACCTGTCTTTTGATCAGTATCAACCCCGAAACAGCCCGAACTTGAACCATACCGTCTTCAACGGTGGAAGGGAGGGCTTCTGCGCGTCAAACCCGCTGTATGGCGGAGAATCCGGGGCACACGTTTGCCGGCGATCGTGTCGAATGTTGTGAGCGTCGTGGAGCGGACTCATGGGAGAGTATCTCACTGGACTCGGATATTTGAACGGATTGTGCATCGGCGGGCCATGTCGTGGGGTCATCGATGCATTCGACGGTTCGAAGGCTTCATCGCTACTGCGAGAGGCGTCAGGAGTCGGTAAGCGATGGCTACGACGTCGACGTTCCTTTTGTCGGTTTCCGTTGGAGCTGTACGTGAACGGTCGAGCCTCACCGAGGCTTAAGGACTCCATGCCAGCAAAACGGGTCTTCAGCCTAGATGTCCGCTGGGTTCTGTAGTTGGACTGGCCTTCGATAAGTCGTCTGGCAATGGGTCGACACTTCCGTCGACGCAGGACTTGATGGTTGTTGATCCGCTCACGAACAGTCGAACCAAGGCTGTAGGTGTGAGGACAGACACGGTTGGGTTGACCGCTCTTCACAGCAAGGTTCTCATTGTGCGATGGAGGCCAATTCGGTCGAGACAGAGTTCCCCAGCAGCGATCAAAGATGGCATTCTAACAGCGTGTAGCTATTAAAGAGCCAGGCCTGGACGGAGAGCGAGGAGCGCCGGGTATCCTTTCACAACTGGGGTTTCAGGAATAGTATGCTTCTTGTGCATTTCTGTTGGCCGTGAAACGTGGTGATGAGCTCTCTTGGGGGG
>Ga0058704_10000484_pt1 | contig 20604 bp, 11 predicted proteins | sample AgamicMgSfe_FD_71363 | JGI IMG/M metagenome (GOLD analysis project Ga0058704, IMG submission 71363) | Agave microbial communities from Guanajuato, Mexico - Mg.Sf.e | ecosystem: Host-associated > Plants > Phyllosphere > Phylloplane/Leaf | place: Guanajuato, Mexico | collected 2012-05-30
CAGGCGATTTTTCCTTCTCCCGCTTTGAGCGAGATGAGACCACGGATGCCGCATCATCATCATCATCATCATCATCATCATCGCGCCTTGACTTTCGCCTAGCTGCTCTGGAGCTGCCGCCATATACGTCGATAGGTTCCGACCCCGCCACCGAACGATGATCGTCGTAGTAGTCCGGGTCATCTGCGTATCCGACCTCCGAGCGTGCCTTCCCGCTCTTTGAGCTGCGCCTGCTCTCATACGAAAACGGGGGCTCGGAGGCAATGGAGCGCGAGCGTCCCTGCTCTGGCGAGGTACGACGAGGACTGTCCGAGATGCGCTGGTCGGCAGGATACTCTCGTCCTTGCTCAGACCGGTCTTTCTCAGCCTCCTCAGCTTCTGCCGCTGTGACGTTGTTTAGAGCATGCACATTGTGGGCTGGCTCCTCTATTTGATCCTTGTCGGCGTTGGTATATGCGGATGGCTCCTCGACAGGTGCCGTCTCCGTGACAGGCATCGCTTCCGCGCCGGCAGTAGCTTGACCGCCAATATAGTCGTCATATCTCAACTCGGAACGAAGTGGCGAGCTGGCGGCCGGCTCGTTAAACCTACCACTGTCGCGCTTCTTCTTCTTTTTCGACTTCTTGGTGTCAGCGATTTCCGCGTAAGGCTCTGCCTCCTTCATCGGCGATGAAGGCGCATCCACGACCTGGTACTGGAACGGGTCGTTGACCTCGATTGGCGTGATAGATTTGCTTGTACCAGAATCGGCTTCGAAGCTTCCAGGCATGAATGAAGGATGGTTGTTGGTTGACTCAGCCACGACTGGTGCGTCGGAGGGCTCGATATCCCGAATATCACGCTCGACTTCGCGAGCTTTCTTCTTACCTTTCTTGCTCTTCTTGTCGGTGCTCGACGGCCACTCTTCTTCTGGCTCCTCCGAAGCTAGGGTAGCAACAGCGGCAATGCCACCAGCGGCCAAAGCGGTTCCAGCTGTGTCGGCAAAATCGAGGTTCCTCGCCTCCTTGTCCCGCTTCTTCTGTTCCTTCTTGCTTAGCTTGGGCGTTTCTGGCTCGAAAGTAGCGGTCTCCGCGCTCGGAGACGCTTCAGCGACTGGATATCCTTCAATGATTTCGGGCTCAGAAACGACCGGGCTGGCAAGGTCAGAGACGTCACGTTTCGAGGCTTTGTCACGCTTCTTCCTGTCTTTCTTGCTGGGGAAGTACTCCTTCGATTCTTCTTGCGGCGTCTCCACGAATGCGCCTGGTGGAAGGTCAGTGGGCGTAGAAGACTCGCTCGTCTCGGTTTCAAGTGTAGGTGCGAGCTGGGCAGCCTTATCGCGCTTCTTTTTGTCCTTCTTGCTAAGCGGCGGCTCAAAAGCTGACTCTTCTTGCGGCGTCTCGACAAACGCGCCTATCTCAACGATGGGCGTCGAAGGCTCGCTTGTCTCGGTCTCAGAGGTCGATGCGAGCTGGGCGACCTTATCGCGTTTCTTCTTGTCCTTCTTGCTGAGCGGCGGCTCCCAAGAAGTATCCTCTTGTGGCATCTCTGCAGGTGCGCTGGGTAGAAAGTCGGGTTCAGCATTCGGAGTGGAGGGCTCGCTCGTTTCGGGCTCGACCGTGGCTGCGAGCTGGGCGGCCTTATCGCGTTTCTTCTTGTCCTTCTTGCTGAGCGGCGGCCCCCAAGAAGACTCTTCTTGTGGCATCTCCGCAGGTGCGCTGGGTAGAAAGTCAGGTACAGCCATCGGAGTAGAGGACTCGCTCGTCTCGAGCTCGGCTGTGGCTGCAATCTGAGCGGCCTTATCGCGCTTTTTCTTATCCTTCTTGCCGAGCGGCGGCTCCCAAGAAGGCTCTTCTTGTGGCGGCTCTACACTCGCGCTTCGCAAGGGTTCATCTCCAGCAGCAGATACAAGCGTGGAAGGGCCACTGGCCTCGAGTTCATCGATCGCTGCACGCATGGCAGCTTTCTCTCGCTTCTTCTTATCTTTCTTGCTTGGCAAGTAGTCGGCTAGCTCCTCAAGTGGTGTTTCCACCGTAACGCTTGGTGGGGCCTCAACTTCAGTGATTGGCGTGGAAGTCTCGCTCGGCTCGGTCTCGAAGGTTGTTCGCTTGACAGCTTTGTCCTTCTTCTTCTTGTCCTTCTTACTGACAGGGAAGTAGTCGGCTCGCTCCTCTTGCGGCGTCTCGGCAGCAGGAGCGCTAGGCGGGAGTTCAGCCTCGACAAGCATTGGCGTCGCAGGCCCACTTGCTTCTGTGTCCAAAGGCACTGCGCGCTTGCCACCCTTGTCGCGTTTCTTCTTGTCTTTCTTACTGACGAAGTAGTCAATCGGCTCCTCTGACGGCACCTCAACAGCAGGTACACTTGGAGGAAGCTCGATTTCAGCAGCCATAGGCGTGGACGGTTCGCTCGTCATGACCTCAGATGCTGCACCGCGCTTACCAGCCTTGTCCCGCTTCTTCTTATCCTTCTTACTGAGCGGTGGCGCCCAAGCAGGCTCATCGGCCCGTTCTCGAGATTCGGCTGGCGTTACTATCTCTTGCGCAGGCGTGACGGTCTCACCATACACCTCATCATCGAAGCTGCCTGGAATATGCTGCGGCTTCTCTTCAGCTGGAGTGGGCTCATCCGTCTCACCTTCAATGTAGCCGCGGACAGCTGGCATGCCCTCGGTACCTGGCGAGTCCATGCCAAAGCCATCAAGGTTGATGTCCGACACAGACCGATAGAACGGCTGACGATACAAATGAGGCGTCTCGGCACCGATGTCCTCTGCCTCGTCCACGTCGAACGCCGGGTTAGGACTACGCCCCTCTGCTTTGATACTCTCATACGGCAGTTCATCTTCGTGATAAGATGTGGTCTTGATACCAGAGCTCGGCGAGGCAGCTTCGACCACCACTTCATCCAGAGGCGCAGGTGGCACATCAGCGGCATTTCTGTACGAGTCCGGCTCTTGAAATGGTTCCGGTGTTGGTGGGTCGTAACTATGAGTCTTGTTTTCACCCCAGGATATGCTTCGGCTCCTGCTGCGATCACGTCTTGGCCTCGAGGGAGCAGACTGCACCTCGGCCACATCCACATCTTGATTTTGAGCTAGGGGCGAGGGCGGTACCGATCCTTTACCCTTGATAGAGGACGGCGCGCTCGGAGGTGGCGTCGGCGAGATGACATTGAGTGCTGGTACACCGTATGGTGCATGCTTACTCCGGCTGTATGGCGCATCGTACGTAGAGCCTCCGAAATGTGACCGAACGTCGGCCTCAGGGACATGGTGGACCTGGACTTGGTTATCGCCAAGTGGGTCCGCAACCTTCGTCTTGCCGGCCGAGGTTTGAGATAGGATGTCTTTCGGCGTAAAGAATTCTGCTTGCGATTGAGCAGGCTGGTTGTAGTAGTCGGTCATATCCGCAACGACCTTATCAGCGGCCTCGTGTGCACGGTTCGCATGTCGAGCGTACTCTGAGTCGCTGCGCTTGCGCTTAAAGAAGTCTTTGTCGAAAATGTCATCGTCCATAAGCGGCGTACCGGAGGCTTCTTCCGTGGGCACAATCTGCCTTGCTGCGTACGAAGCGTCGCTCAGCTTATCATCTTGGGCCTGGTGGTAGAGCGCTTGACCTTCAGGGAACGTGTCGTATTCCTGCTCTCGCTCACGGTCTTTCTCATGGTTGCGGCCATGCTCCGATCCAGCAAGGACAGTACCAACAGTAGCTGCTGCTACAGCTCCAGCCGCGACTGGACCCCAAGAAGAGGTGGACGGCTTGCGTGAGCGCTCTTCGCCTTTCTCCACTTCATCTCTACGCGCCCGGCGCTCATCCGCTTCAGCTTCCCGTTCATGCTCTCGGCGCTCCTCTTCTTGTCGCTCATGCTCACGGCGAGCCTGTTCCTTCCGCTCACGCTCTGAGTGCTCATACTCCTCAAGCTCGCGCCTCCTAGCTTCGATTTCGGCCTGCAGGTCTGCTTCGCGTTGTGCACGTGCTTCGTGAGCCCGCTCAGCTTCTTCAGCAGCCATAGCCTCCCGCTGCCGCCGACTCTCCTCCTGCTTCCTTGCATCTTCGGCCAGACGCGCCTGCTCGCGGTGGTAGGCCTCCTCCTGCTCTCGTTGGTCGCGCTCACGTCTTTGACGATTCATCTCAGCCTGCTGCTCAGTTTCTCTGCGTTGACGTTCCATTCGCTGACGGTCCATCTCCGCCTGCTCCCCGGCCTCTCTCCGTGCCGCTTCTTCACGCTCCCGCTCAAGCGCAGCTTCCGCAACCCGCCGATTCTCATCCTCTCGTCGACGGCGGACTTCTTCCTCCCGCTGACGAGCATCTTCCTCTTTGGCAGCACGCTCAGCTTCTTCCTTGAGCGCTCGGGTGCGGTCGGCACGGCGCCTCTCCTCATCTTCCCTCTCGCGCTCACGGCGGCGCTCCCTATCTGCCTTCCGCTGTTGCTCATCAGTAAGTCCAAAACGGACGTTGGCCGGATCTCTGGGTCTGCGGCTCGAACCGGCAATGATGCTTCCAGCTGCAAGCGCACCGGCACCGATGAGTGCGGCATCCTGCAAGCCAAAGCTCGACCGGATTGGGCTCGATGCAGTTCGTCTAGGCTTAGGGCGGTCGTCGAACTGGGCTGTGTCTTGAACAAACGCTGGAGTTGCGGGAGCGATTGGTTGAGGTTGCCGGATCTGGCCCGGTCCTGGACGGGCGACCGGCGGCTCGGAATCAAAAGCGCCAGGCATCGAAGTGTGCATTGACCCAGCATCAGACATTGGCCGCGGGTCAATGTACTGCATTGGCTGCTGCGGCTGCTGCGGCACGCTCGTGCTTGATGTCGCATGGCTGTCCATAGCCGAAGGTCTCCGTATCTCATCTCGCATAGACCCAGCTACTACATCAGCACCTAGGCCTGCGCCTACAGGACCGACATATGCATCGGAGGACCTTGAGGGGTAAACAGGCTGCGGTGAAGACGGTCTACGCCGCTCCTTTTTGTCCTTACCACCCCACCTCCAGCCCCAAGCACTCAGACCATCACCTGACGATGTGCTTTCTCGGCTCTGGCGGCGGGAGAGGGTAGACCCTCCAAAGGCAAGGGCAGATTCTAAACTCACGGCACTCTCGGCGTCGGAAGGCACCTCGTCCTCCCATTCATCATCGTCAGGCTCGGCATGAAGTCTCCTCTCATCTCTGTGTGCGCCGAGTTCCGGTCTGCTTGTACGCTTGGTGACTCGGTGGCCTTTCTGCGCAGCTGCTAATGCAGCGGCCGTAGCACCAATGCCAGCTACAGTAGCGGCAAGACGTTCGTCCGATCGCTTCCGTGGCATTCTTGTCGATGGCTTCCGTCTTAGGGGCAAGTTTGTCTTACTTGAGTGACGCTCGCCAAATGCCATATCAGCGTCGGAGGACGAAGATGAGCCGTTGCCGAAGGTAAAGAAGCCGCTTCGCTTCTTTCGGTGCTCTCTGCTAGATCGACGCTGCTTCTTTTCGTTTTGCGAAGGCGAGAAGAAGCTGCTGAGAATACCGCCTTCGGAGTCGGAGGTCCTGCAATTTGTACGCGAGTGGTCATAGTGAGAGCCGTTGGGAGACCGCCTGCGCCTGGGCTTGGACCCCGTGAAGCCCAAGATCTCGCCAAGTCCAGGGCTGTGGCTTCGCGACCGGCTTCGGGGATGTTGGCGCACGTAAGAACCGTTCGGCGGGCTCCCACGACGGTGTCCGTGGCCTTTCGCAATTACTGAAGCAGCAGCAGCACCTGCAGCCGCGCCCATGATTGCACTCTTTCGGTCTTGTGAGTGTGACCTCGAGCTGTGAGGCACTCTGCGTTGCTCAGTCCAGCCATCTTGTGTACGCACGGTGATATACTCCTCCCTCTCTATTCTCCCAGTGACGCCGTGAGAAGATCGCCTTCTGCGCTCACGAGAAGAGCTGCGACTCCTGCGCCTCATTGCTGAGCTTGCACGGTGGCCAGACTTGATGCTATACGTGTCGTCAAAGTTGCGCCGGTCGTTGAACAGCGCATTTGCACCAGCCGCCACGCCAGCAGCCGCCAGTCCGGTACCGAGCATGTCCGTCTTGCTGCTACTGGTCCTGCGCTTTTCATCAGAAGCGTAGTACCGGCTCTCTTTATCGACGCGTGTGCTTCCTGCGCGTCTCAGCGAGTCTTTACTGCCCATCCGATGCATCCTTTCATGCGACCTTCGCCTACGAAGCTCTTCATTTGACTCTCGCCGGGTTGGGTTGTAATGATGCTGTCTTGGACCCCCTAACGGCGTAGAGCGCGGGTCAAAGCAATATTTGCAGACACCGATGTACTCGGTATACTCTTCCATCCTCTGCACGTCATCCGGATCTGAGATGAGGTTGAGCAGGCCGTCCTTGAGGCGAGAGATTGGACCTTTGTGCTCATGGTGGTAATGATAATGTGGGTTCATGCCGTCATGGTCATGGCCGTTCGTGTAAGATCGGCTTCCAGGAGACGGTCTTGGTGGAAGTTGACCTCCACCTCCTCCTCCACCGTGATAGGAGGTTGAGTTCGTGTGAACTGAATGCTGTTGCTGATGATGTTGATTCATCTCATATGCCGCATATCCTGCGGCGGCGGCGGCACCCGCTGCTGCGTATACTGGTACATTAGAGTTAGTACGGGAAGGGGTCTTACCTGGTGTTCCCTGCATCGGTCTTGGCGGTTGCTGAGGGGCGTAGTACGCTTCGCTTGCAGTGGCTTGAAAAGGTCTTGGTGGCTGCGCAGGTCGCGCCTCGTGGTACTGTCCACTCGAGCTCGCTCGACTCGGGTGCGTTGGCTGCGACGGCCGATCGTAGTATGCGTCATTTGAGTTTCTTTCAGTGGGTCGTGATGGTTGCGATGGCCGATCGGGGTACGCCTCACTCATGCTTCCGTGACTCGGTCGCGATGGCGTTCCGTAGTATGCTTCACTTGAGTTTTCTTGACTTGGTCGCGGTGGCTGTGATGGCCGATCGTTGTATGCTTCACTTGGATTTCCTTGACTCGGTCGCGAAGGCGTTCCGTAGTAATCCCCGTTCACGCCACCTTGAGCTGGTCTGTCTGGCTGGGTAGGGCGGTTGTAATGATTGTTCTCCCCCAGTCGTTGAGTCGTTCGTTCAGACTGCGATGAGGTTTGGTAGTAACCTCCACTGGATGTCATGATTGAAGGATCGGTACTGTGTCGCGTCGGCCTTGTCGGAGTTGTGGAAGTGACTGGTCCTGTACCATACGCGACCTGTGGCTGAGATGACGTCGGTCGTGGTGATTGATGATGAAGAGCGGAAGAGGATCCGATAGCGGCGGTTCCGGCAGCAATTGAGGCGATCTTTCCGAGATTCGATGGCTTACTCGAGCTACCGGAGGGCTGTCTGGTAGACTTTGAAGGCTTCGAGCTTGATGGAGTAGTCGGCTTAGCTGGCTCAGCGTAAACGGGACTGACTTTGCCACCATAAAAGTCTGCCGCTGAGCCGTGGCCAGTGTCTTGAGCAGGGTGTGCTTCAGCCGAAGCCGCTACCAAGTGATCCAGGTCTGGGTTCACCAGCATGTTTGGAGTGTTCGAGCGGACACCCGGCTGATAGCCAACAGATTGCCCTTCATCCTCATAATACTCGGACGCCTGACCGTAACTATCCGCTCTTGTCGGTCCCAGCTGCGGTCTAGCATACGTCTGCGGATTCTGTCCCGGAAATTGATGCGCCACATCCGACGACGGGAGTGCGCCAGACATATATGGTTCAGATTGCTGCTGCTGCTGAGAAACCGGACCAACCATCGCACCATCGTATTGACCCGGGAATTGATCAAAGCTACCCATAGCCGGTATGCCTCGCTCGCCGCTCCTTCCATTCGCACCCAAGTCTTCCGCTCTTGCCTTACCACGCGCCTTCTCGCCATCTCTGTAAGCCGCGCTTTCCCTCTCTCGTCTCCTCTCCTCCCTTCGCTCCTTCCTATCTCGTTCTCGGCTCCTGCTTTTGCTACGCTCTTTCCCCGAGCGACTCTTCCTCCGCCTTTCTCGATCATCGCCGGTCCGACTCTTCCTCTCGCTCCGCGCATCTCTGTCTCTGTCATCGTCTTCCCACTCATCTTCCTGGTCCAGCTTTCTAATTGCGCTCTCCGTCAACGCAGCGGTGCCCGCTTGCGAACTCGGGGCGGTACGATACACAGAATTTGGCGCAGTGGCGTACACCGAGTTGCTATACGTGCTCCGCCCATCATCATCTCCATAGACACTTCTACTGCTCCTATGGTGCCGTCTACCACTCGTGGTACTCTCATCGTCTCCATGATGTCTGCGCGACGATCCTGTAGGACCCGAAGCAACAGACTCGCCGCTCTTGCTCTTCCTGCGCTTTCCGCCCGCGACACTCCCGCTCTCGCTGCGCTCGCTGCGGCCGGTAAAAGCTGCTTTCCACATGGTCGAAGTTGTTGTGGGGTACTGTGTTCCCTTAAGATATCCTCGCTATTTCTTCCGTCTCGTCGAGATCGCGCGTCTTTCGAATATGCGCGTTCGCAGCAAGTCTTCGCTAGCTAATCGGTCTGCAATATGCGACCACTAAATGCTCAATCGCTCGTCGCGTCGTTCGTCCGCGTTGTCGGTAAACGTTCGTGTCGCGATAAAGTTCACCGTGTCACAGCAACTATACAGTATCTCGTGTCGCAGTATGTACAAAAAGTACAGGATCGCTGCAAGTCATTGCGGCGACCGGGTGAGGCGGCGAAGAAACCGCATGTGTGAGCGGTCGTGGAGCTCGGTGGATGGCGCCAACACAGAGGTGCATACACCTGCATATGGAGATCTCCGCAAAGACAAGGCTGGGTCGGGTGGCAACGGCCGAGGCTCTTCCTGGAGCCGCTAGCGTGAGATTCAGCCTTCGTGAGCACGCAGGTCACGGTCATATAGAGGAGTACTCCAGAGGAAAGACAGAGTAATGAAAGTACGACGTGCGAGTACAGTGGTGAGGCTGATATCTAGTGCAGTGCGCACTGCTTGATGCCTAAGCTGAGCTATCTGCCCATGTTGCTGCCCAATTCTGCCAGGCACATCCTCGTGCTCCTATGCCCTGCGTTATGCGAGCAACGCCGAACGCCTCGCTCCTTTGCGTAACAGTCATCTAGTAGTACATCATGCTGAAGCTCTCCTGACCGCCGTCTTCCCGGCTAGAGGTGTGGAACTGTATACTACCAATCCAGCGCGAGCATCAAAATTACGCAACCCATACTCTGGCCACTCCCCAATGAAGGAACTGATGTCAACCGTTAATGTTGGAAACGACATCGACTTAGTTAGGGAGTTTAGTAGACTTGACCACCGAACTGCGCCCTCAGCGCATTGATCTGGTTCCTCGGCCCATCATCTAGGCCCATGATCTGCTCTCTACTCATGTTAAGAACTTGCTGAATCAGCGCCACTTGCTGTGGGTCGGTTGGCATCTGCGCAACCGGCTGTTGTTGCTGCGGAGGAGGTTGATACGCTGGCTGCTGGACCGGTGGCGTGGGCGCATAGCTTTGCGGCGGAGGCTGGTGATACTGTTGTGGTGGCATAGCAGATGGTGGTGGTTGCGCGTACGGCTGCTGCCCTCCGTATGGTGGCTGTTGGGGCATACCCTGTGGTGGATAGCCTGGCATAGACATCGGTGGTTGTTGAGGAGGCACTTGTTGCGGTGGAGCTTGTGCAGTTTGCTGAATCAGAGAGCCGAGAATGTTAGGGTCGACCAGACCGAGCAGAAGGAGAGCTTGGAAGATGGCGTAGCCTAGCTGTGGCGCTTGTGCAAGAAGAGCAGATGCCTGTGCCGGGTTTTGGTTTGTGAGGTTCTTCATCTGACTGAGGATGTCGAGAAGCTGCGGCGGCGGTAGGGTAGATAAAGTCTTGCTAATCGCGTCTGGTGCCGACAACCCAGCAGGTAGATCCACGCCCGGCGGTAATTGTGGCAGTGCCGCACCATCTGCCTGGGGCGGCGGCGCATTCATACTGAAGTGTGCAGGTGGCGGCGCTCTCCCATTTGGGCCATCATCCTGCCGTTGTTGATCCTTGTTGCCCTTGCCGCCGCCGTTGTCATTGCTGTAGTCCACCCGCAGCGTCCTGCCCATGATCTCGAACTCGTTCAGGTTGCGCACCGCTGAAGCCGCGGCATCGGTATCGGTGTACTCGAGGAAGCCGAAGCCTTTGGGTCGGCTGGTCTCCTTGTCGTAGACGAGGCGGAAGTTGACGACCTGCCCGACGCGGCCGAAGATTTCACATATTTGCTCTTCGCTGACGCCTAGCACTTGCACTCAGTATGCGCGAATGTGTATGGAAGCGCGACCGAACTTACCATATGGGATGTTGCCGATGAAGACGACTCTACCGCCCTTTTCCCTTTGCGCCATCGTGAATCGCAAGCAGCCCTCTCTCGCGGAGCTTTTGTGGATTGAAGGTTCGCGGTGGTCTCGTCTCGGTTATGACGGTGTTCGTGAGTACGTTGGGTGTCAATGATTTGCAGTTAGACGTGTGGCCTCTGGGGAATTTGTCATAAGGCGGTAATGTATGCGTGAGATATGCAAGTCGCGTGCTTTGTGTCGGTTTGTTGCATGAACATTGAAAGCGCTCGAGCCGCTTTGCGATGATCGGCGGAGTTTGAGCTTCACCTCCGAGCTGGACTGGACTGGCATGTGAAGACATCTGACGCGAATTCCTGTGCATCACGACAGAACACAAGACTGTCCGTGAGAGAGAAGAGAAGATTCGGACACGATCGGTTGCGACGAACATGATACAACGATAGCACGCGAGCATGTTCAACTTCACGCCTCTGCTCGGCGCGCAATCCGAGTCGCCGGCCTCTCAGTCGCTGCTTGAGCTCGATGGAGGAGTCAAGATACTAGTTGATGTCGGATGGGACGAGGCTTTCGACGTGGGACAGCTATCAGCATTGGAAAAGCATGTCTCGACGCTATCTATCGTCCTGCTCACCCACCCGACTATCGACCACCTCGGCGCATACGCGCATTGCTGCAAGCACATCCCTCTCTTCAGCAAGATCCCCGTCTACGCAACAACGCCCGTGATCAATCTCGGCCGGACACTGTTGACAGATCTCTACGCATCATCGCCACTTGCTGCTTCGGTAGTGCCGACCTCTTCGATAGCATCCTCGCCCACATCATCCGCCGCCGATTCCTCACCAAATATACTTCTCCAACCACCAACATCCGACGAGATCGCAAGCTACTTGAGCCTCATCAACCCGCTCAAGTACAGTCAGCCGCATCAGCCGATACCATCCCCCTTCTCGCCGTCGCTGAATGGCCTCACCATAACAGCTTACGGCGCGGGACACACGCTGGGAGGAACAATATGGCACATTCAGCACAGACTCGAGAGCATTGTATACGCAGCAGATTGGAACCAAGGGCGAGAGAACCTGCTGTCCGGCGCATCATGGCTTAGTGGAGGGTCAGAGATCATCGAGCCTCTACGGCGGCCCACAGCGCTGATCTGCTCGTCAAAAGGCGTAGAGAAGAGCAACCCTTTGTCGCGAAAGAAGCGAGATGATACCCTCATCAGCCTCATCCGCGAGACCATCGCACAAGGTGGCAAAGTGCTCATACCTACTGACTCCTCCGCACGTGTGCTGGAGCTTGCCTTTCTACTGAACCAGACATGGCGTGACAATATTGACGGCCCGCATGCTGACACGTACAAGAATGCGCGCATCTACATGGCGAGCAAAAGTAGCACGAGCAGTGTGCGCTTCTTGAACAGTATGCTGGAATGGGTCGACGATGCTGTGCGCGGTGAGGCCGAGGCTGCCATGACCAAGGGCAAAGGGCAGGGCAAGGCCACGAATCCTCTTGACTGGAAGCATGTCCGTCAGATTGAAAAACGAACGCAAGTAGCGAGGGCGTTAGCAAGGAGCAAGCCTTGTGTGATGCTTGCGAGTGACGCGAGCCTAGAGTGGGGCTTCTCGAAGCAAGTGCTACAGGCGCTAGCAGGTGATCAGAGGAATCTCATTGTCTTGACGGAGAGGATGGCGAAAGTCGACCAGCTGGGTCAGAGGAGCGTCGGGAGTCAGCTATGGGATGCATTCCATCAGCAGCAAGGCCAGAATTCGCCACAGAGTGGTGCTAGGGTGGTCAACACGGACGGCGTGACGCTTGAGTTACATGAAGCGAGCACCACCGGTTTGAACGCCGACGAGACAGCATTGTACCAGACTTACGTCGCTCGCCAGCAACAGTTACACAGCACACTCCAAGGCGACAATACTATGGCTGACGCTACAACAACCGGTCCGACTGATGTGATTGAGGAAGAAGAGGAGTCGGAATCGGAAGATGAAGACGAAGACGCGCAACATCAAGGTCGAGCCCTCAATCTCTCAGCCCAGCTCACGCAGTCCAGCAAGCGCAAGGTCGGCCTCACAGACGCTGAGCTTGGTGTCAACGTCTTGCTGCGAGGCAAAAGCGTCTTCGACTACGACGTACGAAACAAGCGAGGGAGGGAGAAGATGTTCCCTTTCGTGGCACAACGGGCGCGGAATGACGAGTATGGAGACATGATCAAGCCCGAGGACTACCTGCGCGCCGAAGAGCGAGATGAGGTTGACGGCGTCGACATGCGCGACGGTGTCAAGAACGAGACTGCCGTAGGCCAGAAGCGAAAATGGGACAACGTTGCCGGTAAAGGCGGCGCCAAAGGCCGTCGCGGCTCTAAAGCCCAGAATAAGCGGCAGAGGCAGGACAAGGGAAAGCCGCACGAGCCGGACGACATCGATGCGGCCATCGCTCGCGCTACGGGCGAGAGTCTGGGCGGTGCTGGTGGTGCCAATGGGACCGCACCGGAAGAGAGCTCGGAGAGCGAAGAAAGCGACTACGAGCCTGAAGAAGCCGTGTCCGACGAGCCGCAGAAAGTGATCTTCACGAAACATAGCCTCACAATGAGGTGCCGCATAGCGCACGTAGACTTCTCGGGACTGCACGAGAAGCGAGATTTGCAGATGATCATACCGCTCATAAGGCCGCGGAAGCTCATTTTGATAGCTGGCGAGCAAAGCGAGACACAGACCTTGGCCGATGAGTGCCGAAGGCTCCTTGGCGGAGAAGGCGATACGGCTACAACGGACATCTTCGCGCCTGTGATCGGAGAATTGGTGGATGCAAGCGTAGATACCAACGCCTGGACGCTCAAGCTAAGTCGACAATTGGTCAAGAAACTCACGTGGCAGAACGTGAAGGGTCTAGGTGTGGTAGCGATTACTGGTCGACTGGATGCGGCGCCGATAGACGAGCCGGTCAAGGCCGAGGACGAAAACGTGAAGAAGAAGCTCAAGCTCATCAAAGGTGAAGAAGCAGCAGCGGACACGGATACGACATCCGAAGCTCTAGCCAAATCATTAGACACGCCAAGCATACCAATCCTCGACCTCCCAACCACAACCCTTGCCACCGCCGGCGCACCCATCCAACAGCAACGAGCTACTCAGCCGGTACACGTAGGCGATCTGCGTCTCGCATCTCTGCGCCAGGTTCTCTCCACTCGTGCCCACACCTGCGAATTCCGAGGTGAAGGCACACTCTTGGTTGACGGCACGGTGGTGGTGAGGAAGTCGGCGTCCGGGAAGATAGAGGTGGAGGCTGATGTCAAGGGGCTAGACCAGCCGCAATGGGCGACGGAGGAGAAGAAAGGTAGTTTCTATGCGGTCCGGGATTTGATTTACAGGGGTTTGGCGGTGGTGGCGGGTGTGTAGCGCTGATAAGATACCCAACACGAAGTGTTCACTCAGGAGAAAATTCGATCACCGCCGAGAGTTGCAGGGCTCGTGATGCGGCATGCGCTCACCGACTGAAAGCGCTTCTCAGGCTGCTACATAAAGCGCGTTCAATCTTCTACATTCATATTCTTTCCCCTTCACCTCCCTTTCTCATTACGAACGACATTATCGTTGCAATACTAACCGCCAACCGCAACTGCCAAGTACTATCATGTTCGAGAGACTGTTCGGTTTTAAACAGCCCGAACTACCGTATGTGAGCACGCCAGCTTTCAGCACAACAATGCTGACGCATGCAGAATATCGACTCAATGGCCTTTCGCCGACTTAGATCTATCACTGTTCGATAACGAGAACTTAGTCTACCCGCCGCTTGAGCAGCTACAATCAGCATCAATGCTCGAGGTCGCAAAACCAAAGCAGCCTCCGGCGACACCACCTGTTGATCACACACAGAACGACGAAAGATCTCCAACCGTCGAACAGAACCTGCACCTACAAACCGGAATCCAGGCCCTCAAGCGCGAGCTACGTCACGTTGAACGACAACTCGGGACAAAGCTTGGAGCCCAAGACGCAGCACTGAAGAGCGAAGAGGCGCAGGAACGCGCTGATATTCACGTACTATCGCAGCTACTTGAGACGCTGCGGGCAAAGCAAGACGAAGATATACGCTCCCTGCGCAAGACTATCGCTAAGCAGGATCGGGAGATACAGAGCTTGCGATCTGGGCTGGGCGATGTGCAGAAGCAGATCAAAGATGCGGTCCTCACATTAACAACTACAAGTATCGACATAACGCCGAATCGTCGTCATGAGCTCACACAGAAACAGACTTATCAGCCGCATCTACATGAGCATCTGAAATGTGGAGTAAGGCTAGGTGACTGCGAGTACGGTCAAAGCGTTACGCCGGGAGGGAAGTACAAAACTATTGACAACGACTTCTGAGCGCTTGACGATTCTGGTGTTTTCGAAAGCTCATCAACGCCGGCCAGTAGGTAGTATGTAGGTAGGAATGCCCCGTAGCGGCGACGCAAGCGCTGGAGAATTGATATGTAAGTAGTGCAAACTTCCGCCATCAATGTTTGCGGTGACTGATCAATTAATCACATCGGTGCGTGAGATTGGCAAGCCACACATCTACCTGATGTAGGATCCACCCCCTAAGACATGGCTACTTGGACCTCTTCACTGATACTCAAATGTAGCAGGACCGACCAGCTGATGCTCGCAGGTTTATACATTGACGTACACACTGAGCGCGAAGCTCAGTGAACATACTTAACAACGGGCATATACCGGTCACGAGACTCGTCATCACTGCTACATAAGGCACTCTTCCAACCACATTCTCCTTCTTATCAAAAATTGACTTCCCCATCTATCCACCAGGCACCCATCCATCAACCAACTCAAGCTGTATTATCACCTCGAGCAGAACTTATCACGAGGGAGTGCTACCATTTCCAAACTTTCACGAACCACCGTGAGGTGAGCACTCTGCGGTGATTGCATCCAGGCGCTTGTTCTTGCAACTTACGTTGGCAGAATTTCACCAACCGTCCGCTATCGAACATGGGCTCAGCAAGCGAAAAAGAGAGTCAACAGGCTTCACCGGGAGCACCACGTACTCAGCTCGATCACGATACCTCTAACCGAGCAAGTTTGTCAGCGCCTGCTAGCGAGCATGTCGAGCATGGCGATCCGTCGCCGTACTCTGACTTTGAGCATCGAACCGACCTGCGACATGAGGTCCAGGTGCTCAAGGATCAGATCAAGCGCATGGGCGAGCAGCATAAAGCCGACACACAACAGCTCAGAGCTACGCTCGAGCACCGAGACGTTTATGACAGAATCGACAACAACACTGACCACCCCACGAACGAGCCTTTGAACGCCGACGAGACACTTGCACGAAATACACAGCAAGGCGAACTCGTTAACGAACGCTTATCGCGACTTGAAGTCAACGTCGAGAACTTGGTTGCCGAACGTGTCTTTGAGGGGGCTAGGCGCACCGTGGCCGAACAGAGCTTCGCATTCCAAGCGATGGCCGACAGCATGCAAATGCAATGTCCATTCCATGATGGCCCTTGTGCTATGCGAGCGACTCCAGAAGACTGCCCGAATTGTAAGGTCAGGACAGCGCAGAGGCCGTTCGGACGATGCGGATTGTAACGGTGTAGCTGATGGCGTAGACGCGGTCTTCCTCTAATTGACACAGGGTGTCTTGCGGGACATCTGAGGTAGTCGAGCGAAGTAGATAAGTACGTAACGTAGCAGCCTGGCTTAGCACACTTTCGGTATAACCTAGGTCTGATCAGCCGGGCGAGTAGTAAAGACTAGCACCCTCGGCGACTGGCATATGTCTCACTGGTCCTCTTGTTCAAGTGTCAGTACCAAGGCATGACGGCTCGTTCCTGCCAATTCCGGTGAGGCTGCAATCTGAGACAGAGCTACCAGCACAGCCCCCTAGAATCTTTTCGCATCATGGAAGTTGGCTCTTCTAACACACGTCCTCTACCTAAGTGCACCAAGCCTACCGATGGCACGACGTGGTGGTACGCTGATTGCAGCGCCCATGCGACGGATCAGACAGATCTTTAGCAACCTCATCATGCCTCCGAAGGTGACCGCAACGGTCGCTTGTGTTCTCGACACCACCGAGTTGTTGGAAGCAATTCTAGCGCAGCTTCCACCTATTGACCTGCTGAGACTTCGGCGGGTGTGCAGGCGCTGGAAGAACGTTGTTCAAGAGTCCACTTTGCTGCAGCGCAAACTATTCCTGGAGATGAAGTTAATGAACGGCACCGACACCCTCTCACTTCATGCTGCTTTCCGCTCCTTGATCATCAGTATGTATCGCCTATCCAGTGTGACGCTCACCTGCTAACATTACATCCAAGACACCTACAGCCGAAGATGCTCAGTAAGGAGCTCGATATGGCGCACCGGCGAAGAATCACCAGCAACCGTGCATCCTGGAGTCTTCTTCAACAGCTTCATCGAGCGATCAATGGATTCACGAAGCCGACATCGGTTTCTGGAGGGCGACATTCCGCTGGGGATGAGGACGATGCATCTCTTCTCTCAGCCAGTGTCCGAGATCTCAGCGATTGCTGAAAGCAGTAACCACACCTGGTGCTATACACTCTCTGCCATAGATGGTGTAAGTATCCGCATTGGTGACTTGATGAATGTGGTGCAACCATACGAGGATCGCCACGCAGGGCTTGAGGCGGCACAGGTGCTGTACGATGCAGCACTCACCGCATGTGTGGTAGTCGACTGTAACGAGAACACTTGGCAGGCACGATTGGCCTCCCTGGTCCACTGGCCGAGGTAGCTGGGTAGTGGGAAGGTTGTCTGTCTCGGCAGCTTGTAGACGTAGGTACGCCAGAACATACATGCTCAGGAGAAGTCAATCGCTTGAGCGTAGCACTCGATCATACCAGTGCTCCAACGACGTATCCGATGTTGATGATTGAGTGCTCCGTTTTCGCACTCCTTCCAGAACGTGAATGCTTTCACATGCTAAAGCCGTGCGACTTGACCTCCGGTGATGTAAGTATCATACCCACTTCCCAAGGCACAAGAAAGCTGGCTCTCCATCTTCTAAACCAACTGGCCGTGTCACGCACGAACAAGCCAGCAATAACATTGACAGGAGCAATGCAGCGAGCTCTTACCACCACGGAGCTGCTTGAGGCTATCCTAGCGGAACTGCCGCCTCTTGACGTTCTCAGAGCTCAACAAGTGTGCAAATACTGGCAAGACGTCCTCCAGACATCGACGACTCTGCAGCGTAAGCTTTTCGTCAAAGCCGATGCACGTGAGATAGTACAACACCGTAGGTGACGATGCTACTTCTGTAAACAAGATCCTGTGACTGACAGACACTGTAGCTAAGACCTTCATCAAGCGGCAACCACGACTGGTTGGTGAAGGGGAGGACGATGTCGTGCCAATCAAGATACTCGATCTGAACCCTTGGCTCAACGTCTTCTTCCGCAATCAGCTCCAGTTCGACGACGAGAAGCGCTACTACATCGATCTGCCAGCCTTCCAAAATCCAGGCGCATGGACGAAGATGTACCTCACTTCGCCTCCAATGGCGCGCATCGACGTCACGATAGTTGTCTTCTCCAAAAGATGGACTTGGATGGTCTCCATGACGGATGGCGTTGGTGTGCGACTGGCCGATATAGTCAAAGTCGTCAAAAGAGAGACGAAGAACGCACAATATGCGAAGCTGGCGTTCAACAAAGACGTAGAAGCTTGCCTGCAGCCGCTATCTGCGACTGATCTGCCGCCCCTTTGGGTACTGAGACGGAGCCGTATTGCGTAATGTGGTGGTGTCTGCGGTGTGGGGCGGATGGTGGATGGTAGACCGGCTGTCAAGCCTCCGGAAACTGCTGGCAGCATAGCAACTCGGACAGTATACCTTGGACTTGGTGGTAGTGAACTATGTCATCGCCATCCGTGGATCATGTTTTCGTTTGCCCTTAGCATTTACAATAGCTCCAATATGGTGTCCAACAACGGAATCGTACCCTGTCACATGTCAATCACCCTCGCTCTTGCCCCATCTGCGGCACGTAGGAGCCCCACCTTTCCGAGGCTGACTCAACGTTAAGCACAGTCCGACAGCCTTATCGAGGCGTTAAGAACCTGCTTCCCGCCAACAACTGAACGGTCTTGCCGTACACGACGATATTCAATCCAAACATGAAGACAGTAACCGAGCAAGTATTTACCGCAACCGAGCTGCTTGAAGCAGTCCTCGCAGAGCTACCGCCAGTCAATTTACTCCACGCGCAGCAAGTATGCAAACGGTGGCAATCCGCCGTCCACGCATCAATGAACTTACAGCGCAAGCTATTCCTCAAGTCCGAAGACGAAGAGCAGGTTCTCTGGATCTTCAAACCAGTAGGTACGCCCGGTAAGTTTGCCCCAAGATCAATCCTCAACGCATCAGCGCTAGCCCTTGCCAAAAGACGACGGCGAGCTCAACGACCCCCTCGACATCGAATGCTACTGGACCACAGTAAGCGGCGACAACATCAACAAGCGAACCAACATCCTCCGCAATCCATTCTTCGACACCATCTTCCCTGAGATCTCCAAACCATACTACGGCCGCAGCATGGCACGGCTGCCTACCAACGGATCCTGGGAAAGCATGTACATTGCATCGCCGCCAGTCTCGCGCACTATCATCTGTGTTGCATATGATACATTGGGGGACGATTTTTGGCAGCACGTGAAACGAGAGGTGCGCGCGAGCGAAGGTGACGGGATTGGTGTGCGCATGATTGACATCGTTAGCATGGTCCAGGAAGTCTTGTCATATGGTAGAGAGTTGGTCGAGATAAACTTCGAGGGCCTTTGAGAGCTTCTTGGGTCGACAGTTTGATCGAAGGTCTAGACCCCTAGGGTAACGGAGACGGTCGGCAAGGAGCGTAAGCGAGAGGGGGAAGGCTGCAAATAGTGTACCAGCGGAACTATTGAGCTATACGATACGCCCCGAATCCAATGCCAATCTGCTGTTGATACATTCACCCTTCTCCACTGCTAGGTACCACTCTTTCCCATCCATATATGTTTACACTCTTCCCCGCTACTCCCTCTCAACTATTTCGCATCATCCTCTGACCCTAGACCAGCACTCCAACTCAACCATCTCCATTTCGCACACCCCACCATCACACTCAAACAATTCCATAAACCCTCTTAGCAGTAATATAACAGATCAACCCAAACGCCACAAGCCCCCCCGTCAAACAAAAGAACCACACCAAATCCCCCTCGTACTCCTGTCCCGGGACCCACACATTCATACCCCAAAGACCCGTCACGATATTCATTGGCAGCACGATCGTACCTAGAACGGTAAGTTTGCCGAGGACGTCGTTGGTTTGCTCGGCGCGCTCGTTCATGCGGATGTTGATTTGGGCGAGGTAGTTGCCGTGGGCTCTGCTTAGGAGACTAGCGGAGAAGAGAAGTATTAGTGGGTGGGGAGGGGTTAGGGTGGGTAGGGGTTAGGGGTGTTTACTTCTCGTAATGCGATAAGTTGCCTGTCATGGTGACGATATGATCTTGGATGTCGCCAAGATAGAGGCCAATCTCCGATCTCGGCGCCACCTCCCAATGCTCATTACACCGCTTCGCAAACCCCTTAATCACATCCGCCTTGTTGCCCAGCAAACGATACAAACTCATGACTCTCTTCCTGCACTCTCCGACTCGGCGCAACATGTCGCCTCCAGACTCACCAGCGGTCAGTTCGCCTTCTGCCTTCCTCGCACCCATGTCGCCCTGGTTCGTCGGCTCCTTCCCACCTTCCTTTTCGTGTGAGGAGGACTGATTCTTGCCGCTCTTTCCACCGCCGCCGTGTTGATGTGTGAGTGGCGGACTTTCGGTGGAGTTCGAGTGCATGTTGAGGATATCGTCGTCGATCCAATCAACTTCCTCCTCGATCTCGCCAACAAGCGGAGCGTAGGCGTCCGTGACATCGTCGATAATCGCGTAGCTTATCCAGTCCGCCGTCGGACTCAAATAGTCGTTCAGTTGCCGGATTCGCCTGCGCACGTTGGCCGGGTGAGGCGTCATAGATTGATGGAAGGAGATGACGCCCTCCCGGAACACCACAACGTAGATGTTCACGGGCTCCATATAATTCTCGCTATCCTTGTCCTGCTCGAAGGAACGGTAGTTGACGAAGTAGTAGTGCTGGAACAACTCGACTTTCTCGCGCTCTTCCTCCATGAGGATGTCTTCACTAGTTAGCTGATGGATCCCGAATGCGCGCGCGAGGATCTTCATCTCGTCGTCAGTCGGGCTCAGCACATCTAGCCAGAACGTTGGACGAGTACCATAGCGCTTGCCAGCACGT
>Ga0058704_10000486_pt1 | contig 20530 bp, 14 predicted proteins | sample AgamicMgSfe_FD_71363 | JGI IMG/M metagenome (GOLD analysis project Ga0058704, IMG submission 71363) | Agave microbial communities from Guanajuato, Mexico - Mg.Sf.e | ecosystem: Host-associated > Plants > Phyllosphere > Phylloplane/Leaf | place: Guanajuato, Mexico | collected 2012-05-30
GTGGTGGTGGGGGGACGAAGTCGAAGGCGGTGGCGTCTTGATTACTATTGGTATAGTTGCCGCTGGGGTTAGAAATGACAGAGTTTCGATGAGATGAGAGGTTGGAACCGCCGAGCTTGCTGTCTCTTTGCTGCTGCTGCTGCTGCTGCTGAGTGTCCAGGTTCTCCTTGTTCGTCTCCGCTTCGGAGATGGTCGGGACCGTGGAGCCGGAGGGCGCTCTGGTCCCTAATAAGCCCAGCGGTGGTCCGAAGAACGAATTCCGGTTGACGGTCGGGGAGGTCAAGGCAGGGCTCGCGGGGCCTTGCAGCGCGGGACTGGAACCTCGATACATGTTCGTAACTACGGATGCGGCCGGCCAGTCCGTGTAGGTCCGGCGGTGCCCGCCCGACGCGCGCGTCGACTTCGAGCTGGCGAGTGGGATGGTGGGCGCTGTGTCGAGGTTCTCGTTCATTCTCGGCGATGGCTCCGCAGAGGGAATATTGAGCTGGGCTTGCAGGGCCTGTTGATCCGATGGCGGGACAGCCATGGAAGTCGGCCGCTTAGGTCGACTGCCACCCATTACGCTCTTCGCCCTTTGTAGGAAGCCCGTTGGCGGTTGTTGCTGCTGCTGCTCTTCCCCCTCTTTGTTTGCCGCGATCTCGTCACCTCTCTCCAAAGCGGATGGTGGTGGCGGCGGAGGGAGCTCCTTCTCTGTGTTCGCCGCCGCCGTGGAAACCCCGTACTTCCTGACCATGCTCGCTCCATCCATGAGATCCGGAGTCTTATCCAGGATCTGCTCGAACTGCTCGTGCTGGAGGAGACGCGAGATGATATTGTTAATATACAGCGTCAGCGCCTTGTTCTGCTCTTTCATGCCGTTGACCTCGGACTGCAGTCGCTTAGACAGCTCGTCGTTAGCGCTGCTGCTGCCGACGCCGCTGCCTTCGACGAAGCTGTCGTCGATCTGACTCTCATCCTCGAGCTCGTCGGCAAGGCTTGCGCCAGGAGCGCGAGAAGAGGTCGGGCGGGAACCGACGTTCGAGGTCGCGCGGAACAAGCCTGCTGTCTGACCGGCAGAGAACAGATCCCCATTCAGTGTCTTCTCGCTCAGTAGGAGCTGGAAGGACTCGTTCTCTTCCATCAACCGCGCATTCTGCACCTTGATGTCCATCACCTGCCTCTGCAGCTCTTGCAACCTCGACCCGCCCATGTTGTCCACTTCCACCAATTTGATCTGCGCCTCGGCCAGCTCGAGCCTCAAACCCTCGATGATCTTGTCTTTCTGCATGACAAGCTTGCTGCTACTCCGCGAGTCACTCCGCTGCAGCGACGATGGCGGTGCAAACTGGCCCGATGCACCCTCCGGGTTGGGCGAGGCAGTGTTGCTCCGAAAACTCGGCGCCCGTGACATGCTCGGCCTCCGGTCATCCTCCAGTCCCGCACGCATCTCTCTCTGCGCGAGCGTTTCTTTCATTCGTTGCACACTATGCTGCATCTCCTCCTCCCTCGCCAGTGTCTCCTCCTTCTCCTTCATCGACGCGACCCGCTCCACCTCGTAGATCTGCTCCAGCTCCCTCCGTGCTCGCAAGCTCTCCTTCTTCTCGTTCTCCAGCTCCTCGATCCGCTCTGTCTGTTCGTGAACTTGCTCCTCCAGAGCGGCTTGGTCCTTCAGCGCCTCGTCCAGCTGCACTTGCGAGAATGCCGCTTGCTTCTGGGAAGACTCGTGGGCGGCTTCGGCTTGCTGCAGGCGCTCGTTCAGCTCGTCAAGGCGGGCCTGCATCTCGGCTTTCACGTCCTCGACGGCTGCGTCATTGTCTTGCGCGGGCTTGCGAGCCGCCGCACGGGCAGAGACAGGGGCGCTGTTCCTGACCGATCGTGCCCGGTTCAGAGATGTTGGAGTGGAAGAAGCCTGAGGCGCCATTCTAGTGGGGCTACGGCTTGGTGGATTGTTGCTGTTTGTCGAAGCGGTGGTGACGGTGGGGTTGGCCGAGGGCCGTCGAGAGTTGGCCTGGGAGGGCGTAGGCGGCTTCTTGGGAGTGGATGTTGTCGACATGCCGCTTGCCGCTCAGTCTTGAAGATTCACTGTCACGTCTTCCCCACCTGTCACTGGGAGAGTGACGTTGCCGACGTTGTCATCGACGGGAGAGGCTAAGATTCGAGCGGCGCGTAGGACGAACGTGTCTCGGGGTGAGGCGGTGCACGACGTTGGGTTGGACAGTGCAGGGAAAGGTTATTGAGTCGAGATACGTGATTTGAATACGCTTCAATGGTGCTTCTTGTTGTTGTTGTCAAATCAGGAGGAAGGGAGATCTTCTTGTAGGGGTTGGTAGCGAAGCTGGTAAATGCATGTGCAAGAGATTGGATGTGGCATGGAGAGAGATTTGGCAGCCAGCATTCCGACGGACCACCGCGGCGACAAGTTTGAGCTTGGTAAGGGTTCCTTCCCCTGTGAAGATGGAAGTCGTTTCACCTTCTTCCTCACTCATCACCCATCTCGTCACCAACTGTATCTGGTATGGATCTCACGTGGTATTGGAGTCCAGCAAATACATGTACCTAGTATAGACATATTCTCCGTAGCCTTGCCGCGGACCGACCGAATCTATATTCGTCCATGTTCACCAGCCCTGCATATCACTTTCCCACTATAATCATGCACGTGATCTTAGCATTATTCAACTGTGGATAACGTCCCACGATAAATCTAACGCGCTCACGTGCCTTGCGGTTCCTCCCTTCTTCCCCGCAGTATATGGCTTGGCACTAACAAACGGTGCGAGTCAGTCAATGAATCGAGTGCAATCTTCGTGAACCCAGCCAAAGCCTCGCCATCGTGCACCCCAGGCGGCCACCTTCCATACCCCCGTCATGGACGTCCGTACCTATGTCTCCGACAACTTGATCAAGTTGGTCGGGGCCAGCGACGACATGATGGTCGACTTCGTCGCTCAGACCGCGAGAACGGTGAAGAGCCCCTCCGCCCTATTCGACAAGCTAAGCAGCATGCTGGATACGAGCGACGATGCTGACCTGCGTCGCTTCAGCGATCATCTCTTCGCTCGAGTCGCGAAGCCGGCCCCGGCTACGATGAGCGGGACATCCAAGAGGACTGGAATCGATCCTGCGCCGAAGCGGGAGGCGCGGAAGAAGTATGCGCTGGTGGAGATGGAGATGGAGGATGAGCAGCCCATACAGCGGGATGAACGGCAGGGGAGGAGTGGGGAGAAGGGGGAAAAGACAAATCATAAATCTGCGAGGGAGCGGAGGCGTTCGAGAAGTAGGGACGGAGATCGGCATAGCAGGAAACCGAGACGACGGGAAGAGGGTGACTTCGACGATCGGTGGGGTGACGAGAACCCCGAAGACGAGCAAAACCAAGAGGAAGAGTTTGCTTCACCACCTGCAAAGCGCACAAAACTGGACGATGGCTCCATCTCACCACAATCTGCCCAGCCGGAGGAGGAGGATGAAGAGCGTGATCGTAAGGAGCGTCAAGCGTTCGAGAAGCGGCTCCACAGCAAAGATAAGCAGTCCACCAAGAAGCTGGTGGAGGACCGTTCTTCTCATCGCGACCAAGCCGACGCTGAGCGCAGAGCACAGGCCGGCAAATTGTCCGAGCAGGAGATGAGGGCGCTGAGGTTACGATCACGGCAGGATTACCTCAAGAAAAGATCCGCGCAGGAGCTAGCTTTGTTGAGAAAGCAAGTAGCAGACGAGGCGGAGGAAGAGCGCAACAACCCTACATTAACGCAAGCCGAGAAGGATGAATTTGCACGTAATAGGGAAGCTCTGCGGCTCGCGGAGGAGAGAGAGGGGATCGATGACCACATCGATGGCTATGCTCTTCCAGCAGATTACATTACAGAAAAGGGCAAGCTGGACATGAAGCGAAAGCAGGACGCCCTCTACCAACGCTACGTTGACCGCGATGATCAAGGCCGTGAACGCTACGTTACCGAGCACGAGGAGTGGGAGCGCGAGCAGCTCGCCAAGACGAAAGCGCAGATCGTTGTCGCCGACCGCGTGAACGAGGACAACTACGAGTACGTGTTCGATGAGGAGCAGCAGATCAAGTGGGTTTCGGATGCCACGATGAAGGGCGGGTTGAACAGCATGGAAACGCAGGAGGAGAGATTGATGGCGCAGCAGTTACTTGCGGCGGAGCGGAAGGCCAAGACGATGGAGGAGAAGAGGAAGACGTTGCCAGTGTATCAGTATCGGCAGACGTTTTTGGATGCGGTGGCAGAGTACCAGATCTTAATTGTTGTGGGGGAGACGGGGAGCGGGAAGACGACGCAGTTGCCGCAGTATCTCTACGAAGCTGGGTACTGCAAAGACGGGAAGAAGGTCGGATGTACGCAGCCGCGACGTGTGGCAGCCATGAGTGTCGCGGCGCGCGTGGCGGACGAGGTGGGCGTCAAAGTGGGAAATGAGGTTGGATATGCCATCCGATTTGAAGATGCCACGACCGACAAGACGGTGTTGAAGTACATGACGGATGGCATGCTGTTGAGGGAGTTCTTGACGGAGCCGGATCTGGGTGGGTATAGTTGCTTGATGATTGACGAGGCTCACGAGCGCACGCTGCATACGGATATCCTGTTTGGACTCGTGAAGGATATCGCGCGTGGACGGCCCGATCTTAAATTGTTGATCTCGTCCGCGACACTCAACGCGCAGGCTTTCAGTCAGTTCTTCGATGAGGCTCCGATCCTGAATATTCCCGGTCGGACGTTCGATGTCGAGATGAACTACTCTTTACAACCCGAAGCCAATTACCTCTCCGCGGCTATCACGACGGTCTTCCAAATCCACCTTTCCCAGCCAATGCCTGGCGATATCCTCGTTTTCCTTACTGGCCAAGACGAAATTGAGCAAGCCGAGCAGTCTTTGCAGGAGACCGCACGCAAACTGGGCAACGCAGCACCCGAACTGATGATCTGCCCCATCTACGCCAATCTGCCGACAGACCTGCAGCAACGCATCTTCGACCCAACGCCACCTAAATGCCGCAAGGTCGTACTAGCGACAAACATCGCCGAAACGAGTTTAACCATCGACAATATTGTCTATGTCATCGACCCCGGGTACGTGAAAGAAAACCGGTACACCCCAGCTACGAACATGGAGAGCCTTGTCGCTGTACCCATATCTCGAGCATCCGCAAATCAACGTGCGGGTCGTGCGGGTCGAACACAGCCTGGGAAATGCTTCCGCCTGTACACAAAGTGGGCCTACTACAACGACTTACCTGAAAGCACGACGCCCGAGATCCAGCGCACGAATCTGAACAGCGTCGTGCTCCTGCTCAAAAGCCTGGGCATCAACGATCTGATCTCCTTCGACTTCATGGATCCTCCTTCTCCCGACATGCTAATCCGATCGCTCGAGCAACTCTACGCGCTCGGGGCGCTGAACGACAAAGGCGAGCTGACGAAGATCGGACGGCAGATGGCCGAATTCCCGACGGACCCCATGCTCGCCAAAGCCGTGCTAGCGGCGGACAAGGAAGGCTGCGTGGAAGAGGTCCTCTCGATCATCGCCATGCTCGGCGAGGCCTCGGCGCTATTCTACCGGCCCAAAGACAAGAAACTCCAGGCGGACGCAGCGCGCGCGCGCTTCACGGTCAAGGAAGGCGGCGACCACGCCAGTTATCTCAACATCTGGAACCAGTGGGTCGACGCGGACTTCAGCTACGTGTGGGCGAAGGAGAATTTCCTCCAGCAGCGCTCGCTGACGCGCGCGCGCGACGTGAGGGACCAACTGGCGAAACTGTGCGACCGCGTCGAAGTCACGCTGTCGTCGTGCGGGGCCTCCAACCTCCCGCCCATCCAGCGCGCCATCGCCGCCGGGTTCTTCCCCAACGCGGCGCGGCTGCAGCGCAGTGGGGACAGTTATCGCACGGTGAAGAACAACCTGACGGTGCACGTGCACCCGTCCTCCGTGCTGGTCGAGACGAAGCCGAAGTGGGTGTTGTTTTACGAGTTGGTGTTGACGAGTAAGGAGTTCATGCGCAGCGTTATGCCGCTTCGGCCTGAGTGGTTGACCGAGGTGGCGCCGCATTATTACAAGGGGAAGGAGGTCGAGGGGTTGGGGGTGGATAAGAAGATGCCGAAGATCTAGATGTCACGTTCGTGTGTATGCTCACAGATTTGGATATACGAAGTGACTATCGTACCACTTTCCGTAGCTTTAAAGAAGCGCATACCAGCCTGGCCAGGCCACCGGCGGGCTCACATTCAAGCTGGACCTGTTGCGCACGTACTGCCAGCTCTGGCATCCACGACATCTACTTGGCCGCTGCCGTAGTCACTATCGCAAGACGCGCTCTTGCGGCTCTCTACTGTGATTGGAGACATAGTCAACCCCCGTTGTCGCTGCTTCGTCAGCCTGAAGTCGAGAGTAGTGATGAACGTCGGCAATGTTGGTCCTGGTCGCATCCAAAATGGAAGTTCGCGTGCTTTCTCTTTTCTTTTTCAAGACGCGCGTTCATTAACAAGTCGCTAGCTAAAGCAAGTATTTCTCGGGTTGCTCTCGATGATTGTTGCCAATCTGCGTTGCCGGGCTCAACCCCAGGTGAGGTTCAGGAGCGGTTCCGATCAATGAATGCACGCTCATTGAGGCTCACGAACGCGCGATGTATTCCTGACCTCTCTAACACATGCAAAATCTTGCCAAACGTCCGGTTCTGGGGGTGTTGATTCGTCGGGTGATGAATCGGCGATTGATGGACAAACCTGGGTTGCTGCTGGTGAGGTCTGACGGTATTTCTCGAGACGTTCGAACGGGTCGGTATTCGAAGCTCTGAGATGTCCCAGGATACAGCGGGCAGTGCGAAGCCGTAACTCCAGCTCAGCAGACACGTGCAGGCTTGGTGGTGCTCCCTTTGCACGTGCGTAGCAACCACGACCACCTCAATCAGCACTCCCCGATCTCGTCCTCGAATGGCTGAGCAGAGCATCCCACTCATGCCTCGGTGCGGTACTCGGGGTGAGAGGCTTCCGTTCGTTGGGACTCCGATGCCTCTTCAGCGCGTTCCCCATCATCTCATCCTCCTCACCTTCTTCGCCCAACCTCGCCTGCTCGTCGTCCACCACGCGCACTCCAGCCGCCCGCTGTCGCTCCCTTTCCTCGCTCTGCTTCGCCCCCTCAACCTTCCTCCGCTCAAACTCGGCCACCAGGTTCTTGAAGTACACTTCCGCCGCCACGGTCTGACTGTACGCCAGCGGCGTCCAATCGTGATTGTTCTTCGCGAGCGGGTTCGCGCCGGCCGCGAGCAGGATGCGCAAGGCCTTGAGCGAGCCCGAGGCGGACGCGTGGTGGAGCGGCGTGTTGCCCTCTTGATCCTTCACGTGCGGCGAGGCGGCATGTTCGGCATGGCTGAGCAGGACCGGGATCAAGGCGGCGGAAGCGGGGTGCTGCGAAGCCATGGCAAGAGCGTCCAGGCCGGCATTGTTCGCGTAGGTAATACATCTGGGGAACTCTTGCACGAGCAGTCGTCCGACTTCCACATGTCCCTTTTGCGCCGCGAGCATCAGTGGTGTATCGTTCAGTGCATTCCTGCTGACTTCCACGTCCTCGTGTCCGGCCCGGATGAGGTACTGCGCGATCTCCACGAATCCAAGGGAAGCCGCTAGATGCAGGCTGGTGTTGCTTTTATCGTCCAAATCCGGGTTCTGCAGCAGCTTTTCGTTGTTTTGTACAATGCGTGTGACGAGGAGGACGTCGTTGAGAAGGATGGCTCGCCGCAGGCGAGTCGAGGCATTGATCCTACGGTATCATCGTCAGTGAAAGCGAGCTGGGGCAGACAAGGGGAAGTCAGTTGATCCGCGCACATCGTAGCATCTTCACTTCATAGTTTAGCAACATGCTAGGTCGGTCGGATGAGGCTCATGAGCATGGTGGGCGCCTGTGTGCGCTGGTGGGATGTCAGGTCTGGAAGTATACATGTACATAACTTACCTGCATGTAGCAAAGGCATGTGAAGCCGCGATGTCGAACGCGTCACACGTGATGAGATGTGGGGCGAACCGAGGCGCAGACAAAGCCTCATGTCTACAACTCATATTGTACCGTTGATGATATCATTGCTGATCGTGAAGACTTCAACATCAAGGTACACTATACTACAGTCTATGAGCACGCCGATCCGTGACGAGTTCCTGCAATAACATTGTACGGTGCAATGCCATAACTCCCCACCAGCAATGATATATCCACGCGAAGACTGACATGTACAGCTGTCCCACGCTCCGAACGCGAGGCAATGGATATAAGATACTTTCCCTCATCACTTCCGTCTGGACATGACCTTGGAGCACATGTCGATCAAGCCCACCTTGGCATCGCTGTCTGGAAAGGTAGAGATGGCTCGGGCAGCTTTATCGACGTAATCTTGAGCAAGTGCTCTCGTTTGCTCGATACCGTTACTTCGGACCACGAGATCGCGAGCCTGGCGTGGAGTTAGCTGGGAGTGTGCGACATGCCGTACATAGCAGTGATGCTTACCTTTTCCACATCGCCCTCGTTGGCAAACTTGCGTCCCACAAGCGTTCCAAGCTCCTTGTTGTTTTTCCATGCGAACAGCAATGGCGCAGTCGCAAGCCCGAGCTCTAAATCTGCGCCTGCGGGTTTGCCAAGCTCCTGACCGCTGACGGTGTAGTCCAGCATGTCGTCGACCAGCTGAAAAGCCAAGCCCAAGTTCTTGCCGTATTGGTACGCCGCCTCAACGATTTCAACCGGATGGTCGCCCAGCAACGCCGCCGCTCGACATGACTTGCTGATCAAGCTTGCCGACTTCAGATACGTCTTCTGAAGGTAGTATGTGATAGTGTCGTCGCTCCAGACTGGATACTGCTCGTCCAGCACCGTGTTCTTCAACTGCATGAACTCGCCTTCCACCAAATTCGCGATCACGGTCGCAAGCAGCTCGGTGACCTCTGGATCTCGGAGACGTGCTAGCGCGACAGATGCCCTGCCGAGTAAGAAGTCGCCCGCCAACACTGCCATTTTGTTTCCAAACGCGATGTTTGCAGACGGGTTGCCTCTTCTCGAGATGGATGTATCGATCACATCGTCATGCAGTAACGAGGCGGTATGGATCAGTTCCGTAATCTCTGCTAGCCGTCTCTGTGAAGGTAAGATCGAAGAATTGGTGGCCTCGCCGTTATCCACGCTGTGCGCCGTGAGCGGACTTGACGGGTTCGCATCCGCGAGCACAGCAGATGGAGTGATGGGCCGATCAACATCTTCCCGTCCTCTTGACCAAATCCTCGACTGCTTCGGCAACATAGACGTCGCTTCTGACATTAACAACACAAGCATCGGCCGTATGTATTTGCCTTCTGACTGGGTGTAGTATTTCGACACGGTATCCAGCATCGGATGCCCCGAGCCCAATAACTGCTGTATGTTACCCGTCATGAACTTCATCTCTTTCGCCACGCTTCTGAGCGGATCGATGCCCATGGGTCCGGTCGGGGGTGGACCGCTGAACATTTCCTTCGCCTTGGAAACCGCCGCTGCCACTGCGGACTGATCTCGTCGAGGGGTGGCATGGTATGATCGCCGAACCGTGGTATGTAATGATCGTCGAGGAAGCGGCTTGAAGCATTCGGGACAGCACAGTCGTGATGTGGGAGGTCGCGAGGCTGTTGCGATAAAGGTCCCCACGAGCGCAGGTGATCGCGCTGCGGGTCCAGACATTAATCGATCGCGCTCCGACGGTCGTCCCAGTCCTGAAGGAGCGTTTGATGAGACAGATGCGACGGTCTTGCGATATCCTGGTGATTGGAGATTGAAGTGATGTCGAAATCGTGCTTAAAGTCAAGCGATGAATGCTCGCGCTCGCAGTCCGATACCTGACGTGTAGTACTGTATCCCGACAACTTTTTTGCCAAAGCTCACCTGATTACTAACCGGATCTGTCTCCGACGGGAGAATACCGGCCCGGAATCTCGAGACGGTACAAGTACCATACAGTCGTCGCATGTATATCAAACAACGGTACAATACCATGGTGCTACTCACAGTCACAGAAGCTGCGAAAATTGCCGTCGACGAGTTCTGCCGGCGAAAAGGACTTGCGACTGAGCATGACGCTGATCCCGAACTATGCTCCAGACTTGCTAAAGTCCAAGTAGGCGGCACGATTGAGCATCACGAGCTTATCCACATATCCAGATATCTCTTGTCCCGGGCCCGCGACGAGGAAGATTCTGCTGCCCGGGAACCAACGAGGAAATTGCGCATCGATACCTTGCTACGGGGAGCTACTGTATATCAGGCACCGCCACCACCGAAGCCGGAACTAGTATGCTTCACCTTTCAACATCTAAATGGACGTGACTAAACGGTACCAACAGAAACCCGAGTATAAGGCTTTGATGCAGAGACTCAAAGAAGAGGAGGAGCAACGGCAGTACGAACGTATGCTCAACCCCCCTGCTCAGGCCACCGAGACATTCCGGTCTCGTTCCCCGAATGCAGCCTCCTTCGAACCCGCAACCTCGCATGGTTACGACGACCCGCATGAAGTCGACGAGGTCACTTTTGCCGACGTCAATCGCCAAATGATCCTCATCATCAACATCCTCATCTCAATTGTGTGCTGCAGCGTGGCGATCTGGATTGCAGCACGACGGTGGAGTGTACCTCAGAGGCTCGGGCTTTCCATGTCAGGTAGCGGTCTGGTCGCTGCTGCGGAAGTGGCGATTTACATGGGCTACATCCGCCGTATCAAGTCGGCTAAGCAGAAGGAAGTGAAGAAGATTGAGACTAAAGAAGTCGTCCAGACCTGGATTATCGACAAATCGCTACCTGCAACCGGTGGCGATAGTGTTCGCTTTCGCAAAGGCAAGCACAGATGATGAATCAAACTTCACTTTGACCTGGCCATTGCGAGAGGTATGGATCACGCGACCTCGCGTCACTAGCGCGTCGCCAATCGGAAACGCGGGGATTGGACGTTTTCGAACCTTTCATCAGCCTGCATCTTTCTCCCATGTCATCAGCCTCGACCAAAGCTCTGTTCAGAGCCGACGTGAGAAAGATGGAGCGGAAAGACTTTCACCACCCTTTCCAGCCATACGACATTCAGCAGCAGTTCATGCAAGTGATGTATGATACCATCGAAGAAGGCCAAGTAGGAATTTTCGAGTCGCCGACAGGGACTGGCAAGTCCCTCAGCCTGATATGCAGCTCACTCACCTGGCTCAGAGAACACAAGCGGAAAATGTACGACGAAACCATTGCCTCCATTGAAGTGGACGACGATGAGCCACATTGGGTGTCTGAGCACGCTCGAAAGAGTAAACAGCGAGAAATGCGACAGATGCGTGCGGACTTTGAGACGCGCTTAGAGACTGTGCGGGAGCGAGAGCGCAAGGTCAGGGAACGGCAGATTAATGCTGAGCCACCGCACAAGCGTCGCAAGCGTGCGGAAGACGCACATAGTAATCCCGAAGCGGAGGAAGAGCGATTTGTGCTTGAGGATTACGACAGTGAGGACGATGACAAAGTCACCAGGTCAATAGGAGCCTCATACTCTACGGAAACGAGTAAATTGATGCAGCAACTTGGTATGGTACCGCCAAATAAGCCAGCCGGGAGCGCCGACAAGGACATCGACGAAATGAAAGTCTTCTTCTGTTCGAGGACGCATTCACAGCTTTCGCAATTTGTTGGCGAGCTGAAACGGGTCCGTCTTCCACCCGGTCTCCCTCCCGAGCCCGCTGAGTCTCCGGCAAAAGTACGCGAGGAACTCTTTGAACCACTCAAACAACTGTCGTTGGGATCGCGCAAGAACTTATGCATCAATCCAAAGGTCATGAAACTTGAGAACCAAACAGCGATCAATGAACGCTGCGTCGAATTGCAACAGAGCAGCACACCAGCGGATCACAGGTGCCCATATCTCCCCAGCAAAGAGAATGAAGAGTCAGTGTTAGACTTCAGGGATCATGCGCTGGCTACGTTACGCGATATCGAGGATCTGGCAGGCGTGGGCGCGAGATTCGGAGTCTGCCCGTACTATGCTTCACGGCCGGCCATTGTCTCCGCGGAGATGGTCACGCTTCCGTATCCGTTACTCCTGCAAAAGACTGCGCGAGAGGCACTTGGTATCTCGCTCAAAGGTCACGTGGTCGTGATAGATGAAGCGCACAACCTCATGAACGCCATCGAAGGCATCTACTCCACGAAGATCAGCGAAGCACAGCTGAGGCGTGCACGAGAGTCACTGATGACCTATTTGCAAAAGTTTCGCAATCGGCTGAAAGGAAGTAACAGGGTGTACGTCACGCAACTCGTCCGTGTCGTTGACTCCATGCTCCTCTTCTTCTCGAGTCTCGACGGCCAGACAAACTCAAGCGGCACGCTGAATGCGAGCCAGCTTCTGTTGGGAAAGGGCGTCGATCAAGTGAACCTGTCGAAGTTGGTTCGTTACATCGGCGAAAGCAAGTTGGCGAGGAAGGTCGAAGGCTATATTTCCTCTACCGTGAGCCTGACGAACGGGAAGGCGGGCAAACCCGTCGACATGAGTGCAGCACCCGACGTGCCAACTCTGATGCACCTGCAGAACTTCTTGATGACGCTCAATAATCCTTCCAGTGAAGGTCGCTTTTTCTGGTCGAGAGACTCAGACCGCCGTGTTGTCCGGTACATGCTGTTGGATCCGTCAGAGCATTTCCGCGACGTCGTTGACGAGGCACGCTCCGTGATACTTGCGGGAGGCACGATGTCGCCCATGGAAGATTACAGGCGGCAGCTGTTCCCGTATCTTTCAGATGTGAAAACGTTCTCGTGTGGGCACCTAGTGCCACCGAGCAGTCTGTTAGTCCGCACTGTTGCGACCGACTCCAGCGGCCGACTGGACTTCAGCTATAAGTCTCGCAATGATGCCACTGCATCACGAATCGGCAAGATGTTACTGGATATCGCACCTAGCATACACGGCGGCCTTGTTGTCTTCTTCCCAAGCTATGGTTTCCTGGAGCAAGTCGGAGACTGCTGGCGACGCGAAGGTACACAGACAAAGCTCGCAGAGCTAAAGCCGCTCTTCACAGACAGTCGCAGTCGCCCGGCCGAAGATACGTTCAAAGCGTACAGTGAAGCTATCAATAACGGGCGCAAGGGTGCAATTATGCTCTCCGTCCTCGGTGGCAAGCTTTCTGAAGGCATCAATTTCTCGGACGATCTGGGCCGCTGCGTTGTTGTCATTGGTCTCCCTTTCCCGAATCTGGAATCGCCAGAATGGAAAGCAAAGATGCAATACATTGACGACAACGCTGTCACCAGGGGAGAGCGCAAAGGACAGGCGAGCAAGGAGCATGCAGAGAACGTGTGCATGCGGGCCGTCAATCAGGCAATCGGTCGAGTGATTCGACATAAGAACGATTGGGCGAGCATTGTGTTGATGGATGGTCGGTACACCCAAGGGAGTATACGAGCGAAGTTGCCGGGTTGGATCAAAGCAAGTGTGCAAATCGACGCGCCCACGCATGTCGAAGATGTTGTGCGAGACATCGATAGCTTCTTCCGAGCGTGTCAATGATATACACTGTCGCCTTCGACGCCTTGTCGCAACGCGCTAGCCGTTTCTGTGCATTTGGCCGTAGTACTCGGGAGTGATGGTGATGGGAGTGCATGAAGATGTGACGTTCAGTGTCTCTCGTGAAACAAATACTCTCCTGTCTGAAGCTTTATGCGGGTAGTATATGCCCAGTCAGTATTCACGAACGTATCACTGAAGTGGACGAATGCGTTCTTCGAACCCAGGATTCCCGTAGGCGTGAACCGACACGTAGCATTTCCCACACGCGACTCGGCTTCACACGACCTCCTCCCACGCTCCCTCGTTGTACTACAGAATCATATCCAGCAGATGCGTGAAGCGGTGTCTCATCTGGCGCGATGAGGTTTCACGGCCAGAAGCTTACCTACCGAGCAGGCCTGCTCTTCAGCCTGCTGCTAGGGACTCACGCCGTCCCCTCGATAAATGTTGCTTTGCGGACCTCATTCGGAGCTCCGCCATACCTTGTAGAACTGCTGTACGCGGAATTAGATAGCAATAATAAGACTTCCCAGTACTGACACTAGACAGTGAAACCGCAGCGGAAGAGAACGCAACCTCCTACTACCCACTCCTCGATCGGATCGCCGACGGTTACTTCGATGGTGCGTCCACGGATAAAGACTTATACACGAAATTCAAAGGTCTTCTGCAACAAGACGGACATCTCACCAAGCCGGAGGACGTGTCCTCGTTCGACTTTGCACTCTCTATACATTCTACAGCACCCCGGATCGAAGCACACTATCAGTTCTACAATACCTCTGTGAAGCCGTCCATTGGAGGAGAAGGAGACGATGGCTGTGAGAGCTGGGTATACGTTCCGTTCAGTGGGCAACGGTATTGCTCGCCAGAGCTTGACGAGGCGAGCGCGAGACCCTTGGGCAACCCCGGCGAGGGTCTTCGCGTACTGCCTTTCGACCGCATCTTGGGTGATCCGGCTAGCAGCAGACCGTCGGTTCTGTATGCCGATATCACTTCCCCGTCGTTTCGTAGCTTCCACAAAACTGTCAGCCGCACGGCCAATGACGGCGTTACGTCCTATCGCGTCCGTCATAAGCCTGCTGCGGTGAACCAGGAGCGGCCCTTGACCGTCAGCGGATATGGCGTTGAGCTTGCTCTGAAACGAACTGACTACATTGTCATCGATGATCGCCAAGCAGAGGAGGAGCAGACCGATGGCACTGTTGCAGCAGCAGAGACTACGCTTAGCGAGGAGGACGTGTCGGATCTTCGTCCGTTGTCGTCCAGGGAACTGTTGCGCTTGGGGTTGAAGGCTGCCAGCTTCGTCATGGGAAGCGACACGCCGTTCGAGACGTTGATGAGGTTGTCTCAGGACTTCCCAAAACACTCTGGCTCGATCGCAGCTACTAACATCTCGGATGAGTTCGTCCAGGAGCACAAGCAGAACCGTGAACTTCTGCTACCGGCAGGGTTCAATGTCTTGTGGATCAACGGTGTCCAGATCATGGCAAGAGACCTCGACGCATACTCTCTGCTCGAGCACCTTCGACGTGAGCGGAAGATGATCAACACGGTCCGTGAGCTAGGCGTGAGCGGACCTGACGCAATCGACCTTCTGTCGCACGAAGCCGTGACTGCTGCCACGGTCGACCAAGAAGCACAACGGTACGACTGGCGAGACGATACGGATGGTGGCAACGTCATCTTGTGGCTCAATGATATTGAGAAGGATAAGAGGTACTCGGACTGGTCGAGCAGCATTGTTGCGATACTGCAGCGCACATACCCCGGTCAGCTCCCACCCGTCCGGCGCGACATCCACAATCTGGTCATGCCGGTCGATTTCGCGGATTACGCAGAGGTGTCAATGATCGTCGACACCATCCAAAATTTGGTGAAGCGCAAGGTCCCGATCCGTTTTGGTCTCGTACCACGCACCGACTCGGGTGCAGGCGCGGAACAGGCAAAGACAGTATACTACCTTCACGATACATACGGGCTATCGGTCACCCTTGACTATTTGACTAAAGCAATTGTGGGTGCGGGACGGAGATATGGTTCGCCTGAGGAGAAGTACTTTCTCCAGGCAACGGATGGTCGCAACGCGCGTGCGGACCGTGAGGCGCTCTCCTTTGGTGACATTACGTCTAAGAGCGAGCATAACGCACGGCTGGAAGGCGCTCAGGCCTACCTCTCCAGGCTAGGTGCTGGCAACGCTTCTCCACCGATCCTTCTCAACGGCGTGGCAATTCCGTACACAGATGAGTGGCTCCAAGGCATGAGTCAGCGAGTGAGCCTAGATACTCGTGTCGTTCAGCAAGCAGTCTACGAAGAGGTCGTGACCGAAGAAAGCTATCTGCCCGATTTGTTTCTGGCACAGGCCAGCCTGCGCCGCAATCCTGTCATCGTACCGGAAGACGACAAGGAGATCAGACATGTCGACCTAGGCAGTCTGCCGCAATTGGCCGACCTTCCGAGCTTGTCTGCGAGTCAGGAAACGATCGAGCGAGAGCTTGTACACATGACGGTTGCTGCTGACCTCAACAGCAGAGAAGGCTTCGATCAGGTAATGGAAGCTCTGCTCTTCCGGAGACAACACGACCATATAGAGCTCGCTTTCCTGCAAGTGCCTGGAGCTGCTGGGGCTACCATGAGGCTCAGCTCATTAAGCGACAAGAAGAGCACTGAGGAGTACACGGATTCGTTGTTGACCCAATACCACACTCTCGCCAGTACTGAGTATGGGACGGACGGCGAAGCAGAAGCGAATGTTTCTCTTGACATGAAGCGGAGACGCGCCATTTACGACAAGATGTACACCACCACAGCCACCGACTATACGGAGGAGAGTGAGCAGCAGCTCATTGCTCGCTCAGTACAAACGAGAGATATCGCATCTTCCATTGGTGTGCAGCCCGGAGAGCAGGCGCTCCTTCTCAACGGCAGAATCGTCGGCCCACTGTCAGCTATGACTCTCTTGAAAATCGAAGACCTAGACACTCTTCTGTCGTATGAACGCAAAAAGCGGCTCCTGCCCGCGGCACTAGCCGTCGAAGGTCTGCAGCTCAAAGACAAGGCATCCTCGCCCTTGGCCTTCGCTCGCATATCCAACCTCATTGCACTGTCGCAAGTTTCGGACGTGCCGGAAGGCATATTCGATGCTGCCCCGACGGTACGCAATGGCATCTTCAAGAAGTGGAATTCAACGCACACAGCTATCAAGGTCGGCGACATGGAGACTGCCAATGTCCAGATCTATGCTGCGGTTGACCCTGCATCAGAACTGGCGCAGAGGTGGCTGCCGATCATCAAGACTCTGTCTGATCTTGACGGTGTCGCTACGCACATCTTCTTAAACCCAAAGAATTCATTGGAGGAGTTGCCGGTCAAGCGATTCTATCGCCACGTGATAAGCTCGAAGCCAACTTTCGCGGACAACGGATCTTTGCAAGGCCTCAGCGCTCGATTCAGCGGTCTACCAGCTGATGCACTTCTGAACATGGGCATGGACCTGCCGCCATCATGGCTGGTGGCGCCCGAAGAGAGTGTGCACGACCTTGACAACATCAAGCTGAGTGCAGTCAAAGGCACTTCTGACATTGAAGCGACGTATGAGCTTGAGCACATTCTCATCGAGGGTCACTCACGAGACGTCACTCTCGGTCCACCACCTCGTGGCGCACAGCTTGTCCTGGGCACTGAACTCGACCCGCATTTCGCCGACACCATCATCATGGCCAACCTAGGGTATTTCCAGTTCAAGGCTAACCCGGGCTTCTACACTCTGGCCCTGCAAAAGGGACGCAGCGAAGAGATCTTCCGCATCGACAGCGCAGGTACCATGGGCTACAGTGCCCAGCCGGGGGACAACGTGACCGAGATAGCTTTGATGAGCTTCAGAGGCGCCACGCTGTTCCCACGCCTGTCGCGGAAGACTGGGAAGGAGGAAGAGGATGTACTGGAAGCGTCCAAGTCCACTTTCGAGGATCTTGCGGATGGCGCGAACAGACTGTTGGCTCAAGCTGGCATTACCGGGAATCAAGCGAGCAAGTACCTCTCCAAGGTCGCCAAGTTTGGCTCCGGTCTGTTTTCCCGTGTTGGCAGGCCGACTAACGTTGTGGCAGAGCCACACGCGGACATCAACATCTTCTCGGTAGCTTCCGGTCATCTCTACGAACGCATGCTGAACATCATGATGCTCTCCGTCATGAAGCACACCAAGCACAGCGTCAAGTTCTGGTTCATCGAGCAGTTCCTATCGCCTTCTTTCAAGACATTCCTACCACTACTCGCGGAAGAGTACGGCTTCAAGTACGAGATGGTCACTTACAAGTGGCCGCACTGGCTGCGCGGTCAGAAGGAGAAGCAGCGTGAGATCTGGGGCTACAAAATCCTCTTTCTCGACGTGTTATTCCCACTTGACCTCGACAAGGTGATCTTCGTCGACGCCGACCAGATCGTGCGTACGGATATGTACGACCTCGTGCAGCACGATCTCCAGGGCGCACCTTACGGTTTCACGCCCATGTGCGACTCGAGGACGGAGATGGAAGGCTTCCGGTTCTGGAAACAGGGATATTGGAAGAACTTCCTCCGCGGCCTCCCGTACCACATTTCCGCGCTGTACGTCGTCGACCTCAAGGAGTTCCGGCAGATCGCGGCCGGCGACCGGTTGAGGCAGCAGTACCATCAGCTGTCGGCCGACCCGGCGAGCTTGAGCAACCTGGATCAGGACCTGCCGAACCACATGCAAATGGTCCTGCCCATCCACTCGCTGCCGCAGGACTGGCTGTGGTGCGAGACGTGGTGTTCGGACGAGGCGTTGACGACCGCCAAGACGATCGACCTCTGCAACAACCCGCAGACGAAGGAGCCCAAGCTGGATCGGGCGCGAAGACAGGTCCCGGAGTGGACGGAGTACGACGATGAGATCGCGTCTCTCGCGAAGAGACATCAGCAGGGCGAGGCGGGAGGTCGACCCGTCACTGGGAACGCTGCGGATGCTGGGGTTCAGGGCGTGGAGGAAGAAGAGAGTATACAGGAGCGACTGCAGCGCGAAGACGCGGAGAAGGAGCGGAGACGGAAAGGGCACGAAGAGCTATAGATCGCTAGACTGCATGGAATGTTGTACGAGTACTGGGCTGCTGACCTGCGATCCGCCACTGCTCGTACAGGATGATAGTTGGATCACGAGATGTTTGCTCAATGCTACATCGGTTACACAGCGTCTAGGTGAGGTCACATCGTCCCTCGTATTACTCTCATCTACCGGCTTCGTACAACGCTTTAACGGCCACGCCGAGAATGACCACAAAAGATGTCGATACGATCCAAAGTATGGCCATGAACCGTGTCCCCTAACCACCACACCCCCACTCGATATCTGCAATCTATATCGAAGCTCGTAATCATTAATCAGTAACTTTCGACTCGCTCGACTTACCGGTGGGCGGAGCGAAAGTCTTCTCTCCATCGAATTTCGCCCACTAGGTACCTACACTGTCACCAGACTCACCACTTATGACGGGAGGTCATCGACCGGAATGTCCGTTAGATGGTCATACTAGCCCTTCGCAGCGACCTGTGATCAGTGCATGAGTATCGGACCTCTGGCTGCTGATGAACAAAGAGGATTTTGCGTGGGCTGATGTTGTGGTTCCGGCATTTTTAGATGTTCACTGCATTAGAGTTACGGGGTAGGGAGGCGACCAACGTGACCTACCAAGTATATTGTAGATGGGAAGGCACAATATGTCTTCCCCTTGCAGGTGGGTAGGTCTTCCTCCTCGTTATAATAGATACATCGTTCCCTCTTGCTGTTCTCCTGTCCTTGCATCCATACACTTCGACAGCCCAAACGATCACAACGAATCCACGTCGAAAGAGTCAAACACCAACACATACACCACCAACACTCACCCCTCACCACTCACCATTTACACGATGAAGACCATCACCACCCTGACGACCTTCACCAGCCTCCTCGCCACCACCCAAGCCCAATACTTCCGCGCGCTCGCCACCCGCGCCGGCTCCCCCATCAACCTCCTCCCCATCAACGCCGCCGGCCTGCGCCTCTGGATCGGCGGCGAAACCGCCTCCTACTGCCCGACCGTCGTGCAAGCGCAAGGCGGCTGCCCCAACACCACCGGGACCAACTTCGCCAACGGCAACCAGTACCTCGACATGGGCGCCGTCGTCCCGGGCGGCCAGCAGGTTTACGTGGAACCGACGTGCGGCGCCGTGAGCTACACGCAGGCGCATTCCGCGTACATGCCTGCAGGTGCGATCACGGATGGGTGGACGGTGGACCCGGGGTCGTTTTATAGCAGTTTGTCGTGGCGGCCGTGGAAGAAGGGGTTGGTCGCGTGCAATACTTCGGTCGGGGGACCGTGGGGGGTTTACGGCGTGCTCGATGGTGTGACGCCGCCGGGTGACTGTGTCGAATTTCATATTCTGACGCTGCCTCAGAACTTGCCGGCGGCCTGGCAGTATATCTGAGAGCTGCTGGTGTCGCGTGCTGGGTGTGAAGAGGAGGGTGCGAGGGCGAAGATGGGCGGATTTCTGAGTGCGAGTGAAGGCCGAGAGGGATGTCCTGATCCGTCGATGGATTGTATTTAGTATTCTCACCTCCCGAGGTCGCGTCGTGGAATCGCAGCTGAAACCAACAACCCATCAATTCAAATCCCATGGTATCATCCCAAGCATCATCATCAACCTTGACACCAAGGACTCCAATCCACCCGTAAAGCATCACGCGCATGCCCTCATCTCTCCTGCAGAACACCCACAGCCTGCGACGCTTTCTCCATCCTAGCCACAGTCCCCCCCAATCCCATCTTCAACTTCTCCAGCTCACCCGCACCCCTCTCCCAATTTCCCCTCATCTCCTCTCTTCTCGGCACGTCCCCCACCTCGACCGTCGTCCCCCTCGCCTCCGCAACCCTCGCATCCCCTTCCTCCACTAATCTCGCATCATACGCCCTCGCCTGCCTCTCGAACATCCCCCTCCACCGC
>Ga0058704_10000487_pt1 | contig 20502 bp, 17 predicted proteins | sample AgamicMgSfe_FD_71363 | JGI IMG/M metagenome (GOLD analysis project Ga0058704, IMG submission 71363) | Agave microbial communities from Guanajuato, Mexico - Mg.Sf.e | ecosystem: Host-associated > Plants > Phyllosphere > Phylloplane/Leaf | place: Guanajuato, Mexico | collected 2012-05-30
CAGTGGGGGGAGAGCAAAGAAGGGTGGTGGGGGGAGAAGAGATGCTATGGATGCGGAAGAGGGTTGAGTTTTGCCGCGAATGGCGAGACTTTGGCCTAGAAGGTAATGAATTGATGTGATCTATGGATACCCTGTTTCGTCAGTACTGGATGCACGAGCGAGCGGCGTGTGGTCTGCGGGTTGGGTGACACTCGATGCTTATACCCGTTCATGAATAGCGTCGTCGGGATGCTTGTGCGAGACGCCTTAGTACTCGCAGATTAGATGGAATAACGAGGCTCCGCAAAGACCCCCTTGAATGCTCACAAAGGCAGTCATACCTTCCACAGACCTCTGCTGGCCTTCGTAGGTATGTAGCTTCCAGAGCACCGCAATCCCACGAGTGCCCTCCATACGCCCCTAGTCGGAAGTTCCTTGACGCCAATCCTCCCACAATCATGTCCACACATACAGTTCGTAAGCTCCCAACCACCGCGCATGCCCATAGACTCTAGAGTTCTTTCTTCGGCACATCCAACGCACTATCCCTCTCGCCATACGAACCCCACACCCAATTCGACCAGCTCGCGCCACGATCCCTCGGCCTACCGCTACCGACGCCACCACCTGCCTTCTCGCCCCCTCGGTCCTCGCGAGTGCGAAAGTGTTCCGGATCAGGCATGGTTTCGTACCCGAGATCCTCGAATTCGGACTCGGACCGCGAATTGTGCATGTACCCTTGCGACGGACTCTCCTGTGACATAGGGTACGCTTTCCGCGAAGAAGGCTGATGGGGCAGACCGAACCGGTGGTCGGAACTGGACGTTGTGGCTGCTCCCCCGCTGCTGGAGAGGAAGGCTTCGGAGTCGAAGGCTTGCAGTAGGGTGCGGAGACGGTCCCGTTGGGTGTTGACGAAGTCCTCGCGCTCGACGCCGGACAGAGACGGAGGGATGAGCGTGCCGGACTCGGCGAGATCTTTGGCCTGCTCGTCCCGGGTGTGCGTGTCTGGATAGGTGGTCTGCTGGAGTGCCTTCCCGAGCAGACTGAAGAGATCACTAGTCCCGACCGTCGCGAGCCCTTCACGGGCACTGGGCATGGCGAACCGACTCATCAGGTGCGTGCTATAGGAGACGTTCCGGCTCGGTTGCGGGCTGGGATGCTTCGGCGCCTGGCCCAGAACTTGCACGCGCACGTACTCGATCGCCCTCTTGACCACATCCATCCCCGCGGCTTTGGCTCGCGCGTGGGCTTCGCTGATCATGCGGTCGATCTGGCGCTCGTGCTCTTCGAGGAATGGGTGGATATACTCCTTGTAGATGTAGACGCTGCCTTGCTTGCCGGGCAGCACGAGGTAGAGATGAGCGCCGAGGCGGAGCCAGGAGTAGAAAGGGATCCAGGACAGGATGAAGTACAGCTGGGATTCGGCGAGGAGGAAGAGGGATAAGGTAGTCCAGTACATCAGCCAAGGGGTCAGCACGGCTGGATCGGAGGTGCGGAGGGCTTTGTAAGAGGCGAAGATGGGAAAGAGGACTGAGGCTATGGAGCTGTGGACAGCATTGTCAGTCGATTTGCGCTTGCAATAGTCCAATCGTTGAACGACAATACGCACGTAAGGATGTCTGCGATGAAGCCGAACATGCTGGCGGTGGCTCGCTGCTCGCGTGACTGGACTCGCTGGGCAAAAGGATGAACTGAGGTGTGAACGCCAGGTGCGAGATGGGACAACAAAGAGGCAGAGGGCAAGAAAGCAGCCAGAACACTCCTCCCGGGTCGGAAGAGGAATGTTTCAAGGCTGCAAATGTGAGAGTTCGAGATCGGGTTTCCAGGCAGACAAGGCTGGAGGTTGTGAGGAAGCTCGTGGTCAACCCCACGTCTTATCTCTTATCACTTTTCGTAGGGAAACTTGGTCCGTGCTGCATAAGGCTACAAACATGTGACCTTGATCTTGCGACTTGAGCACATGTAGAGGCACGTCAAGACAGAAGCGGAAATGCCCTGTACGACTAATCCTCATCCTCTTCCCTCGCCACCGCCTCCTCGATCCTGTCCGTCACATCCGTCGCCGCAGAGCCTTTCCCACTCAACTCCTCCCCCAATTGCTCCAAGAAATCATCCGCCTTCCTCTTCCCTCTCTTTTCCCCGATCGCCTTCCTCCTCGCCTCAAGCTGCTTCCTCCTCTCTTCTAGCCTCCCATCACTCTGGTTCCTCCTCCGCTCCGTCTCTGTCCTTTCCTGCTTCAACCCCTCCATCTGCCGTTTCCTCTCCTCCGCATCCCCACTGAATTGGAAGAACCCCGTTCCCTTGGTCCTGATCTCGCGGTTGCCATCGAAGTGTGCATCCGGAGGAGGCGTGAGAGACTTATCTCGCCTCCGCGCGAGCTCTTCCATCTGCGCCGCGATCGGTTCGTCGGGGTTGAAAGCGTGATGTTGAATGGTATCGCCCAGTATGATATTCGACGGCGCGGAGGGACGAGCAGTGAAGCGATCGCTCTCCGCTTCATTGTTGCCTCGCTTCATGTGCTCCGCTCGCGCTGCCTCGGCGGCCGTACCTGTGCGCGATCGCCCGAACTCATCGATGTAGGTCGCGGTCGATAGTCCACTCTCTTCGGCATCATCATCATTATCATCTTCATCCTCATCCTCATCTCCTTGTTGACCATCCGGGTATTTCTCCGCCCACTTCTTGTCAAAGTCCACCGCGTACCGCTCATCGAGATCTTCGACGTCCCCCCTTTTCATCGCGGCGTACAACCTCGCCTTCTCCTCCATTTTTCGCTTGCTTCGCTCCCATAGCCCTCTGTCCAGCGCCTCGCCATTAGTCGTGTGCTTTTGCACGAATGCTGGAGAGTCTTCGAGGTCGCGTTTCGCGCGCTTAGCGGTGTTGCGGTTATGAGTGGTGAAAATATCGTCCTTTCTCGTCTTCGTCCGCGATGATGTCGGGGGTTTATGTGCACTGTTGGATGCCGAGTTGATCAAGGAGCTGAGCTGTGAGGTGAAAGACAGGGTGGAGGATGATGAAATTTCTTTACCGCCGGCCAGTTTACGTTGGCGTTGCACACCGTAGAGAGAAGAGTCTTTGGAAGTCATGGCGGCAATGGAGGCGGTATTTGTTGTCAGCACGCAACTTGGTGATGGTGTTGGAGCCGAGGGCAAGCTCGGTGCTGTGTACATGCACATGCTTTTTGGGAGGTGACGCAGCTACAGCGGGCGATCCCGCGGTCCCTGCAGATCACCCATCCCACATCTGATTGAGGCTCTCGACCTGCCCCGCACCTTGTGCGTTCAAATATCTGTACAGATATCGTGACCCTGCGAACAGCACCAACATCAGGCATTGAAAGAATCAACAACAATGTCGAAACCGCAGACCATCTTCACCGCCATCATTGGCGTCGGTGGCGTGGGCAAAGCATTCCTAGGCCAGCTCGACCACCTCCGCCAACGCATGTCTAAGCAAAACCCGCCCATCGACATTCGATTGATCCTGGCTCGACGCAGCAAACAGCAAATCTTTGACGAGAATTGGCAACACATCGACATTTCCTCCGTTGCGCAGAGACTCGAGTCGTCCAAACAACCCCTCCTCGCCTTCGACGCAACGCTCGACCACCTCGCAACCGCACCGGGCAAGGTGATACTAGTTGACAACACCTCCGACCAAACGCTTGCGACGACCTACCCCTCCGCGCTCCGGAAAGGCATATCGATCGTCACGCCGAACAAGAAAGCCTTCTCCGACTCCTACGACCTCTGGTCCGACATCTTCTCCGCCGCGGCCAACGGCACCGGCGCACCGTCGCACGGCTACGTCTTCCACGAATCGACCGTTGGCGCCGGCCTCCCAGTCCTGAGCACGCTCAAAGAGCTGGTCGAGACGGGCGACGAAGTCACCAAGATCGAGGGCGTCTTCTCCGGCACCATGTCCTTCCTCTTCAACTCCTTCATGCCCGTCGGCGGCGGCGGCGGCCAGTTCAGCGCGGAGGTGAGCAAAGCGAAAGAGCTGGGTTACACCGAACCCGATCCTCGCGACGACCTGAACGGACTGGACGTGGCGAGGAAACTCACGATCTTGGCGCGGTTGGCGGGCCTCAAAGTGCAGTCACCCACCTCTTTCCCCGTACAATCGCTCATCCCGAAAGAACTCGAGAGCTGTACCTCTGGTGGCGAGTTCCTGCAGAAGTTGCCCGAGTTCGACGGCCAGATGGACAGTCTAAAGGCCGAGGCGGCGAAGGAAGGTAAAGTCGTGCGGTTCGTCGGGAGCATCGACGTCCCGTCCCAAGCCGTCAAGGTCGGACTGGAGAAATTCGACGCCAGTCATCCGATCGCGGCGCTGAAGGGTAGCGATAACATCATCAGCTTCTATACCAAGCGGTACGGTTCGAATGCGTTGATCATCCAGGGCGCGGGCGCTGGGGGTGAAGTGACGGCTATGGGTGTCACTGGGGATTTCATCAAGGTGGTTCGATTGCTGCAGAAGTAGCTCGGAGCTTGAAGACGTTTGACGAGCTCGACATCGTCTGGCCAAACGGTCTGTACCCTCATGCCCGTACTTGGCGTTGCGTCGATATGCGCGCTCAAGCCGTTGTAGCCGTTCTCAACTCGCTCTTGGCGCCTCGACTGTCATTTGAAGCACCGTTTCAATACGCTGCATACACCGCCACGAGAGAGCGCTACCTAAGTTCGTGCAGAGAGCGTACGAGTACCAGATTCTTGTTTGAGACGACGGGTCTTGCTGAAGCGTTGGTGCTTGCGATGCAGCGCAAACACGCTGTCATGCACAAGACATCACACTGCAATACCGACCGACGAATGAAACGTGCAGCCGGTGAAGCAGGACGAGGAAGAGAACGCGCTGCCCTTCCGGTACATAGCTGAATAGAGTTGAATATACATGCCTACCATGAAAAGGCAGGCGCCTCCTTCGGCTCGGCGTACATCTCCCACTCTGCCATCGGGAGGCACCGTTCGCCTTGCACCTACAATGTAAATCCATGTTGTTCTGTCGTCCTGTACGTTCTTGGCAAGCGACAACGCCGTTCGCACGATGCTTCGGACACCACATCTGGCCGAACAACTTTCGGCAAACGGAAGGTGAAACCTGATACCAGCCGCACCTCCTTCTCCCGCAGGGGACCATGAAGTACACTCCCATGCGGTGTCAATTGTGTGCCCGAAGGTGATCGAGGCCTCGCACTGCTCCGCGAGCGCGGATGAAGAGCCTTTGCAAGTCTCCCAGATCGTGCTGTCCAGACCGAGCCCCAGCGACATTCAAGAACCCTCCTCGCCCGAGTTCGCCATAGCAACGACAAAGATCCCACTCTGCTGACTTCACTCATCGTCAACGAACGAATTCGCCAACCGTCCCAAAAACGGCACCTCGACCCGATCCAACGTCTCCGCATACCTCCACGCGCCATACGTCAGGTACGCGATCAGCAGCAGATCGCACGCCAGCAGCATGTAACTCACGACCGCCGTCCAGGAGAAGATGACATGAACCATGAACAGCGCGCTAAACGTGATCGCCGACTGCCAGGCGTGGAAACGCACGTAATCGCTCTTGTGCTCCAGCAACAGCAGAGCCACGCCGCCGGCGGGCGGGAGCAGGAGGTAGGCGAGACATGCTTCCACGCGCAAGGGCAGGCCTAGGCTCGTCTCGAAGCCGCTGCCTCCCCCCGTGTAGGTCACGCCGCCGCCTTGCAGCGCGTCCCGGCCGATGTAGTCGTTGCGGAGGGGCCCGCTTTCGAGGTCGGTGTAGCCTTGTTCGGTTTCGTCGTCGTGGTATTGGGACGGGGAGGGCAGGCGTTGGGCTCGGGCGGCGGTCCAGGGGTCTTCGTTGGCGGCGACGGAGGTGATGTTTCGCTGGGGTGGTGGTTGGTGTTGCTGTTGTGGGTTGGGTGATGTGGTGGGTGAGCGCAGCGGCGGGGATTTGGCGCGCTCGGATTCGGGAGGGGAGGACTGGTCTGGCAGCGATGGGTTAGACCATGTCAGTTGTGGCGGTTGGTGTTGCGATTACTTACATGGCGCAAAGTTCATCTTGATGTTGAGCCGGAGAGTTCAGATAGGTTGAAAGTGAGGCAGCACCATGAGGACAGTGAGATAGTACGGAGTCGAGTCCTAGAACCCTTGTGCTGACAACATTCGTACATGTACACACATGCAAATACATGCTACTTCCTGTTCAGGAACAGCCCTGTAGTTAAATCCCTGCATACGGAAGCGCACGTGCAGCAGGTACAGAGGTACATGTACATACCGAGGGACCCTGAGCCGCACTCAATCAGTACAGACAGTACTACCCCAAACCTCCTAAAGCCTAATCTTGTTCGCCTAGTTAGTCACAGCATAACGCGACCCCGCTGTATCCCAGCTGCAAATTGTCGACAGCTCGCCCGGGGCCTGGTCGGCTGGTCGAAGAAAGCTGCTGCTGCTGTGCGCTTACTCGTCCAGTAGGCTTGGGGCGGTCATTGAACGGTAGTACAGCAGCAGCAGCCGCCGCCGCACGACGAGCACCTTGTGGTGCTCGCGCACGCCTCGTCACCATGCCTGCCCCTGCCGACGCCCGGCTGGAACGCGAGACCCATCGATACTACCAGCCATGGTTGCAGGCCCAGGGTTCGTCGCTGAACGTGGCCTCGCACGTCGAGAGCATTGCCCAGACCGACTTGCACGGTGGGGGTTACACGCCGCGCGTGTCCAAGGACAAGGCTCTTACGGCATTCGCTCAACTGGCTGCATTGAAGTTAAACGTCGCGCGCGCCATGGTGTCTCTAATCGACTCCACCAAGCAGATGATCCTGGCCGAAGCGACCCAAACTCTCTCCATGGCCCGCGTCGACACGGCGAAGCCCAGCGACGGCGTCTGGCTCGGCAGCACCGTCCTCACTCGTTCGGACGCCGTGTGCGAACACTGTCTCATCAACACCTGCACCGCGCGCGACGACGACGGCAAGACGTATACGGCCAAAGGTTTGGTTGTCAACGATTGCTGCCAAGACGAGCGCTTCAAGACCCGATCGTACGTCAAGCAAGAGGGAGGCGTGAGGTTTTACGCGGGGGTACCGATTATTTCGCGCTCGGGTTACATGATAGGCGCTTACGCTGTGTCGGACGACAAGCCACGCGACGGCTTGACCGTGGAAGAGTTGAAGTTCATGCAAGAGATATCCCAGGCCGTGACCGAGCATCTGGAGTGGGCGCGGGATAGAGTGGACAGGTTCAAGGGCGAGAGGATTGTTCGAGGCATGGCGTCCTTCATCGAAAGCTGCTCGTCCAGCAGTGCTATATCGGGCGAAGAGAATGCGCCAGAGAACGAGACGTCAAAGCATAGACCTCCGCTCGAGAGCAGGGTGTCGAGTCAACGGGTTCCTCTGAACGTCCGTGCGGAGCAGTCTTCGGCATCCCGCAGTCCCTCCACAAGTTCTCAGCGTGCGCAGAGTAATCCGCATACTCCTCCCAGGGCGAAGGCAGGCAGCCTTTCCGCCATGTTCGACCGCGCCGCAGACACTTTGCGAGAGTCCACTCTTGCTGACGGTGCGGTAATCTTTGGCGCGACCGCAGGAGGGCTCGCGCAGCAGCACGTCGCCGTTGCTAAGGCCAACGGCGAGTGCTCTGGCGAATCAGATGCAACTTCAACGACTTGGGGACAACCAGGGTCTGATACTGTAGGCCAGGATATTGCCTCGGATTCCGACACAAGTCCGCAGACCCGGCTCTGCAAAATCCTGGCTTACTCGCTCGCGGATGACGGAGCGCGAGCAAATATCGAGCAAGGTACAGCACTGACCGTTGGCACGCTCGAGAAGTATTTCAAGCTCTTCCCGCGCGGAAACAACTTTCACTTTACGGACCAGGGCGCGGGGATCTCGTCGGAAGACGAAAGCGCGAGCGAGCGGGAATCTGCGCGTCCTTCGTCTCATTCGCCGCAACATGGACAACGAGGGCATGCCGTAGCGTTGCCCAAACGACGTAAAACCCGGATGGACCATAGGGAGCTGCTCAAGAAAATCCCCGGCGCCAAGAGTGTCATGTTTTTGCCACTGTACGACTATTCGGAGGAGAAGCTGACGGCGGGATGCTTCTTGTGGACTTCGGTGACGGGCCGCATGATGAACTTGGATGACGACCTCTCGTACTTACATGCGTTTGGGAACAGCATCATGAGTGAGGTTGCTCGGATCAACGTCCAGAAGAATGAAGCCGCGAAGACCACCTTCATAGCTAGCATGAGCCACGAGCTCCGTTCGCCACTCCACGGCATCCTGGGCGCTTCGGAGTTCCTGGTCGACACCGCGACCGACTCGTACCAGTCCGGCCTCATCACATCAATCATAACCTGCGGCAAAACGCTCCTGGACACTCTAAACCACGTTTTGGACTACAGTAAGATCAATAAAATTGGTCGTGCGCACCTGCGAAAGACGGCCAAACAGGGCCGGGTGGTTCCGCTTGCGTCCGAGTCACTGGAAAGCATCAACATGACCTCCGAGGTCGACCTGGGGGTTCTGGTCGAAGAAGTTGTCGAGGCGGTCACGGCTGGACACTCTTTCAAGAAATTGCACGGGGCTGGGATCAAGGGGAAGCGGGAGTCCAATCGGAGCGACTTGGCCCAAATAACCGCGAGGCAGGACAATATATCGAACAGCAACGAGCGTTCCACCCCCTTCAAAGAGGATGGCTTCGTGTCGATCCTGTTGGATATCATGCCTCGGCGTTCGTGGATGGTTCGAACCCAACCAGGAGCGCTTCGCAGGATCATCATGAATTTGCTTGGCAACGCGCTGAAGTACACCTCGTCCGGCTTTGTTGCCGTCTCGCTGCGAGGCCAGGAGAACACCAGTAATAAGGTGGAAGCCCTGATCCGCGTCGCTGACTCTGGCAAGGGGATGTCTGAGGAATTCCAACGCGACCGACTGTTCCTGCCTTTCAGCCAAGAGGACACTTTCCAGCCCGGTACTGGGCTTGGCCTGAGTATTGTCAAACAAATCGTGGACTCCCTCGGTGGCTCGGTGGAGGTTCGGTCGCAGCAGCAAGTCGGCACGGAAGTGGAAGTGTCTCTGAACTTTGCCCCTGCCACAGCCACCACCCTTGAAGATGAGCTATTGGGCATTGCTGATCAGACGAAGGCTCTTACGATGGCCCTCTTGGAACTTCCGGACCCGAGCGGCCGTCAGCACCCACCTACTCATCCTAAAGCGCGGTTAGACGAGACAGTGGCAGAGATCTGCGGATCGTGGTTTGGGATGCGTGTGACAAGAGTTTCCGCGAAAGACGACGCACCGGATGGAGACGTCTTCCTCTATAGCGAACCGCCCTCGGTGGAACATCTACTGGAGCGATACCGCAACGACGTGCACAAGTCGCCCCGCAACCGCGAGATCCCGCTGATCATCGTCTGCGCCAACGCCGAAGAGGCGGTCGCCATCTCGTACAACCAATCCAAAGCACTATCTGACCTAGGCAAGGTCGTGGAGGTCATCCCTCAGCCTTGTGGACCGAGGAAGCTCGCCAAGGCCCTGAAACACTGCTTGAGGAGGGTGGAGGAGATGAATGGTGAGAAGGAACAGATGCCCTCGAACTCCCTGCTCCGACTCGCCTTGCAACGGCATGCGGACGACGAAAGCCAAACGAAAGCGTTCAGCGTGCGGGTGGATCCGCCCCCACCAGAGCACGACGAGCGTCGTTCGGAGAAAGAAGAAGAGGAGAAGCGACGCAAAGGACCAGACCTGCCTCCAGCAGTACCCCTGAGCTCCGCCGTCTCCTTTCCATCGCCGCCGCCCATCGACCCGATGACCCCATCATTAGACGAAAAGTCGCTACAACTGACCGGCACGAGCGGCGGTCTTCCCCCAGGAACCGTGCACGTCCTGGTAGTCGACGACAACGAAATCAACCTCCAACTCCTGACCATGTTCATGAAGCGCAACAAATTCTCCTACCAATCCGCGGGAAACGGACAAGAAGCTGTGGACAAATTCAAGGCATCCTGTCTCCCCGGCCCACACACCACCACCGCCACCTCCGAGGGCGGCGGCCGGTTCGATTTCGTGCTCATGGATATCTCGATGCCGGTGATGGACGGGATGGAGGCGACGAAAGCCATCCGGGAATTCGAACGCCAGAACGCCCTCCCGCGCACGATGGTGATTGCGCTGACGGGACTCGCCAGCGCGCAGGCGCAACGCGAGGCGGAGACGGCTGGGATCGATGTCTTTTTGCCCAAGGTACGAGATCAATTCCTCACGCACACGTCCCCCCGTTAGTTGTGATTCTTGCTGACAGGTGCGGGTTGTGTTCTAGCCGGTCAAATTCGCGGAATTGAGGAAATTGCTCGTTGTGAACTGACGAGGTCCGTGGAGGAGGTCTTGTCGCATTCTTTCGTTCTTCGGGGGTGGTGTGGCAGTGTTTGGGGGTTTGGGGTTGGGGTTTTCTGAATTCGCATAGCGTGGCGTCTACTTTGGATTCCGCATCGCATTGGCATTGCATTGGGACAACCGCACATAATTGGGATGGAGGGAGGCGTTGGAGCAACAAACACAACCTTGGGATGGAGTGAGACGCTGGAGTTGAGGCGGCTTTCGAGTACACAGCCCGGGGTTCGGCGGGGTGGTCTCGAGACTTCGTTATGATATACCCGGATGGAGGCGAAGAATCCTAGAGATCCAGGCAAGAAACATGAATACCCTGCGACGCCTGACACGATACGGCTTCGAGAGCACAATCACGGTGCTTGCTGGGTCCGGTCGCGTGCTACGGCCGTTCCAGCGCTGCTAGGTGTCTTGGTCAGCGTTTGACTATGTCGGTCGATGAAGGCATTTGGTTTGTTCCTAAGACCATCACGAATGACACGTGAGGCGGCCTTTCTCCTTGCCCCGCTGCCTCGGCCCTCCGAGGCCCGACACCCCACGCGCCCCTCATCGAACCCCCTTTTTCCCTCATCGCGGGTGAAGCGTCCGATCGTGTGATCAGGACCGCATTCAGCCCTGTCGTTGTCGTCCATGCATGAAGTACGTACTCTCATGTACCCTCGTAGCGCCGTAGACTGACAGGAACAGGACTTTGCCAAGTGAAGACAAGCACAACAAGACACAAGGCTTGGGTCCGGGTAAGGCTGATCGACCATGCGTGCGCCGGCTAATTGCGTGATGCTGGAGGGCCGAGGCCGTCTCACCAGCCGGATAATCAATCATCAAGTGATAACAAGAGAGAAAACCATGACATGCATGTGGATTCACATTGCCTAAACTGGGTGGGGCGTCCAGTGACGCAGTGGAAGGAAGCGAGAAAAAAGTTTGGAGGGGCCTCATGATAAGTAGTAAGAGTCGTCATCAGTTAGGTTACGCTGCTTGACGGCGACTTTGAAACCACAACAACCATACCACAAACCAACAATCCATATCACCGATACACTCACCACACACCCCCTCCACCACAACCATGACACGCGTCCTCCTCACCGGCGGCAGCGGCTTCATCGCCGCCCACGTCCTCGACATCCTGCTGCAGCACGGCCACAGCGTCGTGACGACGGTGCGCTCGCAAGACAAGGCCGACAAGATCCGCCAGGCACATTCGAACTACGGCGCGGACAAGCTCGACTTTGCAATTGTCGAGGACATTGCCCAGCAGGGCGCCTTCGACAAGGCCATCGTCTCCGACCCGCCCTTTGAGGCCGTCATCCACACCGCCTCGCCCTTCCACTTCAACGTCACCGATGTGCAGACGCAGATGCTCGACCCGGCGATCATGGGGACCAAGGGGATCTTGCAGTCGATTCAGAAGTCGGCGCCGTCGGTGAAGAGGGTGGTGATCACGAGCTCGTTCGCGTCGATTGTATGTACCATTCAGCTCCCATGAAGCCGAATGCGAGCTCGGTACTGATATGGAATGATGCAGCTCGATCCGTTCGCTGGCAACAACCCCGGTCACACCTACTCCGAGGCCGACTGGAACCCGATCACGCTCGAGCAAGCCAAGGAGAACCCACCAAGCGCGTATCGCGCGTCCAAGACGTTCGCCGAGCGAGCCGCATGGGACTTCGTCGAGCAGGAGAAGCCCAACTTCACGATCGCAACCATGTGCCCGCCGCTCGTGCTGGGTCCGGTGGTGCACTACCTCAACTCGCTCGAGAACCTCAACACCTCCAACCAGCGCGTCCGCGACATCATGCAAGGCAAGGCCAAAGACGAAATCCCGCCCACCGGCACCTTCATCTGGGTGGACGTGCGCGACCTCGCGCTCTGCCACGTCGCGGCGGTGGAGAAGGCGGATGCGGCGAACAAGAGGTTCTTCGTCACGGCGGGATACTTTTCCAACAAGGAGATTGCGCAAGTCATCTCCAAGAAATACCCGCAGTACAAGGAGCAGCTCCCCTCCGCCAGCACGCCCGGCGGCGATTACCCGGAGGATGGCATATACAAGTACGACAACAAGCGGACGCTGGAGGTCTTGGGGGTCAAGTTCCGGTCGCTCGACGAATGTATCGCGGACACGGTCAAGAGTTTCCAGGCTGTTGGCGCATGAGCGGCTGTGCCGTTTGACTGGGATGGAATCAAGCAATAGACGATAGATCTAGAGGGCTTCCTGTTGACTCGCCGGTTAGCTTCGTTTCCTCTTCCGGCATTGGATCTAATAGATAGAAAGGAGCTACTGAAATCAGACTGTTGAGCTTGAATATTTGTTTTGAACGTCATCGACACGCTCAGGCATTGGTAGAAAGGTAAACATCATATGAGCGAAGGCTGAAGAGAAGCTGTAGAGTGTAGACCCACGAACCTTTTGGCTCAGGAACCAGGCTCGGAGCCCGACCAGATATGACCGCGAGACATTACGCCTACCACCCAACAAGCACGCACCGTTCCTCACTAGTTGGCAAAGATGGTCCCTAGTAGCAGAGGAGATGAAGGAAGTTGAAGTGTTGTTGATGATAATGATTGTCCAGCGTTGAAGTGGAAAATTGATATAAAACTCGCCGCGCGCTTGGCGGCGAAAGTGGTGGGACGGATGGACGTCTGGACGGCTAATAAGTGAATGGGAGCCAATATCACAAGCCTTTTTATCTAACAACATTCCCCCCTTTGATGCAATAGGAGATCTGTTGCCTCGATTCCTTACCTCCTCTATTTACGGCTCCAACGATAACCTCACTTCTACCTCCCCCGAACACTTCGTAACCTCCAACCAACAAAAGAGATTCCATCCGAGACTCGAGACTCGATCGGAGAAACCGACGACCTCAAGCCCAGCTCTGCTCTCCCCAACCCCGGGGGCCGCACAAGTCGAAGGGGCCTCCTATAAAGAAGCCATGGGCGGCGCACTCTCCCTCTTCAGCAAGCTGCTCTGGAGCAGCAAAGAGATCCGCATCCTCATCCTCGGCCTCGACAACGCCGGCAAAACCACGCTCCTCTACCGGCTCAAGATCGGCGAGGTCGTCACCACCATCCCCACCATCGGCTTCAACGTCGAGTCCGTCACGTACAAGAACCTGAACTTCAACGTCTGGGACCTCGGCGGCCAGACGTCCATCCGGCCGTACTGGCGCTGCTATTACGCCAACACCGCCGCCGTGGTCTTCGTCGTCGATTCCGGGGACGTGGAGCGTCTGGAGACGGCGGCGGGGGAGCTGCGCGCCATGTTGGAGGAGGAGGAGTTGCGGGATGCGGCGTTGCTGGTGTTTGCGAATAAGCAGGATCAACCTGGGGCCAAAGGGGCGGGGGAGATTTCCGAGGCGTTGAGGTTGGGCGAGTTGAAGGATCGGAATTGGTCGATTATGGCGTGTTCGGCGATTGATGGGAGGGGGGTGAATGAGGGGATGGATTGGCTTGTGGTGCGTGGTGATGATGGACGACGAGAGCGTTGTGTTGGTAATGTGAGGAGATGGCTGACTTTGGTGGCAGCAAACGGTAGGAGACAGTTCATGAGACGCGATGCGCTTACGATTGGTGTTGGTTCAGGATGCATGGTGTCCGGAGTATGGGCTCAAGATTTACGCGGCGTTCGATTGTCCAACTTCATGACATGCACTATGACAGCCTCTGATTTGCGACAGAACGGTTCCGCGCGGTCACTCGGTATGGAGACGCGTCTCGCAACATGTAAGGTGTGCCCCGACCTAACGACACCTCAAGCCATATCTCCCGTGCAGCCTTGGAAAGACCATGACATCGATGACTGCCATCTCTCGGCTAGTACCTTCTGGTTCAGCCCTCAAAACATGAACCTCGAAGACTCGATACTAGACTGTCCGCTGTCTGAGAACGGCAATGCTGCCACGGTAGCGCAATGGCAGTCAGTAAGCAAACCGACCGAGCGCTCTCTCTGCTACGAGACAGCTCTGGATGGAATGATTAGAGGACATACAAACCTCAGAGTTTATTAGGAAACAGCGGCGCATTCCGGCCTCGCCGAAACAACTCCAACATCTCCCTCCCCATCCACTGCTGCCTCGCCTTCGCAATCCCACCTTCAACCTCCTGGATCCGATTCGCCTGGATGAGAAACCCCGCCCCATTCGCCTCCATCCCCCGTCCCATCACATGCGCCACCGTCCACGCCACCGTCTCCGCCTCGTTAATCGGCACCCCTCTCTCCTGCATCTCCCTCCCCCAATCCCGTAAATTCTGCCCTTCCCGCCGTCCGAGCACAATCGCCGTCAAAGTAATCCCCGGCGCAATTACGCTGAGCGCGATACCCACCTTCGCGCAGTCCCCTTTCAGCGCTCGCAGGTACCCCACCACCCCGTGCTTCGCAGCCGAGTACAGCGGCGCGCCCGCCGACGCGAGGTAACCCGCAAGCGAGGCCGTGCAAACAATACTCCCTCCTCTCCCTTTGCCCGATCCTCGCCGTCTCCCATCTTGAGCGTCACTGTCCCTCCGCAAATGGTAGACCGCGAGCTTCAAACTATCGCCCACGCTCCGGATATCGACGTCGATGGTCCGGCGATCGGGCTCCGCCAGTCCCCCCTCCCCATCGAGACGATCGGTGAAAATCTGCTCGCCCATCTCCGCCACGCCGGCGTTGACGAAGACGTGCTCGATCCGGCCGAAGTGCTCGGCGGCGCGGGCGAAGGCGGCGCGCTGGGATGACCATTGGGTTACATCACATTGTACGTAAAGGAAGCGAGACGAGTTGGTGAGGTCTGAGATAGGTGGCGGGTTGGATGCGCGGTCGAGGACGGCGACGTTGTTGTTGAAGCGAGGCGTGTGGAGGAAGAGGGCCGTTGCTAAGCCTATGCCTGATGCGCCGCCGGTGATTACAACGGTGGCGTTTTGGGGTGGATTGGCTGTCGATGGGGAGAGGCTGAAGGGTTCCGATGCCATTCTTGTACACCCGAGTCGAAGCCTTGAATCCTGGGTGATATCGACGCTATTGAAGAGCAGAACGAGGTTGATGTTGTATATGGAATCCCAAGTCATCTTGTACGAGGGGTTCATCTGACAAGCTGACCTCGGCATGTTCAACGTCAACCTGTACTGTATTGAGGCTGAAGAATCAATACGTTCCAAGGTTCTTTCACAACAAATACGAAGGCCAGCAGGCTTCAGCAATGATGCTGCTTGCAGGTGATTATTGTCTGCATGTGCTCATCAATGCAATCACGGTCAGCTCGACGCCGAAAATTGTGTTTTTTGCCTGTACATTATACATACTCCTACCAATATACGTCAACGTTCACATGTCAAACACCGCGTTATGCATACAACATCCATTCAAACGAACGAACCATCATAACTTCATCACTTCTGCGCCTTCGGTTTGGTCGGGCTGACCTGATCCGCTACACTTTTCCGCAACCCCAACTCCGACGTACTACCCGGTGAGTCCTCCAAAGGCTCCGGCTCGTCCACGATCCGATCGGCTACCACTGGTCTGTCCTCGGCCGTAGGATCGGAGATCGGTTTCGCCAAGGCGAAAGAGCCGGTGTCGCGCGGCGTGGAGGGTGAGATGGGCGTCAGTCCTCGATGGCCATCCGTGTACGATGTGACGGGGGTCTTCGGGATTCCCTCGCTACGCCGAGAGGAGGAAGAAGGGGGGTGAATGGGTTCGGGCTTCTTCGGGCCCATGGGATTCACGAGGCGCTGCACCAAATGGCGCTCGTCCACATCGCTGTCGTCCCCGTCGCTTCCCTCCAGATACGAGTCATCCCAAACCGCGCTCTCGGTCCTTTCCACCGCCCCAGGCCTTTTCGGTTGAGAGCTGGCGCCGGCCTTGGAGGAGCGCGAAACGTCAAGATCGGCGAGCTCATCCCTGGCTTCGCGGGTCTCGCTCTGCGTGCGCTCGGGCACTTGCTTCGCCGTTTGATCCATGACTTCTTCCCCGTTGTCGGGATGCACCTTCTGGTCCATGGGTGGCGCACGTTCGCGTGCCGGCTCGTCCTCGTCTCGCGTCGTCGCCGTGTAGGTATCGGCAAAATGCGTGTCGCACAGGTGCTTGACCACCGGCCAGCCGTAAGCATTGGCGAACATGCGCCGCACGATCATGTTGTTGTGCGCGTCCGGCTCCAGACGAACGAGCACTTTCCGCCAGCTCAGATTGCGATGGTACGCCCTCGCGATCTTCTCCTCAACCTTCATCGCTCCCGAGTCCGTGGATTCCATGCTCGCGCCCGAGTTGCCACTCGATTGACTGAATTTCGACGAAGCGTCCGAAGAAAAACTCCTAGTCAATCGTGACGCAGGACGCTTGAGCGGAGGCGGTGGGATGTCTTCCGGATGATATACTCGATCGTGGAAGATCGTCCTCGATCGAGAGGCAGGGTCCGTGATCCATTGCCTACTAGGCAGTGGTGGATGCAAGATGTCTCCGGCAGACTCGAAAATCGAAGTCTTTGGTGGCGCATGCACGTCTCCGTTATGATTACTGGCGATGCTATCACCGCGGGTTGCAACAGGACGCTTCGACGACTGATGAGCCTGCGGGAGGTGTGGATGCGACATATGAGGACGCATGGTTGGGTTGCTGGTAGTCCCTTCCATACCCTCAGCAATGTCCTCTGGGAGCTCGTCTTCGCCAGGCTGTAGCGTCTGAGCACGCCGAATTGCTTTGGTCGTCTTCTTGGAAGGGTGAGGAGGTGGCTTGGGTGCCCGATCAGGAGCTGCACTGCATGGTCGGAAGAAGTCAAAGAAAGTGTCGAAAACGCCTTTCTCCGACTGCTGGGAGGGTTTGTTGGAGGACGGAACCATACTTCCTCCGTTTGGCGTTGCTTCGCCATCGCCTTCGTCGTAGCTCATCCGGTGCGTCAGTCGCTTGCTGTCCTCCGCCGTCTCGTCTTCTGCAGGCTGCGGCACTGTCTCGCCCTCGCCATGCCTTACATGCTCATTGTCGGCCTCGTCGTCCTCATTGTTGTCAACCCTTTCAGCGATAACGTTGGGCGCCAAGTTGCTCGAGTTAGCACCCGTGAGCTCCGCCCAACCCCACTCTGCCATAGTCCCGATCAATCCATTCTCACGTCTCGCCTTCTCCACCTTGCCCAGTCCCCTCCAATCCAAGAACAGTAAACAGCTTGTCCGTAACGGCACGATCCCATCATTGACTACATTGCTATACAACGTCCGGTTCCGGAACATACGTAGCACCTGATGCGCTGGGCCGGTAGGAAGGATTCTTAACAACGGCTTCGCGGTAGGATCTTCCTTCTGATTCGAATCGCCACTGTTCTTCGGACTCGCACCAAGCCCACCGATCATCGCGTTCCATCCGCCCTTCGCCAACGTTGGGGGCCGCCACGTGAGCCCAAGGTCCTGTCCCGTGCGGCCAACAAGGCCAAAATCGAGCGCGAACTTAACATACAGCGGGTTCTCGTTGCTTAGCCCCAGCATCGGTGACGCCATGCAGATGAAGTTGACCGGCTCGATTTGTTGGAAAAACGTCGGGCTGTGCTTGTGGATGTATGCTATAGCATACGTCTGGATCAACCCGCCCAGACTGTGGCCAATGAATGAAATGCTGGTGAATTTGTAAGGGAGTGAATCCGCCTCATGGTTCGTACTCGGATGATGGATGCTGCTTCCATGGTGAGTGGGTTGGCCATCACGTTTGGCTTTATTGGCATCACTCTTGAACGGGTCGGTCAACGTTCGCGCCAGAGGTTTCTTTACCGGAAGAAACGGTTGGTCGGGATAGGTGAAGCGCAGGACGTACTTAGCAAGGCGCTTGCCGAGATACTGTATGCCGTTCTCCGTCCGCACTGCATTGCCGGTGAAGCCACGAACTATGGTCTCTTCTTCATCATCAGAGTGGTCGGAATCCTCCTCGAGATCCTCTTGACCTCCAGAGAGTGGCGCGGTCGCCGTGTTCTGCTCGCCGCCGCCGGATTCAGAGCTGGACGCTGTTGATGTCGGCTTCTGCTTGTTGGCACGGTAGCTTTCTTTGCGTTTCTTCGCGTCCATACGTGCCTGCTTGACGGTAGCGTCAATGCTTTCCTTCATGAACAGCATATCCGCACCAACGTTGCTATGTAGGCCGTGCGTCACCATGACCAAGTGCAGCTTCTTCCGCTTTTTTGGCTTTTGATTTGGTCCACTGTGCTTTAGACTGTCGGTCGATTTCCTAGCCTCTTCATCCTGGCCCGGCAACGCAGGCTTATCCCACAGAGTCTCCGTATCCTCGACCACGAGCCTCACCGCCTTGGAATACACGCCTTGCGTTTGGACGTTGCCATGTCTTCGTGCCCGCCTCCGCTCCTTTTCCGACTGCTGCAGCTCCTTCACCTGCCCGGGAGCACCATGCCCATGTCCCGCGACCGCGGCAAAGCCCAGGTCTAAACTCCGTTCATCTCGTCCAACCAGCACTTCGAAGTTCACCGACGCGGAGTTGGAGAAAAGGATCTGGGAGGTCACCTCTATAATCCACGTCACCTTCGGCTTATCCTCGTTCACCCCGGGTTGTTGGGCAGATTGCGTGCTCGATCTTCGCTTCCCTAAATCGGCTCCCGTTTCCCTGATGTCGTCCGGAATCTTGAGCTTCGTCTGCCAGTTCCCGCCAGCCTTAAGCATCGGCTCGTATTCCGGCACGCCATCTCGCTTTGCATTCTCGACCTTGCGATGTGGGTTGAAGGTTGCCGGGTACGCCGCGACGTGCAGCACGTACGGGCCGTGCAACCACGCCGCTCGCAAAGGTATCGCCGACGAGTTCTTGATCTTGAGGTGCAGGTGAGTGGGCGTGGGCAGGATGCGATCATTGCTGGGGGTATAAGTGAGCGTGTAGCGGACGATTTCGCCGACCTTGACGCTGCCGGCCTGGTGCAATAAGAGCATCTTCCTTGCCTCGTTCGAGGCTGTATGCAGTCGATGTTGGTCGTCGGACTATACCTTTCACCCTCCTAGGCAAGTCGACCCCTCTCTTGCTGCCCGAAGCTGCAGGAGCTTGTCGCGAACGAACATGCACTCGGCCTAGATTACATATGTACCGATTTATATTAACAGACACGGCGCGTGATGTGTTATGAGGTTGCAAAATGCTGCACGGCAGTGCACGCGTTGGAATCGCCTCGGGTCATGCGGCCATCCGCTAAATGACGTCCACATATCCATAGATTATACTCGCGTCACGTGCACATGTACCAATGCAGAACATTGAAGTGAAATAATGCGCGGTCTGTCTGTGATGTACAAACATACACATGTACGGTAGGAGATACCTGGCTCGACCCAGTCCAACATTGAAAACCATGGCAGATCGTCATGGACGAATCCGAGCAACGCTCGTGAGCGTTCGCGATCTTCTAGCCTCATATAACGAAGGCCATAGGAAAAAGAGACAACCGAGCTGTCACATATAGCCAGCGGAGGCTATGAGGAAACGATATTCACCTACGCGCAAAAGATGCCGTGCTCTCCAGCTAGTCCGCAAAGCTTGAACTCGACTAGTCCTGAGAGGACGGTCCAGGGCCACCTCAGGCAGTAAAGTTACACTGCTTGCCGTACATCCGATCATTGATCGTCGGCCCGATGACGCCGTAGTTGATGAGGTCGACCAGCGACCAGGCGCCGAAGCCGTGGTAGTTCCAGAGGAAGTAGCCCGAAGTGGCGTGCTCAAAGGCCTGCAGCTGCGCCTCCCAGTACGCGCGCGTGGCATTCTTCATCGGCGCACCCCAGTGATCGATAGAGACCGAAGATGTGCATTGGCAGCCATCTTGCGTGCAGTGCTGACTGCCGTCGTCCCCAAAGCTCGACCCGTCCGGGTTGACGCAGATGTTGGTGGCGGCGGAGAATTCGCCGACGTACCAGGGTAGGAGGGAGCTCTGCACGGCGTTGCCCCAGTTGCACGCCTTGGCGATGTGCTGGGACACGTTCATGCTGTTATCGCCGGAAACCATGTTCTGGTACAGGTGGACGTCAACGGCGAACTGCGAGGAGGGGAGGTTGCTGTTGATGGCCGAGCCGAGATCACACCAGTTCTGTGGGCCCATGAAACTGTCGTGTGTGATGACCTGGAGGTTTGTGTTCGTTGCGACGCTGACGACAGCGTTGTATGCAGCAGCTGCCCAGTTCTTGGTGGTGCCGAAATCTTGGGGACCCCAGCAGAT
>Ga0058704_10000489_pt1 | contig 20476 bp, 16 predicted proteins | sample AgamicMgSfe_FD_71363 | JGI IMG/M metagenome (GOLD analysis project Ga0058704, IMG submission 71363) | Agave microbial communities from Guanajuato, Mexico - Mg.Sf.e | ecosystem: Host-associated > Plants > Phyllosphere > Phylloplane/Leaf | place: Guanajuato, Mexico | collected 2012-05-30
GGTTGGGGTTTGGGGTTAATACTCGGTAGTGAGAGGGGAGTGAAGCGTGATGCTAGAGGGGTGTGGTCCCGGAAGATTGATCATCGGGTTCTGTGGCTAGGGTAGAGGTAGGGTTTGTTTGCGGTCGTGGATGATGTATAGAGGGATAGATGGCGCAGGGGGATTTGGAGTTCAGGGAGCTGGTCTGCGGCGTTCAACTGTCGATATATATCTGGCGAGCTGGCATGATCCTTACCTGGGTAGATTGGCAACACCTTTGCACTCATCTAGAGTAGATTATGGGTTCGCCGAACATTGTCTACCAACCATACGAACGCTCGGAAAGCAGGACGATGAGCTATTTGCCCATGTCCGAATCCGAGCGAGCGACTACACTTTTGGTCTGAAGACCGTTGAAGGTGGGTGGCCAGTCCCTAGCCAGTTTCTGGGACATCGTCCAACCGTATCTTGGAAGCATAAGGTCAAGTCAGTCCGTTTTGGCGGTATGAGACACGGGAGGCGAGCAGAATATGATGAAGCCGCTCACATGGATGGATCGGATCTGTACAGGGACCAGGGCAATGGAGGAGGCTGTTGTAGTTGCTGTTCAGCATCGTCAACAATCGATCGTGTTGTTGACGACATGTCATAAGTACAGATAATTGCGCTCGCACGTAGTGGCTAGTTTGATGATGGTTCTCTATGGTAGCATGGGTTTCTGGCTCCGAGATGGAAGGTGACGAAGTGAGACATTCTGTTTCACACTCGCTCGTCTACCTCTATTCAATCTCCGGTCGACAGCTCGGTTTCTACTCGTCCATTACTACCGTAGGCGTGAGAAGGAATCGAGACTTGACGAGCTGCCTATTCGAACAGCTCGTGCGATGTCTCATGAAGGGGTGGAAGGCGGACAGCGACTTGTAGACCCGTGAAGTGCCTACAGTAGGGACGGTACTGACAACTGTAGGGCTGATGTACAACGTGTTTGATTATAGGCGAAACGACTGATGAACCCCCGACCACCAACCCACGAGAATCCTCACGTTGGACGACGGCCACGTTGTTGCTTCCACGGCGTCTACCGTCGAGATCCATCTGCTAATCAATGTTTACCATCCTGTACGTCTTTTTCCTTTCCGGTGGTGATGATGATGATCTTTAGCGTCTCTTCCGTCTCGTGTTCTTCCCGTTTTCCCGCACCCAACCTTCAACCCCGAACCTAAGAACGTTTGACGACCTTGACCTGACCTGGACCTGGACCTGACCTGAACCTTGGGACCACAACCTCCTCCATTCCTTGCTCTTCCCTCCCCTCTTCATTTCTATCCATCCACACATTCATTAACACATACCGTTTGGCCCGCTTCTTGTCCTCGGTCAGTAACTGCCCCCGGTTAAGCTTTCCCGGCGATCTCATGTGTGCTGCGCTTGACAAGATTGAATATTTGGGGAAGCGGTCGTTGCACACCCACCCAACAACCACGCTCATCATCGCTACCGCCCTTCCTCTCCAGCTGACCACTCCCTCGCCTAGATGTCGACCTGAGCGCCTACCGACTCCCGATGGAAAGCACCCGATGAGCGCCTTCTTGCGTGGCGCCCCCCCGGCGCTGCTCCTCTTCCTCTTCCTCGCCCTCGCCCTCCTCTCCCCCATCTCCGTCCACGCCGCCTTCATCAACTTCGACAACTGCTTGGATACCAGCATCGTCCACTCGAACCCGCTCCGCCTCCAGTTCACCCCGCTCTGGTTCGATGCCCGCTTCGACCCCACCACCCCGAGCCACAACCTGAACGTCACCATCTACGGCAATGTCTCCGGGCAGCAGGTCGAAGGGCGGTATCCGCCACCTGACGATCCCGCATGGTCGGACCCGGATAATACCTTTGGCAAGATCGTGGATGTGGGTACGGGCAACAATTACAGTACATTGTTGGCGGACTTCAAGGTCCTGAAGTACGACGCCTACAACGCCCGAGCCACGCGGTTTTGTTCCTCGCTGGTGAATGGCACATGTCCGCTCGGCCCGGCGTTCGGTGCGAATGCCAGCGTTCCCTACGATCTATCCGCCATCACCCTCGCGCACGATTTCGGGAGCCCGTATTCGTTCAGCACGCTTGACGGCACCGTCCGCGTGCTGTCCGGCGACACGGGTGGAGGGGATCTCGCCTGCATCAGTGCCAACATCACACCATACCTCGGCGACGGCGTCTCTGCCCTCCTCACCTGGCTACCGGCTGCGATCTTGATACTTAAGGGGATCGCGACGCTTTCGGCAGCCATCTGGTCTCCGTGGGGCAGCTCGGACATTTTTCGCTGGAGCAGCAACTACGGCCGAGACGAGGATCAGCTGCGTCTGGTCACCCCGGGCTTCGGAGACTGTTTGCAATACATTCAGTTCGTCACGTTGACGGGCGCCTTGTCGCTGCAGTACCCGGGATACTACCAACCCGCGGTCAGCCAGACCGCCTGGTCTCTGCTGCTGTTCAATCAAAGTTACGTCACTCAAGGGAGCGGAACGCAAAGCTTGCAGGACGGGGTCTATGCATACAATGGCACGTACGGCATGACGGCCATGAGCCAGTTGGTCGGCATGACATCGGTTGTGGATGTCTGGGCCTGCATGGCCATCTGGCTGCTGGTCATCGCCGGCATCGTCGTCTTGCTCTGCCAGCTCGGCTTCTTCTCTCGCTGGATCTACCGAGTCGTGACGGATACCACCGAAGAAGACCTGCGCTCGAAGAATTTGCCCTTCACCCTCGGCAACATGATTCGACTGTTGTTCAATTACTTCATCCTACCAATCGTCGCCCTAAGTTTGTTCCAGCTCGTCATTGCGCCGGAGTCTCGCACATCCATCGTGGTCTGTGCCGTCATCCTGTTCGTGATCATGATTGTGGCCGGAGGTTGGATCTTGCGCGTCATCTTCACCACCAAGCCACGCACCCATCTGTTCGACGACATGCCGACTGTGCTCCTCTACGGCCCGCTCTACAACACCTACAGCGACAGCGCCGCACCTTTCGCCTTGGTCCCGGTCTTCATCACGTTCATGCGTGCGGTCGCGCTGGGCGCTGTCCAGCCGAGTGGGATCGCGCAGATCATCGTCCTGGCCGTGTGTGAGGTCATCCTCATCTTGACGCTCAACGGATTCCGGCCTTTCCAAAACCAGACGAGTATGAACGCTTACCACACCTTCTTCGCTGTGGTCCGCTTAATCACCGTCCTCCTCTCCATCGCGTTCGTCCCGTCGTTGAGCGTCAGCCAAGCGCCGAAAGGCTGGATCGGCTACGCCATCCTCCTGCTTCACGCGTGTGTGCTGGTCTTCGGCTTCTTCCTTAACGCCGCTCAGACGCTGATCGAAGTGATTGCTCGCTCTATGGGAGTGGCCGGCGACGCTCAGACGGGCGCGATTCGAGGTAGTATCTTGAACATGCGCATGCTTAAGAAGCGGCGCAACCGCACCAACAGCGCGGACCGGAGGAGCCTGGCGAGCAATGCCGCCATCCTACAGGACGCGGACGGCCGGAGTGCTTTTGCCAGCCGGCGCAGCCGTAGTATGTCCGCCAGCAGTCAGCAGCTCTTGAACCAAACCGGCACTTTTGGCACCGCTTCCAGTGGGAATCGCATGAGTGTGTTCGATAATTTGTCAAACACATCCGGTGACTATGTGGGCTCTCCGAACGCAGATGGCGACAATGCGCAAGGTGGGTTTGGCTACATCACCGCGTACGATCCGGGTGCTCTGCAGGGGAAAGACGTTGAGCGCGCCGAGACGTTCTACCGGCCTCCCAGACCGCGTAAGGCCACGAACGAGATGATGAATCCCGGGACCAGGACGAGGAAGAGCGTCGCCAGTCCGGATATCCCTTACATCGACTCACCTCGGCAAAGTGCGCACGCGAGGGAGAGTAGCTATGATGAAGCGTACTTCCCCGGTCGCGAATCGCCAGCGCCAGCCTACATCCGCGATCGCGCCGACTCGAACGAGAACACGCCCCGGCCCGACTATGCCGTACGCGAAGTCGACCAGTACTACCGCGGCCCGGCGCTCTCCGGGCAACCCACGCGCAAGCTCAAGACTGGCCCCGCTGACCCAGAAGGTCCGGCGGCCAATGCCCAAAGCTGGTTCCAGCGCTTCGTCGTCGGTATGAAGGGAAAGCAAAAGGAACCGAGCAAAGGCTTCGAAGTGGTCCGGTCTTCGCGCTTGCCCCGTGGGATGCAGCAGGAAGGCGGCGACGAAGTCGAAATGCAGACCAGTCCGCCGATGCACGATGAGCCGTACCAGGACTCGCCGCGACACTCGCCTCCGATGGCGCGGGAGGACATGCAGGCGGCGGCGGGCGCGGAAGGCTTGGGGCCGGTCAGTCCGATTGAACCGGACGATGGCCATCCTCATCAGCATTTCGGTTTCGGGTACGACGATGCGCGTGATGTCCCGGCGGGCGTGGGCGTCATGCAGCATGGCCTCCGACCCAGCCATGACAGCGGATCGGGCTCGATCCACCCCGCTCTTCGCGACGGACCCTCGAGCGAAGTCCCACGCCATCAGTCGATCGATGGCGACCAGAGTACCTTCCGCCCGAGTCGAGACACCGAAAGCCAACTCCGTCCGAGCCAGGATACCTATCCCCGGCCACCGTCATCATCCGAATACTACCCCAACCCCACCACCTACCGCAACTCCGAAGTCCCCTCCCTCAACCCCATCGAGAGCGTGGGCAACATCGACCTCCCGTCGCGCTTCAACTCGCGCCGCAGCGCGAACCTCGCCGACATCGACATCGGCGAAACCGTCGGCGGCCAGGCTTGGCTGCGCCAAGTCGACAACTCGAGCTCGCGTTATCGGAACTCGGACGTGCCTTCTCTCGATCCGATCGAGGGGGTCGGCGATATCGATCTCCCCTCACGGTTTAACTCGCGGCGGAGCGCGAATCTTGACTTCGGCGATACGGATGGAGGGGAGGGGCAACAACAGGCCCCTTGGCTTCGAGACGTGGACAATCTGGACTGGAACCACCACCCTGACCAGCAGCAGCAACAACAACCCCCCTCGACTTCCCATGCTCCAGGCCTCCCGCGCCGTAGCTCCCGCCGCACGCCCTCGCAAGACATCTCCCCTCGACCCTCCCAGCAGCAGCAGCAAGGCGAAATTTTGTTCGACAACTTCGATTACGGAGGGCGACAACATGTTGAGCAGGAGGGAGAAGATGACGGGTATCGGGATGAAGGTGGGGAGGATTGGCGACGCCAGACGGCGAGTGTCACGGGCCCGAACCATCGCGCCGCGGACAGTATCACGCGGAACTCGGTGGGCGCGGACGCGGCGAGGCGGGGGGATCGGGCGGAGATTTTTGAGGAGGGGCAGTAAGTGCCTCCCAACAGGGTCGTGCAGAGGCTTGGGGGTTTTCGAGTGGTGTATCTGGTGGAGAGGCAGCAGGAACGAAGAAGGTCTTTGGGGCGTTTTACACCCAAGATGGGATATGCTGGTGTGGTTTCTGTTGGGAAATTAGCGATGGCGTTGCGGCGGGTGTATTGGGGAATGGATTGTCATGGTCATGGGCGCCCCCTTTTTCGACGTCGGCGTTTTTCCAGGCGGGGGGGGGGGTTTGTGTAAGATTGTGTAGAGAGGAAATTCCCATTTGATTCTTCGATTGTTGAGGCGAGGTATCCGGAGGCTGATGGAATGGGAGACGTGGGAAGGCTTGACCATCCATGTTTTATCTCTTTGATCTTCCTCCCTTGTTGCTTGTCCGGCGTGGCGAATGGATGGGTCTCTGTTTCTGCCTGCTTACCATTTGCTCTACTCATGTTTTCCTATTTCCCCAGCAACGTGGGAGCCAATCCGCTTGCTTCTGGCTTACCTATCTACGATACAGGGAGGATCACAACGCTCTCTGCTTTTGAGTTCTTCTGCTTTTCTTGTCGTGATGCAAGATTTCTTAGGGAGCGGCGTGGGAGTGAGGACATTATTCTTGAGGGTTGGGCCGTGGTGATGCAAGATTGAGGACATTTCCTGGGTGGTGAGGACATTATGGGATTTAGGTGCGGGAGGTGAGGACATCTTGGAATTTGGAGTGGGAGGTGAGGACATTTCATGGCCATTTCCCGGGTGGTGAGGACATTCCATGGTATTGTATTGTCCTCTGGTCCTCTGAGGCCATCATATATTAGGTCTGCGAAGGCATGGTCTTTTCTCGTTCGTTCGCTACAGTACTCTCCTCATCCAAGCACACTTGAGATCAAAACGAGCTTCAATCACCAAATCGACCATCCCGAGCACGACGATCAAACAACCAGCTCACGTATCGCCCTCCCACGCACCCACGCACCGAGAAAATGAAGTGCACCACCACCACCCCTCTCCTCCTCGCCGCCCTCCTCTTCGCCCTCCTCTCCGCCGTCGGGGCTTTCCCCGTCGCCGCCATCACCATCCCCCCTCCAGCGGGCACCACCGCGCCCGGCCCCTCGACCACTATCTGCCAGGCCTACTTCGCCCCGACCGACGTCGGCGACTGTCTTGGTCGGCACTGCGGGCCGCAGAACTTCTCCCCCGGTCAGACGCCGACGCACTGTGTGACTTTCGCCCTGTCTGCCGTCTCCGCTGCCGCTGCGTCCGCTTCAGCCACCGTGCCGGCCAAAAGGCAGCTGGTGGTGCCTGATGCCGCGGAGATGGCGGAGGGGTTCGCGCAGGTTTTGGGTGCGGAGGACGTCGCTGGCTCTGGTCCTGTCTCTGCTCCGCGCCCTGGTCATGGGTTCTCCACGAAGCCCATCCTGCCACGCGCTGCCGCCGAAGTTCCCGGAGAGGTCGTCCCGCTGCCCGGACCGATGCCGGCGTCCATCTTCGGACCCATCCCCATGCCGTATGCGGCACTCGTCGGCAAGCGGGGGGAGGACCCGATGCACCCCCCGCCGTCTGCTCGTCTTGGGGAGCAGGACCCACCGGCCGCCGACGATGGCAACGTCGCCGGATCGACTAGGCTCGATGAACTACACGCCTTCCTGCACGCGGCGCACATGGTCCCGCGGTCCTCTGACGATGCGGATCTCGAAGTCCTCGTTGATGAGAAGAGGGTGTGCGGCCCTAACACGGCGGCGCCGTGCAACTCCTCTCCCCTCGGTCCGTGGCGGGCGCAGTGCAAGCAGGACTGCGAGGAGGCCGGTGGCAAGGTTTTCTACGGTGGCCTTCGGGAGTGTGCTTGCTTGCGGGAGTCGGAGATGGCGGGACGGGACCGGGTTGCTTTTGTGCATCAGAGGTTGGAGGCGTCGTCATGATTGATTTTGGTGCGAGTATGCTGGCGGTGCATACGGGGGCTTGTCGCGACGTTGCATCTTGGGGATGAGGTTCTGATTTGCGGGCGTATTGTAAGGGCGGCGTTTGTTGTGCATAGCAGACAGTTTGCATTACCTTCACGATGTTGACGTTGACTTCTTCCGTTGTTATCTGTATGTGACCTCGTTACCGCCTGTCATTGCGAAGAGGTGAAGTGCACATGCAGTACATGCTTGATGTACGTCGTCGTCACGCTGCAGCTTCCAACATTGAAGTCGTCAACCCCTCCCAGCTTCATACCATCATCGACTCTGCCACCGTATCCCCTACTGTACATACATATCCGCATGACTGTCCAGAGATCTCATTACTCCTCTATCCCCTTTCGTTCGCGTGCTTCTTGTACAAACTTCCCTCTGTCAACATGCTTTGATGTATCGAGTACGCTCCTTGCCCGACGACATGTCCTGGCTCAGTCCCAAACGTCGGCGCACCACGGACAACCTTAAGACTATATCGGACGCCCAGGTCAATAATAGCTCTAACAGCAACGATCCCGGTGCTTCTACTCCTGCTATGCCAGCGACACCCACCTCTGAACGAACCCCTTCGATCGCGAGCCCGCTTCCGTCTCGACCACTGACCAGCAGCGCATTGCCGAACACCGACGGGAACCTGTTCTATGCATATGCGCGAAAGGTATGGTTCCGCGAGACGATGCTCATCCGTCGCACTATCTCATTGCTCGTGCACTGCTGACAGTCGTACGTTTGCGCGTATAGGGCGACGACCTCCAATCCCGATACCTTCTCACTTTCGCCTCGGCCGGCACAGCGAACGAATGGTGGTCGCTGCTTCAAAGTCACTTCCCGGGTACAACTCGACCTGGACCGCAATTGTTCAGTTTCAAAGACCCCGAGCTCTTGTCGAAATCATGGAAGCATCCCTCCTTCGCGCATTTGAAGAGCAAGTGGATGTTCATTAGTTTTGGCAATACCAAAAAGGACCAGGTTGGGGGCGCCGCACAAGGTATCATACCAGTGCAGGACGTGCAGGGCAACATGCTTGGCTGGAGTGCGCCGTCGAGCCCGGAGCTCGTGGGACAAGTCGGAGAGGTGAGACGGGAGGCCCAAGGCGTGAAGGGCGAACTTACGAAGCTGGAGGAGTATTTCGAGAAGATGGTGGAAGCGGTCGAGAGGAATACCGAGCAGGTTGCTGCTCTGGCGAACAAGCAGCAGGCGGATGACCGCGAAACCCGGCAGAAGCAGGATGATGGTGACAGAAACGAGCTTTCGGGCTACCTTGCTCGGATCAATGAATTACTAGATAAGAACTCGGAGAGTATGGACACGATGGCGAAGAGACAGTCTGAAAACGACGAGCAGCTGCGGGCGGCGCTACAGGACTTCTCTTCGCACCACAAACCCGATTCAGTGGACATTCCGAAGCTCTCGGCGCACCTGGATCGGATCCAGTCGATCATGGAGCAGAATATCACGGAGCGCAACGACAGTAAAGAGGAAACGACAGAACATCAGCCTCGCGCCGTGGCCAACATTGACTGGTCGCCGCTTATTGACCGGTTGGAAAAGGTGCAAGGAGCGGTCGAGCAGAACTCGGCACTCGTCAAGGCACTGCTAGATGAAGGCACGGCTAATGAGTCGAAGTCTGGTACGCCGTTTTGGGCTGGCAATCAAACACCGCCTTCGCAAGCACCGCCTGCGGATCTTACGCCGCTTACGGAGCATCTGCAGAAGATCCACTCTGCTATTGAGCAGCAATCCAACCATATGCAAGCGCTTGTTGGGTTCGCCACTGGTGACGAGGGAGGTGCTGGACCGCTTGCTTCGGGACCGGGCGATACAGCAGAGAAGAACCTTGCGCCGTTAGGCGAGCATCTCGAACAGATCTACAATGCCATTGAAGAAGGCAACAAGCATGCGAAGGAGGTCGCTAGCCGAACACAACCCGGGCAGCTCGATCTCAGTCCTTTGACGAGTCATCTGGAAGCGCTAAGACGGTCGGCTGCGGACAACAATCACAACATCGAAGCGCTTCTCCAGGCGCACAATGGCGTCCGCGTGGCTACCGAGAGCGGTGGAAAGGTGGATATGACGCCATTGGCGAACAAATTGGACGAGGTGACGGATCAATTGAGGCGACATCTGGAAAGTCAGGACGCCATACGACAGTCGAGCAGCAAGCTTGACCTGAGGCCGCTCGAAGAGAAGTTTGATGTCTTGAACGACCATACCAAGAAACTGTTAGCAAGCCAAATCGCACTGCGCGCAACTGCTGAAGCTGGGAGGAACCTTGACCTCGCACCGCTGACCGGCAAATTCGACGTCTTGTCCGAGCATCTCGAAGCACTGCTCATGTCATCCGACCAGAACGCGAGCAATCTAAAGCAGCTGATCGATGCGCAGGAAGGGGTGCGGGCAGAGGTGAGTGAAAGTGGCAAGCCGGACTTTGCGCCTTTGGGAGAGAAGCTCGATGGTTTGAGTGAGCATCTCGAGTCTTTGCGCGAATGGACGGAGTTCAACGCGGAGCAATTCAAGGATTTTGTCGACTCGAGCAAAGCGGAGCGTGAGGCGGCAAACCCTACTGGGACCGTTGACTTAAGTCCTCTGGCAGATCATCTTGGCGCTATTCGCACGGCCACGGAGCAGAACGGCGTGCACATGAAAGCGCTGCTCGATGCACACGAGCAGGGTTCGCGACCTACTAATAACGAGATCGATCTCACGCCTCTCACCGACCGTCTGAATCACATCCATTCCGCCATCGAGAAGCAAGCCGAGCAGCCTCGCGATCAGTCCCCGGGAACAGGAGACTCGAGATTCCTCATGTCCGCCCTGACATCTCACCTCAGCAGAATCCAAGCCGTGACGGAGCAGAACGCACAGCACGTCAAGGTCCTACGCGAGACGCACGCCGCCGGCACGACGACGCCAGACAAGATCGTCACGGAACAGATCCGCGCTCTCGCGGAGTATCAGGCGCGCAACGAGGAGAGGGTTGACGCCACGGGTGCCCAAGTCAGGGCGTTGATGGCGGGTCAGAAGGAAATGGTGGATGTGATGCGGGAGCTGGCGAGGAGCATCACGGCGCAGAATAAGGGCGCTTGCGACCATGTCGTTGTGCCGCCGCCGAGGAAGGTTGGGAGGAGGATTGTGGGGTTTGTCTATGATGCTAAGGATGGGCCCGTGTGATTTACAAGAGGTCGAAGGTTTTTGGGCCTGTCCGCCACAAGGAGCGCCGATATGAGAGGTGATGATATGCGATACGTCGGAGTTGGGGGGTTGTCTGGGACGATTTTGGGATGATGTATGATTTGATGTGGATACTTTGAGTTGAATATAAGGTGAATAGATGCTCGATGTCCTATTCTTCCGGCTCTCACGCGGACGAGGCCTGACAACCAGATGATCACCCATCCAGCATCTTCCGCAAGTGCTGGGAACTTCCCTTCACTCATTTGTTGATTGATTGTAAGGTATCTACGAGTAGAATATGCACGACATTTGGTTTCTCCGCATCTTCGTACTATACATAGGTAGCTTTCCATACTGACGACCACGAGCATGCGATCATAGTAAGCAGCTTCCACAGCTTCCGCCGGGTGCGTTGAGGAGCTTCTGACCTCATACTACCCCTTTTGCCGGTCCGAAATGTTCGAGCTCGTTGTCTCTACCCGGTACGAACACCGCACGATGTTGTTGCACCGCATGATGAGATGCGGCTCCGTCCACGCTCCTTAAGCCTGCAGCGCATCAGCCTACCTGGTACCTGAGGTGCGCCTCGCGCCGCCTCCGCGTCTTCCAGTGCTGCGACGGATGACTCCGATCTTGGAGGTGGACGATCGAAGGCACTCGCCGCTGCTGTCGTACACGTCTTTTCCCACGTGTTCATCGCGTTGACCAGCGGGCGCACTCATCCGGGCCTCCCGGGCGACTCGCAACGGCCGGCGTGAGAGGGTCGCCAGCAACATGCCCGTCTCTACCTTCTCCTCTGACAACAGCGCGCTGCGCGGCCACAGCGGCATGATCGAGCGGTGGAACAGTACGCGCGAGAGGATGCGGGAGGATGAGCGGCGCGTGAGTATGAGCGAGATGAACGAGATGGATGGGACAGGGTTGTACGAAAGACCGGATTGGCCGCTGGGAGAGGAGAGGAGCGTCAGTCCGGAAGCTGTCCTGGGACGAGACGATGTGCGGAGGGCGAGCGGGCGGGTGGATAAGGAAGCTGTGGTGAGGAAGAGTGAAGACATTGGAAGCCCGATTGGTGGATCGGCGTGGCTTGACGAACCGGATGTGAGCGATGTGGAGGATGAGGTCGAAGATGGGAGCCCAGGGTACAATCGGTACGATGAGCAGCTGGGCCATCGCAGAGGACTGGAGGAGGGACAGGACGAGGTTTCGCCGGCTCGCGATGGGTCGACCCAGCCATATCGAAGTCCAAGTGTTGCGGATAGCTTGAACAATGATCGAGACGGCGCTCGAAAAACGTCTCAGGTTCTACACAGTCCGCGACTGCGACAAACGCAAGTCTCACCCGTGAGTGAACAAAGTCCGCCCGCTGCATCGTATGAAGAGGGCCATCCGTCACCACGATCGAATGGCAACCACCGGTTTCAAGACCCTACACGGACACCAAGTATGGGTTCGGTTGCACGGGGCAGTATGCAGAATGGGGATACGTACGACGTCGATGCCGAAGAACTGCGGGACGTCGCCACACCTATACCCTTTGGTCGAGAGAGTTTCGACTCTCCTCGCCCATCCCACGCACCGTCAACGCCTCAGATGAACGGCAACGCGACACCGATACATAACAGTCAACCCCGCGCCAGCTCGATCGCCAAGGGCACGCCACCTTCGCGGAGTGCATCTCGCTCTTCGCATCACCAGACCACGCAGATCTCATACAACAAGGACAGAGTACGGTACAGCTGGCAGTCACTCCAAGACGACGAGCCGAATCGGCCGCGGATACACATTATCAAGCTTGTGTCAGAGGTTGCCACGGCTTCAGCTGGTTTCCCAGGTGGTGAGGCTTTCGGTTTCAGCATCTCGCCCGGAGGGAGAAGGATTGCGGCGTACAACAGCGCGCGACTATACGTCCTCCAAACTGCCGCTCTGCCTGTCGGCATTAGCCAGGACTACGCGCTCAAGCGTCGACCACTCGCCGTTGAGATTAACGATGAGGGAAACTTGCTTGCTATCCTTGCGGATGAGCATACGGTGAACGTCTACGATCTGGGTCACCCACGGATACGACGATCGAAGACGGTCAAGCTTGACTTTCCGACGAGTAATATCGCGCTTGCGCCAACGGGCGGACTGTTGGCAGCCGCGTATGAAGGTGGCGTGGAGATCTTCAGTCTGGCTCCTAGCGCACTCTCGACCGATCGACGAGCTGTCAGGTGTCAGAAGATGGATCGGATGACCTTTTCGGAGGATGGCTCGACTCTGCTCGGCACGACGACGGGCATCAATGTGAGCTCGACGATGGTCGTTTCGGTGCCCGTCTTTCCGGCAGCGCCTAGCGGTGTTCCAACGCATGAGGAATTGAAGGAAGCATGGTGCTCGGAACTGCTCCATCCAGAGAATGTTCGGAACAGCAGCCACGCGACTTTCATGCGTGAGAACCGGCAATCCTGCAACGATCGAATGTTTGCTTGGAATGGGCTGGCAGATACTTTCGGCATCCTCAACATCTCGGACATGCAATACGGTAACGTTGATTTCCCGGTCGTCATCTCGCCTCCACTGTCGACGTGTGGTGGGCTCGGAGCTGCGATCCATAGCTGTCCGGCAATCGACGAGCATGGCGATACCGTGGCGATGATTGTCAACGATCGAACGATCCGGTTGTACATTGTTCCACATAAGGCTGGGGACAACGAGGCGACTGTCGAAGCGCACTCGATCGACCACGAACTTGACGAGGGATATGGGTGTCCATTCCACGAGGCGCGGTGGGTTCACAGTTCTGTCACACACCCAGCGCCGTCGAATCATCAGACGCAAGTCCAAGGCCGTCTGATCGTGACGAGCCCCGGTGGGGTCGCGGAACCTGGACTGTCGGAGGACACGGTGGATGATATTGAAGGTGGCCGGATCATCCTGTTCGACTTCGATCCACAGTTCGCTGGTCAGCCAGGCCAGACTTACAGCTTGACGCTGGGCAAGAGCCCGCCTCAGATGCTGGAAGAGGAAACGGTCAATGTCGCGGAAGAAGTTGCTCTGGTGAGGCGCCGGACTGTGAACCAGAGTAAGAGCGGTGGTCTCAGCCAACGCGCTATCACCCTCGGCCGAGCTGCGACGACCTTCAACGGTGGCCGCGCGCTGCGAAACGCAAGTCCCAGCTTCGGGCCGAGCTCGGGTAGGCGAAGTGTGCTGAGCATACATTCGATGCAGTCAGAAGCTTCAAGATCACTGCCAGATCTGGTAGAGACGAACGAAAACGGTGGCGAAGCGCTAGATGAGCCATATGCGCAGAATGCGCCAAGGAGCTATGCGAGTCTGCAGAGAGCGGCATCGAATGCGCAACGACACCGCTTTCAGGCGTTGGAGGAGAGGAGTCAAGAACGTGTCAGCGTTGACTCGAACGGTGGGTTCTTGCCTCTTCCCGAGTACACCGAAGAGCCCAACGCACCCTTACCAAGTCGATTTCGCGCCATGGCGGGACTTGATGCGCCTCCACAGCCGGCTCCGAAGCCTGCGATCGTCACGAGCGTCAGTGGCGACAGGCCTAGTCCCGTGTCATCTGGTCCTTCGACGGCACCTGCCGTCATGGCGGAGACCTTCAGCGCCGAACAGGCGTTTGCCACGGCTCAAGCGACGTTCAACGCACAACAGCAGCAAAGACAGGACGCAGTGGCGGCTGGGATGCAAAGGCAAAGCCCGACCTCACCGGTCCGCGTGTCGCCCAAGAGTGATACGTTCTCGTCGAACAGTTCCATGCCGCGGAGTCTGCAGCGAGCTTACAGCAACGCGATCTCGCCCCTACGAGCGGGCCCGCCCCCACCACTTATCGGCGACTGGGAGAACGTGAGTCCAGTCGTGCGGGTCGGATCCCGTGGGTCGACGCCATCTCCAGCCTCTCCACGGTCGGGTACATTCACGACCAGTGGCAGCGTACCACCTTCCGCAACAGCAGCGAGCGTCGTGCCCGAAGAGGAAGCCTGGGATCCTATCACGCCCGTTCAAGCGCCGAGTCAGCAGCACGCTTCGCCCTACGATCGAGTCCAACAAGCGTCGCAACAACACAATCGATACTCCACCTCTCTGCTGAACCCACCAGGCCATTCCACCGCACCCTCCCGAGCTCCTAGCGACGCTTCCTACCTGGGGACTTCGGCCAGCGTCTCCGGCGCCTCCGACGACACAAGCTCAGTGCAAACCGGTCGCCGAGTCCCACCACACATCCAAGCCTTCCGCAATGCCGCCGCGGCCGCAGCATTCCCGTCCATCTTCCCTCCCACCCAGGAATCCAACCAAGTCCCGCACCGCACGCCACCGGCCAAAGCCGGCGCCGTCGCACATCCCATCACCGCCTGGCATCCTCCCGCGCCTTCCTCGTCCGTCGGTGCGTCTTCGGCGCCCGGTAGTGTTCGTGGGGTGAGTCGGAAGAATAGCGTGGCAAGTAAGTCGGCGTTTGCGAGCACGGCCAAGGCGAAGAAACTTGGGTTCTTTAAGAGTGAGAAGAAGCAGCCGTTCGCGTCGGGTGCACATGCGGGGAATGAGAGGGGTGGTCGTGGTGGGGTGGACATGATGGAGACGAAGGGTGTTGCAACGGGCGCTACTAATAAAGGGGAGACGAAGTGTAGCGTTATGTGAGGGAGGTTCTGGATCCTTTTTCTCTTTCCTATTCGAGGTCTGTTGACGGGACGATCCGGAACAGTGATGATGATTTTCTTTTCATGTGGATACTTGAGCGTTGAAGCGATGGACGGGAGGATTTTGGGGCTACGTGTGGATGAGATTCACGATACCCTTTGGTGTATGTCTGTACACAATATGGTTCGAAGAAGGCGTGGGCAGACCTGCGGCATTTATTAGCGCTTCATGCACCTATCTGGCGTCTACACCACCTTCGCATGCAGCGTCCGCCTTGAACACCACCGGTCCATTTTCCTGACGAGGGTGGGTGAGCCGTGGGGTATGGCGACCTTTCCAGCTCGAAATGGAAAGATGCTGTTCTCTTCTGGGGGGCTAATCATTCTGTTCAGCTACACAGAAGGCTACCCATCACGTTTAGAAACCAAAACAAGCATGTCCAGAAAAAGGGCTATTCGAAACAGCAAGACACGCGTATGCACTTGCGAAAGTGAGGAGTTTGCATACATTCGATATGCCGTCCGGCATCGTTGCATACGCATGGATGCCGCATCCCTTCCCCTCAACACATGCAAGCGAATGGCGCAGCACATGAGCTCCAACACGGGACACGGGTTACCCTCCACCTCGAGGCATTGGGCGCTCGCCACTCATATATCAAAGGGTCGTACAGCTACGAGCCATGACTATTCAAGATCTCATGTTCGATGCCACTATCATTGACGTCGCCGTCGTTGTGCAACGTTTTATACGAGCTTGTGTTTGACGGCACCGTCTTGCCAACGACACTGTCGAAATCTGCGAATCACTCCCACCTTCTATGGCTGTCAATCTCAACGGCAACGATTTAATCGTTGATACAAAAGAGCTATGCCCTCTGCTGACACCCTACCACGGTCTGCCCTTGAACCCAGAGGGCAAGGAAACCCGTCTCCTACATCTCCAACCTTGGATCGCATCGAGAGAGTCATGCGGTACTCTCAGCACGACCTCCCTCGACACACGTCCAGTGTACGAGGCATTATCCTATACATGGGGCAAACATGGCAGAGGTCAGGACATCGTGCTGAACCAAAACCATCGTCTCCCGATCACCGACAACCTATATAAGGCCTGACGGCGTTTGCGTCACTACACCACCACCCGCGTCCTGTGGATCGATGCCGTTTGTGTCAACCAGGTCGACAAGACGGAACGAGCCCATCATCTATCGTTCATGGGCGAGATATACAAAGTCGCGCAGAACGTGTGCATTTGGCTTGGCGACATCAGTCGACCGACGATTCTTCAGAGACTGTTCCCATGGGTGACTCATTGGACGGCTCGGTTCACCCGTTGGTACCTGTTCTATAGAGACAGATCGGATTATAGAACCTGGCTTCAGCAAATCGCCGGAGCCTACTTGAAAAGAGTGGCCCCCTCATGGATCGGAGTCCATGCGAAGGCACTCAATGCTGCCTTGCTGGACAATGTCCGTCACTGGCATACTAGAGCTTGGGTATATCCGGAGCTGTGGAATGCCAGGTCGGTGATCTGGTGTTTTGGCTCTTTCCAATCGAGCTGGAAGGAATCTACTTCTGCTTTCTAGTCACCGAAGCCGCAAGTCTGTTGCCCAACAATGGAAATGACGACAGTCCACTTCAAGACTTTGGACGGGCCCTTCGATCCATGACTATGCTACAGAGCTTGAGAGAGGTTCCGCGAGGTATGGAGCCAATCGATCGCCGCCAGAGTCTTGAGAGAACGCTCTTTTGTACGGCTCACATGCATGCAACAGACCCGAGAGACAGGGTCTACTGCCTCCTTTCCGTCATTCATTCAGAGAAGGCCGAACTCATCAAACCGGATTACTCCAAGGATGCGGCTGAGGTCTTCGCAGAAGTCACCTTTGCTGCAATCTCCAGTTTCCGTTATTGGGAACTTGGCCAGCAGCTGGACATGCTTGACTGGGTTACCAGCATGCATTTCCGTCTACCGGATCTCCCGACGTGGGCAGTCGACTTCAGTCAAGTACGGGACAATAGGGCCGCCAAGCTATACAATGCATTCTACGTAAATGACCGCCGCAAACTATCCGTTCCAGGAAGCGTTGTGGATCCTTCCATCATGGCAAATCCGCGCTTGAGTGCCGATAAGAAGCGATTGCACCTCACAGGCGTGCTCCTGGACCATATCGTATGGACTACATCTGCTTCTGAAGCTGGCCATCTCCAGTGCGATCCTGGGAATGGAGTACCAGCTACGGTCGATGTACTGTTTCAGTCAGTCAAACCAAGAGACGAGATGTACACTGCATATGGGAAGTCGGTGAAGAGAAACGTTCGGGCAACCTTATGTAGTCTCTACGCTCTCCAAAAGAAGCACGAATATAAGCACGATCCCCATCTTGGAAGGCTGCAGGCTCTCTTCTGCTGGTGGCTGGACTCTATGGGACTACCCAGCGATGAGTGGAACATGTATGTAGATCTGAGATGCTTCGTGAAAGGCATGGCGGCTGCTGCCGAAGATCTATCTATCTTCACGACTAAAGGAGGATTCCTAGGCGTAGCACCGGGCATCCTGGCGGTCGGAGATACCCTCGCCGTGATACACAACTGTCATGGACCACTCATCTTCAAGCCGCGACCAGATGGCAGCTTCGGATACCACTATGCGAGTTTTGTTCCTGACGCCCGCGATTTAGAGTCATTCCGGTTGGATAACGGGATCGAGACAACGGAAATTGTGCTTTGCTGATGTCGGGCTTCGTGGTGCGTTGATGTGAGCGAAAGGGATGTATACCGTAATACTAGCCACGGCGTCATCGTCCAGTATTGATGTTGATCACTTCATAAAGACATAATCAACCGATTTGATCTGTGCATGAGAGGTCGTTGAATGTTTCCAAGGTTGTCAGTAGTCCCTTGACCAGGACGGTGATATTCCAGCACCATACGGCACGGCACGGACGGGACGGCTCGTTGAAGTGGCAAAATAGCGTGACATCAGCGCTGTTTCTGAAGCTGTGGCGGATGACATATACATGTACATCAACCTCTCATCCTCCCTACATAGTAGTCTCATACAACATTCATCTCACTCTCCTCTTCGAACACCTCTAAGGTACCGGCACATTTTCATACCACCTCCGTCGCCCGCCCTGAAGTCGACCACTCAATTATCCATCTTTCTCCTTAGCCTCCTCGGCTGCGTCGCCATGACTTCCATCTTCCAGCGTCTGACGCGGCCGTTTACCTCGTCCACTCTGCGCTTCGCTCCAGACCAGGCAGCGCAGATGAGCATGCCAGAGGGTTCTCAGAAGGCCACCATCGCCGCCGGCTGTTTCTGGGGCATCGAACACCTGTACCGGAGAGACTTCGAGAAGAAGGGTCTGCTGGACGCGCGAGTGGGGTACATCGGCGGTACCACCCAGAACCCAACGTATCGTGAAGTGTGTGGCGGCGATACGATGCGTATGTACCTGCCCACACTATGCGCTCTGACGGAAAAGAAAGATTGTACTAACACAAACATCACGCAGATGCCGAAGCCTGCCAGATAGTCTTCGACCCCAATCAAGTCTCCTACCGCACGCTCATCGAGTACTTCTTCAAGATGCACGACCCCACCACGGAGAACCGGCAGGGCGCGGATAGAGGCACGCAGTACCGCAGCGCCATCTTCTGGCACAACGAGGAGCAGAGGCAGATCGCCGAGGACGTAAAGGCAAAGGCGAAGGAGCAGTGGTGGAAGCGCAAGATTTATACGGAGGTTAAAGAGGCCGGGCAATGGTACGACGCCGAGCGATACCATCAAATGTACTTGCATAACAACCCGGGTGGGTACGAGTGCCCGAACCATGAGGTGAGGAACTTCCCGGATTTGCTCGATTAGATGGCAAATTGAATTCGATGACTGAAGTACATAATTGCAATTCCACATATTGAATAGAGTCGATGTTGACAGGCCTTTGTCCCATGAAGATATCAGAACCTGTGTGATCGTCCCTCCACGGTGACAGGTATTTCCCTCTCTGACGATGGCCAAGTCTTCTCGTTCGATTGTGGATGAGTCGAGAATTGGTCGCCTCCTTACGCTGATTTGTCAAGTATAGAAGCGACAGAGAGAGATAAGACGACAGAACTCGAATTGACAATACGACGGGTAACATCCCTCTCGGTGTAGCGAGCGACCCTGTGTCGCGAGCCGCAATGCAAACATCGACCTAGCGATCGGCTTCTTATATACCTATTGTAAAACGAGTAGCACCGAACCGTTCTATGCTTATCGTTCTCTATCTTATGCGCAGCGTTACACGAAATACAGTCTAACGGTTGTGCTGTCGACCGTTAAGCTAATGTAGCTAAACAGCCCTTCTACAGATGACCCCTGCTATGTTGTACCTATAAGGCTGTACGTGGTTTTCGGAGGTTGCAATACAATAGTAGTTCAGTTGAAGAATGGGTGCTCTGTATATGTCGTCGTCTGAGCCTGTATGCATATATTCCAAGAGTTTCTCTGTAGACAACAATACATTCTTAATTCAGGCGAGAATTTGGGATGGATAATCCTGCTGACATCATCCTGTAATGCAGAGTAATGCTACGGCGCACTATCTTTTTTTGAGCTAAGCGCGGCTAGAGAGGTGTGGCGTACAGTGGCGCAATTCTAGCTGCTTCTACCGCTTCGATCGCCACGTACGATCCCTGTTCTCGGCATCAGACAAGTTAACCCTCTAGCTCTGCGCAACCCCTCGGTTTACTATAGTCCTTTTTGATCCATAGAATGTATAAGATCACACTTGCTATGTCACTTGAACGAGAAGAAGGAGACGGCTCCAGACGCTTGACCAACCACTAGTATTTGGCCAAAGGCGTCGTGTCGTATGCCTCGATACTCAAGTGGTAACCAGAGGAGGTCTTCGCCGTTCAGCTTAATCCAGGAGGTCTCTAGCAGTACCGTTGACTGAGGTTGGGGAGCGGGTTCTTGACGGACATACTGGTCGATGCCGAGAGACAACTGCCCAACGTCAGTGTTTAAGGTGCTTCCATCTTCACAGAAGTGAATTCTCGACACGACCCTAGAGGTTTGATGCCTCTGCATCTCCTCGCCCATCGCCGCGTCCCACAGCCTGACCGTCTTGTCCCACAAACCCGACGCTACCGTCTTGCCGTCCCGCGAGAACGCTACGGCGCTGACCTCCCTGTCGTGCCCTTCGAGCTTCTGCGTCTCCTCGCCCGTCGCCGCGTCCCACAGCCTGACCGTCTTGTCCCTAGACCCCAACGCTACCGTCTTGCCGTCCCGCGAGAACGCTACGGCAGTGATCAAAGTGTCGTGCCCTTCGAGCTTCTGCGTCTCCTCGCCCGTCGCCGCGTCCCACAGCCTGACCGTCTTGTCCCACGA
>Ga0058704_10000490_pt1 | contig 20468 bp, 12 predicted proteins | sample AgamicMgSfe_FD_71363 | JGI IMG/M metagenome (GOLD analysis project Ga0058704, IMG submission 71363) | Agave microbial communities from Guanajuato, Mexico - Mg.Sf.e | ecosystem: Host-associated > Plants > Phyllosphere > Phylloplane/Leaf | place: Guanajuato, Mexico | collected 2012-05-30
GAGGAAGGGGATGGGTTGTTGGTGGGGGTGTTGCTGATGTTGGACAAGGTGTGCGACGGTGATTCGGCGCACATGAGCTTGATGGCGAGGCGGAAGAGGCCGCCGGTTTTGTTGGCGACCATTTCGAGGTAGTCGTCTTCCGAGGGACAGGTCAGGGTGTCGCGCCAGAAGAGGTCCATGCCTTGGCCCCGGTGCAGGTTCACCAGCTCCTCCGTGTAGATCATGATGACTTCCGGGTTGTCGAGTTTGAGGAGCTCCTGCAGCGCGCAGAAGTAGATGTAGTTGGCGCTGTTGATCGTCTGCGCCGCGCCGAAGATTTGATGCGCGACGGGCACGCCGCGGCGCAGGCTGCTGGAGTCTTCGACGTCGTCGATTAGGAGGGAGGCGGTGTGCAGCATGCCGACGACGCGGGTGATGATCTCGAGGGACGGGGCGGGCACCGCGAGCCAGACGTTGAAGGCGGCGATGAGTTGGGTGCGGATGTCTTTGCCCGGGTGGGATTCGAGGTAGTCGAACGGTCCCCGGAGGACGTTCTCTTTCTCCGGCGTCCAGCTTGCCAGGCTGCTGTTGATGGGATCCGGGGCGGACATGGTGGTGATGGTGCGATGGAGATCATTGCCGTTGTTATTGTTGTTGTTGTTGTAGTTGTTCGACGAGGAGGGCATAGACAAGGTGTTGTTGAGGGCTGGTTGGGAGAAGTCGGTCGAAGCAGAGTGTTCGAGCGCTGGTGGTATGCTGCCGGTGCTGGGGCTGTTTTGCGCGCCGCCGTTCATCTGATACCGTTGGTGGTTCTGACCCTGCGCGAACCAGTCTCGCTCAGCGGGATGTACTCTCGACCGATGCGATAATTTCCTCTCCTCCGGGACCGTCCCCAGACTACGACGTTTGGTCGGACTCTTGGGGCTCGTACTGTAGCTGTCCGCCCCTCCCCCACCGCCTCCGTTGACCACCGCGTTGGAAGAGCTCCTCCGGATGGGGATCGTGGCCGGGTTGACCGTGTGACCGCGACTTTGTGGCGTGGTGGATATGTGCAAGGATGTCTTATGAGACGGCGACGAGGAGAGCGGGTTGGGTGCTTCCGCCCTCTCCACCCCCGGGGTCGTCATCTCCTCCACAAATCGACTCGTCCTCCCCACCACTTCCTCGGTTTCGGCTGCGCTCGATGCTGGATCTGGTGCGCTCTCGGGTACATCGGAGGTATGCTTGCTGTCTACAGTCGACGGTGGTCCGGTGGTCTTGTTTTCGAAGCTCTTCGGGTCGAGGGTCAGATCGTAGTCGCCGACGTCCGCGCCATGCTCCTGGCCGACCGGGGACGGCAGCGTGGCAGTGGTAGCGGTGGGCATGTGCGCGTGCACTGTACACTTCCGGCGCAGCTCCAGACCCGACTGTAGGCTGTTGGCGGATCGATCGTAACGGCGTAGGGCGAAGGAGATGCCAAGGTATAGTAGCGAATCCAACAGGCGAAACACCAAGTATTGTACAGATGGTGTGTTTGCGTGACAGCAGATACATGTAGCGACAGAGGTCAGTCGTTGTTGATGATGGTGATGATGATGCACGTGATGTAGGCTACTGTCGGGTGTATGTGAAACACTCGCCGTTCTTTCGAAGTGGCTAACATGTGATCGTGCACGCCAGCGGCCGTCAACCCCGCCGCCGCCATCCCATCTCTGCAGAGCCGGAACACCACTCGCGCGCTCCCCCGTCTTGGGAACCGTCGTGTATACCTGATGTGTCACCAGGCGATACTTGTGAGTGAGCTTACCCGTTGCTGACTGCATCACAAGTGTAAAAGGATGTCAGACACGGGGAGACATTGATGCGCTCCAACGGCGTAGGAAGAACGAGGTGTTCTGAAATTCTCATCTTGCACTCGATCGACGAGGATTTGCTGAGTAATGTCTGCTGCACCCACAGAAGCACCTCATCAACACTTGGACCGATGACTTACAAGCGACCGACTACGACAATGCGGCAAGCCTCCATGCGCCGTTGGGACAACAGTCGCAGCTGACCGACAAAAGCTGCAAAGCGTGAAGATTGGCGAACCGTAGCATCATACACGTACTGTAATGAATTCTTCAGGGTATCAAAGCCACTCTAGTCCTAAACGTCACGCATGGCTGGCCACTCACGATCAGGCCGATGTGCGAAGTCCAATCCACCCTACGAAGTCGTCGGCGTCGGCTTCTCCGCCTTCGTCGGCGTCGACTTCCCCTTCTTCAGCTCCTCCTCGATCGCACTCTTGACACTGGCCGGCGTCGAAGTGCTCGCCCACCTCTGCTTGACCAACCCATCCCTCCCGATCAGAAACTTTTCGAAATTCCACTTGATCCGCTGCAGGCCCAGGATGCCCGGCCGTGACTGCTTCATCCACTCGTACACGGGCTCCGCGTTCGGCCCGTTCACCTCCGTCTTGCCAAGCACGGGGAAGGTGACGCCGTAGTTGACCTGGCAGAAGGACTGGATTTCGTCGTCGGTGCCCGGGTCTTGGGAGCCGAATTGGTTGCAGGGGAAGCCGAGCATCTCAAAGTCTGGGTGGGAGGGCTTGAGTTCTGCGTTTTGGGAAACGTTAGTTGACTGGAGGAGAAGCGGAGGCGGAGGATGATGGGGGTGATGGTGGTGGTAGGAGAGCAACATACCTTTGTATAATCTCTCCATGCCCTCAAACTGCGGCGTGAAGCCGCATTTGCTCGCCGTGTTCACCACTAACACCACCTTGCCCTTGAGGTTCGTGAGCGGGTACGGCTTGCCCTTCTTGTCGTTCGGCTTGAAGTCGTAGAAGGTGGTTGCGGAAGTCATGGTTGCGTAGCCTGCTGCGCCCGAGGTGTAGGAGTCTGATTGGAGGTATCGAGAGATCCTTGCTTTGGAGGACGAGACGGACTGGGTATTCAGAGTTCTGCGAGAACAGATACAAAGACGTGATACTTGCATGTAAGTAGTATCGAGATTAATGATGCTGCTTAAGAATGGGCGTGCTGGCGCATTCTGGAAAGAGGCCAGTCGTCATCGCGTTTGCAGCTTTATCGGCCCGGTCCGACGAGTATCCGAACCTCGCTTGTGGATCCTCCAGAACAAAGATACCGAGGCCGTACAGAACCTTCCGGCACGGTTGCGACACCAACATGGCTAAATCACAATCTGAGACATAGGAAACCGATCAGCGCCGTCTACGGATTTGCCTAGTGTGCCATAAACTTCCCATCGACCCTGACCGCATGGTATGTAAGAGTTCTGCTTTCGCTCATACAGTGCTTATGCGTGGGTTCACCATCCATGGCCGCCGTATCCCGCAGACTCCTCACCAGCACATCAATAGGCGAAGAGGGTCCCGATTCATTTGAAAGGGCAGTGCTCGAAACAGGTATGGCCAGCGTGGGCTTTGCAGGCTCAATGGTGCCACTTCTGCTTCCCTAGACCTACCGTCACGGTCATTGAAGAGCAGGATAGCCTCGAGCTGCTCATAGAGCGGTCCTTCGGATGCTCATACGACCATCGAACAAGCTGCGATGACTGCTGGCTTGCATCATCATTCGAACAATCATTCGAACAGCATGAGCGCTACGACGGACGGGCCTCTTTGTGCTTCCCATTGGCGACAAGTGTGCACATGTCCTGGCGTAGCTTCACTCAAAGATGCGGCTCATCTAATGACACCGATTCTGCCGCAAGGCGTCGACCCGGTATGCGAAGATGGTCTAGATATCACGAAGCAATCATTACCATTACCCCTGCCACGGCGCGTGATCCTGCCTGACGCTTCAATCGCAGCAGCGAACTCTCGATCAGTGCGCTCACCCTAACCGGAATGTAGAGCGCTTCGAAGAGGACATATTCGAGCGAGCAGTCGCGACGCAGTAGATGATGTACGACATGAATGCAACATGCTTCCCTTTTGTGGCTCCAAGGAATGGGATGACAGGTACATGCTGCAAGCTGGGGAAGCTGAGAAGGACACGACTGGCTTGTCCTTTTGACGTCCTTTTGATCTTTCGTGTCCCCGCTGCTATGGTGGCTGTATCAAATGGCAATGTCGGAGCGTGAACCAGATCTTCCGAACGAGGCATTAGTGGCGAGGTTTTGCGGGTTGATCAGCGACGGTGGCAAGTTCACTACTTGTGTATGCAAGAGAAATCACTGTCTGTGGTGCCTTGCCATTGACTATGAAGGTAGGATAGATGATTGTAGTATCTTCATGGTCCATTGCGTGCATGTCTCCTACCACACTAGAAGTTCAGACATGAAGTCTACCTAGGTACATGTACCCAAGAGGAACACCTCGGCTCGGAAAAACTCTGATGCCGGCGCACGGCGCGGGTTCCCTCGTTCGCTTTCTCGAGAACTTCTGCGATCAGAGCTCCCACTTCTGATCCACGACAAGACGTAGGATAACCATTTCTTTGCGTCCCACCCCATCCCAATACATTCACAACTTTCAAAATGGTTGCAGGAACAGTACGTATCTCGCTTTGCTGCCCGCGGACGCCTTGATTGGCCGTTTGGTGTCAGAGCAGTAGGCTTGAGAGCAAGTACTAAGACGTCGATGTAGAAGAGACCGACAGCTGGCGGCGGCGGTGCCAAGGGTGGCCCAAAGAAGGCGCAGAAGGTGACCAAGAAGGTATGTCAATTACCATACTACGTCCGATGCAGGAGACATGTTGACGTGGGCTCGTTTCCAGTACATCATCAACGCCACCCAGCCGACGCAAGACCGTATCTTCGACCCCTCCGCCTTCACCACCTTCCTCCAGCAGCGCATCAAGGTCGAGGGCCTGACCGGCAACCTCGGCGACATCATCACCGTGTCGAACCTGGGCGACGGCCGCATCGAGGTCGTCTCGCACCGCGAGTTCTCCGGCCGCTACCTCAAGTACCTGACGAAGAAGTTCCTCAAGAAGCAGCAGCTGCGCGACTGGCTGCGCGTCGTCAGCACGAGCAAGGGCGAGTACAGCTTGAAGTTCTTCAATGTTGTCGGGGATGATGGTGAGGATGAGGAGGACTAAATCTGCTCTTCACTAGGTGGGGGAGGATGTGGGTGAGCTGGGCAACACGTGGGCGCTGTGGTCGGATAGTCGAGGGCGAGGGCGATAAAGTGTAGAACGCCACAGCTCTATCTGGCTGGCTATTAAGCATATGTTGCTAAGCATTTTTCATCCACGAGTGCCTCCGTTCACAACGTACCACTCCGTCCGATGCATTTCTGCGACGGTGACTACCAAGGAGAAGTCTTTAAGAGGTCACCACCACCGGTGGTGTAGACGCTACTGTCATGAGTCGACGCCCGGCGCACGACTATGCATACAGAGTTCGGACGAATACTCTATGAGGGTGCCTATCACTATAGACAAGAAGCATCGACCCTACGTACCTGTTGTAGTGAATGACCGTGTGTGAAGTAACCCAGCAATGAAGTCTTGAGTCACGTGATGATCTTGGTCACGCGTGGTTGGGTTTGCCGACGTGCCTTCCTTTCATCAGATTTGATGTCAACGACATCTCCTCCCAACACTAACGTACGCTCCCACCCCTTCATCCACAAGAAATACATGACCCACGAGAACTCATATCAGAGAACGAGAAGCAACTCATCCCCCGGGCAAACCTGACCAAAGCACAGAATCGCAGAACCGTCAGCCGGGCCGATGTGGTCAAAACCGAAGAGCTTCACTGGCCGTTGTTATAACTTATAACAGGTGAACATATGGTCCCGACTCCTGAAGTGACCAACTTGCCAGGATCCTGGATGAATCACGGTTCTCGGACGGGTCATCACTGTCAGACAAACACTCCGCGGCCCGCGGGCTGGGGGATGGACCCCAACGGCGTAGAAAAGCGTGCTCGCTCGCTCAACACCGATTGCGCGCACGTTTCCATCGAAGGGTGGATGGCAGAACGGCGGCGGTGAGGATTCCAAGAAATCGCGCATGTTGTTGCATGCAGCTATCTCTCACAATATGCGCGCAAATGCGCCACAGGTGGAGCGCTTGATGGACGACAACCACGCGACTGGCAGCGAGGTGGACTTCACATGCGACGTGGGCGTGCGCTAAAAGCGCTCTTCCATGCACGAAAGCTCTCTTCATCACCCACGGGCTCACTGATTGGCAGAGAGACGAGTCGACTCACTGCAAACTACCCCGCCGTTGTGCGACCGTCTGTTGCTGGCCGTGCAGCGCGTCGTTTTTCTGCAATATTTGGGCTCTTCCCACCTCATTCGCTTTTCCCTCTGCTTCTGCATCTCCCGTGCTGATTTTTTCCCAAACTTGTCCGTCGGCTACCCAACCACGCACGCATTACGACCCAGGCCATACCATTCTCCGGGTTACAGCATAGCTATTGCTTGCTGTTGTTGTCCTTATTGTTGATCTGTTGATCTGTTTAATTTGTGTGGGGGATCGCTTCTTCCTGAAGCCAGCTGGACTACCGGATCATTCCGCAGGATGACAGCTCGCAGCCGCGAGGAGATTTCGTCCGCCAGGTACTGTTTCTTAACTGTTCCACATTCACGCTTCGATTTTTGCTGCAAGACCAAGTCATCGCATCGTGGCTTGACACGCTACACTGCTTTGCTTGCATTCTGTTTTTGCTGCCAGGGGATATCTAAAAGCCATCACGGACTGGACTCGTTCAAACCACGGAATTCGCGCAGCAGAGCAGCCGCGCCCTTGGCCCGCACCTCAAGGCCCGGATCTTCGCTGCGTTGCTTGACAGCATCTCATATACATGATGATGCAACATGCTCCCAGCCGTGGTTTCCTCGTAGTGGATGCGCAATACCACCCATGGAGTCGACCCTACAGAAGTCATTCTACTCGCCGGGTGGATCATGATGCTGCCAAGAAGTTCGCCAGATGTGCATTGCCAGGAGTCTGTACAGGTCGCTGGACGTCTTCGGAGCTGAAACTATTCCGCTGGCCATACGTTGGTATTTGTCGGCACCTGTGGTGGCCCACCGAGCACGTTTTGACGACGCCTCCGTACTTGAGATGTTTATTCTGGCCATCTACGCCGGGTGTTGCCCAACACGCCATTGAACACCCATTTGACCGAGAGTGGACTTTCTTCGCGCTGCGCAAGGGTCCTCGATGACAAGGGTCGCCGGTTCCGATACCATCGCTGGTTCACAACTGTCCGCCATTCACACGTCGGCTGGAGTCGGCCTCGTGGCTTCCTTGCATCTCTTCTGGCTGTTTTACGTTTGCATCGAATGTGCTTCTCGTGACGTGCGGTTCGTGAACTGACGGTTCTTGCGCAGCGAGGAGCTCTCCGATATCCATCATCCGGATTCTTTCTATTCCCCCCTGTCTGCAAATTTGGATCTTTGGTGCCACTCCGTCCCATTTGGAGAGGCCTTTCCATTAACCCCACCGGACACTGCCTCGGATTGTGCCTTGTCAGACTGCCAGGATATGAAAAGCCAAGGATGGAGCCAAGGGCCTGTGCCAAAGGAAACATGGACAACAGGACCCCTCCCACACCACAGCACGTATGTGCCTTCCTCGGACAGTGAGTGGCGAAGCCAAGGTGTGCCCCAGATGGACCAAAATTACCATGCCCCGGATGCATGGCTTGCTGTACCTTCAGCCGTAGGCTGGGACTTGTCGCCTGCTCTGAGCCATGAGAGCCAGAGCTCGCGTCCTCTTGACCCCTTTCCCATGCCGGATGCTACTGTTCCGTCACCAGACTTGTATCCCTCCTCCACAGGGCCAGGCTGGCACCCAAATGCTCAGGTGCCGTATCCTCCGTATCAGGTTTTGCCACAGGCTCCACAGGCTCCACAGGAGAACCGCCTCTTGGCTACCTCAGCCCAGGCCACGTACGGCCCTGGTATGGAATCCCAGCCTCGTTGGCCTGCTCCGCAGAGTGCTCCGTCGGATGTACTACAAGCCGGATTCCACCCTTATGGGAATGAGGACATGTATCCGAGGCGTACTGTGTTGCACCCGCCTGTGACCTATGGACGGCCATTGCTCCCAAGGACAGAAGGCCTGGCTGTTCCCAGTCAGCCAGCGTATGGATCGCAACGGATATTACGGCCTCAGATGCCTGTGCCGCAGTCTCCGCGTACCATTGTTTCCAACGTAAGTACTGTATCCGGCGTTCCGCATGGATTCCCCCTGCAGGTTCCAGCCCGTTTTCCAAACCCTGCTGGAGGTCCACCGTCACTGGTCTCGTATCCGTCGTCTTCCGTGCCCGTCCCAGGACCTGAACTTGCTACCTTGCATCGTGAATCTGGACCAGAGAACACGTCGGAAGGCCCAACGAGTTATTACACGGAACCATCCGCGGAGGACTTCAATACTTTCTTTCGTTTTGATCCCGAGGAGCAGCCGACGTCGCCCGCGTCAACCAGGTCAGGAGTTTCCGCGCGCTGTACTCGTGATCAACGCACTGACCCTCCATATAGCTTCAGTCCCGGCTGCATGTCCAACCTGGCCATATCCCCCAACGCGACCACCCTGGAGAGAAAGCCCCTCGCTCCTAAGCCGGAGGAGACCGCGATCCCCACTAACCAGGACTCTCCCGCTTTGACCCCTAGCCTGGTCAGTGAGAACGACGAGGGTCGTCACCGGAACCACCCACTGTACAGTGAAGGACCACAGGCCGACGGACTGTACCACTGCCCGTTCGAGAGCGATCCAAACTGCCAACACAAGCCCACCAAGCTCAAGTGCAATTATGAGTACGAAACTTCCACTGCCAGTACCCTTGCAAATGGACTGCAGATTACTGACGATGACTTCTTTTCCACGCAGCAAGTTCGTCGACTCCCACGTCAAACCTTTCCGATGCAAGGTCGAGGCGTGCGCGAAACAGGAGTTCTCGTCCACCGCATGTCTCCTCCGACACGAAAGAGAAGCACACGGTATGCATGGACACGGAGACCGGCCCCACATCTGCTACTATCCAGGCTGCGAGCGCGGAATCCCCGGCAACGGCTTTCCACGTAGATATAACCTGTTCGATCACATGAAGCGGGTGCATGACCACAAAGAGGATGCGAACCCCCTGACGGGTAGTCCCGTCCTCATTGGTGAGTCCCAAGGCCCCCGACGAGGCGGCGGCCGCAAGCGCAAGGCCTCCGGCCTCGCCCGTGAGGAGCCCGTCCCTCAGCGCCAGCGAGCACCGGCTCCGATTCCGCACCGAGCCGAGCAGGTCCTGGCCCAGCCGCAGACACCACGAGTATACCACCAGGCGGCCAGCAGTGAAGATATTGAAGAGCCGCACCGGAGGACCTCCCAGCACCGGCAGCGTGTCCTGTATTCCCAATGGGCCAACCAGCGGGAGCTCCTCGCGCGCCAGATGGATTTTGTTCAGGGCCCGGATGACGAGGCTAACCTGCAGCGTTTGAGCCAGAATGTCGACGAGCTCAGGAGACTCTCGCAGGAGGCTAGGCGTGGTGGGTGAGTTGAAGGACGATGGCGATGGACGATAGATCAATTAAGCAATAAGGTAGGTTCCAATTACCGGTCCAGCCAGTGCCTCGGTGGATGGGATACTTACATTGGTAGTGTTTGCCATTTTTGAGATGGATCTCATCACACCCGGGTCAACCAACGTATGGACTGGTTTGTTATCGCGATATACCAAGGAGTTTGCCATGTGGAGTTCCCTTTGCCTGTCCCCTAACCCGGATTTCCTCCGGAGATGCCATGCTTCGGGAACAGCACTGCCTGCTGAAGCCGGGAATTGCCACTTGGACAGCCCTTGAAGTTGCCAAATGTTCGTCAAGGATTGTTTTTACGCTTCCTTATCGACCGGCAGGTCTACATGAGCTGCACGAGGTGTTCAACCCATGATGGTATCGATCCCAAGGACCCACACCTGTCCCGGATGTGCTTGAGCCTGCTATTGCTACTTCCCCAGGGGTTTCGCCGCGGGTCCAAGAGGAACGAGCCACGTGCCAAAGTCATTCATCCCTTTTGACGGAGCACATGAGCCAGGATATGACCGGATGAGTTTATCATTCCATGGGGAGATTTTGCCGTGATGAGAAGACGACACCGGATTATGATCATGATTTTGATTTTCATTGTGGTTTATGATATGATCAGCGACGAAGGACCTTTCCTTTTCGTATCACGGCCGTTTTCATCCGGACGTTTTGTTTCTGCTCGTTCTTCTCGGTCTTTGCCGTCGGCTCTGTCTGATCACTTCGTTGACGGGGACAAGCGTAGAGGATGCGCCGTTGTGGAGTGAGATATTGGAGTAAAAGTTGGTGTGTGGTTTGTTTCCCAATGATTAGTAGGACAGGTGTTCACGACATTCTTTGGGTACTTCTGCGAGCAACGCTTCAACTCCTACTGCACCATCACTCCAACGTCGGTTCCAGATGCGTAGGCTCTGAGTCTTGCTGTGCTTGCCCATGGATTGGTATCACAGCCTTTCCGACATCACATGGTGCCGACGTGCGCGGCCGAAGGCTACACTGGAAAGCTGTCGCCATCGGGAATGCTCATGAAAACTACAATATCGCCCATGGAGGCCATGCTTGAGCTTCGTTTCTTTGCGATTGCCAGTAAATGATGCAACAGTTCTGGCTGTGTATCTGTCGATGTTCTATCATGTAGACGTCGAGTCACTTCACTCAAAGCGCCGTACGGAGAAGAATGTCAATCATTCATCTCACCCTTTCGCATTCTCGTCCACTGGGATATCCTCAGCGGCAAGTGCCTCTATCTGAACATTACCGTCGCTTTCCAACTCCGCCTCAATTTTGACACCCACATCGTCTTCTTCCACCTTGACTCCTTCAGCCTTGACCACCTGTCCATTCTCCCGATCGATCTGGACTTCCTTCTTCACCCTCTTCTTCTTGACCGGACTACTCGCCACCGCGCTCGGACACAACGCCAGCTTCGCCAGATCGCACTCCCCACACTTCCTCCCCACCGGCACACATATCGTCTGCCCGAACCCCACCAGTAGATGATTGATGTCATGCCACTTGTCTTTCGGTAGCCATGCCTCCAGCTCAGCCCTCGTCCGCTCCGGCGTGCTGGTCTTGTGCCAGCCCCAGAGGTTTGTGATCCGATGCACGTGCACATCGACCCCGATTCCCTCATCGCGGCCCCATGCGGCGGACATGCATAAGTAAGCCATCTTGGGCCCTACACCGGGTAACGACACCAAGCCATCAATGGTATCCGGGATATCCGAACCATAGCGATCGCGCAAGATCACCGCCATAGCCTTGATGAACTTGGTCTTGTTATTGTGAAATCCGACTTTCTCAATCAACCTGTTCAGCTCTTCGGGCTCGGCAGTCAGTAGACTCTCAAGGCAAAACCCACCCGGTAGTTTCGCCTGCAGGATCTTCATCGCCGCCGCCGTGACGGTGTCTTTGGTCTGACTGCTGAGCATGAGCGCGACCAGCGTTTGTAAACGCCGATCGCGGGGGCTTCGCGAGTCTTCCGCCAGTGATTCGCAGCCCATGGTGTCGACGGGTGCGAGCACGCGCTTGCGCATGGCTGTCGTCGCGGCGTATACTTTTTCCCAATTCGCCGGCGGTGAGACGGTGAGGTTGTCGTTCGGTCCCGTGATGTGCTTCGCTGGCTGCCGGCGAGGCTTGCGCTGAGCCGGGGTGCCATCTTCGCTCGAGAGCTTGGGGGCTTTGCGTGATGAGCGACGGATGGTCCGCAACTCGCTTGGGATTGAAGTCGATGTTGTCGGTTCGGTGGTGGTATGGCGCTTGCGCTTGCCTAACTTCGATGACGGATGGCTGGCATCTGGTTCCTTGCCAGGGCTAGTCGGTGCGCTTGAGAGCTCACTGTCCACTTCATGGCCGGCTTCGTTGACGGTCGCGTTTGAATTGGCTGTGTCCGCATTCTGCGCGTAGCTCCGAAGTGACGAGCGAGTAGAGGTGCGCCGACAGGACGACAAGGCGTTCACGATGCGCTCGGTCTCGCGCGACAGTCTGGACGTTCTCATGATTCCGCGAGCCCTTCTCTTACAGCAAGCTCCATGTTGCGATGTCTCCGACGTCGGTCGTCGGCATGCGAGTTTCCTGCCTAAGGCACCAACTACCGTGAACTTCCCGCTGAGCACCTGTACATGCTACATGTACATCCTGCGCACCACTGCCAGCTCACTGTCAGCATGCAAGCCTCACCCAAGCCTCATCTCATCCGCATCCAGACACGAATGGTCCTAACACTCGTCGGCTTGAAGGTCCTTGCGTTCGTGATGACAGGCGTCCAACCGACTCCTCCCCTCACGGTGGACGTCAATCCAGGCCGCCCCGTTGCTGACATGGAGGACGTTCGTTCAGCTGCGCCTTCGTTTGAGCTCGCGACAGTGCAGGTAAGTATATTCACGCTTATCCTCCTTCTTCTCTCGAGCACACGTGAGATGCCGCAACAGCTGTCGGATTAGTTGCGTCGTGAACATCAAGGTGTTTACCATTTACCACTCATGTTACGTCTTGTCAGCTCTCATCTGCTTCCTCCTTTTCTACTGCGCACGTCGTTCGCCAGCTAGGAGAATGGCCACGCTACAGCAGACAGGTTCGTTGTTGAATCTTCCGGCAGAACTTCGCAATCAAATCTATAACTACATCGCCTACGACGACCAGAACGCAAAGCTCATCGCTTACGATCGTGTGCTGGCCCTGCCTCTCCCTATCAGCCAAACGTCCAGACGAATACGCTGGGAGTTTAATGGCATTTACGGGTCTGTCCCACTCGAGCACGCCACGCACTTCACCGTTGTCAATAACCACTTCTGCACGTGGGAGTTCATCCTGTCCCTTGGCAAGATCCCTACGACACCCGCGGTAGGAGTCGACCGCACCGTCGTCCTCAAGATCCAGCTCAAGGATAGCTCGACCACGGAGAACTTGCTGCTCTTTGTGAAAACACTTGCCGGCTCGATCGCCTCGGCACCCAAAACCGTGGATCTCGTGCGATCACTACAATATCGGATCACCTTTGACGAAGGCAGTCTCGACCTCGACGCGCAGCGTGTGACACTTGGTCGACTAGCGAAGCGATACCGGTTCCACCATCCGGAGGGCGAGCAGAGGGTGTTCGAGAAGATCTACTGGGCTTTTGCCGAGGAGGCGGAGAGGGTCGATGGTGTGTCCGTTAAGCAGTACGCGTTGGGTTGCTGGAGCAAGAAGGGCGGCGGGTTTGGTTTTGTATGACGATACTGCGATGGTCATGAGATTGCCGACGGCATGACGTATGGGGGAGCGATGAATGAGATGAATGAGATATTCCGGCATGAATGTAGTATTCAATTTGCTTGATGTTAGCTTTACCCAAAGTCGCCCAAAATGGCATGATCGTTAGGTAAGTTTAGAAGATTGTTTTCACTCGGCCTGCTTTTGTCACTGAAAGGTCAGGACAGGACGCTGTTTGAGGGAAGAAGCATTTGCGAACTCATTGCTGTCACCACGTCACATTTGCAGTCGCCGACCGAATGAATCACAAAATCGAGGGATGTTGTCGATGACTTACTTCTGTTTGGCCGATGGTGACCACAAGTCCTGCCCTGGTCCGTGCGCAACATGCACCTCGCTTCTCTTGCTAACCGCCGAGCTCACCCAACTACCACTGATATCGGTGCCCGACGTGCTTGTCGCGCAGCCTCCAGCGCCTATCCAATGTCCCATGACGGATTGACTGCAGCAAGATGTCTCTTTCGAGGGACATACAAAGCACCGCGCTGTCTCGTTTCGACGGTACCTGTTGACTCCTGTTCCTTCCACCATCGCGACGCCTTCACGACTCTCCTTGTGTCTTTCTGTCTCGTCTCCGGGTTTCTTGTCATGGTCTCTTCACTTCTTCCGCTGCTGGTTCAGCCATAGTAATGCTATCTTCGTTTCCTTGATTCGTCATTCTAAAACACAGCCTCAAAGGCGCTTCTCTTCACGCCTGCTCGGATCAGGTATGCGATCTGGCCTTTACGATGTCAATAACGCCGCTACGGCAATGTTTGCCTTCGAGTTCGACCCGTTCATCAGCATCTACCGACCATATTAACAGTGCTCCGTTGTCATTAACATTACAGACTAAGGCGGCTTCCGCAATTGTCGCGTCTCCTACACCACAATACCGGACACTGCAAAGCGAATGTCCCGCGCCTCTCCTCTCACAAGAGCTCCAATCACATGTACCCACCTGCGCGCATTCCTGTCTCTCAGCATACATCGACCAGGAGTACACATGCGCCGCGACCGACTTGTCCTGTCTGTGTGCGCACTACAGCTCGCAAGGATATACCCTGGGCGAGCTTGCATATACATGTTTGCGACTGGGTTGTGCGCAGGCGACGCAGAATGAAAGCGTGTCTTTGTATAACATCTGTTCGGCGCAGACGAGAGCGGTGTCGGCTACGCATAGCACGCTCACACTTCCAGCTACCGCTCGGACCGGCTCTGGGGTCACCACGACAACGATGGAGGTGTATGCTACAGGCTCGGCATCTGTGACCCAGTCCGAGTCGTTTGCCACCGTGAGCTCGCGCGCTTCGACGATCTCATCTTTCATGATCTCGACCAGCAGCAGCAGCACCACCAGGTCGACTTCCAGCACATTTGCTACAGCTTGCACTGCAGCTGCTGCTGGTGGCGCCGTAACTTCCAAGAACACCACGGTTACTGGCGCCCAAGCCGTCGGTATCACGGTCGCAGCTTTTGGAGCGATGTTCCTGGCTGTAGGCCTCATCTACCTAATCGCCTGCTGCCGGCGCCGCAAGTTGGACAGACACAAGAACGACCGATCTTCATATGACTTTGTCGACGAGGTGCCGCCTCGGCTGTCACGGTCTCATTACGATCATCTCCCACCATGTCGCTCTCTCGGCGGACCAGCACTAACCAAATCTGAGTCGCCAGCCGGGAAAAGGCGTAGTAGCTGGTGTTACTACGGGCCATTCCCATCCTCACATCCTCCGGCAAACGAGAACACCGAATGGCGCGATCCTACCATGGGACGCTCGGACTCGCCAGAGAGTCGAAAATCGATGGAGAGCGTGCGAACGTTGTCCCAGTTACTGCCTGACAGACCGGGATCAATGCCACCTCCACCGCTGCCGAAGCGCATTTCACCACCACTCTCCACCCCGGCCACAGTCTTCGAGGAATTCAGTAAACCGCCGCAGACTCTCGATGCGGAAGTGCAGACCATGCCGAGATTACCCGAGCCAGCTAGAATGCAATCTGTCAGAGGAGAATCAGAGTGTGCGCCTCTTTTCAGCCGATGGCCTGCCGCGGTCCAACATCCTTCACTCTCCCTCCGAATTCCCAACAATGCTTCCAAGCCAGTCAAATTACCATTGCCGACTACATGCTATCCACCACTACCACTACCTGCCCACGACATGCACACAGCGACTGATCAGCGCATCAGTGGTGGATCGCGGGCGAAATCGCAGGCTTCGACGACCGGCGGCAGCGTGCTAAGCTACTATGCGAGTCCGGATGCAGACAACACAACAAATCTGCCAGACTTACCTTCTCCGAGCAACGACAATTGGCACAGGAGGAAAGCAGCGCCCCTCGCGATCACAATCACCGCCCCATCCTACCCACCCCGCGCGATTCGTCGGTCCACCGGCTCCGAGACCTCCTTCGAGAGCACCGACCCGGACGAACCGACTCCGCCGGAGGAAGAGGCGAAGCAGCTCCTCAGCCCCGTGGCGGAGAACTCGCCGATCGCTGCCATCCGGTACCCGAAAATCCCCCGGAGCTCGAACCAGTCTATCCCCAGATCGCCGGCGATCAAGCTGTCTCCTAGGCCGTTGTTGCACGACGCCGCCGTGGCAGGGGATGGCCGTCAACGTCAGCAAAGCGGTATGGACCTCCCACTCGACCCCGCCACGCCCGAGCGACCGTACACCCACGACTCGGGCCTGAGCGGGTCCACGTTGGCGGCTGCGAAACGGCGGCAGCAGCTGTACATCGACACCGCGCACTCGCGCAGCACGGACAAAGCGCCCTTGCCGACGATGTCCGGCAGCTGCTGCAACGAGCCTCCACCGCGCCGCCGTAGCAGCACGCGCCTGGAATCGCCGTTGAAAGGCTACGGCCGGCTGATGAGCGTTGCCGTGCGTCGTGAGAGAGGGCCTCCTAACCACAGGTTCACGCCGGAAATGGAGACGGGTTCCCCTGTGCCGCAGTTGGTGGCGAGGAATTCGATGATGACCCAGACGGTCGGGCTGAAGAGTCCTCTGTGGGAGCCCAAGTTGACGCCGAGGCGGAGAGGGGAGGATTTGTTCCTTGAGGTTGGGTTGGCGTCGCCGCCTGCGTATCCGCGTCCGGCTCCGCCTGGGTCTGGGTCTGGGGCTGCGGTGTGGACTTCTGGGTCGTGAGGGGTGGCGAGAATTTGGGGGTTGGGGGGATGTGTTGGTTTGCGTTCTAGCGTGTGGAGGCTCTATGCTCTTGCGGATTGGTTTGGAAGGGAGTGGTGGGAGACATTGAACTGGAAGGGAGCAGTGGGAGCGAGGGGAGGCATTTGATCGCATGGGATACCCGTTTCCGGAAAGCCGACAGTTGAGGCCCTCGGGCGGGTGTGTTAGAAAAGGAGCGGAACATGTCGGCATACTGTTAGTACCACATACATGTAATAAGTACACGTTCATGGGAGACGGTGTGCAATGTTGCATGAGCATCCGATCTGAATTCAGCGATTGTTTGTTAGAGGAGCTCCGAGTAACTTACCTGGGTGGACCACTAGATAAGTCCGCCCATAACTGCACTCTGTCAATGTCTCATCATGTTTCTCGCCATCTCACACTGTCGATGAAAACGCGAGGTGATTGTCGAGTTTAGCCGCAGAAGTCCAGAGCAGTGACCGACGCGTGGTTCTTCAAAGAGAGCGAAGCCCGAAGAGCTTGGTTGCCCCCACCGGCCCCCGAAGCAGAACTTCCTCCCCCCACCAAAAGACCGTCCACCTCACCAGTTGAGAGTCACTGTCCAACGTCATCCGAGTTTGACAATTTTATCAACTCCCCTCCCTTTACCGCCTTCACATCCTCATCCATCCCATCACACTCCCCCATCCACCTTTCTGATTACAACACACCCCCGGAGTCGCAAAGATGGGTTACGACAAGACCGACGACCTGTGTATCAACACCATCCGAACCCTCGCGGTATGTCTCCCGGCCTTCCTTCATCCGCCTGCTGCGACCTTCATGGACCCGCGCGCATGTCTCCGGTGTTGGGGACACTTGTAGAAGCATTGGCTGACGAGGTGGTTGAAAAGGTCGATGCCACCTTCAAGGCCAACTCCGGCCACCCCGGTGCGCCCATGGGTATGGCTCCCGTCGCCCACGTCCTGTGGAGCAAGATCATGAGGTTCAACCCCAAGAACGCCGACTGGGCCAACCGCGATCGATTCGTGTTGTCGTATGTTCCTCCATCTACTTTCCCAAACTTCCGATACGAGAACCAGGCGAGCGATAAGAAGGACTCGAGGGAAAAGTCGACTAATGGGGTTATTCGCAGGAACGGCCACGGCTGCATGCTTCAATATGCACTCCTCCACCTCTTCGGCTTCGGCCTCACCATGAACGACCTGAAGACCTTCCGCCAGGTCGACAGCATCACCCCGGGCCACCCCGAAGCCCACGACACGCCCGGCATCGAGGTCACCACCGGTCCCCTCGGCCAGGGTTTCGCCAACGCCGTCGGTCTGGCCGTGGCCCAGGCGCACAGTGCCGGCGTCTTCAACAAGTCTGGGTACGAGCTCTTCAACAACTACACCTACTGCTTCTTCGGTGATGGGTGCGCCATGGAGGGCATTGCCAGTGAGGCGGCCTCCACCGCCGGTCACTTGCAGTTGGGTAACCTTATCGCCATCTACGACGACAACCACATTTCGATCGGTAGGCTTTCTCCATTACTAACTGGTTATGGGAGTAGACTGACAGTATTGTAGATGGCGACACCAAGTGCGCTTTCACCGAAGACGTCACGAAGCGTTTCGAGGCCTACGGCTGGCACGTCGAGTGGGTCAAGGACGGTGACAACGACTACCAGGGCATCGAGGACGCGATCAAGAAGGCGCAGCAGGTCAAGGACAAGCCGTCCATGATCCGGCTCACCACCACCATCGGCTTCGGCTCCAAGCTTCAGGGCACCGGCGGCGTCCACGGCAACCCGCTCAAGGAGGACGACTGCAAGCAAGTCAAGGAGAAGTTCGGCTTTGACCCGGAGAAGACGTTTGTGGTCCCGCAAGAGGTCTACGACGCATACGGTAAGCACGCCTCGGAGGGCGCGGCGGCCGAGCAGGAGTGGAACCAGCTGCTCGAGAAGTACTCGGGCGAGCACAAGGAGCTCGGCGCCGACCTCAAGCGCCGTCTCACCGGCAAGCTGCCCGAGGGCTGGCAGAATAAGCTCCCGGTGTACAAGCCGACCGACAAGCCTCAAGCCTCGCGCAAGCTGTCCGAGGCCGTCCTCGAGGCCATCCACGACGTCGTCCCCGAGCTCATGTCCGGCTCGGCCGACTTGACCGGCTCCAACAACACGCGCTGGAAGAGCGCCGTTGACTTCCAGCCGCCGAACACGGGCATCGGCGAGTGGAGCGGCCGCTACATGCGCTACGGTGTGCGCGAGCACTCGATGGCGGGCATGATGAACGGCATGTCCGCCTACGGCACCATCATCCCCGCCGGCGGCACCTTCCTGAACTTCGTGTCGTACGCCGCCGGCTCCGTCCGCCTGTCGTCGCTCTCGCACCAGCGCGTCATCTACATCGCCACGCACGACTCCATCGGGCTGGGCGAGGACGGACCCACCCACCAGCCGATCGAGACGCTCGTGCACTTCCGCGCCCTGCCCAACATGATGGTCTGGCGCCCGGCCGACGGCAACGAGACCTCGGCTGCCTACTACGTCGCCCTCACCTCGCACAGCACCCCGTCCATCATCGCGCTCACGCGTCAGAACCTGCCGCAGCTCGAGAACAGCACGATCGAGAACGGGATCAAGGGCGGGTACGTGGCGCTCGAGGACAAGTCGGCGCAGATCACGCTCGTCTCGACCGGTTCGGAGGTCTCCCTCTGTCTCGAGGCGGTCCAGTACCTGGCCGAGCACCACGGCGTCAAGGCCCGCGTCGTCTCGATGCCGTGTGTGGAGGTCTTCGACGCCCAGCCCAAGGAGTACCGCCTGCAGTGCATCCCCGACGGTATTCCCGCATTGTCGGTCGAGGTCATGAGCACGTTGGGCTGGGAGAAGTACTCGCACGAGCAGTTCGGGCTGAACCGGTTCGGGGCTTCGGGCCCGTACAAGGAGGTTTACAAGGTATGTTTCTCTCTCTCTCACCTTCCAACTGATCCAACGGGAGAGAGGGAAGGGAATTAGGCTAATGGTATGTGTGTGTGTGAACAGAAATTCGAATTCACCCCCGAAGGCATCGCCAAGCGCGCCGTCGCCACGGTCGAGTTCTACAAGGACGTCAAGCCGCTGCGCTCGCCCATCAACCGGGCTTTCTTGCAGCTGATCTAGATCGGAAGCTGCCCGTGTTGGGGGGGTTTGACTTGAGATGGCGAGGGAGGGAGAGAGACGGAAGAGAGGAGAGGGAATCGAGCGTTTTGTTCCCTAGGCCCCCTTTTTCTTCGAGTGAAGTCATGTTTGTGGAGAAAAAGGCACCGGGACCACGGGATATATAGACAGAGCAAGAGAGAGTATTTAAGAAGTGTGCCAAAACGTGCATTTGGGCTTTTCCCCGAGGCCTTTTGCTCGCGGTGTGTGTCTTTTTCCTTCGCTGTTGGGGACAAACTTGTGAGCCACCCACCCGCCTACGCTTTTCCGGTCGAATCGGGGACCGTCAGCATTCGAGGTTGAGTGGAAGAAGTGGCAAGTAAGGAATAGGATGGTACAGTCGGCGTCAGAAAGTTCTTGCTCAGGGCTATCTTGGCATTTGAACCATCATACTTCAAACAGCCATAACTCATTTAATACATGTCAGATTAACTCGAAACGTGGTTCATTATATTTATAAGAGGCACAGCTTTCTTTTGTATATACAGTTTAATACTTAGTTTGCCACCTATAAGCCTAAATTACAGCCTAAAGCCGATTTGGCATAGATTCAACTCTAGCTTAAATATATCTTTCTTATATAGATTCCTATGCCTATAGCAATATAGCCTTCAACAAGGTCAAAGCTAGGGCTCTAGAGAGTATAAGAAGTGATGGTTTAAGTTTGTAACATGCGTTTTTGAGGTAGAACTAGATGTGCTTAATTAGGTTCAAATCTAGTGAATATAGAGGCTATTTAGGAAGGATATAAATGCCCTTTTCTTCAAACTATGCAAGTATATCTTTGGCTTGATGGATAGGGGCATTATCTTATATGAATGTCTCCCCTTCCTACATAGGAATAAGTCCCTCTTTGAGTACTGTTACGATCCTACGGGTAGGGTCACGGGTTTAGAGCTCGTAGAGCGAGAAAGTATCAAGCAGTGTGATGTGGGAAGGTATAATGATTCTGAATGGTCTTCCACCTTTCAGTAAGATT
>Ga0058704_10000491_pt1 | contig 20435 bp, 23 predicted proteins | sample AgamicMgSfe_FD_71363 | JGI IMG/M metagenome (GOLD analysis project Ga0058704, IMG submission 71363) | Agave microbial communities from Guanajuato, Mexico - Mg.Sf.e | ecosystem: Host-associated > Plants > Phyllosphere > Phylloplane/Leaf | place: Guanajuato, Mexico | collected 2012-05-30
ATGCCGCACTCCTGCAACATGCCGTCTTTGCCCACGGTGAGGCGCACGGGGAGCACTTTCTCATATTCGTACTGCACGCGATGATCCTTGATCGGTCGTTTTTCGGTCCGGCCGCGATGTTCTGCTGCGGTGGATGACGGTAGATGCCACTTGATAAACGAAGTTCCTGAGACCAATGGCACGTTGTTCAGGTCGATGATGCGCAAGTTCAGCTCGAAGCGTACTCGCCGTGACTTCGAGACAAAGGCGCTGGTCATGGTGGCTGGTGAGCCACACGACGGCGGGCGTCTCTGTACTTATCGGCCGACTTTGGTCATCATCACCCTAACAGAGACGCACAGGATACCGTCCTGCTCTTCAATTTGGACTGAGAGTGCGCTGAAGGGCTTGTGATGCGCGAAGGCGGATGTTCTATAACCTCAACCTACTCGTGTTTGCAGGTGGTCAAACATCGAAGTTGCTTAGTCAGACACAGACGTCCGGGGATCTTCGGCACTTCTCATCGACGGACTTCTGCCGTCTTACTACTACAGGGTTTGACCGAAATCGTTCCACCACCGTCCCTCTGAAGTTCGGCACTTGAACACCAGACACTCATGGAGACAGGAAGAATTCGATGACCAGTTGCCCGTTCTTTGGCCATGACGAACGTACCAAGCGCTGGCGGGCAGGGCGCAAGGCACGCCAATTCACCCGGCATATCCTGATGAATAACAACACCACGTCTCGAACAACTCAACCAGACGCAGAACGCGGGGCCCCGTTCCGGGCGTGACTAATGGACGAGACACCGCGGAATCATCACAAAGGAGTGGCGTCTGCAAGTCAACTGCCGCCTCTTTTGCCCAATTCGGGCCATTAGAATCACTCATTTCAACTGCCGTGGCCAAGGTAGCGCACTGTGTACCCAACACGGTAAGCACAAGTACAAAGGTAGGCTTGTCCCAGGTCTCCTAGCATATGTCTTCCAAGCCTCAACTCGAAGACCATCAATATCAAGATGCTACTCACCAAGCTCCTTCCCATCCTGACAGCCTACTGGCCTGTGATCTTCCTTGCGGTTCTCGGTGTCCATTATATCCGTAACAAATATCATCATGGCCTGAACAAGTACCCCGGACATCCTCTTGCGGCCTACACGAACTGGTGGCGTTTCTTCGATGCCCTAGGTCGACAGGCGGAGAGAACACACATCGCGTTGCACCACAAACACGGAGATATTGTGCGTCTCGGACCGAATGTCATCTCATTCGCAGACCCGCGAGCGCTCAAAGCGATCTATGGGTTGAATCGAGGCATGACAAAGTCTGATTTTTATCCAGTCCAGCAAGCTGTTGCCAACGGTCAACGCTTGCAAAGCCTGTTCAGTACGAAGGATGAACACTACCATGCTAAGTACCGGCGCTGCGTCAACAACGCATTCGCCATGTCGTCGCTCGTGAGCTACGAGCCTCTGGTCGACAGAACGACCGATGCATTCATCGAGCAGACGGAACGCCGGTACGCCAGCACAGGCTTACGGTGTAACTTCTCACGCTGGCTGCAGTTCTTCGCTTTCGACGTCATCGGCGAGTTGACCTGGAGCAAGCGTTTGGGGTTTGTCGAAAGAGACGAGGATGTCGAAGGAATCGTAAAGTTCGTTGGAGACTTTCTTGCCTACGCCGGGCCGATCGGGCAGCAGCCATGGCTGGACCTCATCCTTCAAAAGAACCCGATCAAGTTGCAGCTACAGAAGTGGGGTATCGACAAAAGCGTCTTTGCCGTGACGCGCTTCGCAAACGATCAAGCGGCGCGACGCACGACGGAGACGGAGAAGATCAAGGCCGACGGCAGATTGGACGAAGAGAGCGGCAAGGCTGTTGACTTGCTCATGAAGTTCACACAAGCGCAGCACGACCATCCGGAGTTCATGACAGACAGACAAGTGCTGTCCTCGTGCACAAGCATGATCTTTGCCGGTTCCGAGACTACAGCCATCAGCTTGAGCAGCATCTTCTATCATCTCGTCAAGCATCCACGGGTCTACACGAAGTTGATGGAGGAGCTAGACGAGGCCGCGTGCAACGGGACCATTGCCGAGCGAGACCATGGCAAAGTCAGCTGGGCCGAGAGCCAGAAGCTCCCGTACCTCGACGCCGTCATCCAAGAGTCCTTCCGCGTTCACCCGGCTGCAGGTCTCATCCTCGAACGTGTCGTCACTCCCCAAGGCATGGAGATCCTCGGCGAGCAGATCGCCGGCGGCACGATCGTGGGCTGCAACGCCTGGGTCTTGCACCGGCGACCCGAGATCTTCGGCGCCGACGTCGACGCCTTTCGGCCCGAGCGATGGCTCGAGGCAAAGCCGGATCGGTTGCGGGAGATGAAGGCCACGATGTTCCAGTTCGGCGCGGGGGCGAGGACGTGCATTGGGAAAAACATCAGTTTGCTCGAGATCTACAAGCTCGTGCCGACGTTCTTGCGGAACTTCGCCGTCGAGCTGGAAACGCCGGATGCGGGTTGGAAGACGTACAATGCGTGGTTCGTGAGACAATTGGACTTTGATGTGGTATTCAAGAGGCGCTCGGTCTCGTCTTCGGTATGAGGGACTCATTCCGACGCGCCCTGGTGTAGTTACCTATAAAGGAAAATGTGTATCAGCAGCGATTTGCCGTCGTGTGTCTTCGAAAACCAGTACGACAGAGCCACCTTAGTGTTATCCCGCGTACCATATATAGAAATGTAACACGACAGTTAAGTGCCTCCTAAACACATGAGAAAGGGCTGAGATGAAGTCGCCCAATCGACGTTGGTCGCTTGGGCAGGCGAAACGTGGGGCAGATCTTCACTTGCTCCGGACGTATCATACGTCAATTGAATCCTCCTGCATGCGCCGCCGACGCTCCGTGTCACGCGAAAAGGCGAGGCTGAGCCGTAGCCTTGTCCCATGACTGGCAAATGAGTCTCCTTGCCGCCCACCAGCCCACCAGCCCTCCAAAAACATTGGTTGCGCTTCCGCTTCGCGCCCCTGGACTTTATGGAAGCGTCTTGCTCATGTAAGAAATCGCCTGTTAACAGTGCTGTGCTGCTTCGAGTCCCCAGCAGGGCGGAACGAACCGAACAAGATGCTACTCTCGACGGTAGCGGTCGGCATCGCGCAAAAGGTCGCGAATGACAAGAAGAAGAAGAAGAAAGAAGCGCGGCAGGGCTCGTTGAGCGTCGGCGACAGCGATGTCGCTCGTCGCGCGTTCAATAGCCAGGCGCAGAGGAGTATTCATGATGCCGGGCTCTCACGCGCTGGCTCAGAGATCAAATTCAAGGATTCCAGCAGTGTGGATGTTGCCGGCCAAGTAGAGCGCAGGTCTGGATTGATAAGCCCGGGGGTTAAACCAGACGAGACGAGCGCAGCGCCTGTACTGCAACCAGGCGCAGCGAGCCCTGTCGACTCGAAGATGGCTTTGCTCACCCTTTCATCGCCTGACGCACGACCCGCGGGCAGGCTTGATGCTGGCGCAAGCGTGCCTTCACCGTACACCGAACAGTCCATGGGCAAACTGAGTCCTACCAGCGCGATGGTAAGCTCGCCGACATACCCACTCGACTCGAAAACACCGCTACCGTCCGATACCCGCTCGATCCACACTAGCAGCACGAACTCGCCGCAACCTCACGCGCTGCGCGTCAAAACCAAAGGGGCCGACCTTGCTAGCGGTTTCCCATATCATCCCGCGCTTTCAGACGTGGACGTCCACCCCACCATGTGGAAGTCGTTCACGGATCAGGTGGTCGAGGCGACCAAGTTCGGCTTCAAGGACCATGCACAGCTTTGGGCCGGCGCAACCGCCGTGGCGATGACGGGCGCTATAGTTACGTCGGTCTTTGTTGGCAGGTGGGTATCGTCTCGGACTTTGTACTTTCTCTCCTTCTTATACTGACACGGAACACAGAGGCTTGAACCGTCAGATGCAAGAGAAAAAGGTCAGGGAAGGTCTCGAGGATAGGTCGGGCGGTGGGCTCGCGGACACGTTCGAGCAGTGGAACGATACCTATTTCCACAAACGCGGCCTGTACGTCCACCTCGAGCTCAGCGAGTCGACCAACAAGCACCCGGAGCAGAAGAGCAAGATATTCAGAAAGGAGTCTGGCTGGTATGGGAAGCGTGAGGACCGAGAGCGCAAACGCGACGAGCGCAAGTTTGTGTTGGTCGTGAGCAAGCTGAACACATATCACGAAATGAGGCCCGGTACTACTCACGAGCTCGGCTCAGACGGCTCGAACATGATCACAGAGCTGCCCAATAGTGGCGATCCCAAGTTCACCATGGCCGAAGCACCGGGCGATTCTGAGCACTGTGCGCCTGTGGAGCTGCCGGGCGATTTCCTTCTTCCAGCCAGCGTTTCACTTGGATTTGGCAGCCAACATTCAGCGTCGTTGGGCGGATTCGTTGAGCTCGAAGGTGATGGCGGGAGACCCTCATATCAGGTTAAGGAGGGCCACGAAAGCTCCGGGAAGCTTGACGATGCGCGGCGTGATCCACCCCCGTTGGATGCAGATCCAGACTCACCCGAAGCGCTGAGCAAGAAGCCGAGCCCAGGATGATCTTCGACTGCAAGCAGTGGTGAAGGTTCAGTTCGCGCTCGGAGTACGGAGTCTTGCATGCTGAGCGGTTTGTTCTGAGCTTTGGGGTGATGAAGAAGACCACAGAGGAAGAGGAAGACGAGGCCGACGCGGATCATGTGACAGGACCGAGTGCAATGAACGTTGACTGTCATGTCTTGAGGAAGACGAATCGAATATGGCCGGTTAGCCAAGATCACGTGGATGAGGGTGAACACGAACATGACACAATCAGGCACCTAGGCACCCACGCACGTGGCTCGGCCCACCAACCCCACCACCTTCCTTCCTTCTTGCGGAACACCAACAGCCATCAACACCTCCACCTCCACCATATCGCTCACCAACGCACAAACTGTGCCACGCTTGGTATGGGCGCGCCAGATGTGCTACCACCGCCACCAAAGTCATGTCTCATCTGCACCGAAGAACCTCAAGATGATCAAGAACTGATCATGCCATGCCGAGTCTGCCGTGCTTGGTACTGCCCCGACTGCCTGGGAGGCATGTTCACAGCCGCCGTCGACGACGACTCGCGTATGCCGCCTCGATGCTGTGCCTTGCTGCAGCTTCACACCGCCATCTCTGCCCTGACGGAGCAGGAGACCAACGACTACCGGGCCAAATTCGAGGAATGGAGCACAGTGAACAAGACCTACTGCCCGTCGCCTACATGCTCAGCCTTCATCCCCGATCGCTTGCTGCCGGTGGCGATCAAAGCCGGGGCTGTACCCACCTTACAGGCCGTGCTTGGGAATGTCGTCGAACAGGTCTCGAAGAGTGCACTTGCGCGTTTCTTCAGAGGCGAGCTCGACGTTACTCAACAGCCCGGCTACACGACCGTCGTCGCACGTCCGATTGACCTCAGCAAGATCACAGACCGTCTCAATGCCGGCCAATATCGATCAGCTGCCGATCTGACCCGAGACATGGCCCTCATCGCTGAGAACGCGAGCACTTACAACGGGCCTACTCATCCCGTCGCCAAGACCGCCAACGACCTTTTCGACCTGTATCTGCATCACTTCTCATCTGCAATGGATGGATTGCTCGACAAACCTGGTGAACAACGAGCGCAAACCATGTTTGCGTGTTCAAAGTGCCACATGGGTATCTGTGCCTCTTGCAAACAGATCGAGCACGGGACAAAGGCCTGCGACACCTCCGCTGCCGACCAGGAAACTGCAATGCTCGAGACCTTCGGGTACAAGCGGTGTCCACTCTGCAGGCACGCGGTGCGGAAGATGTTCGGATGCTCCCACATACAATGCCTTTGCGGCGCGCATTGGTGCTACTACTGCTGCAGGGCGATCGATCAATGTGACGGTGCCTGCGATCCTCGTATGGACGAGGACAGCGATATCGAGGAAGATGATGACTTTGACGAGAATGATGAAGCCGATCCTCCCGTTGGTCCAGTCAACCCTGAACAGCCTGAGCGTGAACGCATCGTATCAACCGTGGACCATTCCGGCAGTAAGCCGGCAATCAACCCTTCACTGTCGCATGCTACTGGAAACGCTCCCATCGTTCCCGAGAACCTAGATGCCGGCGGCGCTCGCCGCTGGGCAGACACGGAGATGGATTTCGGGTCCGAACCCGAGGATGAACTGTGGGTGTTAGTCGACACAGACACAACCACCAAAGATGACAGACTGACAGAGTGCCGTAGGTACACCCAGATCTGGTCGTGCAAACACAGATTCCAGCCTTACGAACTTCCAAACGACGACTGCAACCACGGCGACCTGAGCCGCATGGAATGCAACATATGCTTCGAGAAGGTCACTGCTAAACTCTCTGTGCGTTTGGCGACAACGCGACCGACGCCCAGACAAAAGCGCAGACCATTTGCTGCTTTGCATGTCCAAGACGGGAGCGATCTTCTGGATCCCAAAGACTCTGTCGCGAGCGACACTATCGGCGAAGAGCGTGAGACGCAAGCTCTGGAGTGTAGGTTGTGTCGGTTCGTCGTTTGTCGGCGATGTCGACAGAAGAAGTACCCAGCGGCCAAGACGCAGTGAACACACACGACGTAGCTGCACTTCACAGCGAGGAGGCATGGCTTACATTTCGGACGGACATGTCATCATCTTCCCCCTTTCCTCTGAAATCTTGGGGAGTCGCAAGTTGCTGCATTTATACGTATTATAGTGCTCTTCTTTCTTTCAAAGCGTTATGTCACATTAGATTTATACCCGTAGGCTCGACGGAACAGAATAGCTGGTGGCTCGACCACGCCGCATTTCATGGTGTCCTCAGGTACATCGGATCGAACGTCGACCATGACGATACCTTATCTTCGTCGGACTCTAGTATCGTTCACACAAGTAGACGGAGTAAGGACCAGCAACAAGACACGTCTTCGCTCATACGTTCTCGCCGAGGACATACTTTCGTATCGACTGTAGGAGACCGTCAGCCAGCGTTGTCCTGAATTCGATGCGCTCCTCGACTTACCCGTTTCAGAACATCGATACGCTGTTGCGAGCGAATGTATACCGCTCGGTATTGCTCGAGCGTTTCGTGCACGACCTCGGTCCGAGTCTTGCGTCCCTCGCAGATGGCTTTCATCTTCAGCTCCATCTACAGAAACCCGTTCTGTCAGCGAATTGCTCGGTGCCACATGTGCAGGATGGGATTATGAAGCAGTACATACCTCCTTGCGTAGGAACGGCTTGGCTAAGCTGATGTCGAACCCCATGAGATCATGTCCTTCGATCAGAGCCACGCCGAGAGTGGTCGGGATGAACTCCTGCACGCCGGTATTTGTTGTGGCGCCGCCACGATTGTTCGCGCCGCCTCGCCCCCCTCGCCCGCGACCCCTGCCACGACCACGACCGCGTCCGCGCGCGGCCTCAGCTTCGACCGCGCCGTCCGCTTCGTACTCCTCTTCATCGCCGTCTTGCCGAGCGCCGCGAGCCCTAGACCGCGTTTCCACGTACTGTCGATCTTTGATCTTGGCGATGTGCTCTGCCATCGTCGCGTCGGTTCCGATCCCATTGACATCCATCAAAGCGATCAGCTCGGGCTCGGTCAGGTACCCGGGCGGAGTGGTTTGACCTTCGTCCATACGGGCCTCGGTGGGCTCGAAAACTTCTCCTTCCCGGAATTGTGGGAGATCTTGACTGCTGGTCCATTTGTCGTATGGATAGACGTCGAGGTAATTGCGCTGTAGGACGACCAGGCCGGAAGCGGAAAAGGTCTCGGCACCGTAGAGGATGGCGATTTCGGTCTTAGAGCCTCGGGCGTCCTCGCTGCAACACGCCAGGAAACGGCGCACGACGAACTCGTGGACACGCTGCTCTTCCGCCGACAGTGACGTGGGCATGACAAAGTTCACCGGATGAATGGGAGGATGTGCCTTGTCATTATTGCGCCCATTGCGCGGTGACGAGAAGCCACCGTCCAGGAGGCTTTGGGCGAACTGTGCCCATGCCCCACCCTGAGTCTGTTTCTGAACAAGCGCTCCGAGGTCCATGCCTTTGTCGAACTGGTCGGTCTCGGTACGCGGATAGCTGATCCAGCCCTTTTGATACAGCTGCTCGGCAACTTGCATGACCCGGTGACTGTCCATGCGCAAGAACCGACTGCCACATTTCTGGAGCTCGACGGTCGTAAGTGGCAACGGTTTCCACTTGCTGGTGGGTTTGGTCTGGACTTTGGTCACTTTTGCTAAGCGAGCCTCCAGGCAACGCTCGAAGAGAACGACAACGGCCATTCGATCGTACAGATGATGTCGTGCCCACACGAAGTTGACCTTGATACCGTCTTTCTCGTGCATGACTTTGATACTCCAGAATTTCTCACGTACGAAATTGCGAACACGGAAGTAACGCTCGACGACAAATCCCAAAGTAGGGAACTGGCAGCTGCCGTAACTGATAATCTGCTTCTCTTCCGCGTGGCCGCGAAGCAAGGTTTGAATGCTGAGGGTCAGGTTGCGCGTAAAGCTCGCACCTATGCGAAGGTCCAGTTCTATCCTGCCCGCGACGGCGTTGGACTGTGCTTCGTCGAGCGGGATGGGGCTACGGGCAGCATTGATGATATGCGCCCTCTCGATATTGGAGAAGCGGGCACGCACCGTCTTCCCAGGCTCCTTCAGCCGCTGGTTGATCTTGCAGGCGACATCGCGGATCTCGGTGCCGATGTTTTCACCTTCACGATCACAATCAGTCCAGATGTAGAGGATCTGTGAGTAGCGCGCTTGCGTTTCGATGTTCTTCGCAATGGCTTTCTTGCCGTCTTCCACAAACGTTTCGATGCGCGCATCAAAGAGTCGCGACGGCTCGCAGGACTTCCAGCTGCGGTATTGGGATTCAAAGTCGTGACTCAGGAGATGCCCGGCCACGGATGTCATGGTTACATTGCACTGGCCCCATGTTGGGAAGTCATAATGAAATTCGTAGTTCTTGGTGAACTGGTTGCCAGTGATACTGCGCTGAACGAGGCGTCAGTATACTGTCCGTTCGTCTGAATCCAGTGTAAATTGGTAGTACTCGCAGTATTCACAGCGCCACCGGCGAGATGATTGGCCACTGCTTTGGCTATAGAAGGCTTCTCCGCCACACAGAGCACCTTCGTAACCATGTCCGCTGCCACTTGAGTTCACGCTGTTCCTTCATGATCAGTGTCAATCTGGCCTTGCGAAGTCACGAAATCATAAATCTTCACGCGTGTGCCGTGGCGACGCGTCGAAGTACTGTTTTCCGTCCTGGAAGTCGCAGTGAGGTCGGAGGCTCGGACATTGTTAGTCAGCATTGAAGCTTGGACCGCACATGAAGCTTGTGTGAAGCGCGCGTCATTCGACGCTGATCGCACGACGTGCCATCACAACAAACCGCGAAAAGCATTCGTTTGTTGAGAGCGCGTTAGTACGCACCTACCCTCGCCCTCCTCACCTCAATCCTTCCTGTGCATCATTCCCACCATCAATGGCGACGAAGAAGGCGACGAAGAAAGCCAGCGACATGCAAGCCGAAGAGCCACATGGTTACGAATTCGGCGGGCCGTAGGCGCATTCCTCCTCTCTTGTCCATTGCATTTCAATGCTGACCGCAACAGTATCGGCGCGACGCTGATCTCTGTCGGCCTGCCCATCGGCTGCTACGCGTTTGCCTTCCTCTGTAACGATGTCTCCGGCTGCCCTGCGCCCTCGCTTCTATCGCCCACCACGCTGTTCACCCCACCCGCTCTGTCGACGCGATCAGGCACGCAACACGCGCTTGAGACGCTCAAGGCCGAAGTAGGATGGCCGGGCGTAGCGGGGCTGATCAACACTGAGGCGGTCGTTGGTACACTCGTCTGGTATGGCTTGAGCTTGCTACTATACGTGCTCTTGCCGGCGTCGGAGGTGGAGGGTGTCGAATTGAGGAGCGGCGGGAGATTGAAGTATAGGTTCAACGGTAAGTGACAGAACACGCGTTCACTGATGATTTCTACTGACAAGCCGCAGCTTTCATCTCCGCGTTGACCATCGTCGGCATATGCGCAGCGGGGACATGGGCTCGAGGGTCTGAATTTCCGGTCTGGACATTCATCAACCGCAACTACCTCCAGCTTCTCACCTGCAACATCCTGATTTCGTACGCCCTGGCGACCTTTGTCTACCTCAAGTCCTTTACTGTCAAGGCAGGCAACACCGACAAACGCGAGCTGGCTGCCGGCGGTCACAGCGGTAACATGATCTACGATTGGTTCATTGGTCGGGAGCTGAACCCGCGCGTCAAGCTACCTGTCTTCGGCGAGATTGACATCAAAAGCTTCATGGAGCTGCGACCGGGTATGTTAGGCTGGATCATGCTCGACCTCGCCTTCATGGCCCAGCAGTACAAGAGCTATGGCTATGTCACCGACTCCATGTTCATCGTCACCCTCAGCCAAGCATGGTACGTCTTCGATGCACTCTACATGGAGTCTGCCATCCTCACGACGATCGACCTCACCACCGACGGCTTCGGCTTCATGCTCGCGTTCGGTGATCTGGCCTGGCTGCCCTTCGTCTACTCTCTACAGGCGCGGTACTTGAGCATCCACCCGGTAATTCTCGGCCCGGTGTACGTAGCGCTCATCGTGATCGTGCAGCTAACCGGCTACTACATCTTCCGCGCATCGAACAGCGAGAAGAACACCTTCCGCACCAACCCATCTGACCCTTCCGTTTCGCACCTGAAATACATCGAGACATCTACAGGCTCCAAGCTGCTTACCTCCGGCTGGTGGGGCACGGCAAGACATATCAACTACCTCGGAGACTGGATCATGAGCTGGGCTTACTGCCTCCCTACCCTCGCTGCCGGCTACAAGATCACGCCCAGCATTCTCTACCCAGGCACGAGGCTGGTGACGACGGAGGGCATGGCTGGATATGCGATCCCGATCACGTACTTCTACATGCTGTACTTTGCGATCTTGCTCATCCACAGGGAGATGAGGGACGAGGAGAAGTGCAAGCGGAAGTACGGAGCGGACTGGGAGCGGTATTGTGAGAAAGTCAAGTACAGAATCTTGCCGGGTGTGTATTAGGCTTGGCTTGTCGAGATGGTAGGGCGATTGTAGTCTATATCAAACGGTAATTGAAAATACTGTATAGTACGCTGAACGATGCTTCCTGTTTTTCCCACCCGCTCACGATCATCGATGTAATGTTGGTACCGTACATGCATGTGGCCGTGGAAGTCTCGCTATGCACGTGTACATGTATTCAGGAGGTTTATGCTAAGTCACGTGCGCGCCTCCCAGCTTCGGAATTGGCCCGCTGCGCCCACACTGCCAAGACTTCATCGCCGAATTCACGACAGACTTCATCGATGGACATTTGTGATCCGGCGCGGGTAAAGAGTTAGCATCACGTTCCGGCCTCGACAGACAAGGTGAGTGCACAAGCGAATACACGTACATTCTCATGGCTTCTCCGTCTGTCATTGCTGCTGATGCCGCTGTTGCTGCTGCTGCTGCGACAATCTGGATTACGTCGACCCGGTGGAGGCATGGAAGTAAGAGCAGGAATGACCTGGGTGGAAGGCATGAACGTGTACGCCTGTATGGTGGTTGCGTAGTTTTGGTATCAAAAGATTCGGGAAACGTTTGAGGATAGCATTAAAAGAAGTTCAGGCGACTTGCGCACAGGAAGGAGGATTGCGAGTCCGCAAAGACAATGGCTTCATGGCTGGATTGTCGCATATTGCAAGCATATTGCCAGCAGCGGCAGTGGTGGCGGCGACGAGAGCACATTCGCAGGCAGCAGCACGGTTTCTGTTGTATCGGACAGGTCTCGCTCCTCGGGGGTTGCGAGGCTTTCGCTAATCGATCTACGACAGAACCAGACTTCCACCAACACCGACCTCGTCACTCGCCCAGCATGCAAAAAGCCGAAGCGCCCGCACAGGGCATGAGCGGCGTCAACATTTCCAAGCGCCGCAAGTTCGTTGCCGACGGTGTCTTCTACGCCGAGCTGAACGAGTTCTTCCAGCGCGAACTCGCTGAGGAGGGCTACTCCGGCGTTGAGGTTCGCGTCACGCCAACCGTCACCGACATTATCATCCGCGCGACGCACACTCAGGAGGTCCTCGGTGAGCAGGGCAGGAGAATCCGTGAGGTATGGAGTTTTACAGCCCTTGAGTATGCATTGGATTCATGGCGCTGATAGATTGTGCACAGCTTACCAGCCTCATCACTCACCGCTTCCGCTTTCCTCCGGACTCCGTCTCCCTCTACGCCGCCAAGGTCCAGTCTCGCGGTCTGTCCGCTGTTGCTCAGTGCGAGTCTCTTCGCTACAAGCTCCTGAACGGTCTCGCCGTTCGCCGTGCCTGCTATGGTGTCCTCCGGTACGTTTACGCCACCACCCCTGCATCTTCCTACACTAACACATCCGGCCAGCTTCATCATGGAGTCCGGCGCCAAGGGCTGCGAAGTCGTCGTCTCCGGCAAGCTGCGCGCCGCTCGTGCCAAGTCCATGAAGTTCACCGACGGATTCATGATCCACTCCGGTCAACCGGCCAAGGACTTCATCGACTCTGCGACCCGCCACGTCCTGCTCCGACAGGGTGTGCTTGGTATCAAGGTCAAGATCATGCGTGCCTCGTCCTCACCAGGTGACCCAGCCGGTGAGAAGTCTGGCGGCAAGGGCCTGCCTGACTCCGTCACCATCATCGAGCCCAAGGAGGAGCAGCCGGTTGTTAACCCGCGGAGTCAAGACTACGGCGCCAAGGCCGCGCAGGCTCAGGCGTACCAGCAGCAGCTGCAGGACCAGCAGCAAGCAGCGGCGGAAGACCAGGGCGGTGTTGCCGAGGACGAGCAGCCTGCCGGCGGTGCTCCGGAGTACTAAGGTAGTCCGTCGAGGTTTCGAGTAGTGCTGGGTTGTGGGCATGGTCATCTGGGAGGCGGGTGGCGTTCATAACGCATCAGCGTATGCTGAGTATCGAAACTTACGAAAATACATTGCCTTCCGTGCCCGCGTGCTTTGAAGCTGACACTTCTCCCTCCGACTGGATACCACGTCTGTTATTGCCTGAGGCGCCAACTCAGTCATTGGCAAACGAGCGCACGCCGGACCTTCGCAAGACTCCATGCTGTAGGCATATCGTCTTGACCTGCGACCAAGTTAAATAATGATCAATACTGATCTGTAGCACACGCGTACAGGGAAGGCGGCTTTGCGATCGCCGCAAGATACAAGTTCAAGTTGCAGAGTCGATTGAAACTCAGCACAGCCCGCAATCGCGTCAACATTAATATTGTGAACGCGATAGTGCTAGCGCCACATTTTCACGCGTCTTCTAGAAGTATGTACATAGAATGATAGGGGGTATAACCGTCAAGGTTGACCGCGGGATCGTCCTTCATCGCGGCGGGAGCATCAAGCGTGTAATGCTGTTTGCAAACCCTTCGTTTGACTGGAGTTTTCCTCTTCAAGAGTAGTTACCGTCGGCCTTGACCTGAGCGTCGCTAGTCATGGGCACGTTCTTGACAACGACCGTCGTCCCGACGTGGGACGTTGCGCGGATCCAGGCGCTGCTTGCCCCGATGCCGGCGGTGATCTCGAAGAAGTTGTCTACGAGGTCGGATTAGCACTCGCCAAAAGTCCCAATGTTGAAGAAGCGATGGCACAGCGGACGGCTACACGATTGGGGAGTGCCTGCACATTCTGTAGGGTGCACTTACAGGTCGTGCGCGAAGCGGCGGTCCAGCTCTGGCCCTGGTTCGTCGAGACCTCGAGTTTGGCGGTGCGGCGGTGAGCGTTGACGACCTGGGCGCTGAAATAGTACTGGGATACACCGGATTTCCTACAGAATGAGAGTCGAGTGCGTCAGCAGAGTGATGTGGAAGCGTTGTAGCCCGTTCGGAGGGACATACATGTGGATCTCGAGAGGGCCGGAGACAGGGCAAGGGACGTAGTCCCAGGTGACGTCGATCACGCCTGCGCTCGGCGCGGACAGGTCGGAGAAGGCATCCGGGAAGAGGTCGAGGTGGTTCGACCCGCAGCCGGGACATTCGTCGACAATCTGTTCGAGGCACGCGCTGCTGTTAGGAGGACGGTTTATCTCGCGTCATGCGTGCTAGGGATGGGGAATGGCGTACCATGGCGGTGACCGTCTTGCCGCCTTTGCTCACGGCCACACACCCACCGCAGTTGCCCGCGGTGTCCCAGTTCGAGTCCGACAGCGCCGTCCCCTGCAGGCCCGACGGGAGGGTGTAGGTCGAGAAGCTGCAGGCGCCGCCTTGCACGTTACCGCCGTAAAAGGTCGCCTGGCCGGCGAGGGACCGGCGCACGACGGCGCGTTCGTCGAGAGACATGGGAGCTGCGACGGCGGCGTATGCGGCCGAGGCCAGAGCGAGGAGCGAAAGGACGGAGGTGGACATTTTGGATGGACAGGCTTGCTGTTCGGCGAAGGAGTGACTGCGGTGAGTGGTGGTATGGAAATGAATGACTGGGCGAAACGGAAATCCAAACAGTCGACGCTGGCGATGGGAAAGATGTTAAAATTCGGACATGGCGCTTCTCTTATGATTGTTCTCGTTGAAACCAGGATCTAACAAGGCGATTCAACCCGAGGCCAGACCCCTGGCGGGTGCGAGATTCACCACGCAAAGCTGCGTTTCATGTTGGATGAAGCGAGCGGTGGATCATGGATATGTCAGGTCCATCAGGACGGGATGTATGGAATCTATTCGGAATTGCCATCCCGATAGCGGCTAGCCGTGATGATGTGGAAGCAAGAGGCAAGTAGACCAATTTGAAGTACTGCGGGATTAATATACACATGTAAAGATTTTACTATACAACGCAGTCGTTCAGGGTGTCGGTGGAAGGTGAAGTTGAAACGAGATGGAAAATCTGGTACCCGACAGTACCCACTATGGAGAGTACATCACGTGACCAGTCCTGCACCAAGCTACATGTGTCCGTTTGTCCTACTCCTTCCTCCTCGTACTGCATCTTCCCCGCTCTTCGCTTGTTGATGCCCGAAAGGAATAGAGGCACCAGTATGTACTGTACCACACCTCCTCATCTTCATGGCTTCACGGCCAAAGACTCACCCAGATGCATCATGACAACCGAGACCCAGGGCCTGTCCTCCCAGGCAAACGACAGCTCATAAAGCTGGTCTGGCTCCCCAAGCCTGAGTTGGGAGGCTACCTCAATCCATGATTAGGTCTACTACATATACCCCACAATGACAGGCTCGCTCAGTGGTGTAGCACTATGTCTCCTGACGACCATCCGTCTGGTCATTGCTGCGGCTCCTCCTATTGACAAAGTACTCCGAGCATGCGGCGATGCGTATTACCTACCCTCGCAGTATACCTGTTATCGCGGTGATTTCCTGTGCCCTGTCCTGGATGGCGAATCTACTTTGCCGTGCGGGCCGGCATGCTACAAACCAGAGCTGTACTCTTGCAACGACGGGCAGTTGGTGCAAGCGGCGTCCTCCGACAATACTGGCACATTCGCTGGATCTTCTGCGCCTGCACCAAGCCACAGCACCGCAGCTGCCGGCGCTTGTACCGAGACTCCAGTCACGCAACATCTCAGTGATCCGCCTTACGAAAACTATTTCTACTCGGACTGCCACGGCGCCAACCAGCTTGTCGTGACGAGCCCGTTACCCGACAGCAACCTCACCATCGTCGGCCCACGCTTACTGGTGGCCTGGCCTGCTGGCAACTCGGGCGTGGCCGCTCTATTTGCGCCATCCAACGGCATCAACGGCACCCTGGGCATTGAGCTCGTTGATGGAAGCTTTGGTCAACCTCTTTCGGCTGTCTACGAGTCGTCGAATCCGACGACTTCCAACACGAACGCAAGAGTCGGGGTCAGCACGCTCGTCAGACTCAATTCGTCGGCTAAGCTTACAATTCCGCTCCTGGGAAGCATACGTACCATCCGCGACTTCACGGAGGGACCATCACTGCTTGTGCCGGAGATCCAAGATGCCATCAATGCCTCGTCGCTTAAAGGTGGAGGAGCCTTGCTTTCGAGGTTGTGGCTTGACAACCAGACCACGACTGAAATGTCGTTCGTCCCATCCGGCGATGTAGGCGGGATAGAGATCGACAATCGCACGCTGACCTTACCAGCGGGCACGTATAACTTCTCGGCAACCTTTAACTATCCGCAGCTGAAGCAACTGCGAGCGAGCGAAGTCCTGAACAATCAGTCCCAAGACCTAATCAGTCAACAGCCTGATCAAACGACATCCCTCTCGTTCCTGTCTTACTCTGAGAAGCTACTAGCTGGCGCTTGGCGATTTCTCACCTACTTCGGCAGAGACAGCATGATAAGCCTGTTGTTGTTACAGCCGATTATGTCAGAGGGTGAAGGCGGCGCGGTGGAGGCGGTCATTTCAGCGGTCTTGGAGCGGCTGAACGCCACAGCCGGGAGCGTGTGCCATGAGGAAACGATTGGAGATTACGCGACATACCTCCATCAGCAGATGAACATTACCAGCACCGCCCCGATATGCTCTTACGTCATGGTAGACAGCGATTACTACCTCATGCCAGTCATGGAGAAATACTTCGTCGAAAGCTCGGTGGGGAAAAGCCGCAAGTCATCGTTCCTTGCCGCTCGGGCTGTGCTGGACTTTGGCAACGAGGGAAGGACATACGGGGAGCTAGCACTGATCAATGCAGAAAAGATCATGAACACGTCCGCGCCCTTCGCTCAAGCCGGCGGTCAGACCCAGGCCAATCTCATCCACCTCAAGGAAGACCAAGCGGTCGGTGAATGGCGAGATAGTACATACGGGATCGGCGGAGGCAGGATCCCATACGACGTGAACACCGCGCTCCTCCCGGCTGCACTACGGGCGATAGCAAGCCTGTCCGCCAATGGATTCTTCCCACAGCATCCCGAATGGAAGATGACGGCAGCCGAGTACGCTCAAGTCTGGGAAGATCACACCCTGTCGTTCTTCCAGGTCGTCGTGCCCGCCACTGACGCCAGATCACTCGTCACCAACTACACGCAAACGGTAGGCGACGGATTCCCTTCTCACGCTGCGAATATCACGTCCGAGGTGATCTACCACGGCCTCAGTCTCCAAGGCAACAACGACCAACCTCTCGTCCAAGTCATGAACACCGACGACTGTTTCCGGCATTTCCTCCTCAACACCACCAACCAGACGCAACTCACCGCCTTCGTGAACCAGACGGCGAACAACATCCTCCGACCGTTCCCCGTCGGTCTCAGTACCCCCGTCGGCTTGCTCGTCGCCAACCCAGCGTACGGCGGAGACCCCGTGTATGCCGCCAACTTCACCCGGAGCGATTATCACGGCACGGTGGTCTGGAGCTGGCCCATGGCGATGATGGCGGCCGGGTTGCAAAGACAGCTGGGGCGGTGTACCTCGACCGACACACCCGCTCCTGACTTCTGCTCGAACGGTGTGGTTCGGTCTAATGTGATGGCGGCTTACAATCATCTATGGGATCTCATCGATGCTAACGCGGCGGATCTCGGCAGTGAGGTGTGGAGCTGGCGGTATGAGGGTGGAGCATTCACGGTCGAACAGTTGGCGGCGTTGAGTCCTACCGAGAGCGATATTCGGCAGTTGTGGCGTCTGACTTTCCTTGCTGTCAAGAGGGATACCTCTCTTGTGCAGTCTTAGCAGTCGGTCGTAGTGGTGGACGGATTTCCCAGAGTTGATGGCGTAATGCCATTGCGTGTTTTGCACATCATAGCACATGCCAATTCGTTATAGGAGAGATGGGTAGCCGGACGTTCAGCCAACGTCACTAGTTCTCAAGAGTACAACGTGAACATTATAGAGGTTACACAATCTTATCCTTGATCGTCTGCGGCGACGGGCGAGTGGTGGCAAAGCTCTCGCGAGCCTCCAGACCCTGCCAGTATTCCTTCATGCCCCGATACCGCTCCATCCACGGATGCGACGGCCACCTCACCGCCAAGTAACCCAGCACGCTACCGGCCGCGATATCCGCCAACGTCAACCGGTCGCCGATCAGAAACCCCTGCCCACCGCTCTGTTCGACCCAGAGCGACAGCGCTTTCAGGCCGCCGTCGACTTTGCGCATTTGCCTACAATAACGGCCGTCAGCTAGCTGATGTGAGGAAAGCTATAGAGCGGATAAGGTACCTCGCGGTCCACTCCTCACTCGGCGCCGCCCGCTGCTTCTCGAAAAACGCCAACACGAGCGCGTCGCAGATCCCGTCGCAGAGGACCTGCACTTTGCTCGCGAACAGCCGGTCGTCGACGGCCTCGGGCGGCGGCAGCAGCGCGGGGCGTGGGTGTTTGGCTTCGAGCCATTCGAGGATGTAATGGGATTCGTAGATGGCCTCGTTGTTATTGTCGTCGTCGTCGAGGATCAGGACGGGCAGTTTTTCCAACGGGTTGTATTGGGGCGTTTGCGTGGTCGTGTCCCAGGGAACTTCGGTTTGGAGGGTGAAGGGGAGCTTCTTCTCCGCCAACGCGATGCGGACTTTGCGGGCGTAGGGGGAGGGAGTGGCGGAGATGAGGGTCCAGGTCATATTTGATTTTTCCATTCTTTTCCTTTTGGTTGGGGGTCTTTTAGATACCTACTTGATGGGAGGGATGGAGATGTCTGTCTTGCGAGAGGCGATCAACGGTGGTGGTGGTGGTGGTGGTGGTAAGATGTCATGCCGCTCGTCCGTTTTGAACCCCACTTTCTTGCGTTCGGCAATGTACCACATTGGGGCCTCTAGGGACTACATACGTACGGGTTGAAGATAGCAGAGTAGAAGGTGGGTGACTACGAAGGAAGGAGAATCGAAAGACTCACGAGGCATCGTCGCTGAAGCTGACGTAGGAAGTCAACTCCAGGCCTGATCTTCCTGCCTTAATCTGTGCTCCCCACCAGCCTTACAAGAAAGGCCTATTTATTAACAGACCCTTCTCCGTTAGCCCTCTACCAACACCTCTCACAGTCACTTTCGACCTTTTTTTGCGTGGGTGAGACGTAAAAAAGAGTCATGCCGTTGCCAATGAGGATAATATGAGGCCCCCGCTCCGGCTGAGCGAATCGTGGTGATTGTTGTGGAAAGGTTTTCTAGGACAGTTTGATGTGACCTCTCATACAAAGAGTGCATACCATGAACGGAGGTCCGATCTGTGGTTGCTGATTGATTGATTGAGACGGGTGCTGGCCGAAAGCAAGGCGTTCGGCGGAAGTTGCGAATCCGTGTTATTAACGAGTTGGTTCTTACCAACGCTGTCGGGTCACAGATATCTCTCCCAGCAGCGAATCAGCGTGCATTCGGATGGAGTGAGCTGGGAGGTCAGCATTCAGCATCGTCAGCCTGTCGACTGCCGGCCATGTAAAAATCCTGGGTGATGTGTCCCATCAGGGCATAGAACTGGCCCTTTAGGGTTACCGTAGGGAGTCAACGCTCATCTCTGACAGTAATGTAACGCATCTTTTGGCTTCGAATCAGTCAATCGGACTGCGCAGAAGCACAGCATACCGGTGTATGGAAGAGCGGAACTCTTCGGAGGGTGTCAGACGATACCAGCATACTTCTTACGGGGGTAGCGAGTGATGGTTGTATCATCATCACCAACGCCTTGCAGCAGGCAGACCGCCGGGAGGATAAGCAGAAGGAAAGGGGCCGTGACGGTGAGACAAAGTGGGCGGTCGTGATCAACAAGTGAACCCACAACTGCCTGATCTGGTGAATGCCAAGGGCGTTGGCGGAGCAGAGGAAAGTTCGGCGGTTGATGATAGACATGTTTGTTCGTCCGTGTTTTCCATCATGTGTTCTAGCGTACCGACGGACACCAACCGTTACTTTATACATGTGATGTATCTCCACCGCACCGCACCGCCCACTTCCGTTGACACCGCTCGGCCCGAAAGGCATCGGCAGTCGTCATCCACCAAGTCTCCAAGTGGAGGGCTGAGGCTCTTGAATGCATGTGACGGTCGGGGGGCCCGATGGCGCGCAGCAAACCACCGGTTCGACCAGAGGAGAGAGCACGACTGTGGCCGTTGGGCATGAAGTAGATCAGGTAGGTAAGGTAGTATGTGATATGTATGTGATAATATGTATGTGTACATGTACATAGTAGTTGGATCCCCCAACAGCCAAGGCCCGGCACATGACTGTTCTACCCGCCACTCCACCCACCCTTCCTCCGCTACCACCGCCACGGCCCACCACCGCTCCGCCCCACCGTAGCCTTTCTCATTGGCGGAGATCGACCGGGGCGGAAGACGGCATCCGACCAACCCCACGTCGCACACGCGCGCACCACCAACTACCAACCCACGGCCAACAGCATCATCATCATCCTCACCCTCACCCTCACCCTCACCCTCATCCTCATCCTCATCCTCATCCTCATCATCATCTCAGG
>Ga0058704_10000492_pt1 | contig 20433 bp, 17 predicted proteins | sample AgamicMgSfe_FD_71363 | JGI IMG/M metagenome (GOLD analysis project Ga0058704, IMG submission 71363) | Agave microbial communities from Guanajuato, Mexico - Mg.Sf.e | ecosystem: Host-associated > Plants > Phyllosphere > Phylloplane/Leaf | place: Guanajuato, Mexico | collected 2012-05-30
GTAGTGGTACTTACCATGACGAGTTCGCCTTTAATATCTTTGACGCGCTGGAGACTATCGTCTTTCTTGCCTTCGCCTAGAGTTGCGGAGTGAATGTCGGTGGCGAAGTAGCATACTGCGGCCCTGACGCGCTTGTCGAAGGCACATCTGAAGGCGAGGTGCCCCCCGAGGCACATGCCGGTAGTTCCGATGCGGCCATTGCACGTCTCGAGGCCCATGAGGCAGTCGATGCTGAGCGTGGCGTCTTCATCGTAGGCAGAGACCTTCTTCGCGACTTTCCACTCGTTGCCCTTGTCGGTGCCGGGGTTGTCATAGGCTAGTGCTTCTGGGCCGGTGAATTCATGGTAGCTGCTAGGTGCTGCGACGATGTAGCCGTGGCTGGCGATTTGGCGGGCGAAGCGTTGGACGGGGCCGGTTACTATTGGGTGTCAATCACCATGATGGCAACACAGCAAATGCGTCGAAAAGAGGCTCTCGACACGTGAACAGAGGACGTTATAGCTCGAGATATACATAGATAGGGCAAACATGACCTACCTTGGTATATCTCGCTGAAGACCACGACGCCAGGAAACTTCGCCTTCGGGTAGTTCGGGATAGTGGGGTGAAAGATGAAGATGCCTACCATACTTGTCAGACTTACCGCCTCAGTGTTGAGCAATGATATAGGCAGGCGTACGCATATCGCCGCCATGCTCGGTCGGGACGTCTTTGTGACTCTCGCTGATCAACATTTTGGAGTGTGGTTGACGAGAGTTTGAGGAACAGGTATTAGCATGCAGTGATGTGTCTCCCTCGAGCAAGAGTTGTGATGTCTTTTTCACAAGTCAAGACACAGCTTAGAATCACCGTGGACTTTGTTGTGCCTTGTCAGCGTGCGGTCAATGAGAAGAGCGATTGGAAGGACGTGGGCGTGAAGGGGCTTGGGGGTCATTGACAAAGCCGGCGGGAAGTTCCGCTCGTGCCACCCCTCATCGTCATACGAGTGTTCCGGAGTCATACTCGTCCTCTTCCCGACATACACCTCCTTCGGGTTGTGTTCGATTCCAAACACGGACCAAACGTCAGTAACGCCGAACCATTCATCAATCGGCCCGCAGCTAGGCACAGACAACATCGGTTGCCTCTCTTCAGTGAGCAGGTCCCGCCGATTGCGGCACGCGGAGAAACAGCAGCAGCAGCAACACAATGAGCCAGCCGCCTGCCTTGATCAAGGCGGCATCTAACTCTAGCAAGACGGCCAACAGCTCCTCCCAGCTCTCCCCGGCGCCATCCCAAGCCCAGCAGTTCTTCAGCAACACCCGCGCCGTCAGTGGCAACAACTCCTCCCGTCAACAAGCAGCCCCGCGTAGCAATCAGAGTGGGAAGCCGAAGCACAAGGCAGGAAGGAAGTTCCAGGTGCTTGACGATGACGAGGAGGTCGCCATGCATAACATCGGCAGACGAGGCAAAACCGCGGATATCACGCACTTGATGAACATTGCCTTGCCGCCGCGTCCGCAGCCGCAGCAATATCATCGGCATAACTTCAATGGCCCAAGGAAGGGTGGGAGGTATAATGCGACATGGGGTCTGGGGAGTGGGTATCATGCGGTAGATAAGGCGAGGTAAGATGGACGTGCTTGCGAGAGGGGTGGGCGGCGTGTACTGACAGCAATATGTAGGTACATCCACGCCAACTACCGCTTCGTAGTCGACCCACGCGGCGACTACCACGCTCAAGCCTCCGATGCGGACGTGCACCTCGATTGGTCGCAGGTCATGCAGGTTATCGCTTCCTCTACCTCGCAGAACGCCTCCTGTCCGATATGCCTCGGCGAGCCGACCGCGCCGCGTATGGCCAAGTGTGGGCACATCTTCTGCCTGCCGTGTCTGATACGGTATATGCACTCGGACGAGACCGATCGACCGAATCAGGAGAAGAAGGCGAGATGGAAGACGTGCCCGATATGCTGGGATAGCATCTACATCACCGAGACACGGCCTGTAAGGTGGTATGTTGGACAAGAGAGTGACGCGCCAAGGGAAGGCGGCGATGTGGTGCTACGGCTCATTCGAAAGAAGGCCGGCAACACACTGGCGATGCCACGCGAAAGCGCCAATACTGTGCCGAAAGGCGAGGCGATTCCGTGGTATTTCGCTGCCGAAGTCATGGACTATGCACGCGTCATGAGAGGCAGTGAGGAGTATATGATTGAGCAATACGACGAAGCCGTTGCAGCTGTGGAGGCTTTGGAGAAGGAGGACGAGTTGATGTTTGGTGAGGACGGCGAGTGGACTGCCCGAGCTAAACGTTTCCTGAATGAGGCGAAAGAGAAGGTGAAGGGTATCGGGAACCCGCCAGCACAGCCCAAGAAGCCTGAGCAGATCATTGAAGATAAGGTCGAGCGGCCGCTTATTCAGTTTAATGACAGCGAGGACGGCGTACCACACATGTATCTGCACAAACACGCAGCCAACGCACCTTCTGCTCCTCTCAGCACCGAGCCCACACAAGGCGAAGATGAACCCGGCGCGGTTGAAACGGCCGCAGCCAACACCCTCCCCACCATCCCACGAACAATTCACGAGATGCGCCAACGACACTTCGAAAAGCCTCCGCCAGCCGAGTACCTTTTCTACCAAGCTCTCCTACACTACTACCTCTCACCTCTCGATATCCGCATCCTCAAAGCCGCCTTCGGCTCCTACCAAGCCTTCCCTTCCTCCATCCTCCCACGCGTCGAGCGCGTCTCCTCGGGCCATATCGTCGACGATGAGCTGAGGAAGCGCGTCAAGTATCTCTCCCACTTGCCATATGGGTGTGAAGTAGGCTTCCTGGAATGTGACTGGACAGATACCGTGCCACCTCACATCCTAGAGGAGTTCAGGCCGATGCTCGAGAGGAGAAGGAAGCGGCATGATGAGAAGGAAGCCAGAGAGGAGAAAGAGCGTGTTCGCATCGAAAAGGCTGAGGAGAGGGAGTTGGCAAGTATTAGGCGGAAACGCCCGAGTATACCCAACGACCCGATCTTTGACTCTGAGTGGGAGGCTCTGCCTACCTCCGTGCAATACGCGAATGTGGAAGGGTCGTCTGCGGCGAGCCCGCCGTGGGCGAACAGGACAACATCCGGCTTCGCCTCCCTAGCCTCCCCTTCGACGAGCCCGAACATGCACCGCACGGTCTGGGGCACGACAGCTATCGCGCCGACTTCGCCAGACTTACACGCAGCATTACCTACCGACAACCAGTTCAGTCAGGCGGAAGATGGATGGTTGCAAGGCTGGGAAAGGGATCTACTCGACCACCACGACGCGCAGCTTGTTGCTGAAGTGGAGGGCATGAGTGTTGCTGAAAGCAGCGCGCAGGCACAGACGCAAGGGAAGCAGAGCGGTGGCGGCAAGAAGGGCAAAAAGAACAAGAAGATTACGTTGATGAGCACTACTGCTCGACGGGGTGCTTGAGCGTTTTGGTATCCAGCTGGCGCTTGATGGGCACCGCGGGGTTTGTTGATACGAGCAATGTCTGAGACGAGTTATAGCCCATACAGTAACGTCAAAACGATACGTATTGACAGCACAGAACACTTCATTCCAATTTGTTCATACGTTGTCTGCGAGAGCGGCATCATCTTTCCGGTCGGTCCTTCGAAGAGCTGTTGATCTTTATGATATCCGGGATGGCCTTCGTGCTAGTCTTGCGATTCGGTTGTCCTTGAGGTGTGCTTTGAGCAGTGTTCGTTGGTCGCAGAAGAAAAACAGGTCGAAACGCAGTTTTCATTCTTAGGGTCTTGTAGTATAAAGCAGAGATCGCTCTCGTCCTGTCTTCTACTGCAACAGCCTCAGGCTCGCGCGAGATCGGGCAATCTTGCAGGGTGTGTTGCTACAAACTGACATGAACATATCAACTGTAGAAATATAACGAGATCCGCTTATGTCGCATCCAAATGTTGTACGCCTAGTCTCCGTACTCCTTCCATCATTCAGACATCCTCCTTTCCTCGTTCATAGCACAGCTTCTGTGTAGTTCGAACTCAAGCGCACTGGTGCTTGCTCGTAACTATCCACGAAACAACTCAACAACGCCAGACTCCACCATCTCTCGGATATGTCTCACGAAGCCTGTCCTGAAGCCACGACACGATCTCCTCGTCGCACCTTCTCCTAGCAGATGGCAGAGGAACACACTTCGAAGAGTACCTCTACAGACGCACATAATCAGCATAACCGAACGTAGTGACCCAACGAGATGCCGCTCTCATGGGGTCCCAGAATGTTGTGCGCCAAGTCCTGCGTACGCCGCCCATTACGAGGACATCCTCTACCTAAATTATACCACAGCTCGCTGTGCAGCTGGAACTTCGAGCGCACTGGTGGATACTCGTGATTATCCACAAGATCATCCAGCAACGCTTGGCTCAATGCACTTTCTCGGAGTTCATCTCATGAAGCCTATCCTCAAGCCATAAGATGATGTCGGCATCATTCTTCTTCCGAGCAACATCTATTGGCGTTGGCGGAACTTCTTTGCCATACTGGAGTGTGGGGGCAGCAGGGTTTGCACCGTGCGCCAGAAGAGCTTTGACGGCTTCTCGATCACTGTGATAGCAAGCCGTGTGCAAGAGCGTCCCGTGAGCTAGACCGTACCTCATATAGTATCCTGCTGGGTCTTCATACTCGTGAGCATTAGGATCCGCTCCCAGGTGAAGCAACAGGTCAATGAACGAAACGCTGTCGCCTTGCTCTTCACCAGCAGGACGATGCAATAGGTTGCCTTTGGCGACGTCTCCTTTGGCATTCAGAAGCATCTCCAGCACAGACATGGGCCCGCATAAAACTGCATGGGAGAGAGGAGTATCGTCTGTGCTCGATTGCGTATTCGGGTCGGCTCCGTGTTCCAGAAGATACGCGACAAATGGAGGATGCTCTACTGCGTAGCTAGATGGCTGTTAGTTGATTCAGGACGACCCTAGAGGCGACGATCGCTGTGGTATAAGACTTACCAGAGCATGGTACCTATTGTGTTGTCACGTCCTACCCGCTGATTGACCGCCCCACCGTGTTCCAAGATCAGACCGGCCATGATGCAGTTTCCACTGCGAGCAACAGACTCTGCAACTCGATTTGTCGGCTGCACGCCCTGCTCAAGGAAAAGGCGTAGTGCAGAATCACGTTGCCCTTCAACGCACGAACACAAGGCAGGCCATAAGTCGGCTTTCGGATGATGTCGACAGTACGTCAAAAGCTCCTGTTCGCTCATGTCACCGTTTCTGATTCGCCCTAGATCGTCCATCCTTGAGCGGTCCGGTGCGAGGAAGGCATAGACACTCCATCCTGCTCACGAGGTCTCTAGGGTGATCTTTACCCTCGGTCTTACCAACAGGCCGTGCAGAACTGGCGCCTTGACGGTGAGGTAGAAGCGGCCCGATATGGCTGAGTATGATCGCCTTTCCCACAATAGTAAGGCAGATACAAGCGTTGAGGTTTTGGGTTCCGATAGCACTGCGTTGGCCGGGAGATAGTATATCGACTTGGTCCATACCAACTTCGAGGATGTCATTCTTCTTCGCCAATTGATCGAATTGCGATTCGTTTGTTGTTGCCATTTTTGATCAAGTTTGTGTTTGTGCTTTAGGGTCGCAGAGGACTCATTTCACTCTCAATGCTCTGGTACGACCGTGTACATATATGTATTTTTTCCAGCCAGCCGCAAACGATATCTGAAACATATGCGCCCATCTTATCGCCGCACTATTTTGAGTTGTGCTGTGCCGCTCGTGTAGAGATGACTTTGGCAAGCCAGGCGCTTGAGTTCTGCGATTGCTTTCGACAGTTGCACTGTGGTCATGGCTCGCGATTTGGCTGCTCTTTCGTACCCGCCTGGAGACAATGTTCGGCACTTACGCTTGGAGACCCTTCTACGTCTGTTTGGTGTTCGCAACTTACATGGCTATACACGGAAGATGAAGATGTTGGGGATACACCGGATGCCGCCGCTTCCGTTCGATATGCTGAATATTTGCCGAACCATAATCCATTGTCGTCCGCACCGTGACTGTATTCGCGAGTGCCGGCATCAGCATGGCGTTAGTGATATGACCAGTAGCGCGCTGTCAACGTGACACTAGGCGTGGCGGCTATGTGATAAGTAAACAGCAATGAAGCCACAATATGAAGCGCCCGTCGCGCATAGCCTTGCTTAACTTGTAGCAGACCTTTATGGCGAAAGCGGTAGACCTATCGGGTAGCGTTTGTTACACCAGACGCCCTGACGATCCGGTGGTTGTCGATTTATCCAGCGCACTGTCAACGCCACCGCCTGCGCCGTGAATGTTGTAGACTAGAGCATCTCATAACGACCAACGCATGATAAGAAGTGTGTTGATCACACTTTTAAACGCATCATGTCGTAGCGCCCTCTGCCGACGAGCCGCCTGAGATAATTTCTGGTGTGGCACAGCAAGCTTGGATTACGGAGCGGTGATGCTTCGAGGCCTCAATGCTAAGGTCCGAGAGTCCAGAGAAGAAGGCCGAAGGGTAATGGGAAGTACAGACGTAGACGCGGAGACGGCGAAATTTGTCAAATTTGTACAACAGTAGCACGTGGATGCGTGGACGAGGTGACTTAGCATGCTCGACCTGCAAGCGTGGCAGTGACTGCGGGAATGACTAGAGACTACTTGAACAGAGCCAAGAAGCGAAAGCTGTCCGTTCGTCGTCCAGGTCGTACGAATGGTATGGGTGTTGCCGTAAGGAAGTAAGAGGAGAAGGCCGAACACGGTGACAACTTCGCGGATTCAGTTGAATGAGAGCTCCAGGCGGTGTCTTATCTGCGTATTGATGACCGATGCATACAGCGCTTCGTCACCACAGCATATAGTTGAGCAAATGAGGATGTACTGAGCGATGCACGTCTACCACTCACAAGCATGTGACATCTGCGGCAAATGATTAGTAGGGAAACATCGAATATCAGGACCGGTACTTGCTCTGTGACCACGCCGTGAATGGCACCTTTCGTGCTGCACTTGAGTGGCACGCATGCTTGTCAGAAGCACGTCGCCGTGTCCAGATACACGAAGGCATGGTTGACTTTGAGTCAGTCTCCACCGTGGTAGCCTTCGGAACGAGAAGGCCGGTCCCTGGAATGTAGCGGAGCGGAGCATGCTTGACTTGACATCCTGCCCTCGTTGCTACGGTCTCCCTTCATGTGCTGGCCTCCTTCATACACCGGCACTTTCCCGGGACAGTATACTCGGTGCTGTCTGCCGCAAGAGTCCCGCCGATACCGAGCGTTCACCTCCCTTTGAAGATGGACGGCGAAACCCCGTCGAGGAGTGATCCCTCACTTAAAACACCGACCTGCATCTCGCGGCCTCGCCGCGACCGTGGCCGTTTCTAGACCAGCATGTATGGCCGACATCGCGTCAGCACTTGGCATGTCGGCGACTGTAACCTCGAAGTTCATCTCGAAACGTTCAACCTGAGACGTAGCGAGATGAAGAAGTCAAGAGTGATTGGCTAGCTTTACCATGTTTCACCAGTGCAACGGGAGAGGCGAGTGGGGAAGCCGCCTGGCAAGGCTAAAAGAGTGTCTTAGTGAGATTCGAAATGAATCCTTCGTGTACCGCAAGCGGTGTGGTTACGGATGTGAGCAGTCTGCTTCTCTCTCCCGGGTCCCTTCTGATCAGCTCTTTGCAAACCACGCGAGGGTGGTGCTGGTCATTGATTGCTTCTGTCCCTACATTCGTTTGAGTATTACTAACACAGCCGGTGTTTGACCCTCTCCCGCTGTCACCTCCGCAATACTATTTCCGCAGCCGTTTCCCTGCCGTACGAACAACGCTAGCCCAGCCTGCGACAGAGCCAATCGAACAGAAGCGCAACCAGAGCAACCTCTCTCCATCTCACGAACTTACTGTCCCGTTGCTGTCCTTTCCGACCAATAGCCACTCGTTCGGATGATCTGGTATCGCCGCTGTATTATAGTTCGACAATCGCCCATCTTGCTGTACGTAATAGGATGCGAATGGTCGTGAGGGATGACAGAGCCTCGTAATGCTTACAATAAGCACAGGGAACAATAGCCATTCGTCGCATTGTATCACACTCGCTTCTGTTGTACCACCCGCCACACGCCACGTACGCATTGCTCGAAACGATACACATATCTACACACATAACGACCTTGTGTCCAAACGAACGTTGCGAGCGACGGACATTGGGACACCAAAGTGCTCTCATAGGCATCTCGAGGAAACGCAAGGCACGGCAGTGTACACACAAACACACCCCGCCCGCAGGTCCGGCATTCAAACGGGAGGAAGCGCGACAGGCTGCATGCAATAGTACACGACAGCGTAGAGCGCAACATCTGACTGGAGTACCAAGAGCGCTTCGCAGACGGCTAGCTGCACCCAGGTCCCCGCCAAGCAACTGCGCGCAGCGACGAAACGACGAAAACGCCATTCTTGCACCGATGCAACGGGTCTAGCACACAGCACTAGGTATCCGTCTGCGTGAGTGCGCACGCGGTGCTGCCGGCTCAGGAGTATCGTCCGAGCGTCGTCCTACTTTCATGACCCATGAGTTACCAGTATCATGAACAAGACCAAGGCGGGTATGGCATACCTAGCTATCCCACCCAGCATCCGCCCCGTCAACGACAGATGCCTCCCACGCAGGGCAGACCACAGCAACGCGGACAGCCACCGATGAGACCAAATCGCCCTGGTGGGCCTCCCACCGGTGGGAGATTTCCTGTAAGACCACAAGGGCAACAGCAACAGTATGCACAACCGATGCCGCCACCTCCACTGCCAACACAGGCACATGAGTCAACGGAGAACCTGTATGATGGCAGCGCATACGGTGAGCCAGAGTATGCAGAGAGCGATCAATGGCCACTTCCTGCTCCATCATTCGCGCAGCCGCAAGCCCGCAGTAACAGCCCCTCTTCGAACGGCGCACGTAGACCACCCCAACGACCGCAAAGACCTGACCATCAGCAATCGATCCAGGACCCCCCCCCGAGCGCGTGTTGCGCCTGCGAACAAGCAATACCAACAAGCGCCTCCACCTCCACCATCGTATCACGGCTCAGGTCAGTGGACAAACGACGGCTACGAGTCACCATCAGCCGGTGTCCAACAGCCTTCGAGATCGCAATCTCAATACCAGCAAGGAGCATTCACTTTGGCGAATAAACGTCCACCACTCGGCCCACCGCCTTCAGCGCGCAGAGGACCACCTTCGTACTTTCCGCAGATTGCGCCAGTGCATCCCATAGTGGAGGAGACTGATAGTATGCGTGGTAGTATCCGCGATGTAAAGACCGGACACACGAGCAGCATGTACTCATACGCCAGCAGCAACGCCATACCCATCGGCATTCCTGACTACTATCTTGAACACAGAGACAGCGCACCTAGCTTCCCTGGCGCCGAGCGACACATATCCGTGCCGGACAGCGAGGACGATATGTCGCCTATCGAACCGTTCCCGCCGGGAGGCAGGGAGAGCAGGTTTAGTGACAGACGAGATGAGTCGAGTCCGGAGCCTGTGGCGTTGGTCAGGCAGGCGAGCTACGGTAGGAAGAGTAAGCCTACTTTGACCACGGTAAAGAGTAGCGAGAAGGTCAGGAGGGGTAGTGGTAATGACGGCCTGTCGAGTCTGCCGAGCCGGCAACGAGGTAACACGAACCCCAAGGAATCGATGCCGGCGATGGCGAAGGAGCTTGGCTTCGACAAGGAGACGATGGCACCGTCTAAGCCAGACACGGACCGATACGAAGTGGACAAACATGAGACATCCGGCGACGGAGACAAAGCGTTTGAAGCTGGTGGCGCGGCTGCCGTGGCTGCGGCTGCGGTACCTGCTCCAGTGATCAAAAGATTGAGGGACGATGCGCCTCGTACAAGCAGCAGTGACGTTCTAACTACTGGATCTGGCCTCTTGGACCCTTCATCATCAGAGTCGGAAAAGGAAATCAAGAAGAAGCGTTCGAAAGAGCTGTTGGGTGTACCGGTGCCCAAGAAGCAATCCCGGAATCGTACGCCATCGCCGCTGACCCAAGAAGTCGACGACCCTCGGATCTCCGATATCCTCGCCGGCTTAGAGAAGGGTGGTGCATTGACTCCGACTGAAACTGAGCAGCTCAAAGCGCCGGGACCTGGCATGTCCGAGCGTGCTGGAAAGCGCCGTCCACCACGCCTGAATGTCGACGCTGTCAGAGACGCGGAAGTTCGTGGCTCGCTGACTAGCTTGCCTGATCTCATCAAGCGTGCAACGCGACTGGCTTCGAACCTTGACCGTGGCAAGACTGCCAGTAGACTTGGCATGAACTGGATCGAGGGTGCAGACAGCGACGAGAAGAGGCGCTCGGGCTCTATTTCTGACATGCTCGCTTCGTTCCCGCCTCCTGGTTTGGCTACGCCACCCGCATCACGAGATGGTGTCAGACGCAGCTATACGAACTGGTCGAAGGGGAGTAACCTGCGGCACTCGCACCTTCCCAGTGAGAGCGATGCGGGCGAGCGAGGCCGAAGAAAGAGGAAGTGCTGTGGCCTACCGCTTTACGCGTTCTTTTTGCTGCTGCTCTTGTTGTTCCTATTGATCGCGGCCGCGGTCGTTGTGCCTGTGGTGCTGATCGTACTTCCGAAACACAATGAGGGTAGCAGTTCGGCGTTGTCAAAGTGTCAGTCGAAGCTCACGTGTCAGAACGGAGGCACGAATGTCATTACTAGCTCTGGTACCTGCCAGTGCATATGCGCCAACGGCTATTCTGGCAACACATGTGCTACAGCCAGCACTGCGGGTTGCACAACTATAAGCGTTGGGTCGACGAAGGACGCGACGGTTGGGAGTGCGATACCGCGCCTGTTGTCCGGTGCACAGAGTAACTTTAGCGTTGCGCTCGATGGCCCGTCCCTTCTAGGTTTGTTCTCGGGCAATGCTTTGAGCTGCAACTCGGAGAACGAGCTCGTTACGTTCAACAACAACGCTGGTACGAAGCGGTCTCTAGAAGAACATATCAACGCGATCGCACAGCCCACGCCAATACTAGTGGCACGGCAGACCATGACCAGCAGCGGACCGGATGGCGCGGCAACAAGCAACGGCATCATCTTTGAGACTGGCTCGCCGACTATCACTGGTGGCTCTGTCAGCTCAACTACATCAAGCTCGCCTTCAGCGACATCTTCAAGCTCGAACTCGACGTCACCTTCATCTAGCAGTACGGGTGACAGCAGCACATCTCTCGACTTCGCACGTGTCGCGGTGCTCTACGTCTATCAAGCGTCCGGCAAGCTTGCTACGGCAGAAACCGCGCAATCGAGCTTGCAGTCCTATTTCACTGATGGGAAGACGTCTACCGGCGAGACGATCAATGCGAACAACATCTCGCTGGGCAATGGATTCACATGCAACCTGAGTGGACATAGCATCAGCCTCGCAAATGGCACGACAGTCGGCAGCAGCGCTGGTTAGACATCGCTGACTTGGTATACTTTCTCACGACATCCCAATTTGATGTCTCACCTCCGCACGACTATCATGCGAATACATTAGCCTTCTTCGATACCACTTCTTACAATGTTGGGCGTTCAAGCGTTTGCGCAAGTCGATTAGATTCCTCCTGATAGGCTGGCACAGCAGATGCCTGGTGCAGCAGCGTGGGACGAGCTGTTCTGTACCCCGATACAGGCGCACATTTACTACCATTCGATGTATCTTTTCTCAGTCATCAGGGTGTTGCGGAGGATTTGGGTGGTTTTGGGCGAGCTTGAGGCGCGTCTTGGTGGATTAGGGGGCGAAATTGAATAATGTATGTGTGAGCTGATGAGTGCAGCCAGGTCTGCCCGCCAGCTAGCTGACATATACGGCTTTGAGCAGATGATAATGTGCTCAAGTACAGTCGGAATTGATCAACTTCTACATATGCATCTCCTATCGCGCCGCTTGTGTCACGTTTTATGATCAACCGCAGGAAAGCGCTGCCCATAGGACTTATACCGTTCGCTCTCCGAACGAGCTCCAACGTCTCGAAGTGCATCTCAATTTCGACTCATCTGCAGTCTGTGCCGGTCATCTATCCCCAACAGTCAGGCACCTATTGACCGTGCGAGCGAGGGTGCAAGTAATGCGTCTGACCGCTTGCGTTATCCGGTCTTGAAGAAGGTAGTGGTGTAAGTCTTCACGGTGTTTGTGTAAAGACTGTAAACTAGACAAGCTACGTCAACTTCTGTATACTCCGGACGGTAAGTGTTCATTAGGTGACCACAGCTTGGAGTAGCTCTGTCATGGCGACTCAAGGCTGCAGGGAATTCATCATGCTCAGAAATACTTCATGCACATGGTGTTGTCGGATATATACTGTATGCTAAGCTACGCAAGCACTCGCCAGCAAAGTCGGGTATCATTCTAAAGCACATTGACCACCTGCAAACGCAATGCGATTCTAACCGCTGATGCTCGCTCAAGAGTCGTGACACATCACTGATCGTGTAATCCATCTGCTCATAAACCTCTTCCTCTCATAGCAAAACCGTTGGATATACCATGCTTGCTGTTCTCAACGCACTCGCACTGCGTAGCGCCAGGCTGTACAGTGGATAAAAGCGTGCCTCCTTGCCACTCAACTGAAGGCAGCCGTCCATGCACAGCAACACCACCCTCACGCTCAACTTTCTTGACCATAATGGCAGTCTGGATTCGCCATCGCACACAGAGGCTGTGCCTCTTCTCGGCAACGCCATCATCGAGTTGATGCATCTCCTCACTGAAAGTTCGCTCGACTTCTATCTCTTCTTCACGTTGAGCTTTGCGGAGGTCCTGTACTTCCCTTTCCTGTCGTTGCGCGCGGTACTTCATGCGGCGATTCTGCTCACCTCGTAATACGTTGATCGCGCTATCATGCTTGTTGTTCATCTGATCGCGCGTCCGTCTCGCCTTGTCCAATTCGGCGCGATCTTGCTCGGTGACTGTCCGATTATGAGGCACGCCGGTGCTGTACGTGCCAGCGCAATAGGCTTCCATGTGCCTGAGTGCAGTCGCAGTATCGCGCGCCTCCTTGGTGTGCGCTTGCCGCATATCTGCTTCGGCCTTGACTTGCTTGTCCTCCGCATCAGCGGTTGCCCCGTTGTGCGCGTCCAGCAGCTCTTCCGTACTTGTCTCATGCCGTGTCTTGATCTCTTGTCGCAAGTGCTCATGATGTGCTTCCAGCTCAGCGCGCTGCTTCTCTATCCATACCAGGAACCGGTCTCGCTGCTCAGCTTGCTCCTGCCGCAGTTGCTTGAAGTCCGAATGCTCCATGACCAAGTCCAAATTCTCGTTCTGCTTCGGAGGTACAGAGTCGACCTTGGACTCGTCGGAGATAGTACGGCTGTCGGGTGACAGAGTGCCGGGTCTTCGGGACGCAAGTGAGATTCGTGGGTCGCTTGCGGCTGGGTTGATGGAGACTGCCTCGTCCCACTGTTCCAGCTTCTCGAGAAGTGCAGTCTGCTCAGCTTGTGACATCACATGCTCGACCAGCTGCCCAGGTACTGGTCTGCCACAGCAACTTGGCACAGCGCCCTTTTCGCTCTCCGTCGCAGCCTTGATAGTGTTGCGCAGGGCTTGTGTGCATAACCGATGACCACATGGCAGCTTATGCACTGCTCTCCGTTGGCTTAACGTGTCTTGCGGACAGTGCGGGCAGCTGTCGTTCAGAGAGCTGCTGCTGAAATTGCCTCTGGTCAACTTCAGCATACTTAGGCCTCTTATGCGCCGGAAGGGCCTTTTTGGTGACGACTCCGGAGATGACAGTGGGAGTGAGAGTATAGACTGTGAAGGAGTCGCTGGTGGTGAAGGGAATGACATGGTGTGTCTCCCGTCAGGCTTGCCGCGGGCAAGAAACGTATCATAGTCCCGGAAGGATAGCGACGCACGAGATCTGCCGCCTCCGTTGTGTTGGTGCACTTCTCGCGACAGGTCTGAGAAGTTGGATACCAGACCCGTCGATTGAGATGCCTTGGAAGCGAACGACTCTTGCGATCTCCGTGGTAGATCGGACGAAAGAGGTCTAGCAGCCTGCTGCTGTGGTTTCGGTTCCTGCTCCTGCTGTGCCAGCGCATTCATATCTACACCGACCATCTTCGCCGCCTCCCTCAGTTCACCACTCATCTGCTCTTCCGTCTGTCCATCGTGCAAGCGTAGCACATCTTGGGCGTACGAATCGTCGGACCTCTGCTGGCGGTGACCGGCACCCTGGGACATGCTCGCTAACTAATATCGTACGCTATGCCACTCGTTGCAGCTTAGATGTCGTTGATCGTACACCACATGTGACCCTGTACAACGCTCAAGGCATCTGGTGGTGGGCGGCGCAACACTCCGGTTGACAAATACCAGCGGAGGGGTGCAGTACACCTCCTGGAAGGGCGGTGAGCGGAGCAATCTTCTCGAAACGCGAAAAGCCTTCAGTACTCTCGAGCAGAGCAGACCAGCGCTCAGCGACCGCAAGTAACACTTGATGAATCAATGACATTCTCTGTAAATTGCTTGCAGGATCTCCGTTAAGCGCCGCATTTGTGCAGCACGCAAGCGCAAACGAAAAGCCTCAAAACGTCAATCTTGCGCGAGAAGCGGGTAGATTCATACCGATATGGCATAGCTCCAGCCAATCGGTAATCGGGATCGGCGGCTGTCAAATCCGTACCAGGTAACACCCTTGCTGATCGATCTGAACCCCTCCAGCGCGTCCGGATCCAGGCTCAAGGCCAGCAACGACAAGACAAGCATCTATGAGCTGGTCACAGGCACGACTTCTCATCGTCGTGCAGTCATGCGGGGAGTAAATACCCGACGGCTGTAGATGGGCGGATAGAGGCCACCCGGGTTGGGCAAATACACGACGAAGTAGCCAATCTGCCGTCACATGAGGAGAAGTAACCCTCTGCATCAATCCGCTATGTCAGAATATTTAATGCAACACACTGAGCAGTATCGTAGGCCGCGACTCGTAAAAGCAAGAGGTCTTCCCTGTATTCTCAGAAATACATAATATAATTCCGGCTGTGCACAGCAAACGCAAGGCCACAAGACACAATAGAGATGCCGCATTAGGTAGCCTCCTCGGTGCTCAGAGCAAAAGCCTCAAAATGCAGCTCTCAGGTCTATAAACCTATAAGAGAGTGTTCTAGGAGGCAGTACCTTGCCTTAAGCGTTGAGACTCTATGCAAGATTCTGTCGATACAGGAAGGGCGTCCTGCGTTTACTGATCCCGTATCGGAGGGAGCGTGTGGCAGCCATGATACGCGCAAGCAGCGCGTGTGAAGAGCGCCACAGAAGCTGTAGTGAGAAAGCAACGAATGGTAGGGAAAAGCTATACGAAGCTCAGTATGGCTTGCATGAAGGTAGTGTACTTCCAGACGCCGCGCGCTTACTCTTTTCCCGATCGACTGTCTGCCACACGCAGATGCGTTGCTCGGCTAGTCGGCGATGTTCCGTTGCGGCGCGGTGGGCTGACGGTCTGGAAGGGCAGATAGCATATCGAAGGCGTGAGCAAACAGCTACTACACGACGTCCATTGGCTAAATGACCACATGTTGCAGCTTTAACACATCCCATGATCATGTATTGAGCATAGGCTACTGGTAGACAATCTGTGAGCGCCAGGGATAGCCCATATTGCTGAGATCGTGATACATGAGGTTGTTCAAGTCTCGTTTTCGAATCATAGAGTCTCTGTGACCCTTCTAGCACTGCAACATCCACCACAGAGCATAATCCGTTTCAGCCGCCAGCTCAAAGATCTCAGGTCGTCGAACCTCCCGTTTCTCTTCTGCGCCTGCCGCTCGTAGGTCATGCTAGCTGATCGCTTCCAGGCAAACTTCCTACGTAACGGCATCCTCTCATCACCGTCGTCCTCGAAGAAGCACGCAGGGTACTGTGCGCTATCTCTCCCAGCAAGCAGCGAGCTGAAAGACGTCCGTGGCCCCGGCGTTGTGGCTACCGTAGGTGAGGTTATCGTATCGTCGGACCACCTGCTTCGCTCTGGTGGTGAGCTTGTCGAGAGCGTAGAGTCTGTCTTGCCGCCACCGGAGGTTGTTGAGCTCGAAGAGAGGATTCGTAAGGGAACCCTACAATTTGAGCGGAACGAGGTGCAGCTATCCTTACGACTACGGACGGAACTTGTGAGACTCTCTTTGCGCGGCCGATAAGATGGATCAGGCTGTTGGTGAGGTTGAATAGAGGTGAGGTTGGCAGTTGGTGAGGATGATACTTTATCTGTAGGCGTATGTGGATTCGAGAGATTTTGCGCGGCTTTGGGTACAGGAGTGGTCTCTTTGATGGTTGGGAAGAGACTGTAAGTCTTCTTATGGGTCGCTTTGGGTGTCTGCTGCATTGATCGAGCCAGGTGCGAAGGCGGCGAAAGGTCTACAAGAGCCTGATTATCACCATGCGCTGCGTTTGGTGTAGTCCGAGCCGGCGGCGAACGATGGGCAGGCAGCTCTACCTCAGCGCCAGCTATCGTCTCCTTTCGGAAGAGCTTGATTGCGGAAGCGTCACCTGCGGCACCGCGTACTGGTGTTTGTTGAGTCGCTTGTGGGATCAGCTCGAAGTCAAAACGGTCCAGCGCAGGATCAACTTTCGGCGTGGGCGGCGGCAGCTCCGGGCTATGCAAAGGCGAATGGTCACGCGTGTAATAGTCCAGTATGCCAAAGGAGACCTCCGACTGCCGAGCGGTGCTGCATCGTGAATAGATGCTCGGAGACGCCGCTGTCCCTCTCGATGGTACCCTTTTGAACAAACCTCGCCGCGGCCATGTACTCGGTGCCGCAAGATCCACGATCTCCGGAGCGCGAGGCGTTTCGAAGCCACCGACATCCTCTCTAGGTGTAACAGACAGCTCTAAACAATCCGGAGACGGAGGCGCTGGCGGTTGCCGACGAACATTGAGTGGTGCTGGCCTTATACGCTGCACTTTAGACGGTATCCTTGCGCGTTCCTCTCTAGGTTGTCGAGTCGGTTTGTTGTATTGGTTAGAGCGTGGCGCATGTGCCCGATCGTCCGAGAAAGTTGCCATAGCTAAAGGATAGGCGAGAGATATAGAACAAACTGCATACAATTACCGCAGATCAGTGCGCAGACTGGCACGCGCGCGCAAATCACCTACCTATATAACATAAGGGCTTTTTCCACCAGAGTGGACGTGAGGGGTGGAATGGAGAACTCCTCGTTCTGTAAACAGTCTGAGAACCAACTTCCTGGGCCGTGGCCGATGTTTTGCATGTCTCCACGCTTGCCCGTATATAGTATTTGAGGCTCTGCCCGGACCAATGACTGTGGCGAGGGGTGAACGCGGTAGGTTATGCAAGGGATGCGTGCTTCGCGGTTGAGATATGGAGAAATCATTGTGTGTAAACAGAGTTGTTTAACACAGTGGCTTCGAGGGGTACAATAAGTGGATTATGAACAACGGTATAGTGAAGCTTTACAGCAGAAGAAAAGCAGATACAGAGGTGACGTACCGTGGTGTTTAATGCGTGAAATTGATTGAGCGCAAGGAAAGCGAGGGTGTCGAAGAAAGGAGGCCTGATGTACGTTCGTTGAGCGCAGGGAGCAAAGCATCTCAACCGTCAGCAACTCCTAGCATCCTGCAACGTGTAACGTCCACACAGCCAATGCCAATATTGCTTCCATCACGAGCACAGTCCATAAGTAAGGAGAATACCTGGAGGATGAATACAGAAGAGAACGATGCTGTGAAGACGAAGAAGTCTTGGTCGGACCGAGCCTAATGTTTTCGCCCCACAGTTGGTTTTTGGTATTCATTGTGCAATGCATCTGCCATCACGTTTGTCGATCGACGAAAGGTCAGTCTGACGGTGTGGGTTCGGAGAGATGGAAGAGACGCTCTCCTTTCCTTCTGCGCTTCGCGGTACTGGACACATCGACCACGACACGCCACCACGAAACCAACCAGAGACCCTGTTGAAATCCCTGGCCATCACCGCAGAACATCAAATCACACAATACCTAGTCAGCATTATTTTCTAAGCTTGCCACACAGCCATCTACCATCATGGTCGAGGATACTCAGCCAACAAACGGCACGAGCAATAGAGTTGCGGAGGTCGACTACTTCGCCACCAATCCGCCGCCGGCCAGTCTCGACAGGCAAAGCGCAATAGCCCGCGCCTTCATCGAACAGCACGCCAAGCAGAACCGCAAAGTAGCTCTCGTCACATCAGGAGGGACGACAGTACCACTGGAGAACCAGACTGTCCGCTTCATCGACAACTTCTCCGCCGGCACGCGAGGAGCTACGAGCGCAGAGTACTTCCTCGAAGCCGGCTACGCCGTCATCTTCCTGCATCGACAATTCTCGCTGTTACCATACTCGAGGCACTACTCTCATAGCACGAACTGCTTCCTGGACTTCATGACGCACAGTGAAGCTGGCGAGGTCGTGGTGGAAAACGAGTATCAGCAACAGATGACGCAGGTGCTTCGGCAGTATCGGAAAGCTAAGAAGCAGAATGCGCTATTCCTACTACCGTTCACCACAGTGAATGAGTACCTCTGGTACCTTCGTGAGCTCGCTATGCAGATGCAGCCCCTTGGCGCCAACGGCCTCTTCTACCTGGCTGCAGCAGTCTCAGACTTCTTCGTCCCTGCAGAACGCATGGTGGAGCACAAGATTCAATCATCAGAAGATTTCTACCAACAGGCACCCAATGGCGAAGATGGACGTGCACCGGCAGCACATATGGAAGGCAAAAGCCTGGTCATCGACCTCGACCCGGTGCCGAAGTTCCTGAAGCAGCTTGTAGATGCCTGGGCGCCGCAAAGCATGATCATCAGCTTCAAGCTCGAGACGGACTCATCACTGCTCGCAGAAAAGGCGCGATACGCCTTGAAGAAATACTCACACCATCTTGTTATCGGCAATCTACTCACTACGCGAAAGTGGGAGGTAGTGTTCGTGTCTGCCAGTGGCGGCGAACAGTGGATCAGGGTGCCTGCTAACAGACGCACAAAGAGTGTCACTGGTCTTGATGCTGAGCAATTGGCGCATGCGAAGAGTGAGCCTGCAATTGAAATTGAGTCGCTGATCATCCCGGAAATTGCGAAGATGCATGCTGAGCTTATAGCGAAGGGTAGATCGTCTGCATAAGGATCTAGGCTGTACTGCTTAAAGACCTCGTTGGTATTCATCAGGAAATACCAGGAGCATGCTATGCAAACTACTACTGAGTACCTGGGTACTTGGTAAGCTACCGTCACTTGAGACCTCTACCCACCGAGTCACATCAGATGAGCCTTGTGATTCCTGTGAGCAGAGGTTTGTCTCAGCTCGCCTGGTGCCGGCGCTTGCGTGTGTGGACACTTGCTATTACATATCACTCAACGAAATCATGAGGACCTATCGTGTGGATACGTCGCTTTTGCCTTCGATCTGGGACAGAGAATGTGTTTACTGTCCAGACTAATGTTAACACACGTGAGCACGCTCAGTGCGAAGCCACAGTACCAGCCAGAAATCACCACGGCGCTGCGCCTAAATACCATGCCCCTCTCCTACGCCCATAAAGCAACTACACATGCTGTGTGCTCCTGATAAGGACTACCAACCCCGTCGCTATGCAAGAACGGATCCAAAAAGTTGCGCAGACAGTCCATAATCAGCGCTCTACCGCTATCCCAGCTTTCGAGCATCAGTAAGCACACATTCGGTCACCCCTCAGATGTGAGCAGGCGACCACTCCTGACCGGGATAGCTGGCACCTCTCATCATCAGCTCTTGCTCGCTCACCGTGGCATCATCCCGACGCCCTGAAAAGCCTGAGAGCGTGCGCTGATAAGTTAACTGACCGCCTGCGGAAGGTGGCCTAGAACCTGGTCTTGAACCTGGCTGCTGCTGCTGCTGCTGTGGTTGAACATAGTACCGCTGGCGCGGTGCTGGTCTTTGTTGTGGGTAATACTGGTGTTGGCCGTATTGGCCCCCGTAAGGCGGTTGAGCATAGCTCAGTTGCGCTTGATGATACTGAGATGGCGTTTGCGGGGTGTATGGCGGCGACGGGTATGCGCCGCTTTGGGCGTTGTCTATATCCCGCGGTCTCTGTTGACTATACGTCGGCATTCCTTGCATCGTAGACGCCGGCGGTTGACCAGGAGGGTAATTATACAGTTGAGAGGCGCCAGGTGATTGCGGGGACATCGGCATGCCGTGTAGAGAGTATCGAAGAGGAGCCGATGATGGGCTCATACCACTCGAATGCCTCTGTGGACCAGGGTAAGCATTCTCGTGAGAAGGTGGTGCGCCTGATGGTAGTGCCCACGATGGTGCCCTCGAGCTACCCTGCGGCTCCATGTTGGGAGCCATGTCAACAGGCCAAGGTGTCTGCTGATCACCATAATTTCTCGCGGAGCTCCGAGCCATCATCTCTTGATCAAGCGAACCTACAC
>Ga0058704_10000493_pt1 | contig 20432 bp, 14 predicted proteins | sample AgamicMgSfe_FD_71363 | JGI IMG/M metagenome (GOLD analysis project Ga0058704, IMG submission 71363) | Agave microbial communities from Guanajuato, Mexico - Mg.Sf.e | ecosystem: Host-associated > Plants > Phyllosphere > Phylloplane/Leaf | place: Guanajuato, Mexico | collected 2012-05-30
GTTCAGGCGTTCAGGCGACCGCAATACCCTGTGCCCTTTTTCCATCGAGGGTCATAATGAAGGAACAACGAAAGTAATGAGATGAACGACAGCGAAGGCAACCAGATATCCAGTATTTACCAGCATATAATGAATTCTTTCTTGTTTTGTCTTGCATTCCAGATCGATCCAGTACTGTATGATAATAGTGACGCAATTCGTTCATCCGTCCACGAAGCGTGAATTGAAAACCTCCACAAAACGACAATGACCACTCAAATGTGATTTTTCGAGCATCGAAAACACAAGTCCAAAGTCAAGTGCGATACCCATCAGTAATATAAGACACCCCCTCTTAGTCGCACAAATTGCCTCATTCCCACCCCAGCCCTACAGCCTGCCTGAAGTACTATAGTTCTGCGGAGAAGACGCGTCGCGCAACCACCCAAATCAGGCACCAGAGTTCCGACGACCGCTTAACAGGATGCAGCTAGACTGCACTGCCTCACGGGTAGGGCAGGCATCAGATATCAGGCATCCAGATTACCATGTCGTTATCGGAATCCCTCATTAGTCATTAAATGGGAAAGCTCTGATGCGTGTGTGGGGGCTAAGTACCTGTCACGCTGCTTTGACTACATGTAGGTACTAGGTATCTTGTGGACACTTCTAACTTGGATATTCCTACCACGAGGGCTCTTGTGTCAGTATTCGTGGAAATTACGGTACCAGCTGCGGAGCGGAGCCATTTGATCACTCGAACACGCCATGGTACAAGCAGGCGTAAAGCCACAGTCACATCTCGTCACCTGTACCAGCGAATCAACCAATTCCAAGCAGGGGACAGCCGATCACGACTGATACGAGATTCGTACTGAGAGCAACGAGCTGTTCCGGAACATAGTAGTGGTCCGACCTCAGACTGTAGCACGTTGTCAACAATGGACAACATTCATACGAAGTATTCAAAAGCTAAGAGCACCTCTCATGGACCCAAACAATAGCTCAAAAAACCCAGCATCGATTGAACAACGAACAGTCTTCAGCGGAACCAGCCCTTCGTCATCCTCTGGACACGTTCACTCTCCGCCTCCCACTTCTTCTCCGCCTGATACTTATCCTCAAACCTCTTCATCGCCGCATCCCACCTGGTGCCCAGAGTCTCAGCAGCTATGGCATCGGTTATAGGCGAGGCTGTCGCGCCCCATTGCCTAATCGTCGATTCCGGTACGTCGTCGCTGTAGCTGGGATACGATGGACGCATCTTTGATTTACCTTTATCCACTTTCTCGCTTGTCGGTCTTGGAGCCGTCGCCCGTTCCGACTCAGAATCGGACGAGGTGTCGCCGCCGATCTGACTGCCGATGGCTATGGAGTACCACACCTTTTCCTTAAGAAAAGCGCGGCCTAGCATGTTCTCCATGTATGGGTTATGACGCTTCCCATCATATGGGCTGTCGAACTTGTGGAGCGCTTCATATCGGTGCTTTGCGAACGGTGGCCAGTAAAAAGAATCTGTGGAAAACTTGTACCCATTGGATCGGGTCTGTATGCAGGTGTACCACTCTGTTCCGTTTCTCATATGAGCGCTGACGACCGGACCGGATCTTTGAGTGTACGATGACCCTGAATCGGAACCCGTTGCCATCTCCTTGAAGGTGACAAGGTAGGAAATCGTGCGACAGTCGGAGTCGAGACGCCAGTCGAGGACTTGGACGTTTATTAATCCTTTAGAAAGTCCAGTATCAGTAGCTGGCGGTGTGTGTATGGTCTCGGACGATTTCTCGGACGATTTCTCGGACGATTTCTCGGACAATTTCTCGAACGATTGCTCAGACGATTCATCGGGAATTTTCAATCGCAGCTTGGGAGACGGTCTCGGGTCAACATCCGTCGTACCCGCTTTCGATCGCCTCCATGCTGGCACCGTGTCCGCATGCATCATGTCCAGATTATGATAGTTCTCCTTGAGACTCTGCATCTGCTCGAGGTCCCTTTTCGCTTGTTCGACCATCTTTTTACCGTCTTCGACTGTATTGGTCGCAAACCACTTCTTGCTTCCTTGAAGAGTTTTGGGCTCTCGAACGTTTTCAGGGAGGACCTCGCGCCTTAAAAGCGATCCTGTCCGTCTATGGTTCCTCACAGTAAGTACCTCATTCTCTCTCTGCCACATCGACGTGGGACTATTGTGGTGGAATCTCGCGGCGAAGCTTCTCACATGCTCGGAAGTGAAAACGAACGCATTCTCCCTCACATGTCCAACATGTGAGCCTGGATGCGGAGGGGTAGATGGAGGAGGCGGAATGCCGAATCGCTTAGTGAACAAGGCATTTCTTTCCCTTTTCAAGTCTTGTGACGAGTATGGCGGGCCTCCTGGAGGAAGTCCGATTTCTGTATCTTCGGCTGGGTCAGAAGCTGGTGGTCCGGTCTCATCTCTGCTTTGATTCTGTGCGTCTGGCAGCTCCTCGTCTTCTGCACGACTTGGGCCAGCTGGTATCGCGTAAGAACGTCGCGGTGTAGGAGGCGGAACGAGTGCAGCTTGTGCGACATCTTGAGCTTCATCATCGCACGATCGCCACGACCAAGATTCCGCCGAATTGGACGGTGTTAGTGAAGGCGGTGGCACTTGTCGCGACGATACTCCACGTAAGGCTCGCCTCGATGAGGACGACACAAGTTGAGTCAATACCGTACTGAGGGCCCTGGATGAAGGTCGCGAGATAAATTGTGCACTGGCTGCTTCTGGATCGAGGCTGGTTTCTTCCTCGTCCTCAACAACGACAACCAGCGCATGAGAGATTTCCGCTTGGGACTGTCGTGGAGAGCCGGGCTCTTGAGACGCAGCTCTTGCGGTAGGTGTGAGACCGATCGCCTCATCATCGCCATTGTCAGTTGTTGGAGCTTCTGGAGTGCTTTCTTGCTGGATATCGTATGAATTATCTCTGAGCTCCGAGAAGGTGTCTGATGGCTCGAGATCGTTTTCCGCTTCCGGTGAGGAATACCGAAAGATATCATCATCTTCAACGTCTGAATCCGGTGGAGACAGGAATTCCGATCCCGATGACCCATCACCTTCGTCTAACTCGGAACCCGACGACGATAAGACATCGTCTTCGAGATCGAAAGAATTGGGAGTAGCTGCTTCGCCGTCGTCATCGTCGTCAGCATCACGCGGAGGCGAAGCTCGAATGTATGGAGGAGAGTGATCAGGACTCTCTAAATCTTCGGAACTAATTTCAGGAGGACAAAGGGCATTACCCTCGTTCTCCTTGTTCTCCGAAGTCGAACGTGGAGGTGAAGGTGCATCCTGTCTGGGCAGAGGACCAAAACCAATCGCTTCGTTATCTTCGACTGGCGATGCAATTTTCATCGGATGCTCACCGGTAGGCTGAATGGACGTAGAAGGAGACGTCCTCTGCCCCGGATTCCGGTCGGGATTCATGCTCTCATCATGAGGTGCATCAAGCATAGTCTCATCTTCGTCCTTGTCGAGTGATTCAACGGTAGGCACTGGACCTCCACTACCGACCATCATCTCCAACTTTCCTTTCAACTCGGCAAATTGCTCTGGCTTATCCACGCCTCGTTCGGAAGTTCTCCAAGGATGAGGAATAGTGTTCAAATCATTGTTTCGTCCTTGCAAGGTTTCCTTCCATATGTCGTTAGGGTTCCTTTTACAACTATGACCGCGCTTCATATTTTCAAACTCAGCCGGCAGGATCTTTCCACGTCGAACGTCCTTCTAGCCAAACGCGGTAAGTTGCCTGACTTTGTGCTTGAGTGGTTTACGTGCTTGGCCTTCGAATTGCGTTTCGTTATCAGCTGCCCTCTTGGCTCTCGGATTCCGTTTTCTGGATATCCTTGATATTGGCTCTCTATATGCAGCGGTGTAGCCATAGGAGAAACCTGGTGATGGAGACGGGCTAGGAGGTGGACTCGAATGCCGTCTAGAGCGAAGCGACTCCCTCTGCTGCCTTGTAAAGGGTATCGCGGCAGTAAGTCTGCTTGGCTCTGGGAATTCCTTGCTGAAAATGGCATCGGTAACTGAATCCGTGGCTGAATCCTTCCTTTCGGCTTCGCTTGAATCATAGATCGTGTTGTAGTCGTCACCCATTAGTGCTCTCTGATACTCAGCAAGAGTAAGTACTCTTTCAGTCAGCGAGTCCTGTTCTACAGCTACTGTTGAACCCTCTGTTTCTGTTCGCTGCTGGATCGATGTATCATCTTCTTCTGACTGGCTTCCAGTCTCGAGACCCAGTACCTCCGTTGCGTACTCCACAGGAGTTTGGTACTCTTCGTCGAGCCCGTTCACGATTGGACCGATTCGACGAGTTGTCGCCATTTGTGTACTGCCGGGTTCTTCCGAAAAGCGACGTCGTGTTTCCGGAGCTTCAATAACTTCAAAATTCGCATCCACAGACATAGCACGAGGCAGAGCAGGCCACGCGGGTATCGGACCGGTCATGTCCTCATCCGAAGCCTCCACTCCTTCCGTCTCCTCTCCTTCACTTGTTTCAGCATCGTCGTACACGACCCCTTGGCCGCTCGGATCTCTCTGGGAAGCCTCTCGCTCATGTGTCCCGTCACCAGTCAAGCCCTCGATCTGGGCCATCGGACCTGTAGCCTGTGCAATGGTCAAGTTCCCGACCTGATCCCAGCCATCGGGAGTGAGTCTCCACATAGCGTTGCTATCTTCTCCTCCGCCAGAGAAAGCTTCGACCTCTTCCATAGAGTCATCTGTTTGTATCTTTTGTTTCTTCCGGGTTGATCGTTTCTTGTTCTTATCTTTCCCTTTCTGGTACTCTGTTTTCCGCTGTTGAACCACTTCGTCCCTTCTCAGCTCCAGATACCGCTGGTGGTTGCTTTTCAAGAATGCATGATGGTTATATTCGTCTTCTGTGTCTGAATCACTGCGCTTATTATCGCTTGCGGTCAAATCGCCCTGCGCGGGCTGGTTCAAGTCGGTAATCATGTCCGTGTTTCCTCGACAAATTAGTCGATGAGGAGGCGTACCAAGGGCTGATACTGTCTCAGGCTGTACATCATCAACGACGGTCCCTAGACATTCGTGCATTGCGTGAGCGAGGTCTTCCAGAGTCGACTGATGAATTCTTGTTTCAGATACAACAAGGCTAGATGGCGTGGATGACCGACCCGGTAATGGGTCAGTGGTTGCAGGAGTTGTGGTATCAGCATCTTGGGATTCTAGTGTCAGACGGAGTATGGCGTTATGTAGTGAGGCACGATGCCAGCGGGATGAGGCCATGATGCTGTAGTAGCGACTGTGACAAAAGAATGTGACAAAACAATGGCGTGATAACGTGATACAGTGATTGATGGGTCGAGGCACAAGCGTCTGGGTAGATGGATGGGTGGCTGAAAGGATTAGTAACGCTCACGAACGTTCCTTCCTTACCTTCGGGCTAGGACGATTGACATGGTATTCATGGTCATATTGGGTCACACACAGATGTGGTATGCAGCCAAATCAATGAAATTACGCCCGACGCCTTACGCCTCGCTAATCAACTACCAAAGGTATGCCTCCCATGTGAGGGGGCTCAGTCGTCTCATAGTCCCACCAAGAAATTGAAAGTAATCTTGTATCCTACAAATCCATTCTCCGACCAAGGGAGCCATTTCCCCAGACTCGTCGCAGCGCTCGGTGCCGCAAGAGCAGCCCAAATTTAGGCCCTGCGCTTTGGGTCGCGCTCGTCACCAGACTCGGCAGAGAGAGTGCTCTCACTACGAGCACGCTTCCTTGCCGCAGTATAAGCAGGCGAAGGCGGCCCCATAGCGACGCGAATGACTGACCCGTCGTCTGCTCCGACGGGTGCAGGAGACATTGTGGCCGCGGACGACCAACAAGAGGCACCGGCGGAGGGACCACGTAGAGCAACGCTAGGAGCGGCGGCAGAAGAACGACGAGAAGCGTCTCCGGCTGTGGACCCCAGGTCATGGCCAGAGAGACCAGTGACGACGCCTACAGACGTGCGACCAGAAGGCGCATCAATTGCCGACACAGTCGAGTGGCCGCGAGAGCGAGCTCCAGTCGGAGAGGAAGGAGCACAAACTGGCGGCATGCTGGCGATATACTTCTCCGCAGCAGTACCCAGGTCGAACGTGCTAGGTCTATCAACATACCCGATTGCACGTAAATTCCGGAACCACTCCTGGTATTTCTTGTGATTCGCCGAGTTTGTCTTTTTGAATCCTCCTTTATCACAGGCCGACCCAATACGCTTCGTGATGGTGCTGTCGCTCATCATAGTGCCGTTCAAGCCAAGTCGTTTTTGAACATCACACGGAATGAGCGATGTCTGTGAAGTGACCTTAAGAAGGGTTTCACCCCAGAGCAGTTCGGGACAAAAGTCTACTATCCTCTTGCCAGCCAAGTCGGGATAGGTATGGTCGAAATGCAGCAGCTGAAGACGGGTACGAGCAAAATCCATAACAGAGAAGTGAGGCACTCGAAGGCCGGGAATCCGAGAATCGCCAGGATCGTTGTAGACCATAATTTGGGCCAACCCGTCGTTGAAAGGGTTGCGCATGGCGGCAACTACAGCTTCAGTGACGGTATTGTAGCCTAGCGCGCGACAGTGTTGTTCGTCTTGATCACTCAGGAAGCAGAGACGTTTGGACATTTCCCCTTTGCGTATCTTTTGTTGTGGCTTCTTCTCAGGGGTGGCTCTAACAATTGGCCTTCTGATCTCTGGTGTGACTGAATTGGCGAGTTCAACAGTAGGGTTGGCTAGGCTAGACCTCTTCTTCTTCGAAGGGTTGTTTTCACCACCAGCATATGCTGTGACCTTGAAATTGTTATTCAGATGTTGAGCTTCGATAGCTTTTATCAGGCCTGGAGGGTAGATTGAATCGTCCCATGCTTCTGGCAGTTCGTAGGCGTACTCGCTGAGCCAGGGGTACTTGGGAAGAGTGCTCGTGGGAAATTTGGGGTGCACTTCATAGTCTGGGGGAGGAATTTGAGTCGCAGCAGGAGTAGGAGGGGTGACGGCGGCAGTAGTGGCGGTTGTGGCAGGTAATCTGCAATGTATTGGTTAGCGTGAAAGTCTTTGTTTGCTTGCAGCGAAACCTTACTCGAACTTTCGATCTTCACCACCTTTGTCTGGTGACACCGCTTTTGGAGGGGACAATCTGGGTAGACTGGTTCTTGGCAAACTCGAACGTGATATCTTTCGACCGGCACTGAAGCCATTGATGTTGGTCGCAGAAGGTCGGCGGATAGCTGGTCTCTTTTGCCGAGCGGAAAGCTCAAGGATGATTCGCGGCGGTCCATCTGACCAGCAGTAACGCGCACCAGGTACATCCACAGGTGCGGGTAGAGGCAAGGACGACTGGGAATCTTGAATAGGGTTTCCTTCTTCACCGAAAACGATTGCAACAGATGGAGAGTGCTGAGGAGTGCTGTTTAGGATGGACATGGAAGATGTATGGAGTGGCGGTGGGAAAAGCCCCCTAGATCTGTTCCGAGGCGGCGACTTCAGGTGTTGAGCAACTGGTAGCGGAGAGACTGGATTTGACTGGAGAGGACGAGGCCAAGCATGGTCGGTAACGCGATTAGGGTTCATGCTGTCAGCCTTGGAGCGAAGGTGTGAACGACGCAGCAATGCTTTGTAAGCGGCGATAGCGACGTCTCGGCCGAGAAGCCACTCTTCGCAGGGAAAGTCGACGAGATACTCGAGCATTTGCTCGTCTCTCCTCAACGCCTTGGCCTCGGTGTCATTCCATGGGCTTTTGATAATATTCTGGTCGGCAAAAAGGAACTCGAGTCCGCGACGTTGCTGGTCACTCCAGTATACCCATTTGCCAGGAACGTCCTCGGGTGGAGCAGAGATGGTGCGGGCACCAGTATCAGTACTGTCGGTGTCTGATATATAGTCATCCATGTCGACATCTGAGATTGTATCTCCGATTGATTTGTCCATGGTGAAGTACTTCAATATGGTCAGGAGGCGGGTATATTAAAATGGATATGGTACTTCTCTCACGTGATTTCAGCAGCTCAGGGCGTTTGGCATGTGATGGATGTATATTTTGCAGCCGCCTTGAGTCAAGGATAAAATGAAATCGGAGCCGTATGCGCGCTGTGGCCTGCTTGTTGGGTTCTGAGGTCTGACTACATAATCAGCATTAGTAGATGTGATTATGAGTGGAAAATACTTACTGTCGAAAGAAATATGACTTGCTTTGATTTACTACCAAGAAGGGGTTATGTGCCTGTTGTATGAATAAAAAACGTCCTCGAAGAGCTGAGGTCACATTACCTCGTGCTGCTTCACAGACACGAGGTATGTGTTATTGAAGTGCCAGGGAGACGACACTATGCTTGTTGGAAGATGGTCATTACTAATGTCGGATTTTAGGACCAGCAGCAAGTTAGTCAATCGGGTGTTAAAATGGTGTGTGCGGTAATAAGAGGTCGAGTGAGTTGTGCGGTGTAAAGTTGGAGGTGTCTGGTGCATGCCGCAATTTGCCAAAGCGGTTTAGCGTTGCCCGTGAGGTGAACAAACACAACGCCACATGATTGGCTGAAAGGTACAAACACGCTTGCATTGCGTGTGACCATTGCAGTCATCAGTCACTGCAGCAATTTCTCTGTAAGCATCTCAAACTCACTTGCCTGCCCTTGCAAGTCTACTTCATCTGCAAAACATTGACCTCGAACAGGTGGTATACGTGAGGCTTGCTATGCCACGGAATAAACAAAAGAAGTAGATCACATGACTGCGACTATTTCAGGCATATATTTGGTCCTTTCCATCATCGACGTAGCGAGACTCGGCCGTCGTAGATCTGGTGAACTGGCTTGAGACCGTTCTTGAGGTTGTATTTGATAGCCAGCAATATCAATGGCTGTCAAGGCTATCTATTAGTGCGTTGATACGTGAAGCTGAAGGTATGCGAAAATAGCATAATCCAATACAACCAATGCTTCGTGGATCCAGGACAGTTCAGCGTTCAAAATTACTGCGTCTCTGGATATTTTCGGGTGTTTGGGGTATCCCGTGTCGAGCTCGTGCGATGCTATACGATCAGAATGCTGGTCCACCATCACCAAGGCTGTCTCCCAGGAAGCCTAATGCTTGTAGCCGTTTCGTCTTTTGCTTCTCTTGCTGTTTCTTGACCGTCTGTTCTTGTTTGTGAAGTTCGAAAACTTCCTCGACTGGGCCAGGCTTGTATGGTTCGGGTACGTGTTCTTCCCTATCAAGATCCTGTATGATATATTAGATCGTGCTGATGGAAACAACTCGGCTGCTTACGATCTCCCCAAGCAGAACAACGTTCTCTCCTCTGATCAGGAAAAGACCTCGCGGAATGTCGGCGTATAGGTTCTTTGCGAAAAGGCGCTCGATCGTATCTTGCAAGACAAGATTGCCTGGAATCCGGTCTGATTAGGTCCAGTTCTTATCACTACCGCCTTTGTACCATACCGAACTGATCCCAACTCCTCAATACACCGACCAGCTTTCTTCCATCGCGAAGAGAAACCATGAGCTTTTCTGTAGGACAAGCATTACGCCTCCGGTCAGCCTGCCTGAACTCTTTGCGTGTATTATCCCCTCATGGAGTATTGGTGAGTCTCACTATCTGTCAAGTCGAGTAATTGTGCGGCCGTCGTGAACATCTGAGGTGGTAATTGAGGTACTGGAGGTGGCATGGGAATACCTGCTCCGAGGGGTAGCGGCCCTTCGTTCATGCCGTTGAAGTTGTCCATTTCGAGTGCTTTATCGAGAGTGTTTTGTGTGATCTTAGAGATTGTCCATTACGCGATCAATCGAAACGTCGGAGAGAAAGTAGCCGTCGGTGGTGAAGGCACGATGGAATAACGAACAGAAATTCGGTCGTCGCAAGTCAGGCTTCCCCGCGACGTGATGCGATCGATGGAGCGATGTGATCTGCGAGATGCGGAAACTCAAATTCGTCGCCGAACGACAACGACCTCTTTGATTTGCACCAGTTCACTTTCACCGACAATCCTTGGACCGCTTTGTTAGAGAAGAATTACCTGCTACCCACAACGATGCGTATGCCACTAGCCAGAAGCATCTTCCCAAACCTCGGAACCCTCCTGGTGAGCGACGCAATCGTTTTGACTTTGGCTGACAAGCTTGTACGACAGTCTGACTCCTACTAGTTGAGCGATCAGCAAAGGTAAGCCATCTCTTAAAATATCACACATGCATTCGACGGTATGTATATCCTCAGACCGTGGAGCCATTATCCATATGTAGACCTCTTGGTATTATATTCTACTTCTTCCTTTGGGGAAAAAAATACTATTGGCACAAATATAGGAGAGTTGCACTTCAGCCATACAAGTCAAAGCCTCAAACATTTGTGACCGCCAAGATGAATCCCCTCTTTCTTCTTTACAAGATGATTGAGCATAAGCTCTTTCCTCCAGCCGATACTCAGACGTCTTTCTCGGGTAAGACTGTACTGGTAACAGGCGCCAATACCGGCCTGGGTTTCGAAGCCGCCGTCAAATTCGCCAAATTGGGAGCTTCAAGTCTGGTTCTCGCAGTAAGGACGCAGGAAAAGGGCGAGCAAGCTAAACGCGACATTCTCATCCAGTCCGGCCGGACCGATCCATCTTTCATTCACATCCTCCTCTTCGACATGCTGTCCTACCCGTCGATCCAATCTCTCGCAAAGCAAGCTTCTGTTCTACCTTCTCTGGACATCGCTGTTGTCAACGCTGGTATCTTCGCCACGAAACATGAAACCTCACCATATGGTTATGAGAAGGACATTCAGGTCAACACGCTATCGACAGTCCTGCTTTCTCTCCTTTTAATCCCAAAGATGAAAGCATCGAAGACCTCGACCTTCACTCCAACACTGGAGATCGTCTCTTCAGGCACACACAAGATAATGCGCCTCAGCGAGCACGATCAGACCTCCTCTCAGCCCCTTACGCAAATCAATTCTCCTTCCCACAAGTGGAGTCCAAACTTCCAATACTCGGCCTCGAAGCTGTTTCTGATGTGCGCGTTGCCGCACATTGCCAAGCAAGGCGAAGGAAAAGACGGTCGACCAGAGGTAGTTGTTACAAGTTGCTGTCCAGGCTTTACTAAGAGTGACATCCATCGCGACGTTTCAGTATGGTGGGTCAAGCCAATTGTGGCCGCAATCGCGAATGTGCTATTCAGGACTACGGAACAAGGCGCTAGAACCCTTGTTAGTGGTGCTCTGGTCGGCGAGAAGGGCCATGCTGGCTTCTGGCAACACGACGTCATTCAACCGTGAGTCTAGATCCCGATATCGAGCATGATCGCAAAGCTGACATTGATAGACCTGCGCTGTTGCTACAAGGCAAAGAAGGCAAGGAGCGTTCAAATAACGTCTGGTGGGAAATTGTGGAGGCTCTGAAGAAGGACGTACCTGGTATTACACAGTACATCATGTAATTGTGTGATACTTTTGTCTCTTCTGTTTACGGATTTTCGTTCATTGGATTCTACGGCTGGACGGTGGAGTACCTTGTTTCCCGGCGATGTAGATTTGCGAATGATGGACAGTATGAAACGATCTTCGCCTAGAAGAATTCTATGTGACAATCTCGGTGGTTACAAGGGATCTATGTTATGAATGAACACCATGTCGATATCTTCCCTATCTCTGCGTGCGCATGATCGTCATTGGTAGTCTTTTCTGGAGCTCAAGCGTTTGTATATCACATACGAGTCGAAGCTTCGAGAAGCGCAGAAGAGATGACTGGCTGAGTGGCTGCGAACGATATCATTGACTCATTTGCTGCTCCTTGAAACCCCTTGATAGTCCAGTGATTATTTGAACACATTCACAGAAATAAGTCATACTCTATTCTTCCATTTCTGACAGGTGTGGCTGGAGGTTGTGGCGTACATGACCCTTGATTGCGCAAGGACAACCAATTGCGTCATTCGCGACACCAGTCACCTGTTTCTGCGCCGCACGTCAACTTAGGTATCACATACCTATAATTCACACACATCCTATAACTCTATCGACTCGGCTTGGACGCCCAGATCTATCGTCTCTCCTCTACCCTCAGAACTGTAAGAGAGGATATTATCGAATCAACCCATAACTGCCGACTGGCGAAGATACACCATAGCTTATTGACTCGGCTACCTACCAAAGTCTACAACCTCTCGAAGACGGATCACATTGCATCTTTACGAGCTACAGTGCACTTTTGACGAACAGAGCACCTTCCAAATTACTTGGTCACTCCTTAATTCCGCTGGCTTGTCCAGCTAATACTTGCCAAAATGTCGGGACCACAACGAGACATGATGTTCTGTCATGAGTGTGAGGAAGAATGGTACAGGGACGAACACGGGTTGGCATGCCCACAATGTCATTCCGATTTTACAGAAATTGTGCGTCTACCTGTCGAGTTTACGTGTACCTGGACCACGCTAACCCATATTAGATCGAGCCCGGTCATGACCCGCGCGACGACCAGGAGGAAATGCCAGACCTCGAAGAAGCTATACCTGAACATCCTTTCCACGATCACAATCCTTGGGCTGCGGAGAATGCGCCAGATCCCGACGAAGATGACATCGACAACGTGCAATGGACAAGCAACGGTCCGGGCCAATACAACGTGAGATTCAGGCGAAACATGACAGCTGGAGATCTTTTAAGCGCGGGACAAGACGGACAGAATGCTTTGGGCGGCTTAGCGGGCCCCTTGGCGAACATATTCCAAGGTATACTTGGAGGCAGACCTATACCGCAGGGACAAGAACAAGCGCCGCGACAGCAGCAACAGCAGTCTGAACACGGAGATATGCCACATATGGACATGCCAGGCGCGTTCGAACGGGCACGTTCAGAACCTGGTAATGGAGCCGGAGGTCCTCACCAGGGGACCTTCGTACGTACTGGAGGCGGACAAGGGTTCCAATGGAGCGTTCGGACATCATTCAATACTGGACCCGGCAACGGCAACCTTCACCCACGTAACGCAAATGATGCTCAGCCACAAGGCGAACCGTTTGACGAGTTACAGAACATGCTTGGTGCGATGTTTGGGGGCCATCCCGGAGTTGGAGCTCACCGAGGTCAACGCGGCGCATTCGGAGAATTGGGACCTATGGCGGGACTACTCGACCTCTTCAACCCGGCAAACATGCAGCACGGAGATGCAGTCTACAGTCAAGAGGCACTCGATCGTATCGTGTCTCAATTGATGGAGCAAAACTTAACTGGAAATGCACCAGGACCTGCAACAGCTGACGCGATTGCTTCGTTACCAACGAGGAAGATCACAGAGAAGGATCAAGGATCAGAGGGAAAGGCAGACTGCTCCATCTGTATGGACGAAGCCAAGATTGGAGAAGAAGTCACAGAGCTACCTTGCCACCACTGGTTTCATGGAGACTGCGTCAAGGCATGGTTGAATGAGCACGACACCTGTCCACACTGTAGACAAGGTATCATGCCGAAAGACGCTCCAGCCGACGCCAGCCGTACTAGACGACCAGATGAAGCGCCTCGTCATGATCAAATGTGGGGCCAAGGCGAAGGTACAAGAGATAACCCATGGGTCATCCCGGATAGTCCAACCCAACCACGCGCGAGTGGTTCGGGAGGAAGAGGACAGAACCAAGCAGCAGAACCGACAGATAATGCGACGCTCCTCGGAAGAATGAGAAATGCATTTGGGGGCGGGAACTAGTGGGCATAAGAACGATACCCAGTATGGCGTTTTGTAGCGGCGAGTTTGGTGGAGAAACATCCTTATGATTAGCGAGCGCTTTGGTCTTTAGCACTTGATATGATATCAATACGACATGCTTCAGTCAGGTTTACATACTTTCAATCGCGATTGTTGACGTTCTCCATATGGTCGCTTTTAAAACCCACGTGTCCACATGTAGTCAGCACAAAAGCGATGCGGCTTCAGCGGATGTGAATGTGGATTCCTGGAGTGTGAAGTCATTGCCAAGTCGGTGCACAGCTTGGTTCGCGTTTCACCTTGTCCAACTTTCTTTGCAGCATGTGAAAAGATGGATTTCTTCCAACCAGTAGACCTGCGATTTCCTAATATCTTTTCCGGAGTCCATCTGGTTGCTGAATCTGATACCGGTAACATAAATCTGCCCTGAGTAGTCGTTTCAGGGAAACAACACTCACAGAACCGCAACCATGGTCAAGTGGTCGCGAGTCTTCAACTGGGACAACCTGGACCGGAATCATCTGGCGGACGAGGCCAGGGCTTGTAAGACAATTTGAGTTATAGGCAGAGGACCTTTCGCTGACCGTGCCTCAGTGCTGCCATACAGCCGCGATGACACTCTCCCATCCGCCATTCCTTCAAAAGAGGTCACAAGAGTCGCATTACGTCTCAAGCACCAGCTGGAACAAGTAGTGCCTTGCGAACTCGAAGAAGACAAGATCACCGCCGCTCACTCCTCCATCATCACTCAGGCAGTCATTGCGACGGCAAAGTCCGCGGGCAAGGTCGGCGCAGCTGGAGACGCGAGTTCATCCGCCAACCCCGACTACAGCGCATGCGTCGTCTTCTGTCTCCTCATTTGCAAAAAGTGGTTCAAGAGACAAGCATCGCTGGAGCTATGGGACGCGGATCTTCACGAGGTCAGAGCGACGGCATGTGAGGTGCTAGCTAAGCGCATTATCGAGGACGAAGAGGACATTGGGTATCTGATGCAAGAGGTCTTGCTCAAGAGGTACAGCATCTTGGTCGACGGAGAGGACTCTGGACCGGCCAATGTCATCGAGAAGGCAGTGGATCTCCACGCTCTACGTGTCATTGGCAGCAGCGGGTACCAGAAATGTATCGCGTATCTTTGGCGAGGATGGCTGGTTCAGGACGATGAGGACCCGAACAGATTTGTCGACTACAAGGAAAAGGCCTCGACTGACTACTGGGTCCATTTCGATCCGGACAGAATGAGAGTGCCCATGTACCAGAATGCGGTACAGGTTGCCTTCAGCGTCATCTTCCTGGCTCTCTACACGGCTGCTATCAACACCATCAACCCGACTGGTGATCTGGATATCATCGAGGTACTGCTGTACTTCTTCACCCTTGGCTTTGTTGCCGACGAGGTCTCCAAGGTCTGGAAAGTCGGCCGCTACTACCTAGGCTTCTGGAACGTGTTTAACAGCACGCTCTATGCGCTCCTCGTCGTCTCCTTTGTCACGCGCATGATCGCCCTCAGCCACCCCATTGGCGACGAGCGCCGCTTGAGATTCAACGAGTTGAGTTATGACTTCCTCGCCTTTTCTGCGCCAATGTTTTGGGGCCGCCTGATGCTGTATCTCGACACCTTCCGATTCTTCGGTGCCATGCTCGTCGTGCTTAAGGTCATGATGAAGGAATCTCTCATCTTCTTCGCGCTCCTTATTGTCGTCCTTATCGGTTTCCTTCAGGGTTTCATCGGTCTCGACCAGGCGGAAGATGATGCATTGACCGAGGTCGGTTTCATCTTCACTTCCATGATCAACGCCATAATGGGCTCTCCGGAATTCGACGGCTTCGACCGCTTTGCACCACCTTTCGGTCTTATCCTCTACTACATCTATACATTCATCATCGCAGTCATTTTGCTCAACATCTTGATCGCGTTGTACAACTCTGCCTATGAGGACATCACCGAACACGCCATTGACGAGTACATGGCGCTGTTCGCGCAAAAGACAATGCAGTTCGTCCGCGCTCCTGATGAGAATGTCTTCATCGCGCCATTCAACCTTATCGAACTCTTCTGCCTCATCATTCCATTTGAGTGGTGGATGCCAAGACACATGTACGAGCGACTGAACCACTACGTTATGGGCGTGCTCTACAGCCCGTTGTTACTGCTCACCGCGTTTTTGGAGAGACGAACAGCGGTTAGAGTGACTTGGAACCGTAAAAGGGGACAAGAAGATGAGGATGACACGCAGGAGTGGGAGCAGCTTGCTGATCAGATGGATTTCGAGAGTGACGGCTGGAGCAAGCGTGTCGAGACCTCGAAGCCGAATGTCGAGGTCGAAGCCACGCTGGTCGAGGTCCGCGAGTTGAGGAAGGAGGTCAAGGAGCTGAAAGAGCTGCTGGGAAGATTCAGCAGAGAGAACACGCCCAGCTCGTAGTCTCTGTTTCGGAAGATTTTGACAATTGACAAACTTGAACATCTTCAACATCATATGGTATCATAACTCCAGACCACCAATCCCTGAAAAGAACTTCCTAATCCGAAATCCCACTCCAAAGTTCCTTCGCGCAAAAGAACCGACCAACTTTCTCCCTCTCCTCCTCTCCAATCCTCAAAACCCTGACATCACCCCTCTTACGATCCCTCACCACCGCCCTGCCATACCCGCCATTCTCCCCCTCTCTCTCAACCTCAATTCCCAAACTGCGATAAACCCTCAATTTCAACACCGTCTCATCCTCGCCCGTCTCCGCCACAGACCTACCCTCTACCCCCTCCTTCTCCAGAGTCTCGAGCTGAGAGCCCAAACTCCGCAAATCAGACGCCAATTTCTCGCCCTCAATTTCTAGTTCCGAAGCCTGTTTCGCGACGCGGAATTTCGCCGTGTCGAGCGCTAGGATCTCTTGCGCGTGTGTTGCGGCCGCGGAACTGTGGGTGCTAGTCTGTGAGGTGTGTTCGTGCGACAGAGCGTGGAGTTTGCGGCTTAGCGTCGAGAGGGAACGGGTCTGCGATTGCAGACGTAGTTGGCGCGCGGATTGGAGAGTGCTGATACTGCTGTTTATGCGGGTCAGGCAGGAGATGTCGGATTGCGTGTGGAAGTTGGCGGTTGTTTCGCGAATTAGCTGTTATGGTTGTTAGGACTTTGTGCCGGTAGTGGTTGCTGGGAAGGACGTACATCTACGGGGTCTTCGTCGAAGAGGACCATTTTTGTGGTTTGTTTACTGGGGTGGAGAAGATTTCCAAGGTGATAGATGAGATACGTCGCGAGAATTTTTATTTCACGTCGATGGATCTCTCGTATTGAGGCGTGACGATTGGAAACAATTCGATGTGGTTTGGAATTAGTTGTTCTTGTCGGATGTCAAGAATGAAGTTATCGATTCACCCTGTATGTTTACTCATTCGGCTTGGCCTAGCAACGCTTGGACCCTGTGACGGCGAAACACATGCAATCTTCAAGTTCAATTGTGCACGCGTCGAAACGTGGGGAAGGTCGCGCGGGCAAACGTCCGAGAAGCAGCTCGAATGTCGCATTTGCGCAGCCTATCCCGACCGATGACATGACCGCACAATTATCTTTGAACGATCGCATCAACCACAGTTCGACCATCTTTTCGCACACATAGCTATTGCCAATATGGGTGACCATCTACCATGTGAGTTGCCTTTGTCAAGTGCTGGAAGAACTAGCTGACGCGCAACAGACGCCGCAGACGCAGAGAGGTACGCCAACTGCTGCCTTGACAGACGAACTTGCACTGAATAATTCATACAGCTCGCTGAAGCCAGCCGAACTTCAAGTCTTACGATCACAATATGAGAAAGAGGGCGAATACGTGTCGTTACAAACCAAGTTCAACTTTGCATGGGTACGGTCTCACTACCACAGTCTGGACAGAGCACGCACTCACTCTCGCTCAATAGGGCCTGATCAAATCGTCAGCACGCGCGGATCAACAAGAAGGTGTACAACTTCTCAGCGAGATCTTCCGCTCATCACCGGACCGACGGCGCGAGTGCCTATATTACCTCGCTCTGGGTAATTACAAACTTGGCAACTACGCAGAGGCGAGACGGTACAACGACTTGCTACTGGATCTGGAGGTGAATAATCTGCAGGCACAGAGTTTGAGGGGTTTGATCGACGACAAGGTCGCCAAGGAGGGTATTATGGGTGTGGCTATTGTTGGCGGACTGGCCGTGGCGGCGGGTATTGTGGGTAGTTTGCTCGTGAGGGGTGCGCAAAGGAAGAGGTAGTCTGAAAAGCGAGAACGCTCTGGATGAATATGAGACATGCTTTGCGGAGTCAGGGTTGCATCTACTAATTGAGATTGTTATTCAAGGACCTCGCTTCGAATACGATCTATGTTCACGCTTGGTTTCTGTATACAACGTGCCTGCATGACCGTTCGCATTGCCTGTCGACTGGTGGTTTTGCGGGGATATAAAGTGGTCTGCATATATCGACTTGGCGTACATCGTAGTGTAACATGGTCTGTCATGTTCCAGGCCGAAGAATATATCGTACAAAAGAGCTCAAATCGCCGAGCAAGTTTTAACATTGAAATTGCCCGAATCTATCTACAGTACGTGATGATCTGCCTGAAATTGAGGATGAGGCGATATTCCACTCATGGAAGAAACCCATTGGTTTTGCACATCTAATCAGATCTCTGGTCGAGTAAAATGTCAGGTTGCTCACTCGTGTCAATGTACGCCAATTTTTCTTTTTTGAACAGTGTTCAATTTCCACCACTATATTCTGGTTTCAAGTGTGGAGTTTCTTCTCCGCATGTAATGAGAAGCATGCTTGTGGCAGAACCACGGGGGACAGTAGCTGTGTCACATCGGAACGGACTTTTTACGTCAAAGTATTGTCAGTCGGCCCTAATCCTGGTCATTCAACCGTCGATGCAGTATAGTATGCGTCTTGTCATCGCTTAATAGCTGTACACGTTTACAGGTTGTACAGTACAGTAGCTTGCAGTGGAGTGCCATCGACTGACCCAGGACAATTAAGCTCGAGCATAATGTGACACGGGCCGAACCCTAACAGTCAATTAGCCGGAGAAATTACCACTTCTCCTCACTCGTCTTACACTTTGTGTTTCGAATATAGCTATTTTCCATGACATCTTACATTAAAAGTCCATGCCTCGCCTCCCATAGACCTTTCAAAAAGTCTTGGGAGCCCCGGACTCACTTGGCAAAAAGCCTTCGCCTGCTTCTGTGGCCTGAAAATTAGGTCTGTGACCAAGACTTCAACCACTCACAAGATGCTTGTCTTCATCTACTTCGGACTTGCACCTCTTTCGGTCATTCTCCATCGCAATACCAAGACGCCAGTGATCAACTCCATACTGCCAAGATGTATCACGCCCGAAGTATCGATGCTTAATCCATTGCTCCTTTGCTTCTCGTTTCGAGATAGATACAGCATGCCATGGTAAGCGACCTTGGCAATATCGAAGAAGCATGTATAAAGACAGAGAGGTATCACGATAGCTAGACATTTTTTTGATCAGACACTCGCTCACTACTTCTACTTCTCACCCATTCTTTTCAATCACTCATCAAAATGCATTTCACTACTTCCGCCGTCGTTGTTCTCTCCGCTATCTCGGCTGCAGCTGGTCTGGCCATCGAGAAGCCAAACGGTGTCGAGCTCGCTGAGCGTGCTTCCTCCACCAGCGTCGATGCTGCTTTCAAGGCTCACGGCAAGAAGTACTACGGTAACATCGGTGACCAGGGTACTTTGAGCAACGCCCAGACCGCCGCCATCATCAAGGCCGACTTTGGTGCTTTGACCCCAGAGAACTCCATGAAGTGGGATGCCACTGAGGCCAAGCAGGGTGTCTTCACCTTCTCCGGTGGTGACTACCTTGTCAACTTCGCCCAGCAGAACGGCAAGCTCGTCCGTGGTCACAACTTGTGCTGGCACTCTCAGCTCCCAAGCTGGGTCTCCAGCATCACTGACAAGACCACCTTGACCAACGTTCTCAAGAACCACGTCACCAAGGTCGCCGGTCACTTCAAGGGCAAGATCTACGCATGGTTCGTCTATCTTTTGCATTACCAGTCGTCCATTCACTAATATCTTCCAGGGATGTCGTTAACGAGATCTTCAACGAGGACGGTACCCTCCGCAAGAGCGTTTTCTACAACGTTCTCGGTGAGGACTTCGTCCGCATTGCCTTTGAGGCTGCCAAGGCCGCCGACCCAGCTGCCAAGTTGTACATCAACGACTACAACCTCGACAGTGCCTCTTACGGCAAGACCAAGGGCATGATCGCCAAGGTCAAGCAGTGGCGTGCCGCCGGTATCCCAATCGACGGTATCGGTTCGCAGACCCACTTGAGCGCCGGTCAGGCCTCTGGTGTTGCTGCTGCTCTCTCCGGTCTCTGCGCTGCCGCTCCAGAGTGTGCCATCACTGAGCTCGACATCGCCAACGCCCCTGCCGCCGACTACGAGGCCGTCACCAAGGCTTGCTTGAACATCAAGAACTGTGTCGGTATCACTGTCTGGGGTGTTAGCGACGCTCAGTCCTGGAGACCAGGTAGCAACCCTCTCCTCTTCGACAGCAGCTTCAAGCCAAAGGCCGCCTACAACGGTGTCTTGTCCGTCTTGTAAGCGAGTTGAACTTTTAGGTTGAGCTTGTCGAAGGCGTGCTGAGCGAGGAGGTCACATGCAGATGAGGCCTTTGTTTGGAAATTAAGGAGATTGGCTGGACCGTGATCTGATTCTTGACGTAGCTTTTTACCAAAACAGAATGGCATT